>OHII01000004.1_pt1 | contig 357910 bp, 276 predicted proteins | sample 1568341 | NCBI WGS metagenome assembly OHII01 (sample SAMEA3879548, study PRJEB24766) | human gut metagenome | biome: human-associated habitat; feature: feces | place: USA | collected 1985/1987
GTGCTACGATCACGATCGAGTGCGGCTCGACGAAGATCACGATCACCGTCGAGCAGAAGGGCACGACCGAGGAGGGCGAGGTTCCCGACGAGGATGACGACGACCCCGCCGTGCCCGAACCTTCGGTGCGGAAGCTCGTCAGCCGGATCGACCAGACGATCGACTACTGGTCGGGCTGCGAGGACCGGTTCGATACCGATACCTATGTTTTCAAGTACGACGACCGCGACCGTATCGTCGAATATTCGATCGAAGTGGATCGTGACGGCAGCGTTTCCGACCGGCGCGTCTGCCGGCTCGACTACTCGGTCGCGGACGAAATCCGCATCGAGGAGGCCTATGATTTTTCGGACGGCGGCATGCCGGAACGCTATACCGTCTCCCTGAACGATGCGGGGTATGTCCGGCACGTCGAACTGCCCACCGCGATAAGCACCCCCTTTGTCTGCGATTTCGGATACGACGACGCGGGACGGCTGATACGTCAGGAATGGTCCGCCGGCTATTCGTCGGGGTGGACGACCTTCGACTATACGGACGGCGTCGTTTCGGGCGGTACGGTCTGCGACGACGAGGGTGAGAACTCGGCCGACGGGTTCGAACGCTATTTCGGCGACGTGAAGAACGATCTGCTGAACATCGACCCCAACGCGCTTTTCATGGGCGGACTGCTCTACGACGGTACGGAGAACTACTCCGATATCCTCGGTCCGCTCGACCGGCTGGCGTTGCTGCGGCTCGTGGGACGGGGATCCGACCGGTATGTCGTGCGTTACGACGGAGGAGACGAATCGGTGTCCGGGGATGAGATGGGATCGTGGCCGGAACCGAACGTCACGGTTCATCAGAGTTCCGAATATTGCGAATACGAGTGGGACGAGACGCTCCGCTATGCCTTCAACGACGACGGTTCGATTGCGACCGTTTCCCAGGAGGAGCTCTGCACGAGGATTCGCTATGAATACGACATCGTGGTGGGCGACGAACTGGTGAATCCCGACTATCCGGAGGGCGGATACAAGTGTACCATCGCCAATGAAACCCGGACTCCGGTCGGAAAGGGTACGAATACTTATATTTATACCTTCACTTACCGTTAAACCCCGGCGGTCATGGCTTACGTTTATCTGATTGTCGCGCTAAGCTGGCTTCTCGGCCTGCTCTGCCTGGCGGTGCTGCTCGCTCCGCCCGTCCTCTGGTTCCTCCACCGCCGCGATGCGAATTTCGCCCGTCCGGTCCGCTGGGTGGCGCGCATCGACCTCGCTTTCATTCTGTCGTGGTTCGTGTCGTTCTTCTTTTTCAACCTGCGTGATGTCCGGCCCGACGGCGTAGGTTACGATCTGCTCTACATCGTCTTCGGACTGCTGACGCTGATCGCCGTGTGGAAGATGAAGGCCGGCGAGGGCTTCAGGGGGCTGTTCCGCAATCCCGGTACGGGGAAATTCCCGTTCGCCGTTTACCTGCTGACCGCAGCCGGGGTGGCTGTCGTCACGGTGGTGAGTCTGGTGAGCTACGTGATCGTCGCGGCGTGCATCATCCTGCTCTTCTGGCTGCTGTTCATCAAGCTGGACGTCCTTTCGATGGCCTTCGGCGGTTCCGGCGGGGGCGGCGGTCTGTCGCTGGGCGGCTTCGGAGGCGGCTCGGGCGGCGGTGCGGATACGGACGGGAGTTGGCCCCTCATGCAGGGCGACGAGACGTGCGACGCCAAGGTGGAAGACCCTTCGTGCGGCATCTGCAATCTGAACAAGGTCAGCGAAACGGCTTTCGAGGACCAGTACGGACGCCGCTGGGAGAAGACCCAGAACGGCAAGGTCCGCCTGTTCTGAATAAAAAAGAGCCGCCGAAACGCTTCGGCGGCTCTTTTTTGCTATCTTTGTCGAAGAAGACGCAACAAACCCGACGAAAACCCGATGAAACGAATCCTGATGACGGGCTGTCTTGCCGCTGCCTGTTCCTTCGCGGCTGCGGCGGCCGCACCCGCCGACGAACTGGAAGGGTTGCTCGGCCGCCTGCGCCGTGCCGAGGCGATGGCCGGCGGAGCCGTGAAAAACGACTCCGTGGCTTCGGTCTGCGCCGATCTGAGCGGCTACTACAACTATATTTCGGCCGACTCGTCGCGCCTCTACGCCGAGCGCGGGCTGGCTCTGCTGCCGGACACGCCGTCGGAGCTCCACGCCACGCTGCTGAACAACTGCGCCAACGCTTTCTTTTCGGCCGGCGACATGCCCCGGGCCAAGGAGTGGCTGTTCCGGACGCTCCGCGAGGCCGAAGCGCTCGGCATCGGGTCGCTGCGCATCGACGCGCTTTCGGCGCTGGGCGTGGTTTACCGGCGGTGCGAGATGCCCGACTCGGCCTTCGTCTGCTACTCCCGCGCCGCCGAACTGGCCGAGGCGAGCGGCGAGGAGTCGTCGGTGGCGAATCTCTACATCAACATCGCCGTGCTCTATGCCAATACGCGGCGGCTCGACGAGGCGCTGGTCTATGCCCGGAAGGGGTTGGAACGCTCGCTCCGGAGCGACGAGACGGGGCAGCAGCTCTACGCCTACCAGACGCTGGGCAGCATCCAGGTCCTGCTCGAACGCCGTGAGGAGGCCGCCGCCACGCTGCGCGACGCCTATGTGCTCGCCGTGCGGGCGGACATGCCTACGTTCGTGGTCAAATGCGCCGCGCCGCTCATCAGCAACTTCACGCTTCTCGGCCGGCCCGATTCCGTGCGCCGCTACATCTCCCTGACGGAGCCCTACCTCGGGCGGGTGGCTCCCGGCAGCGTCGAGGGGCTGGGCTACAAGGAGGTCATCGCGCAGTTCTACCTCAATACGGGCCGTTACGGCGAAAGCCTGCGGCTGTACCGCGAGCTGCTGGCCGAGGAGGGCAACCTGGCGACTCCCCGGCCGCTGCTGCTCAACCGCATCGCGCGGGCCGAAGCCGGACTGGGCCGCTACGCCGAGGCCTACCGGACCATGGCCGAATGCTATGCCGTGCAGGATTCGGTCTCCGGGGCGCGTTTCCAGGAACAGTTGTCGGATTTCTCGGCCCGTTACGATGCGCAGCAGAAGGAGCTGGAGATCGCCACGCTGCGCGAGGAACGGGCCCTGCAACGGGTCTCGACGATGCGCTACGTCGTCTGGTCGGTGGTGCTGATCGTACTGCTCGCCGCGGCCGTGTCGCTGCTGCTCTTCCTGCGCAGACGCCAGATCGCCCGCGGGCGGGCCCGCGAACGGGAGTTCGAGGCGTTCCGTCGGCAGACCGACCTGCGGCTGGCCCGCAAGTACATCGACGGACTGGAGGCCGAGCGTACGCGGCTGGCCCGGGAGCTGCACGACGGCATCTGCAGCGACCTGCTGGGGCTGGAGATGCGCATGCGCCATGCCGATCCGACCCCCGGGGCGCAGCGCGAGGCGGTGGAGCTGCTGGCCTCGATGCGCGAGAGCGTGCGCAACATTTCGCACGAACTGATGCCGCCCGCGCTGCAATACGCCACGCTCGACGAGATGATAGGCGACTACACATCCCATCTCGAACTGCCTCCGGCGGTCGATCTGCGCTACCGCTCCTCGTCGCCGGACGGCTGGGGCGACATTCCGCCGAAGGTCTCCTACGAGCTCTACCGCATCCTGCAGGAGGTGATGAGCAACCTGGTCCGTCACAGCGGCGCGACGCTGATCGACGTCGAGCTGCGCCGCGAGGCGCGCCGGATCGTCTGCACGGTCCGCGACGACGGCCGTGCGCCCGACCGTCGGCAGCAGCGCACGCAGGGAATCGGCCTGCGCACCGTGGCCGACCGGTTGCGGACCATCGGCGGAGGAATGCGCCTCGAACGCACCGATACGGGCACGACGCTTACTTTGGAGATCGCGCTATGACCGCCGCCGGACACGCCGAAAAACTCGCCCTGCTGCTCGTGGACGACCACGAGCTGATTCTGCTCGGCATCCGCCAGAGCCTCGAACGCGAAGGGACGGCGGGCGATCTGGTCGCGGTCCGCAGCGCCGCAGAGGCTTTGCAGGCGCTCCGCAGCAGGCGCTTCGACCTTTGCGTCGTCGATCTCGAACTGCCCGATCTGCCGGGATTCGAACTGATCGACGCCATCCGGCGGCAGGACCCTGCGGCCCGGATCGTCGTCAATACCATGCACAACGAGATATGGACCGTCAATCGTCTGCTGCAAAGCGGCGTGCAGGGCGTCGTGATGAAGGATTCCGATGCCGGGGAGCTCGCCCGCGCCGTCCGTGCCGTGGCATTCGGGGGCCGTTATTTCTGTCCCCGCTTCGAACAGCTTCGCCGGCGTTTGCTGTGCGGTTCCGGACCCGATCCGCTCACGCGCCGCGAGCAGGAGGTGCTCGAACGGATCGCCGAGGGGCACAGCACGGCGGAGATCGCCCGCCGCATGTCGCTTTCGCAGAACACGGTCGAAACCTACCGCAAGCATCTCTTCGCCAAACTCGGAGCCCGCAACTCGGTCGATCTCACGATGCGGGCCGTCGCCCGAGGTCTGATCCGCGCCGACCTCTCCGGCCGGGAAAACTGAAGGCCCGCGGCGGCTGCCGGCTGCCTGTCGTCTGTCGGCCGCTTTTGCCGGCGGGGGACTCGGCCTTCCGTCCGGCCGTTTCCCGCCGCCGCTCGGCCCTTCCTGCGAATTGGGAAGCGAATATTTGGTCTTTTCTCGGAAAAAAGGTAATTTTGAAGCCGGATTAAACCTGCTTTCGGAATCGTGCTGAGTCTTGTCATATCGCAATACCTGGAGTCGCACAAGCGGCTCGTCGTTCCCCAACTGGGGGCTTTCATCGTCAAGGAGCCGGGACATGCCGTGCTCTTTTCGGAACTGCTCAAACGCGACGACGGCGTGCTGCGCCGTCTGCTTTCGGAGCGGGGAATGAACGAACTGGAGGCCGCGGGCGAGATCGACCGGTTCGTTTTCGAGGTGCGCCATGCCGCGGAACACGGCGGGGAGTATCCGCTGCCCGGTTTCGGTGTTCTCGCCGCCGGTCCGAACGGGACCGTAGCCTTCCGCTACGACCCCACTCCCGTGTCCGGGACGGCCTCCCCGGAATCCCCGGCTGCGGAGACCGTAGGAAAGGAGACGCCGGTTGGTGCGGCCGCAGCGGCCGACGGTTCCGGAGAGGCGCCCGCTGCCCCGGTCCGCACGCCGCGCGTGCATCCCGGACGGCTGACCGAGGCCGTGAAGCAGGCTTTCGACGAACCGCACGTGTCGCCTTCGGCCAAACTGAACCCCGATCCCTCGGTGCGCGGCCTGCGTTACGGCCGTCCGCCGAAGAATACCGATGCCTACACCTATGTCGGCCGCGTTCCGCGCCGCCGTACGGACCGTTTCATCTGGATCGCCGTGATCGCCGCCGTGCTGGCGCTCGCCGCGATCGGATACGGTTATTACCGCGACTACCGCGAGCGGCAGATCGAGGCGGAGTGGGCCGCTCCCGCCGTGCCGGACGAACCGCAGCCCGATGCTGCCGCGGCGGGGGAGACGGGCGTTTCCGATGCCGTGCCGGTTCCGGCATCCGCTTCCGCCGTGTGACCGCCGCACCGAACCCGAACATCATACGAACCCAATGACAGAGATCGCAACCGTAAAACAACGCTTCGGCATCATCGGCACTTCGGAACTTCTGGACCGGGCGCTGGAGGTGGCCCTGCGCGTGGCTCCCACCGACCTGACGGTACTCGTCACGGGCGAAAGCGGCGTGGGCAAGGAGTTCTTCCCGCAGGTCATCCATGCTTATTCCGCGCGCAAGCACAACAAATACATCGCCGTGAACTGCGCGGCGATTCCCGAAGGAACCATCGACTCGGAACTTTTCGGCCATGAAAAGGGGGCCTTCACCGGAGCCACGGAGGCCCGGAAGGGCTATTTCGAAGAGGCCGACGGCGGCACGATCTTCCTGGACGAGGTGGCCGAGCTGCCGCATCCGACGCAGGCGCGCCTGCTGCGCGTGTTGCAGACGGGCGAATTCATCCGTGTCGGGTCGTCGAAGGTGCAGAAGACGAACGTCCGCGTCGTCGCCGCGACGAACATGAACCTGCAGGAGGCCATCGCCCAGGGGCGTTTCCGCGAGGACCTCTTCTACCGCCTGAGCACGGTTCCCATCGTCGTGCCGTCGCTGCGCGAACGCCCGGAGGACATCCCGCTGCTGTTCCGCAAATTCGCCGCCGACGTGGCCGTGCAGTACCGCATGCCGGCTGTGACGCTCGACGAGGGGGCGCGGCAGATGCTCATGCACTACTATTGGCGGGGCAACATCCGCCAGTTGAAAAACGTCGCCGAGCAGATTTCGGCCATCGAGCAGGCGCGGGTCATCACTGCGGAGGTGCTGTCGAAGTACCTGCCCCGGCAGGAGGCCGGAGCCCCCGTGGCCGCCGGTTCGGTCCGTATGGACGACGACATGTCCACCGAGCGGGAGCTGCTCTACAAGGTGCTCTTCGACATGCGTGCCGACATCAACGACCTCAAGCGCATGATGGCCGAACTGATGCAGGCTTCGGGCCGCTGCCAGGAGCCGGTGCGCGACATTCGGGGGCTGCTGCCGTCCGCCGCGCAGAGCAGCCTCGCTCCCGTGCAGCCCGCTCCGGTCTATGCCGAGAGCGAGGAGGTGACCGACGACCCGCCGCGCGAGCGGACCAAGGCCGACATGCAGCGCGAGCAGATCATCCGCGCCCTGCGCCGCAACAACGGCCGCCGCCGCGAGGCCGCCGCCGAACTTTTCATGTCCGAACGCACCCTCTACCGGAAGATCAAGGAGCTGGGTATAGCGGAAAATTAGCTTATGAAGAAGACACGCATTCTCCTGTTCTCGCTTTGCGCCGTGCTTTTGACCGGCTGCGGCGTGGCCATCAAGTATTCGCTCTCGGGCGCGTCGATCCCGCCCGACGCCAAGACCTTCTCGGTGGCCTATTTCCCCAACAACGCCACGATGGTGTCGCCCATTCTGAGTTCGACGCTCACCGAGGCGCTGGTCGATATCTTCACGCGCCGGACGCGCCTGACGCAGGTGGACGAGGGGGGCGATTTCGCCTTCGAGGGCGAGATCACGAACTACACCTCGACGACCTCCTCGGTGTCGAGCGACGAATACGCGCTGTTGAACCGCCTGACGATCACCGTCAAGGTGCGTTTCACGAATGCGCTCGACGAGAGCATGTCGTTCAACCGCACCTTCACGGCCTTCGAGGACTACGAATCGACGCAGTTGCTCACCGAGGTCGAGGGAACGCTCATTCCGCTGATCGTCGATAAGCTCGTCACGGACATCTTCCAGGCTTCGGCCTCCAACTGGTAAACGGCGATATGGACTCTCTGAAAGCGTTTTTCGCATCGCCCGCCGGAGCGTCGCTCCCTCCGGCCGGGGAGGTCGCCGCCGCCGTCGGACGTTACGGATGGTTCGCGCCGGTTCGCGTGATGCGCGAACTGCAAACGGGCGATGCCGATCCGCAGTTGGCGCTCTTCGCTCCGTGGCGCGGGGAGAGTTCCCTGCGTCGTGCGGCGGTGGATGCGGAGGCCCTCACGCGGCTCTCTTCGGAGGAGGTCATCGACCGGTTCCTGCGCGAGGAGGATCTGCGTATCGTGGCCGACGACGGGGTGCCCGACTGCGAGGTGCGCACCGCTCCCGAGCTGGACGACGAGGACGAGATCGTGAGCGAGGAGCTGGCGGCGATCTACCTTTCGCAGGGGCTTCGCCGCGAAGCCATAGCGATTTATCGCAAATTAAGTTTGCTAAATCCCGAAAAAAGTGTTTACTTTGCCGAACTTATCGGCAAAATTGAAGAACAATAAAAATAATTAATAATTGAGGATATGTTATACACGATTTGCATTGCCCTGATTCTCATTGCGAGCGTTCTGGTCATTCTCGCGGTACTGGTGCAGAACCCCAAGAGCGGCATGGCCGCCAATTTCGGCGCGTCGAACCAGGTGATGGGTGTGCGTGAAACGACGAACTTCCTGGAGAAGTTCACCTGGACGATGGCCATCGCCATCGTGGTGCTGAGCCTCGTGGCCACGCTGGCCATGGACAAGGGCCTCGTCGCCCAGAGCAATTCGGAGATTTCGAAGGACGCCAAGGCGTTGCAGGAGCAACTGCTCGACACCGAGGCCGCTCCCGCGATGCCGCAGGCCGAGATTCCGGCCGAGCAGCCCGCACAGCCTGCCGAGACTCCCGCCGAGTAATCCGGCGACCGGGGGAAATAACCTTTTCGTTCCGCGGGGATTCACTCCTCGCGGAATTTCGGTTTATACCTCGCCGGGTTTCCCGCTGTTCCCGGTCTCTTCCGCCCGGTTCTCTTCCGCTTGGCTCTCCGAGGCTTTCTCGGGGCTTTCTGCCCTTTGCCGTTTCCCGTCCTTTTGGGGCCTGGCATTTGCCCCTCCGGCTTCTGTTTTTCTCCCGCATCCGTGTCCGGTTCCCGTCGTCTCCGGGTTAGAGGAGACTTCGGCGGCTGTGCCGTCCGGTCTCCGCTGGCTTTCGGGGCCTTCGCGTTCGCCGTTTCGTCCGGAGCCTGCTGTCCGGCACGTCTCTGCAAATAAGAATCGCCCCTGTCGGCGCGATCTCCGACAGGGGCGAAATCGTAAGGCCCGAACTCGTCGGGCAGCTTCTCCGTCCGCTTCTCTTCGTGCGGCGGTCCGCTCACTCCGCCACCTCGCCTTTCGACTGCTTGCGCGAATTGATCGTCAGGTAGCGTTGGAGGGTCTGTTGCAAATGCACGGGGTCTATGTTGCGGCGGATTTCGCCGTTCTGGGCGATCGAGATGCCGCCCGTCTCCTCCGACACGACGACGATGATGGCATCCGAGATTTCGCTCATGCCGATCGCCGCACGGTGGCGCGTGCCGTAGGACTTGGGCACGGCGCTCTGCGTCACCGGGAGGATGCACTTGGCCGCCACGATGCGGTCGCCTTCGATCAGTGCGGCGCCGTCGTGCAGCGGGGCGTTCTTGAAGAAGATGTTCTTCAGCAGCGGCGTCGAAACCTTGGCGTCGAGGGCGATGCCGCCTTCGGCGATGAGCCGCAGGTCGCTCCGCTGTCCGATGACGATCAGCGCTCCGGTCTTCGTCTCGGCCATTTCGCGGCAGGCCGTGACGATCGGCACGACGTTCGTCTGCACGCGGTCTTCGCCCGAGGAAAAGATGCGGGTGATGAAGTTGAACTGTTTCTGACGCATCCCGATCATCTGCAGGAACCTCCGCAGCTCGGGCTGGAAGACGATAATCAGGGCGATGGCGCCCACCGAGATCAACTGTCCGAGAATGGTCGAGAGCAACTCCATGTTCAGCGCCCGCACGATCACCCACAGCAGGTAGATGGCGATGATCCCCGAAAGGATGTAGGGGGCGTTGGTTCCCTTGGTCATGCGGTAGATCCAGTACATGATCGCGGCGACCAGGATGATGTCCATGAAGTCGATGAATGTGAACGGAACGAATCCCATTGCTTCGAAAAATTAATCCGTTGTCAGTTTTCCTGCAAATGTATGAAAAAAACGGCTTCCCCGCTGTCGTGGAAACCGCTTTTTTGCCTTTTGTCCGGCCGTTTTACTTCTTCTCGGCCTTTTTGTCGGCGGCGTATAGCTCATTGACCTTCTGCAACACGGCGGGCGTGATGTTGAGCGTCGTGTCGGCGTCGATGAGCGCCGAGGCGTTGATGATGAGCTTGTACTTCCTGTCGGCGTTGATCTGCTGCACGGCGCGGTTGAGCAGGTCCTGCGCCCGGTTCGTGAAGACGTAGTTCTCCTCGTCGAGCGACTGGGCCTCCTTCTGGGCGTTGTTCTGATAGGATGCCGCCCGTTTCTGGAGGCTCTCCTGCTGTGCCTGCGCATCGCGCGAGGTGATGAGCCCCTTCTGGAACTTCTCCTGCAACTGCGCCACCTCGGCCTGGAGGTTCTGCTCGCGCTGCGCCCAGCTCTTCTGCGCCTTCTCGGTCTTCTCCTGCAGGGCCTTGCCTTCGGTCAGGAAGAGGTCGCACTGCGCCAGCACGGCTTCGACCTGCACGTAGGCGATATCGCTCGCGCCGACCCGGGCCGTCGTTTCGGTCTGGGCCGTCTGAGCGGTCTGTTCCGTCGTTTTCGTGCCGCAGGCGGTCATTACGAGCGCTGCAGCCAGCACCGGAAAGAGAGTTTTTTTCATATCGTTTTTTTCGGTTTTTGGTAATTATTCCGTATTTGAGACACAAAGGTAGGAAAATTTCTTTATTTTTGCCCGTCCGCGTCTAAATTTTGTCTTTTATGTACGAATATATCAGCGGCGTCGTGGCCGAGGCGGCTCCCGCCTATGCCGTCATCGACGTCGGCGGGGTAGGGTACTACCTCAATATCTCGCTCGAAACCTATTCGGCGATCGAACACGCCGAGCGCGCGAAGCTCTTCGTGCACTACGTCGTGCGCGAGGATGCGCAGTTGCTCTACGGCTTCTCGACGCGCGTGGAGCGCGAGCTGTTCCGGCTTCTGATCGGCGTTTCGGGCGTGGGCGGCAATACGGCGCGGATGATTCTCTCGACCTATTCGCCGCGCGAATTGCAGGGGATCATCTCGTCGGGCAACGCCGTGCTGCTGAAGAACGTGAAGGGGCTGGGGCTCAAGACGGCTCAGAAGATCATCGTGGAGCTTACGGGCAAGCTCACCGCGCTGGGCGCCGGGGAGGGTGCGCCGTTGGCCGCCGCTGCCGGCGGCGGGGAGATCGACGAGGCCCTCTCGGCGCTGGTCATGCTCGGCTTCGCCCGCTCGGCGGCCGAAAAGGTGCTGCGCGCCGTCGTCCGCGAATCTCCGTCGGCCTCGGTCGAGGAGCTGGTGCGCATGGCTCTCAAACGTCTTTGACGGCCGGCCCTTACGCCTCCGGCGCCGGCGGCCGCTCCCGCAGCCGTTCCGTTCCCTGTGTTTCCCCGTCCTGTTTCCCGTGTTCTCCCGGATCGTCTCCGCATTTTCCGGCTGCTTCCGCACTGCGGTCCGCCGCTGCATTTTCCGTAACCGGCCTTCGGAGGCTTCGCCCTTGGGGGTACCCTCCCCCGCTTTCCCGGTCCGTTTCCTTTCCGGCCTTCCTTACTCCTCCGGAAGCGCGGCTGCGCCTTCCGGTCTTCGCCTTTCCGTTCTCTTTTTTTCTTCGGCGGCATGCTGCGGAGGCGTTTTTTTGCGTTTGTTGTGCGGAAATCGGATTGTTTTTGTAAATTTGCACGATTATATGCCGATGAAAAGAGTGATATACGCCCTTGCCGCGCTCGTCGCGCTGTGCTGTGCCTGCTCGAACGAGGAGGAGGTGCTGCCCCAGCAGCGGGAGAAGCTGGTCTCCTATCTCGAATCGTCCCACGCCCCGGCGCTCGTCGAGGAGTCGGAGGCCGACAAGGAGGCCCGGCAGCCGTTCTATTCCCTTTCGGGCAGCACGGTTTACCGCTATATCGAGACCTATTATGCTCCCGGGCGGGAGAGCCGTGCGGAGGTAACCTCCTCGTCGAAGGTGACGATCACCTTCCGGGCCTACGAGTTCACCTATTCGAACATCACCGACAGCACCTTTCCGTTCTATTCGAACGATCCGCTGCTGGAGCAGGCCTACCTCGAGGCGGGGCTGACCCCCGGGGCCTGGTCGTTCGAACCGCTGACGCTCGACATGCGCGGCGACATACTAAAAGGGCTTCGTCTCGCGTTGTTGGGTTGTCGCGCGGGCGACGAGGTGGAGGCGTATATGACCTACAACATGGCCTTCGGCGACCGGAATTTCGGCACGATCCCCCGGGAGAGTCCTATTGCGTGGTTCTTCACGGTCGAGAGCGTCGAATAGGTCCGGAGCCGGCAACCGATTGAAAAAGAATGAGAATGCGACGAAATATGAAATTGCGTACCCTGTGCCTTGCGGCGGCCGGTCTGCTGCTGCTCGGTTCCTGCGCGAAGGAGGAGGCCGAATCGTTCGACAAGTTCGAGGATATGGCGCTCGAAGCGTGGATGCAGCAGCATCGCCCCGAGCTGCTGAAAAACTACCAGTCCGACGGCGGCTATTACGTGGACGTCCTCGATGCCGGCGATATGGAGGCGGCTCCGATCAGCGACACGGTCTGCTGGGTGTCGTTCGACTTTTCGGGCCGCGACCTGAGCGGCAACATCATCCTCACGCGCCGTGCGGACGAGGCCCATCAGGTAGGGTCGTTCACCAAATACACCCGTTACGTGCCCTATTACCGCTATTGCGGCGAGCGCTTCTCGGGATCGTTGATCGAGGGGACCTACCTGGCCATGCGCAACACGCTGCATCTCGATCCCGACTACGTGGCGGCGCATCCCGAGCGGAACCTTCCTACCGAGCTCCGGCTCCGCGAGGGGTCGCAGGTGGTGCTCTACATGCCTTCGCGCGTCGTGGGGTCCGGCGGCGTTTCGGGCGACGGCGGCTACGAAGGGCAGAGCGGCTATACGCTCGATGCGCGGCGGCCGTTCATCGTCACGATGACGATCTGCGACACGGTCAAGAATCCGCTCGAGCACGAAGGCCGCGAGGTTGACGAGTTCTGCAAGACGCATAACGGCGGCCTGAAAATGTACGACAAGGACGACGATACGGCCGACATCGGGCCGCTGCCTTCCGATCCCGAGGACAAGAATCACCCCTACAATGTCGCCGAGGAGTGGGTGAGCGCCAACGACACCATCCCGCAGGTCTATATCAACTACCGGTTCAACCCGGCGGAGAAGGGACTGAAATTCCCCGATCCCTATTCTTCGGGCTTCCTGCCCTATGCCGACGCGTCGTCGATGGAGACGCTCGAGACGAAGATCAACGAAGCGCTCGTCAAACGCTTCCATCCCGACGAGGACAATCCTTATCCGACCGATATCAAGAAACTGGAAGCCGACTCGGTGAAGCTCGACGGCACGGCTAAGGTGTGGTATATCGGCCGTTTCCTCGACGGTTTCATTTTCGATACGAATATCGACGAGGTGAAGGAGCTGATCTACGGCGAGGTGGTTTCGGAGGGCGAAGCCTACGAATACACTCCCAAGGAGGGCGGAGCCGTTACCATGTGGTACTATTCGATTCCCAATCTCAAGTACGGGCAGTGGGCGGCCGTCGTCGCCACCTCGACCAACGGTTACGGTTCGACGGGACGTTCGGGCGGAACCTCCTCTTCGGGGGGATATTCCTCCTCGGATTATTACGATTATCTCAATTATCTGAACTATTACAACAGCTATTACGGCAACAACGGCTATTATAATCCCTATTACGGCGGCTACTACGGCTACGGCGGCTATTACGGCGGTTATTACAATCCCTATTACGGCTATGGCTACGGCTACGGTTACGGCAGCGATTCCGACGATTCGGAGAGCGTGACGACCGTCAGCACGGAGATTCCGCCTTTCTCGCCGCTGATTTTCGAACTCTACATCGAACCCGAGGAGGAAGAGTAGCCTCTCCCGGGTCGTCGTCTGCGACCGTCGCTCCCGCGAAAAATTGCTTTCGCGGGAGCGGTTCGTTTTCGCACGTCCCGCTCTTTCGGAACCCTCTTTGTCAGAGACTCCCGGTCTTGATGCGTTTTTTCCGGGTTTCACGGCTCTCCCGACCCGGCCTTCCCGGTTTCCGCGGGCGCCCCGCATCCCGTTTTTCCGGGAGCGGTTCGTCCGGAATGCCTGCCGGACTGCGGCCGAAGATTCCGGATCATTTCGCTCCGCTTTCGTTTTTCTCGTCCCGCAATCCGTTTTTCCTGTTTCCCGCTACTTTTTCAGGCAGAAATTTTGTAATTCCGTAAAAATGTATTAATTTAGTTGTGCAGAAGTGCAACACCTAAAATTCAACAGATATGATTATCACATTTAACGAGTTGCGTCGTATCAAGGACCGGCTGCCGAGCGGCAGTTCGCAACGTATCGCAGATGAACTGGGAATAGACGTAGAAACCGTCCGCAACTATTTCGGAGGCAAACACGAGGCCAAGGAGTGTGTCGGCGTGCACTTCGAGCCGGGTCCCGACGGCGGTGTCGTGACGCTGGACGACACGACGATTCTCGACGTGGCGATGCGTATCCTGAGCGAACAGCAGTAAGAGCTTACGATATTTTGTCCGGCCGTGTGCCGGGCCGAAGGCCGGATTCCGTGCGGATCCGGCCTTTCGCATGCCGGGTTCCGTCCCGGTCCGTTTGCGCCGTCGCCCTGCGCCGTCCGTCCCTTTCCGCTCCGTTCCGCCGGGGCGCCTTTTGACCGTTCCTGCCAAAATGCCGTGCGCGGGGCGCTCCGGAACCGTTCTTCCTGCCATTCGTCTGACAATTTGGCAGGGATTGCCGTTTGGTACAACCTTTGTTCGGAAAACGGACGTGTCCTGCGGCGGATGCCCGAAGGCCGGAAACCGCAGGCACGGAAAAGACGGAAAAACAATTAAAACATATTTACGATTATGGCAAAGATTATTGGTATTGATTTAGGAACTACGAACTCCTGCGTGGCAGTGATGGAGGGCAACGAGCCCGTGGTCATCCCCAACTCGGAGGGACACCGCACGACCCCTTCGGTCGTGGCGTTCACCGCCGACGGCGAGCGCAAGGTCGGCGATCCGGCGAAGCGTCAGGCCATTACGAATCCCAAGCGCACGGTCTTCTCGATCAAGCGTTTCATGGGCGAGACCTACGACAAGGTGACTGCCGACATCGCGCGCGCTCCCTATTCGATCGTCCGGGGCGACAACAACACGCCGCGCGTCGATATCGACGGACGCCTCTATACGCCGCAGGAGATCTCGGCCATCATTTTGCAGAAGATGAAGAAGACGGCCGAGGACTATCTGGGCCAGGAGGTCACGGAGGCCGTCATCACCGTTCCGGCCTATTTCTCCGATTCGCAGCGCCAGGCCACGAAGGAGGCGGGCGAGATCGCGGGCCTCAAGGTGCGCCGTATCATCAACGAGCCTACGGCCGCCGCGCTGGCCTACGGTCTGGACAAGAAGCAGAACGACATGAAGATCGCCGTGTACGACCTGGGCGGCGGTACGTTCGATATTTCGATTCTGGAGCTGGGCGACGGTGTCTTCGAGGTGAAGTCCACCAACGGCGACACGCACCTGGGAGGCGACGACTTCGACCATGTGCTGATCGACTACATGGCCGAGGCCTTCAAGGCCGAGCACGGCATCGACCTGCGTGAGGATGCGATGGCCCTGCAGCGTCTGAAGGAGGCTGCCGAGAAGGCGAAGATCGAGCTTTCGTCCTCGACCACGACGGAGATCAACCTGCCCTACATCATGCCGGTGAACGGCATTCCGCAGCACCTCGTGATGACGCTGACGCGCGCCAAGTTCGAGCAGTTGTGCGACCATCTGATCCGCAAGACCGTCGAGCCGTGCAAGCTGGCGCTGCGCGACGCGGGCCTCGAGGCTTCGCAGATCGACGAGGTGATTCTCGTGGGCGGTTCGACGCGTATTCCCGCCATCCAGAAGATCGTGCAGGAGTTCTTCGGCAAGGCTCCCAACAAGTCGGTGAACCCCGACGAGGTCGTTGCCATCGGTGCGGCCATCCAGGGCGGCGTGCTGACGGGCGAGGTGAAGGACGTGCTGCTGCTCGACGTCACGCCGCTGTCGCTGGGCATCGAGACGCTGGGCGGCGTGATGACCAAACTCATCGACGCCAACACGACGATCCCGACGCGCAAGTCGGAGGTCTTCTCGACGGCCGCCGACAACCAGCCTTCGGTGGAGATCAACGTCTGCCAGGGAGAGCGTCCGCTGGCGCGCGACAACAAGTCGATCGGCCGCTTCCACCTCGACGGCATTCCGGCCGCGCCGCGCGGCGTGCCGCAGATCGAGGTGACGTTCGACATCGACGCCAACGGCATCCTGAACGTCTCGGCCAAGGACAAGGGCACGGGCAAGGAGCAGAAGATCCGTATCGAGGCTTCGTCGGGCCTGACCGAGCAGGAGATCCAGCGCATGCGCGACGAGGCGAAGGCCAACGAGGCGAAGGACAAGGCCGAGAAGGAGCGTATCGACAAGATCAACGCCGCCGATTCGAACATCTTCGCCACCGAGAAGCAGCTCAAGGAGTACGGCGACAAGCTGCCGGCCGACAAGAAGACCGCCATCGAGACGGCGCTCGGCAAGCTGAAGGAGGCGCACAAGAACGCCGACGTGGCCGCCATCGACACGGCCATCGCCGAGCTGAACGCCGCATGGCAGGCCGCTTCGCAGGACATCTACGCGCAGCAGCAGGCCCAGGGGGCGCAGCAGAACGCCGGAGCCGGCCAGCAGTCGCAGGCCGATGCGGGCGGCGCCCGGTCCGAGGGCGGCTCGCAGCCCGAGGACGTCGAGTTCGAGGAGGTGAAGTAATGCACCGGCTTCCGGCCCGGGCGGCGATCCCGGAACGGGCCGGTATCCGAAAACGAAAGCGGGGAAGTGGATGTCCACTTCCCCGCTTTTTTCGTCTTCTCTCGATTTGCTGGCCCGGCTTTTCGGACGCGGAATATATCGTATGTCCGGTATCGTATGCCCGGCGAGGGTATCCCGGACACCGTGCACCCCCGGATTTTCCGGCCGTTTTCGGATTGTCCGATCCTTTCCGGACTGTCCCGTATTCCCGGCGAGAGTTTGCAGGATTGCAGCATCGCATGTTCGGTCGGGTCCTGCCGGGCCTTGTCCGGTCCTGTCGGGGCTATCAGGCCTTGTCGGGTCTTGTCCGGCCTGAACGGCGGACCGCTCCGCCGTGCGGGCGGGTTCCCGGCCTATTTCCCCATCGTCAGTTCGACGATGTGATCCGGTCCTGCCGGACGTTCGCCCAGACGGAGCGTCACGCCCTCCTCGTCCTGCCGGAACTCCAGCCTGCGGCCGTCGGCGAAGGCTTTCGCTTCGCGCACCCGTTCTCCGCGGATGGGCACGAACAGCTCCGCGTCGGGCCAGTCGAGCACGTGGACGTAGATCTTGTCGCCCCGGCGGGTCGTGACGCCCCATGCGCGCGGCGTCACGGGCCCGGCCTGCGTGCCGTAGATCGTCTCGCCGTTCTCCCGCAGCCAGGCGCCGATTCCCGCGAGGCGTTCCAAAGCCGCCGCGGGCAGCGCCCCGTCGGGCTGCGGGCCGATATTGAGCAGCAGGTTCCCTCCGCGTCCCGCAGCCCCCGCGAGGTAGCGGACGAGTTCGTCCGTCGGTTTGTAGCTCCGGTCCGTGATCCGGTATCCCCACGAGCCGTTCATCGTCTGGCACGTTTCGAGCGGCAGGCGGCTCACGGCCTGCCCCGAGAGTCCCGCCGTGTTCTCGCCCGGCAGATCGCGTTCGAAGGTCTGCACGTCCTCGCCCTCGAACGGCGTGAGGTGGTGGTTGTTCACCACCAGGCAGGCCGGTTGCAGCGTGTGGATCAGTCCGTACAGTTCGTCCAGGCGCCAGTCGAACCCGGGATTTTCGTCCTGGTCCCACACGCCGTCGAACCAGATCGCCCCCACCGGGCCGTATTGCGTGAGCAGCTCGGTGAGCTGCGCCTTCATGAAGTCGAAATAGGCCTCCGCATCCTCCTTTTCGGCCGGACGTCCCGTGCCGCGCCCCGTGCGGCCGCGCGGCGCATCCTCCCGCCACCAGTCGATGAGCGAATAGTAGAAGTGGATGCCTAGACCCTGCCGGCGGCACTCTTCGGCCAGCTCCTTCACCACGTCGCGTCCGAACGGCGTGGCGTCCGCGACGTTGTAGGGCGACTGCGCCGTGCGGAACATCGAGAATCCGTCATGGTGGCGCGTCGTGAAGCAGACGTAGCGGGCTCCTGCCTCGCGGAAGGCCGTCACCCACGCCTTCGCGTCGAATGCCGCCGGACAGAACGCCCCGGCGAGCTTCTCGTATTCGCGGTAGTCGATGTCCTGGTTGGTCATCACCCATTCGCCCTGTCCGAGCAGGGCGTAGAGACCCCAGTGGAGGAAGATGCCGAACCTTCCGTCGGCGAATCGTTGCCGTGCGGCGAGGTTCTCGGGCGACGGCTCGTAGGCGGGTTGTGCGGACGCGTTCGCGGCGAACAGCGCGGCGCAGCAGCAAAGTAGCAGTTTTTTCATGGCGTTTTTCGGGTTGAGGTTTCCAAATATAGTGAAAATTTCCGGAATTTCCGCATGCCGCCTCCGGCGGCTTCTTGCTAACCGGTCTGTCGTTTGCTGCGGACCGGAAAGTCCCGCGATCGGCTCACCGTCGCTCCGCGTGCCACATGCCGCAGAGGATCATCGCCGCACCCGCGAGAGCCGGCGCCGTGATGCGCTCGCCGATGCAGAGCGCCGCCGTGAGCATCGTCACCAGCGGGTTGAAGAAGATGTAGTTGGTCGCCCGGACGGCTCCCAGCCGGCGCATCACGGCGTTCCAGAGGGCGTAGCAGAATCCCGAGGCCACGACGCCCAGGAACAGCAGGTTGGCCCATACGACGGGGCGCGCGAGCAGCTCCCCGGTCGCGGCGAACGGGCGGAATGCGAAGACCGGCAGGATCGTCGCCATGCCGTAGAAGAAGACCTTCCGGGCGATGAATGACGCCGGATAACGCGCCCCCAGCCGTTTGATGACCAGCGAATAGCCCATCCACGACAGCGCGGCGGCCAGTGCCAGCAGGTCGCCCGCCGGCGAGATGTGCAGCACGAAACGTCCGTTGAGCACCACCAGCGCCATGCCAGCCGCCGCCAGCGCGGCTCCGGCGGCCTGACGCCGCGTCATGCGTTCGCCGCGGTCGGCGCGTCCGGCCGCGAGGGCCGTCCAGACGGGCGCCGTGCAGACCAGCAGCGAGACGTTCGACGCCGGGGCGTACTCCAGCGCGACGTTCTCCAGCAGGAAATAGAGCGATCCGCCGCAGACGCCCGCCGCGGCGAACGCCGCCTCGTCGCGCCGGTTTTCCGCCCGGAGCCGGCGGGGCGCCAGCGGCAGGATGCAGAGGTATCCCAACGCGAAACGCATGAGGAAAATCTCCGCCGGGGTGAGTCCCGCGGCGATCAGCGCCTTGGTCGAAACGAACGTTGCGCCCCATACCGAGACGGTGAAGAGCGCCGCCAAATGGTATCTGTATTCGGACAAACGTGCCATACGGCTCCAAAAATAGAGATTTTTCAGCCGGGATACATATTTTCCATTCTTTTTTTTTATCTTTGCGTGCTATTGTGCGTAATGACTGAATAACAACAAATAATAACAAATTTTTTTCAAGCAGATGCAAAGTAAAGGTTTTATTAAACTCATCGCGGTGCTGCTGGCGCTCGCGTGCGTTTATCAACTCTCGTTTACGTTCAAGACACGTAGCGTGGAGAAGAAAGCGGCCGAGTACGCCGCGCAGTTCCCGCTCGAGGAACAGCCCGGGGCCGAGCAGCACTATCTCGACTCGGTGCAGAACCTGCCGGTCTACAACATGGGGCTGCGCAAGTTCACCTACAAGGAGTGCAAGGAGAAGGAGCTGAATCTGGGTCTGGACCTGAAGGGCGGCATGAACGTCATGCTGGAGGTGCAGGTCGAGGACGTCGTAAAGGCCCTCGCCGGTGACAGCCAGAACGATCCGGCCTTCGTCGAAGCCATCGCCGAGGCCAACGAGGCCATGAAGCAGGGCTCCTCGAACGACTATATCGCCGATTTCGTCAAGGCCTACGAGCGCCTCTCGGGCGGCCGGCCGATCGCCGGGATCTTCGTCAGCCCCGACCGCAAGGACATCACGCTCGAGAGCTCCGACGCCGACGTGGAGAAGATCCTCAAGCGTGAGACCGAAGCCGCCATCGCCGCTTCGTTCAACGTGCTCCGCAGCCGTATCGACCACTTCGGCGTGACGCAGCCCAACATCATGCGTCTGCCCAACTCGCACCGCATTCTGGTGGAGCTGCCGGGCGTGAAGGAGCCGCAGCGCGTCCGCGACCTGTTGCAGGGAACCGCCTCGCTCGAGTTCTGGACCACCTACGACGCCCGCGAGGTGCTGCCGATTCTGGTTTCGGCCGACAAGTTCATCCGTTCCGAGCAGTCCGCTCAGCCTGCTGCCGGGGAGGCGGAGGTTTCGGCGGAGGCCGCTTCGACGGCTCCCGCCGCCGGTGAGACTTCGGGCCTGATCGCCGAGGTGGGCGCCGATTCCGCGTCGGTGGCCGAGTCGGCCCGCACGGGCAACTACGACCGTGAGGAGAATCCGCTCTTCGCCGTGCTCGACCCGTCGTTCGCCGGCGGAGCCGCCATCGGCGCCGCCTACAAGGCCGACATGGCCGCCGTGAACGCCTACCTGGCCCAGCCTGCCGTGCGCGAGCTCTTCCCGGCCGACATCCTTTTCAAGTGGGGCGTCAAGGGCGACGACCATATCGACGGCCGCTACTACCTCTACGCCATCCGCGTCTCCACTCCCGACGGCAAGGCTCCGCTCGACGGTTCGGTCGTCACGGAGGCCACCGAGCAGTACGCCCAGCGCGGCGCCACGGCCGAAGTCTCGATGACGATGAACGCCGAGGGTACGCAGGAGTGGGCGCGCATGACGGGCGAGAACATCGGCAAGTGCATCGCCATCGTGCTCGACGGCTACGTCTATTCGGCGCCCCGTGTGAACGGCAAGATCGACAAGGGCCAGTCCTCGATCACGGGCGATTTCACGATTCAGGAGGCCAAGGACCTGGCCAACGTGCTCAACTCGGGCAAGGTCCCCGCTCCCGCGAAGATCATTCAGGATACGGTCGTCGGTCCTTCGCTGGGCCAGGAGTCGATCAACGCCGGTATGCTTTCGTTCGTGATCGCCTTCATCCTCGTACTCCTCTACATGGGCCTCTTCTATAAGACGGCGGGCTGGATGGCCGACATCGCGCTGCTGACCAACGTCTTCCTGCTGATGGGCGTGCTCGTGTCGTTCGGCGCCGTGCTGACCCTTCCGGGTATCGCCGGTATCGTGCTGACGATGGGTATGGCCGTCGATGCCAACGTCATCATCTACGAACGCATCAAGGAGGAGCTCCGCGGCGGCAAGGGTATTTCGCTGGCCATCAAGGACGGTTTCTCGAAGGCCTACTCGGCCATCATCGACGGTCAGCTGACCACCATCATCACGGGTATCGTCCTCTTCGTCTTCGGTACGGGTCCCGTGCAGGGCTTCGCTACGACGCTCATCATCGGTATCGTCACCTCGGTCTTCTGCGCCATCTTCATCACGCGCCTGATGATCGAGTGGATCGTTGCGAAATGGGGTTCCATTTCGTTCTCCTACAAGTGGTCCGAGGCGTTCCTCAGCAACACGCACGTCGATTTCATCGGCAAGCGCAAGGTCGCCTACGTACTGGCCGTGGCGCTGATGGCGCTCTCGTGCGTTTCGTTCGCCGTCCGCGGACTGAACCTCGGAGCCGAGTTCACCGGCGGCCGCGCCTACGTGGTCCGCTTCGACAAGCCCGTATCGGCCGAGGATGTCCGCGAGAACCTCGACAAGGCCTTCTCCCGGATCGCCGACGCCGACGCTTCGTCCGTGAGCTTCGAGGTGAAGCAGTACGGCAACGAGAACCAGATGCGCATCGTGACGCAGTACCGTTACGACGACACGTCGGACGAGGCTACGGCCGAGGTCGAGAAGATCGTCTATGACGCGTTGAGCCCGCTCTACTCCTATGCCATCACCTTCGAACAGTTCCGCAACACGCAGACCGACCTGAACGGTATTCTCACCGCCGACAAGATCGGTCCTTCGATCGCTCAGGACATGACGTGGAACGCCATCTATTCGGTGCTCTTCTCGCTCATCGCCATCGGTCTCTACATCACCTTCCGCTTCAAGCGCTGGCAGTGGGCTACGGGAGCCACGGCCGCACTGGCGTTCAACGCCCTGCTCATCATCGGTATCTTCTCGATGTTCTACGGGCTGCTGCCCTTCAACCTCGAGGTGAACCAGGCCTTCATCGCTGCCATTCTGACCATCATCGGTTACGCCATCAACGACACGGTGGTGGTCTTCGACCGAATCCGCGAGTATCTGGGCCTCTACCCGAAGCGCAATCTCAAGGAGCTGGTGAACGGCGCCATCAACTCGACGCTGTCGCGTACGATCAACACTTCGGGCACGACGCTCGTGACGCTGCTGGCGATCTTCTTCTTCGGCGGCGAGACGATCCGCGGCTTCATCTTCGCGCTCATCATCGGCGTCGTGGTCGGTACGGCCGCCACGATCTTCATCGCCACGCCGATCGCCTACGATCTGATGATCCGGCGCGCCGCGAAGGCCGGCGAGGAGAAATAATCCCCGCGTATATCTGATTTTATAAATAGCGAAAGGACCGTATCTCCGCGATACGGTCCTTTTTCGTCGGGCGGCGGCAAATAAATTTGGCGTTGCGCGCATCTTGCCTTATCTTTGCATATCGGATCGCTTTTCGGCCGTAGGGCCGCATCCCGTCACGGGTTGCGGCGCCTTCGATGCCGGAGTGGCTATTTTTTTGTAGGACACATGGAAAATCTGCTGAAGTGGATGCGCCGCTACGTCTCGCCGGTCTTTCTGGCGCTGCTCGTCGCCTCGTTCATCTTGTGGTATCTGGCCAAACTGACTTATATGTATACCACCGAACAGACCATCCGGCTGAGCATCGACGGCCAGCCCGTCGAAATTACCTGCGTGGTCGAAGGGGTGGGGACCAACCTGTTCGGTTACAGGGTCTATATGAACAAGACGCTGCGCATTCCCCTCGCCGAGCTCAAGACGCGCCGGGCGACCGGGGAGGGCCACGAGGGCAAGCTCGTCATCGACCCGCAGTCGTTGCAGCACGCGATTTCGGTACGCTTCAGCGACATCAAGATCATCTCCATCGGTGCGATCCCCGAGATCGACGACCCCGTAAAGGAGTGACGCCATGATGAAAGTCGGAATCACGGGCGGCATCGGCAGCGGCAAAAGCACCGTCTGCCGTTTGTTCGCGGCGCGGGGTGTCGCGGTCTATGACTCCGATACCGAGGCCCGGCGGCTGATGACCGGTTCCGCGGAGTTGCGGCAGGCGATCGCGGCGCGCTTCGGCGCCGACATCTACCGCGGCGGTGCGCTCGACCGCGCCCGTCTGGCCGGGATGGTCTTCTCCGACGGGGCGGCGCTGGCCGATCTCAATGCGCTGGTGCATCCCGCCGTCGTGGCCGATTTCGCCGCCTGGGCCGAACGGCAGGCGGGTGATTACGTGATTCTGGAGAGCGCCATCCTCTTCGAGGCCGGACTGCGCGGGGCGGTCGATCGCACGGTCGCCGTGCTGGCCCCGCTGGAACTCCGCATCGAACGCACCTGCTGCCGCGACGGTTGCGACGCCGAAGCCGTCCGCCGCCGGATCGCGGCCCAGGCCGACGACGACACGCTCTGCGCCGCTGCCGATTTCACCCTTGTCAATATCCTCGAAGAGGAGCTCGAACCCGCCGTGGCGGCCCTCGACCGCCGTTTCCGTTATGAAGCACAGCACCGTTGATCCGTTTCCGTCCGCCCCGTGCGTGATGGCCATTCTGAATGTCACTCCCGACTCGTTCTACGCCGGGAGCCGGACCCCTTCGGCCGGAGAGGTCGAACGCCGTGTCCTCGAAGCCGTGGGGGAGGGCGCCTCGATCATCGACGTCGGGGGCTATTCCTCGCGTCCCGGGGCCGACGAGGTTCCGCCCGACGAGGAGTGGCGGCGAGTGGCGCTGGGCGTGGAGGCCGTGCGGCGGCTGGCTCCCGATACGGCCGTTTCGGTCGATACGTTCCGCAGCGGCATTGCCGCCCGGGCCATCGAGACCTTCGGTCCGCTGATGATAAACGACATTTCGGCCGGCGAGCTGGACCCTGCCATGTTCGCCGTCGCCGCCCGTTACGACGTGCCCTATGTCGCCATGCACATGAAGGGCGACCCGCAGACGATGCAGTCGCTCACCGACTACCGCCGGGACATCGTTTCCGAGGTGGTCGCCTATTTCCGCCGCCGTGTCGAACGGATGCTCGCCGCCGGTATCCGCCGCGAACGGATCGTCCTCGATCCCGGTTTCGGATTCGCCAAGACCGCGGAGCAGAACTACCGCCTGCTCGCCGGGCTGCACGAGCTCTGTGCGCTGGGCTACCCGGTGCTCGCGGGGCTTTCGCGCAAGTCGATGATCTATAAGGTGCTCGGCACGACGCCCGCCTGTTCGCTCGCCGGGTCGGTCGCGCTGGGATGGGAGTGCCTGCGCCAGGGTGCGGCGATTCTCCGCGTGCACGACGTGCGCGAGGCCGTCGATACGGTGCGGCTTTTCGGAATGTACGAACGACAGGTTTCGCTATGATACGACTTACAGACATACGCAAACGCTTCGGCGAGCTGGAGGTGCTCAAGGGCGTCTCGCTCGGGGTCCGGCAGGGCGAGGTGGTCTCCGTCGTCGGAGCCAGCGGCGCCGGCAAGACGACGCTCCTGCAAATCATGGGCACGCTTTCGCGTCCCGACGCGGGCCGGGTGGAGATCGGCGGCGAAGACCCCTTCGCGCTGGGCGACAAGGCGCTGTCGCGTTTCCGCAACGACCGCATCGGCTTCGTTTTCCAGTTCCACCACCTGCTGCCCGAGTTCTCGGCCTTCGAGAATGTCTGCATTCCGGGGCTGATCGGCCGGCGGCCCCGCGCCGAGGTCGAGCGCCGTGCCGCGGAGCTGCTCGCGCTGGTGGGTCTCACCGCCCGCCGCGACCACAAGCCCGGCCAGTTGTCGGGCGGCGAGCAGCAGCGCGTGGCCATCGCCCGGGCCATCGTCAATGCGCCTGCCGTGCTGCTGGCCGACGAGCCTTCGGGCAACCTCGACACCCGCAACCGCGAAGAGATCCACCGTCTGTTCTTCGACCTGCGCGACGAGCTGGGGCAGACCGTGGTGATCGTCACCCACGACGAGCGCCTCGCCGTGATGGCCGACCGGAAAATCACCATGTCCGATGGCCGGATTCTCTGATCGCGGGGCGTTGCGCGAGCTGCTCGAGCGGCTCCACGACCGGTACAACCGCCCGGAGTTCATTCCGGACGACCCCGTCGCCGTGCCGCACCGCTACACGGGCCGTGCCGACCGGGAGATCGCCGGCTTCTTCGCCGCCACCATCGCCTGGGGCAGCCGTCCCACGATCGTCCGCAACGGCCACCGCCTGATGCGCTACATGGACGATGTCCCGGCCGATTTCGTGCGCAACGCCTCGGAGCGCGAGCTGGCGGGACTCGGCGCCTTCGTCCACCGCACCTTCAACGGGGGCGACGCCCGCGATTTCGTGCTGGCCCTGCGCCGCATCGAAACGCTCTACGGCGGCATCGGGGCCTTTTTCGAGAGCCGCTACGCCGCCGTGGGCGACCTTCCGGCGGTCTTCGCCGATTTCCGCCGCGAATTTTTCGCCGCCGACCATGCGCCGCGTTGCGAGAAACACCTCTCTTCCGTCGAGCGCGGCGCGGCGTGCAAACGCCTGTGCATGTACCTGCGGTGGATGGTCCGCCGCGACGACCGGGGCGTGGACTTCGGGGAGTGGCGCACCATTCCCGCTTCGGCCCTGTGGCTGCCGCTCGACGTCCATGCCGGCGACATGGCCCGCGCATTGGGGTTGCTCTCGCGCCGTCAGAACGACTGGCGAGCCGTCGAGGAGGTCACCGCCGCGCTCCGCACCTTCGATGCCGACGATCCCGTGCGGTACGATTTTTCGTTGTTCGGCGCCGGCATCGGCGGTTATCTGAAGGATTGATCCATGTTCCGTTTCAAGCAGTTTGCCGTGCGGCAGGACCGCTGCCCGATGAAGGTCGGCACGGACGGCGTGCTCCTCGGGGCCTGGGCCCCGGTGCTGCCTTCCGACCGCCGGGTGCTCGACATCGGCACGGGCACGGGACTGATCGCCCTGATGATGGCCCAGCGCATGCCGCAGGCACGGATCGCGGGGGTGGACATCGACGACGTTTCGCAGGCCCGCGAGAATGCCGACGCCTCGCCGTGGGGCGCACGCCTCGAATTTCACCGCTGCCCCGTGCAGGAGTTCGCCGCCGGCGGAGCGTTCGATCTCATCGTCTCCAATCCGCCCTATTTCGTCGGTTCACTCACCTGCCCCGATGCGGGCCGCACCGCCGCGCGCCATGCCGTCCATCTGCCTTTCGAGGCGCTGCGCGACGCCGTGCTGCGGCTGCTCGCTCCCGGAGGTCGTTTCGCGCTGATCCTTCCCTCATCCGAGGCCGAACGCTTCCTCGCCGTTTGCCGGGACGCCCTGACCCTCGTGCACCGTACCGACGTGCGCACCACGCCGCGCCGCGAAGCGAAGCGCGCCTTGCTCTGCCTGACCCGCCCGGCCGGGGCTCCGCTTCTTCTCCGGCAACTGACGGCCGGAGCTTCCGCTTTGGCCGGTCCCGCCGTTTCGGCCGGAGCTTCCGCTTCCGCCCCTTCCGGTCTTGTCGCTTCCGTCGTTTCTCCCTTGAACGTTCCCGGTGCTGCCGTCGCCGTCCCGGCCATTTCCGCAGCCCTGCCGGAGGAGACCGGGCGGCCCGTCGTCCCGCTGCGCGACGAACTGGTGGTCGGCACGGGCGGACACGAATCCTATACTCCCGAATACCGGGCCCTTACGCGCGATTTTTACCTGAAATTTTGACGGCACGCGAAAAAAAGTTACATTTGTAGATGGTATCCAAACTTCGTGCATTATGAAATTCCGTCTTTTGACCCTGGCCCTGTTGTGTTGCGGCGCTGCCGCCACGGCCCAAAATCCCTATATCGCCCTCGAAGGCGCCGCCGAAAGCGCTGCGGGGATCGCCGTCAGCATGCCCCGTTCGGTGCTGGCCGTCGATCTTTCGGTCGAGTGCAGCACCGTCCTCTGCGGACCTTATGCCCGCTATGCGCAGAAATACCTCGGTGTGCGCGCTCCGCTGACCGACAAGACGACATGGAGCATCGCGGGGGCGCGAATCGCGCTGGCCGGCGATGACGCGTTCGGGGCAGCCGCACCCGCGGCCGATGCCTCCCGCGTCGTTTCCCATGCGGCATCGGACGAGGCTTTCGCGGCCCTGCAACCCGACAAGACCTCGGCGACGGTCTATTCGCTCGAGGATGCCGCGCGCATGGCCGCCGAGCAGATTTTCTCCCTGCGCCGTCACCGCCTGGAACTGATTACGGGCGAAGCCGGCGAGAATGTCTTCGGCGAGGGGCTGAACGCCGCGCTGGCCGAGATCGAACGGCTCGAGCAGAGCTACCTGGAGCTGTTCCTCGGCAAGCAGATCGTTTCGACCCGGACGCAGCGCTACCTGGTCTATCCCTCCGCCGACCGGAAACAGTATGTCTTCTGCCGCTTCAGCCCGGCCGCCGGGCTGCTTCCCGAGAGCGATCTTTCGGGCGATATGGTGGTGTTGCAGATCGAGCCGTCGGGCGACACGAAGTGTCCGATCGAGGCCGGTCCGAAAGAGCAAGGTACGGTGAAGTGCCGCATGGCCGATCCTTCGACCTGCACGGTGATCGCCTCCGGCCGCGAATACGCCCGTGCCGTCGTGCCGCTGTTCGAATTCGGCCGCACGGTCCAGGTGGCTCTTCCGCGTCGCAGATAGCAGACGTATATGAACCATACCTCCCGCATGACGGCGCTGCTCGGCGAGCTGCGCCGTGAGCGCAACGGGGCCGTGGCCGATGCCATGCGCCTCGTCGGCGCGCCCTACGGGCTGAATTACGGCGTGAGCCTTCCGACGTTGCGCCGTCTGGCGCGTGCCGAAAAGCCCGATTATGCATTTGCGAAGTTCCTCTCGTTGCAGGATGTGCGCGAACTGCGCCTTGCGGCCTACCACATTGCCGATCCGGCCGGCCTTACGCCCGGCGAATTTCCGTTCTGGGCCTCCGGCATCGTCAATCACGAGCTGGCCGAGGAGGCCGCCTTCGCCCTGTTGCCGCGTATCGGAGACTTTCCCGCCCTGTTCCGGACGTGGACGGCGGCCGGTATGCCGTGGCCGTTGCAGTATGCGGCGCTGATGGCCGCTTCCCGCGTCGTGCCGCCCGACTCCGGGTGGGTCGATTCCGCCGTCGAAGCGGTCCGCAGGGCTGCCGCGGCCGCCGAAACCGTGTCGCCGGACGTTGCAGCTTCCGAAGGTGGCCTTGTTTCTGCCGCACCCGTTGCTGCCGTCGTTGCCGGGACCGGCCCCGCAGCGTCCGCCTCCCCGGAAAGCGGTTTTTCCGCGTCCGCAACCCCTTCCGCCGCCTGCTCCGTGTGCACTCCCGCCGCTGCACTCCTTGTCGCACAGGGGGCGGTGGCGCTGCTTGCGGCCGTCGGGTCCCGAAACGGGGAGAGCCGGCAGGCGGTGCTCCGCAAAGCCGGCTCTCTGGGCCGGCTCCGTGCCGAAGACTACGTCCACGAGGAGCTGGCCTGGCGGTTGGAAGTTCAGTGATGTACGGCGTGTTCGCGCTGTTCGATCGTGTCGAAAGCCTCCCTGAGTTCCCTGTAGCCTATGAGACCGCTTCGGCGCCAGAGCACTTCGCCGCGGCGGAAGATCACCAGAGTCGGAACCGAGGAGATGTTGTAACGCCGCACGATCTCCAGCATGTCGGGGTCGTCCACGTCGATCCGGTAAACGTCCGCACGACCGTTCATTTCCGTTTGGAATCTGTCGATTACGGGAACCATTGCCTGGCACGGTCCGCACCAGGTGGCGAAGAAGTCCGCGAGCGTCACCGCGTCCCTCCAGATGATTTTGTCGAAATCTTTCATAGTCGCTCCTTTCGGAAGAGGCGGCCGTTCGCCGCGTCCCCCGCGTTTTTCCGGGGGAGCAGCAAATTCTATTCCAGAAAGAGCGCCCGGGGCAACTGGTCGATGCTGTTTATCCGCACGATTTCGATGCCTCTGGGGTGTTTGGCTCCTTTGGCGAGGTATCCCGAGACGACGATCCGCCGGAATCCCAGCCGGGCGGCCTCGCTGATACGCTGTTCGGTGCGCGGGGCGGGGCGCACCTCGCCCGACAGCCCGATTTCGCCCGCGCAGCAGACGCCCTCTCCCACGGGACGGTCGTAGTAGGAGGAGATCACCGCCGCCATGACGGCCAGGTCCAGCCCCGGGTCGGCGACCTTGAACCCTCCGGCGAAGTTCAGGAAGACGTCCTTCTGGAACATCTTCATCCCGACGCGCTTTTCGAGCACCGCCAGCAGCATGTTCATCCGCCGCGTGTCGAATCCCGTGGCCGTGCGCTGGGGCGTGCCGTAGGCCGCGCCGCTCACCAGCGCCTGCACTTCGATCAGGTAGGGTCTCACGCCGTCGGCCGCAGCGCCCACGGCGATGCCGCTCAGCGGTTCCTCGTAGTGCGTGAGCAGGATTTCCGACGGATTGTCCACGCCCCGCAGTCCGGTGTCCAGCATTTCGAACACGCCGATTTCGAACGTCGCGCCGAAGCGGTTCTTGATGCCGCGCAGTATGCGGTATATGTTGTTGCTGTCGCCCTCGAATTGCAGGACGACGTCCACGATGTGTTCGAGGATCTTCGGTCCGGCGATGGTCCCGTCCTTGGTGATGTGGCCGATGATGACGATCGACGTGGCGGTCGATTTGGCGTATTTGAGCAGCGTCGCGGCGCATTCGCGGATCTGCGACACGCTTCCGGCCGACGAATCCATCAGCTCGGTGTAGATGGTCTGTATCGAGTCGATGACGACCAGGTCGGGCTTCTGCTCGGCGATTTGCGCCACGATGTTCTCCAGCAGCGTCTCGGGGTAGATCATGCACTCCTCGTTGCCGATCCCGAGCCGCATGGCGCGCATCTTGATCTGCTCGGCCGACTCCTCGCCCGAGACGTAGAGGGTCTTCAGCCCGTTCGCGGCCAGGGCGATCTGGAGCGAAAGGGTCGATTTGCCGATGCCCGGCTCGCCGCCCAGCAGCACGAGCGATCCGGGGACCATGCCGCCGCCCAGCACGCGGTTCACCTCGGCGTTGCCCAGATCGAGCCGCCGGTATTCGCTCTCGCGGATGTCACGCACCCGCTGGGGTTTCGCCGCCGGCAGCGACCCTGCGGCGACGGCCGGTACGGAGCCGCTCTCGCGCGCCACGATCTCTTCCGCGAAGGTGTTCCATTCCCCGCACGAGGGACATTTCCCCAGCCATTTGGGGGCTTCGAATCCGCAGTTTTTGCAGAAGAAGGCTTTTTTTACCTTTGCCATCCTGTTCAGTATGCGTTTGCCGAGGTGTACTCCCTGCGCACGGCCCGCGTGATGCCGGCCGCGGGGTAGAGGGCCTGGTACTGTTCCGTGAGGTCCACCTCCAGCACGATTTTCCGCTCGCCCTCCTCGTCGGTGTACGATGCGGGCGAACATACGTAGTCCTCCTCGCCGAAGAGAACCTCGAACTGCTCCTTGCCCGGCTCCTTGCCGAACAGTCCCGTCACGGGTTCCGTGTCGGGCGCGGTCCTGATTTCGGCCCGTCCGCCGTTGTATTGCGAGAAGTGCAGCGTGTAGCCGCCTCCCGCCTGCACGGGGGCCGCCGACACGATCTCGGTCTCGATCTGCGCGACCAGCGGATTCTCCCCGCTGCCGCCGTCTTCTTCGCCGTCTTCTTCGCCGTCGCCTTCGCCGGTCCCTTCGCCGCTGCCATCGTCCGGATTCCCGCCTCCGGCTGCTCCGGTTCCGTCGCTGTCTCCCGTCCCGGTATCATCGCCGGTTCCGGTATTGTCTCCGGTTCCGTCTTCGTTGCCGTCTCCGGTCTCTCCGCCGCCGGAGTTATCCCCGGAGCCGTCTCCCTCCTCTCCCGTGCCGGGATCGGAGTTTTCGGTCAGGGCGACCTCGGCTTCGACCCGGGTGACGGGGTAGCGGGCCGTGTAGAATACGCCGGTCCGGGATTCTCCGCACGCTGCCGTGAGCAGCGCCGCGCACAGGGCGCACAATAGATAGAACAGCCGTTTCATGCGTTTCTGTTTTTCATAATCCCCGGTCTTCGTCGATCAGCACCACCAGCACGCGCCCTGCCGGGTGGCAGCGCAGCATCTCCATCCGGGTATTGCAAATGCGGTCGGGGGAGTTGCAGTCCATGCAGACCCCGGTTTTGGCGCACGGTGTGCGGAATCCGGGGTGGCGGGCTATGTTTTGCGGCGCGGCGATGCGCCGGATGCGTTCTTCGGCCTCTCTGCGGTCGGCCACGATTTTGTTGCGTCCCGCCACGAGGAGCACCTTGCGGGGACCGAACGCCACCGGGGCGATGCGGTTGCCTACCATGTCGAGCCAATGGAGCGTGCCCTCTTCGGTCACGGCGTTGATTCCCGTTACGAAAAGGTCCGACAGCAGGGCCTGCCGCCGGATTTCGAGTCTTTCGGGCCGGGGCATCGAGGCGTCGAATCCGTCGAGCAGCCTCCACCGCCCGTCCCGGCGCAGCCATTCTACGATTCCCGTGTCGCGCATCGTCATCGAATCGCCGAACGATACGAGTTCCGGCATCTCGGCCTCGACCGCCGCGCGCAGCCTTTCGAACGCCTCCTGCGCGTCCTTCGTCACGACCGCTTCGAAGCCGTGGCGGCGCAGCGCTTCGGCGCAGCGTGCGAGCCGTGCCGTCCGGTCCGCCGTATCGTTTCGTTCCGTCTTTGTCGTCTGGTTCGTCTGCATCGTGTTTTGCTGTGTATGTGTCGTCGTGTGAAACTTCCGTTTGTCCTCAGCGCAGCTTCCGCTTCACGACCGCCGGATTTCCCGCGGCCAGCGAGTCCTCGGGAATGTCGTGCACGACGACGCTCCCTGCGCCGATGATCGAGCGGGCGCCGATCCGGACGCCCGGGCAGACCGTGACGCCGGCTCCCAGCCAGCAGTCCTCGCCGATCGTGATCGGGAGGCCCGTTTCGACGGGTTTGCGGCGCTCTTCGAAGTCTATCGGATGCTGCGGCGTGCAGATACGGCAGCCGGGGCCGATGAGCGTGTGGTCGCCGACCGTGATGCCGCCGCAGTCGAGAAACGTGCAGCCGGCGTTGATAAAGACGCCTTCGCCCAATTGAATCCGATGACCGTGGTCGCAGTAGAACGGCGGCATGATCCGGGCAGTGGGATGGCGATGGGGGATTAGCGCTGAGAGCGCTTCGTCGTAGGCTTTGCCGTCGTCGAATGACACGGCGTTGAAATGTGCCTGGTTCACCCGCCTTCGGCGAAGGCTTTCTGCCACATCGGGTGCTGTGAAATCGAACGGCTCGCCTGCGAGCATCTTTTCCATTTCGGTCATGATGTCGTTCCTATTTGATGAAGAACCGGTATATGTCGTTGCCGTTGGCGTAGAGCAGCAGCATGAGCAGGACGATCATGCCGACGTACTGCGCCGCTTCGAGCACCTTGTCGCTCACCTTGCGTCCGGAGATCATTTCCCAGAAGGTGAACAGGGCGTGTCCGCCGTCCAGCCCCGGGATGGGCAGAATGTTCATCACCGCGAGGATGATCGACAGGAATGCGGTCTTCATCCAGAAATCCTGCCAGTCCCACGCCGCGGGGAAGATGCTCCCGATGGCGATGAATCCGCCCAGCTCCTCGTACATCTTCGTCTTGGGCTGCACGATCAGTTTCAGCTGTTCCCAGTAGGAGGAGATCACCTCTCCCGTTTTGCGGATGCCCGCCGGGATGGACTCCCGGAGGGTGTACTCCTGCGTGCGCGGGGTGTAGAGGTCCTGCCGCGGCGCGACGCCGATCAGCCCCTCCTCCGATACGGGCAGCGTCATGGTCAGCACCATGTCCCCTTCGCGCAGCGCCTCGATCCGCACCGAGTCCCCGGCGCGCGAGCGGATATACCGCTGGTAGTCGGGAAACTCCGCTCCGCGGAGGTCGTCCACGGCCAGGATTTCGTCGCCCTTCTTCAGGACCGCGGAGGCCGCCGCCGACACCGTGCTGTCCACGATGAACGGGAAGCGCAGGGCGAGGAATCCCTCGTAACCCTTTTTCTGCCGCATGGCGATCAGGTCGTCGAGCGGCAGGTTCAGCGTCACCGCCCGGCCGTCGCGCTCCACCTCCACGCGGCGGTCGCCCTCGGTGATGAGCAGCGAGGAGATGATCTCCTGCACGTTGTCCACCGCCCTCCCGTCGATCGAGAGGATGCGGTCTCCGTCGCGGAATCCCAGCTCGTGCCCCGCCTCGTTGAAGTCGTAGCCCCAGCGGGCGTCTTTGTTCGAGAAGTAGGTGTCGCCCCACGTGTAGCAGATGCCGCAGTAGATCGCCACGGCCAGCACGACGTTCATCACCACGCCGGCGATCATCACCAGGAAGCGCTGCCATGCGGGTTTGGCGCGGAATTCGTCCTGCTGCACGGGGCGTTTCATCTGCTCCTTGTCCATCGACTCGTCGATCATGCCGGCGATCTTGACGTAGCCGCCCAGCGGCAGCCAGCCCAGTCCGTATTCGGTGTTTCCGCGTTTGAATTTGAAGAGCGAGAACCACGGGTCGAAGAAGATGTAGAACTTTTCGACGCGGATCCGGAACACGCGCGCCATGATGAAATGCCCCAGCTCGTGAATGCCCACGAGGATGGTGAAACAGAGGAAAAACTGAAGAATCTTGATTGCTATGTCCATTGTGCGTATCGGTTACAGTTCGAGAAATTCGGCGGCCAGCGCGCGGGCTTCGGCATCGGCCGCGGCGTAGTCGTCGAGCGTGGGGGAGGCGACGAACGAGGCGTGTTCGAGCGCATGGCGGATCGCCCGCACGATGTCGAGCCAGGCGCACCGCCGCGCGAGGAAGGCTCCCACGGCCGTTTCGTTCGCGCCGTTCATCGTGCACGCCGCCGTGCCGCCGCGGCGCAGGCAGTCGTAGGCGATCTCCAGCGCCGGGTACTTCTCGCGGTCCACCGCCGCGAAGGTGAGCTGCGGGTGGGCCAGGAAGTCGAAGCGCTCGCCCGGCCGTGCGGCCCGGTCGGGGTACATGAGGGCGTAGCTGATGGGCATGCGCATGTCGGGCGTTCCGAGCTGCGCCTTGATCGCACCGTCCTCGAACTCGACCATCGAGTGGACGATCGACTGCGGGTGCAGCACCACGTCGATCCGCTCGGCGGGCGTGCCGAAGAGCCAGTGGGCCTCGATCACCTCGAAGCCCTTGTTCACGAGCGTCGAGGAGTCGATCGTGATCTTCGCGCCCATCCGCCATTGGGGATGGCGCAGCGCCTGTTCCACGGTGACGCCGGCCAGCTCCTCGCGTCTGAGGTCGCGGAACGCTCCGCCGCTGCACGTGACGATCAGCCGCCGCACCGGGGCGCGTTCGCCCGCGAGACACTGGAATATGGCCGAGTGCTCCGAGTCGATCGGGACGATCGGCGCGCGGTGTTTCCGTGCCAGCGGCATCACGCAGGCGCCGCCCACCACGAGCGACTCCTTGTTGGCCAGCGCCAGCTTCTTGCCCGCTCCGATGGCGGCCACCGTGGGCGCCAGTCCGGCGTATCCCACCAGCGCGTTCACCACGACCTCCGTGTCCCCCGCGGCGGCCAACTGCGCCACGGCCTCCTCGCCGGCGTACACCTTCGTGTCGGTGCCGGCGAGCGCGTCGCGCAGCGGCGCATAGTGCCGCTCGTCGGCTATCGCCACGGCGTCGGCGTCGAACTCCCGGGCCTGCTCGGCGAGCCGCTCCCAGCGGCTGCGGGCCGTCAGTACGCGGGCTTCGAACCGTTCGGGATTCTCCCGCACGATGTCGAGCGTCTGTTCGCCGATCGAGCCGGTCGAACCCAGAATGGCAAGTCGTTGTCTCATGGTCTTCAGAATACGATATAACTCTCCGGATCGACCGGTTTCCCGTCGCTCCACAATTCGAATTCGAACATGCGCACCTCGCCGTTCTCGGCTTCGGAGTTGTAACCCACCAGCTCGCCCGGGCGGAGCGTCTGCCCCGGAGCCGCGAGCGACTGCGAAAGGTTGCGATAGACCGACAGCAGGCCGCCGCGGTGCTGCATGATGACCGTGTAGCCCCGCTCGGGGGTCCAGAGGCTCTGCACCACCGTCCCGCCGTCCACGGCCGCGATGCGGTCGGAGGCCGCCGCGGCGATCTTCACCCCGAAACGGCCCTGCGAGATGTCGAAACGCTCGGTGATGATCCCCTCGACGGGTTTCGCCAGCTCGATCGCTTCGCGTATCTTGCGCCGCGAGTCGCTGCCCCGCCCCGCGAGCGAGTAGGGGCCGTCGCCCTCCATCTGGGCGCGCAGGAGCGAATCCTCGGCCGACGGCATCACGAGCACCTTGCTCGCGCGCGTGCTGTCGCTTCCCGGCAGGGTCCGCGCTACGGGGGTGTTGCCCTCCAGAATCATGGCGATATTCTCGTTGTAGGTCATCATGTCGTTCATCATGCGCTCCATCGAGTCCAGACGGATGATGTTCTGGATGAGGCTCTCGCGCGAACGGTCCGCCTCGGTCCGGTAGCCGGGCAGGAACTCCAGCACGGGCGAATAGGCCACCAGCGAGAGCGTGAGGATGAAGAGCGCCAGCACGAAGGCCACCAGTCCGGCCAGCAGGCTGGCCGGGGAGACGTGCACGTGCCACTCCTCGCTGTTGTCCGTGGCGTTGAGCATGTTGAAGCGGCGTTTGCGGAACAGTCCGCGCCACCATGCCCGGACGGATTTTATCGTTTTCATCGTTCGGAAACCTTTGCGTTCAATCCCACAAATATAGTATAAGCCGTGCGGACTGCCAAATTTATTTCTTCCCGCCGCTCCTGCGGACGGAATCGTTTGCAGGTCCCGCTATTTTTCCTATCTTTGCATGATCCGACTTCGAATCAACGTCGAAACTAACGATAAAAGTATGGTAAAACCTGCACTTCTCGTACTCGCCGCGGGCATGGGTTCCCGCTACGGGTCGCTCAAACAGATGGACGGCGTGGGTCCCAACCGCGAGGCCATCATCGACTATTCGGTCTATGACGCCATCCGCGCCGGCTTCGGCAAGGTGGTCTTCGTCATCCGCCACTCCTTCGCCGACGAGTTCCGCGAGGTCTTCTCGGCCGACCGCTTCGGCGGCCGCATCGCCGTGGAGTATGTCTTTCAGGAGCTGGACAGCCTGCCCGAAGGGCTGACGGTCCCCGAAGGCCGCGTGAAGCCGTGGGGCACGAACCACGCCGTGATGATGGCCTCCGGGGTCATCCGCGAACCGTTCGCCGTCATCAACGCCGACGACTTCTACGGCGCCGAAGCCTACCGCACCATCGGCGACTACCTCTCGCAACTGGGCGACAGCCGCAACCGCTACTGCATGGTGGCCTACGATCTCGACCGGACGCTTTCGGACAACGGAACCGTCTCGCGCGGCGTCTGCGGCGTCGATGCCGAGGGCAACCTCGTTTCGATGGTCGAGCGTACGCAGATCGAGCGGATGCCCGACGGCCGCATCGTCTTCCACGACGGCGGAGCCGACGAGCCGCTGGCGGAGAACACCCCCGTGTCGATGAACCTCTTCGGGTTCACGCCCGACTATTTCGCCTATTCGCAGGAGTATTTCCCGGTGTGGTTCGAGGCCAACCGGTCCAATCCGAAGGCCGAGTTCTACATCCCCACGGTGGTGAACAGGCTCATCGGCGACGGTACGGCTTCGCTGCGCGTGCTGCGCTCCGCGGCCCAGTGGCACGGCGTCACCTACAAGGAGGACAAGCCGGCGCTCATGGCCGCCATCGAGCGGATGATCGCCGAGGGCCGTTACCCGCGCGATCTGTGGAAGTGACTTCCCGCGCCGTCGTGCCGGAGGGTTCCTGCCGCGGCGCGCGAAATCTCCGGACCGTCTCCTGCGCGGAGCGGTCCGGATTTTTTTCGGAAAAAATCGTATCTTTGGCCTCCGGAATCCGGACCCGAACCGGGATTCCCCCAAAACGCAATGCCGATGAATCAGCATCCCGAATGGAGCTACGGGGCCGTGCTCTATGAAATGAACGTGCGCCAGCTCACGCCCGAAGGCACGTTGCGCGCCGCTGCCGCGCGGCTGGAATTCCTGCGCGATCTGGGCGTCGATGCCGTGTGGCTCATGCCCATCTACCCGATCGGGGAGAAGAACCGCAAGGGCACGCTCGGCTCCTACTATTCGATCCGCGACTACTGCGCCGTCAATCCCGAGCTGGGCACGATGGACGATTTCGACGACTTCGTGGCCGAAGCGCACCGCCTCGGCATGAAGGTGCTCATGGACTGGGTGGCCAACCACACCTCGCGCGATGCGCGGTGGATCGCCGGGAAGCCCGCCTCGTGGTACGAGCGCGACGCCTCGGGCGAGCCCGCCGTGCCGTGGGACTGGACCGATACGGCCAAGCTCGACTATGCGAACCGCGACGTATGGGAGGCCCAGACCGCGGCCATGGAGTTCTGGATCGCGCGGCACGCCGTGGACGGCTTCCGCTGCGATATGGCGATGCTCGTGCCGATCGAGTTCTGGCAGTACGCCGCCGCGCGCCTGCGCCGCGTGAAGCCCGACCTGTTCCTGCTGGCCGAAGCCGAACAGCGGAACCTCTTCGACGACGGCGTGTTCGACGCCTGCTACGGGTGGGAGATGCATCACCTGCTCAACGACGTGGCGCAGCAGCGCGTGCGGGTCACGGCGCTGCGCGACTGGCTCCGCGCCGACCGCGGCCGCTATCCCCGCTCGGCCATGCGGCTGGCCTTCACCTCGAACCACGACGAGAATTCGTGGAACGGTTCGGAGTTCGCCCGCATGGGGGCCGCGCGGGGCATCATGGCGGCGTTCACCTTCGTCGTTCCGGGCGGCCTGCCGCTGATCTATACCGGGCAGGAGGTGGGCTACGACCATTCGTTCGCCTTCTTCGACCGCGACCCGATTCCTGCGGAATCCTACCGGGCCAACGCCTACACGGAGTTCTACCGCCGCCTGACGGAGCTGCGCCATGCCAATCCGGCCCTCGCGGCGGGCGGGCGGGGCGGCGACATGGTCGAGATCAGCAACAACGCCGAGGACTGCCTGATGACCTTCGTGCGCGAGGTTCCCGGCAACCAGGTCGTCGCCGTGATGAACCTTTCGCCCTACGCGATCGAGACCGATTACTATACGGGTATCTACGCCGGCATGTACACCGACGCCCTGACGGGCCGTCCCAGCGAACTGCGGGGGCACGTCGTGGAGCCGATGGGACCGTGGAGCTACCGGATTCTGACCCGGTAGCGGTTCTGCGGATTTTTCGTATCTTTGCCCCCGATGAAACGATCGCTGCTTTTCTGCCTGCTCTTTCTGGCGGCCGCGGTTCCTGCCGCCGCCGGGACCTACCGCGTGGAGGAGATTCCCCATGTCCAGCGCGCCGACCGCCGCCGCTACGTCTCGAATCCCGACGGGATTCTCTCCCCGGAGGCCGTGGCGCGCATCGACGCCGTGTGCGCCTCGCTCCGCGAGCGGGGGCTGGCCCAGGTGGCCGTCGTCGCCGTGGACGACATTGCCGGCGGCGACACGTTCTCCTTCGCCGTCGAGCTGTTCGGTCGCTGGGGCGTGGGCGGTGCGGAGAGCGACAACGGGCTGGGCATCCTGCTGGTGAAGGACCTGCGCGAGATCCGCTTCGTCACGGGCGGCGGGGTCGAGGGCGTGCTGCCCGACGCACTCTGCAAGCGCATCCAGCTCAGATACATGCTTCCTGCTTTCCGGGAGGGGAATTACGACGCGGGCATGGTCGCAGGCGTGGAGGCCGCGGCGCAGCTGCTCGAAGGAGGCGATCCCGACCTGGGGGAGGAGGAAGGGCTTTCGCTTGGGGCGATTCTGCTGATCGTCGCCGGCTTCGTCTTTCTGCCGCTGGCCGCGGGACTGGCCGTCCACTACCTTTCGCGCCGTTGTCCCCGCTGCCGCAGGTTCGCGTTGCAGTGCGACTCGCAGCGGGTGCTCGGGACGACGCCCTCCTACCGCGAGGTGGAGTACACCTACGTCTGCCGTCATTGCGGCGCCGTGGTGACGCGGCGTTCCCGCCAGTCGCGCGGCAACGGCTTCGGCGGCGGTTCGGGCGGCGGCATGATTATCGGCGGAGGCGGCTTCGGCGGACTGGGCGGAGGCGGGAGCCTCGGCGGCGGTTTCGGCGGCGGATCGTTCGGGGGCGGCGGCGCCGGATCGAAGTGGTGACGGCCGTGCGGGGAGTTTTCGGAATCGGCAAATGTATAATAAGGTAAAAAGCAAGACAATATGAAAAAGTGGATTTGGATCGGCCTCGTCGCCGTCGTCGCGATTTTCTTTTACGCCACCTACAACGGCTTCGTCACGAAGGAGGAGGGGCTCAACAGCGCCTGGTCGAACGTGGAGACGCAGTACCAGCGCCGTTCCGACCTCATTCCCAATCTGGTCAATACGGTAAAGGGCTATGCCGCCCACGAGTCGGAGACGCTCGGCGCCGTGACCGATGCGCGAGCCCGCGCCGCCTCGATCAGCCTTTCGGCCGGCGAGCTGACACCCGCGAAGCTGGCCGAGTTCCAGGAGGCGCAGGCCGGGGTGCGTTCGGCCCTGGGGCGGCTTATCGCCGTGGCGGAGAGTTATCCCGACCTGAAGGCCAATCAGAATTTCCTGGAGCTGCAAGCCCAGATCGAAGGTACGGAGAACCGTATCGCCGTGGCGCGCAAGGAGTTCAACGATGCCGCGCGGCATTACAACGTCGCCGTGCGCCGCTTCCCGGCCAATCTGGTCGCCGGGCTGTTCGGCTTCGCGCAGAAGCCCTATTTCGAGTCGGCCGAAGGGACCGGCGCGGCTCCCGAGGTGAAGTTCTGAGATGCCCGGCGAAAAGACCCGCGGCTACGTACTGGGCGCCGTGGCCGCCGCCAGTTACGGACTCAATCCGCTCTTCGCGCTGCCCCTCTACGGGGCGGGGCTGGGTCCGGATTCGGTCCTTTTCTACCGCTATCTGCTGGCTGTCGTCATGCTCGGTTCGCTGATGATCTTCCGGCGGCAGTCCTTCGCGCTCACACGGCGCGACATCCTGCCGCTGGCGGTCATGGGACTGCTTTTTTCCTTCTCGTCGCTGTGCCTGTTCGCCAGCTACAACTACATGGACGCGGGCATCGCCTCGACGATACTGTTCCTCTACCCCGTGATGGTGGCCGTCATCATGTCGGCCTGCTTCGGCGAGCGGGTCACCGCCTCCACCGTGCTTTCGATTCTGCTGGCTCTGGGCGGCATCGCGCTGCTCTACAAGGGCGGCGACGGAGCCACGCTGAGCCTTGCGGGCGTTGCGCTGGTCTTCCTCTCGTCGCTCTGCTACGCCGTTTATATCGTGGGGGTCAATCGCTCCTCGCTGCGCGACCTTTCGACCGAGAAGCTGACTTTCTATTCGCTGCTCTTCGGCCTGAGCGTCTATCTGGTCCGTCTGCGGGGCGTCGCCGGTTTGCAGATGATCCCTTCGCCGCTGCTTTGGATCAATGCCGTCTCGCTGGCGCTGTTTCCCACGATCGTCTCGCTCGTCACGATGGCCGGCGCCATCCGCCGCATCGGCTCCACGCCCACGGCGATTCTCGGGGCGCTGGAACCCGTCACGGCGCTCTTTTTCGGCGTGCTGGTCTTCGGCGAACGGCTCACGCCGCGCATTCTCACGGGTGTAGCGCTGATTCTTGCCGCCGTGACGCTCATCATCGCCGGCAAGTCGCTCCGCATCCCGACCGCCGCGACGCACCTCGCGCACTGGCTTTCGCGGCCTCGCCTGCCGCACTGGACCCTCGCCTGGCTGCGCCGTCTGCCGCTGCCGCGCCTGCGGCACGGGGCGAAATGAAAAAGCGGTCCGCTCTCCGGAGCCGGACCGCTTTCCGTTTCGGGCCGCGCGCCGTTACATGCGTCCTTTGTCCTCGGAGGCTCCCGCCTCCACGGATTTTTTTCGGAAGGCCTTGCCTGACTTGAAGTTGCAGGTGATTCCGATCTGATAGCTGCGGGCGCACCACGGCTGCCGCGTGATGACCCGGCGCACGAATCCGTCGCCCTGCGCCGTGATCTCCTGCCCCTCGTCGAGCAGGCTGCGCGCCGAGAACGAGAGCGTGAACCGCCTGCCGAAACGCTTCTTTACCTCTGCGTTGAGGAACTGCATCGGCTCGACTGTCGCATTGCCGAATGTCATGCGGCTTTGGTAGCGGTAGGAGAGGTCCACATAGAAGTTCGCCGGCAGTTCGATCGTCGCCGAGACATTGGCCAGCAGGATATGCTGGAAGGTCTCGGGGGCATGCTGTTCGACACGCTGGCCGCGCCGCATATAGTTGGCTCCCATGTTGATCTGTAACCATTCGGTCGGTTGTATGGGCAGGTTTGCCGCCGCATACCACGTCTTCGTGTCGTCGTAATTGACCCAGAGGATGCCGAGCATGTCCGGATTGTCCGCATCGGCCGCGGTGGTCTGGTTGATTTCGTCCCGCTGGAGGATGACGCCGCCCGTGAGCGTGTATTTGTGCGCCAGCACCAGCGTCAGGCTCACGTCCTGCTTGTAGGCGGGGTCGAGCAGCGGGTTTCCGGTCTGGTAGGTGTAGTCCGAAATCTGCATCCGCTGGGGTGTGAGCGTCCAGAACCGCGGCCGTTCGATCGTGCGGGCGTATTGGGCGACGAGCGAATAGGCGCCGTCCTCCGAGAGACGGCAGGAGAGGTTCGCGTTCGGGAAGAGCGAGAAGTAATCTTGCCCGACGTCGCCGCGTCCGTAGGTGTGGGTATATTCTCCGCGCAGGCCGGCCACCGCGCTCCAGCGGCCCAGTGAAGCCGTCACGACGCCGTACGCCGCTGCGATATGTTCCGTGTAGTTGATTTCGAAGCTTTGCGCCTCGTTGCGCGTCCATGCCTCTCCGCGGAGGTATTCGTAACGGGCGTCGTTGCGCATTTCGTTACGCGTGTATTTGATCCCGGTCCTGAGTCTCCAGCGCTCCGAGAAACGCTTGTCGAGTGCGAGCGTCAGCGCCGCCACGTCGTAGCTGCTGCGCGTGCGGTCGCGGTAGAGCGAATCGACGGCCGGAGCGGGAGCGGGCGGGGCGATACGGCTGCGGTTATCGTTGCGGAGCGACGTGTTGCGGTGTGCGTAGTCGCCCAGCACCTTGAAGGTCGAACCCAGCGTGTCGATCTTCCGGACGTAGTTGAACGTCCCCTCGTAGCCGTTTGCGGCGTTCCCGCCCGCATAGCGGCTCGCGGTGTTCGTCACGCTTCCGGACGTCATGTCCGTCGAGGTTCCGGTCGTCGTCTGCGTGTTGAGGTGCAGGTACGAGAATTCGGCTCCGAGGCTGTTTCTTCCGTCGAACTCGTAAACGGCCCCCAGTGTCGCGCCGCCGTTGTAGTCGTCGTCGTTCATCGACGATGCGGCGCTCAGCCGTTTCCGCCCTGCGGTGTAGGAGGTCTCCTCCTGGCTGTCCATTTCCGATGAGCCGAGCTGTCCCCAGGCCGAGACGTTGAGGTCGAGCCGTCCGCTGTGGATCGAGACGTTGCCCCCGGGGCCGTAGCGATGTATCAGTCCGCTCTGTTCCGTGCGCAGCGAGAGCGAGCCCTGCAAGCCGTCCTCGCGCCGTTTGCGGAGCGTGATGAGGACGATGCCGCCCGCCGCATCGGCGTCGTGGTCCGCGCCGGCCGTGGGGACGATCTCGATCCGCTGGATTTCCTCGGCGCGCAGCGATCGGAGGTAGGCCATGAGCTGCGCGGGTTCCATGCGCAGCTCGCGGTCGTTCACGAACACCTTCGTGCCGCCTTTGCCGTTGATCGAGATTTTCTCGCCGTCCATCCATACGCCGGGAGCGCGTTCGAGCAGCTCCGCGCCGTCGCGCCCTGCCGCCGCCGGCGCATCGGCCACGTCCACCACGAAGCGGTCGGCCTCGCGCCGGACGATCCGGGCCTTCACCACGACCCCTTCGATCTGCGTGGCCGAGCTGCGCAATACGAAGTCCCCCAGGTCGCTCTCCGCCGCCACATGCACCTGCCGCGTCAGCGGGTCGTAGCCCAGGTATTGAATCCGGAGCGTGTAGTCTCCCGCAGGGGCTTTCAGCGTGAAGCGCCCCTCGGCGTCGGTGGCTGTTCCCGTCACCTGCGCCGAATCCCGGAGCAGGACGACCGTGGCGTATTCCACGGCTCCGCCCCGTTCGTCCACTACGCGCCCTTTCGAGGGGCATAGACGTGCCGCGGAGAGCTCTCCGGCGACGAAAACCAGCATGACGATCAGGGTAATCAGTTTTTTCATAATATTATGCGTTTAATTGTAGTGTGTCTCGATCTCTATATTGCTCTGCAAATATATGTAAAAATAATAATAGTTTGCAATACATAGTACTAAGAAAATATCGGAAAAAATATTCCTTCTTCCGGTCCGGACCGCATATTTCGCTGTGTCATGGGCGGTTGGTTCCTTCTTGTCCGCCCCGGCATTCCGGGAACCCTGCCGAATCCCTGCCGGACCTCCGCCCGGTGCGCGATGGGGCGGATCCGCAGGTGCGTTCCCGGATTGAGGACGCCGACCGTTGCCGATTTATGAAACGGCAGGGCGGCGGAGTTAGGAATCCCGGAAAAAATCGCTATCTTTGCTGCTTGGATTGATTAATATGGTGTATCGGCTCCCGGCGCCTCCGAAAGCCGCGCCGTGCGGAGCGTTCCTTTCCGAACCGAGATTATGCTGAGTGCCCTCTATTACCTGTTTCTGGTGCTGTTGTGCACCTTTTTCATGTTGCTTTCGGCCGTCGCGCTGGTGGTCTGCTGGCCGTTCGACCGCGCGCGCCGTGTCGTGCATTTCCTCTCGCGCGTGCTGGTGCGGATTTTCTTCGCCGTGCCTCCCTTCTGGCGGCAGCGGGTCGAGGGGCTCGGGCGGATCGACTGCCGCCGGCCCTACGTCATCGTCGTGAACCACAACACGGTGATCGACATTCCGGCGCTTTACTACCTGCCGCTCAATTTCCGCTGGGTCTCCAAGCGCGAGGTCTATAAGGTCCCCTTCTTCGGGCAGTTCCTCTTCCTGCACGGCGACATCTGCATCGACCGCGGCCGTGCCGCGGAGGCGATGGAGCAGTTGCTCCGCGAGGGCCGCATGTGGATCGCCCGCGGAGCCTCCGTGGCCGTCTTCCCCGAGGGTACGCGTTCGAAGGACGGCGAGATTCACCGCTTCAAGGCCGGGGCCTTCACGCTGGCGAAGGAAGCCGGTGCGGACATCCTTCCCGTGGTGCTCGACGGCACGAAGAGCTTGATCGGTCCGAAGGGCCTCTTCGACTGGCGCAACCGCATCACGATCCGCGTGCTGCCGCCCGTGCCGGCCGGCGAGGTGGCCTCGGCGGATACGCACGAGCTGATGCGGCGCGTGCACGACGACATGTGTGCCGCGCTGGCCGACATCCGCAACAACCGTTAGACTATGGCAGATTTACTCAATACGAATCCCAACGACACCTACGGCGACGACGCCATCGTGACCCTCTCGCCGCGGGAGCATATCCGGCTGCGTCCGGGCATGTATATCGGCAAGCTGGGCGACGGCTCGCAGGCCGACGACGGCATCTACGTGCTCATCAAGGAGGTGGTCGATAACTCGGTGGACGAATTTATCATGGGAGCCGGCCACCGGGTCGAGATCACCGTCGAGCAGAACGTCGTGACGGTGCGCGACTACGGCCGCGGCATTCCCCTCAAGTCGCTCGCGGCGGCCGTCTCGGAGATGAACACCGGCGGCAAGTACGGCGGCTCGGCCTTCAAGAAGACCGTGGGCCTGAACGGCGTGGGCGTCAAGGCCGTCAATATGCTCTCGAGCGAGTTTACGGCCCGCTCGGTCCGCGACGGCGAGGCCCGCACGGTGACCTTCGCCAAGGGACTGGAGCAGAGCGATCGCTGGGAGTCGGGCGTCGCGGAGAAGAACGGCACGCTGATTTCGTTCCGTGTGGACGAGGAGGTTTTCGGGCAGTATGCCTACAACCTCGAATACGTCGAGCAGATGGTGAAGAACTACACCTACCTGAACCTCGGGCTGACGTTCTGTCTCAACGGGCGGAACTATGTCTCGAAGAACGGCCTGCTGGACCTGCTGGGCGAGAATCTGACCGAGGAGCCGCTCTATGCGCCGATCCACCTCTCGGGCGACGACATCGAGGTGGCGATCACCCACGGCACGGGCTACGGCGAGAGTTATTTCTCGTTCGTGAACGGGCAGTACACCTCGCAGGGCGGCACGCACCAGGCGGCCTTCCGCGAGGCCATCGCCAAGACCGTCAAGGAGTTCTTCCACAAGGACTACGACCCGTCGGACATCCGCACGTCGGTCATCGCCGCCATTTCGGTCAAGGTCACCGACCCGGTCTTCGAGTCGCAGACCAAGATCAAGCTCGGCTCGAAGGAGATCGAACCGGGCGTCTCGATGCGCAACTTCGTCATGGACTTCCTCGGCAAGCACCTCGACGACTACCTGCACAAGCATCCCGAAACGGCCCAGACGTTGCAGAAGAAGATCGTCGAGAACGAGAAGGAGCGCAAAGCCATCTCGGGCATTCAGAAAAAGGCCCGCGAGACGGCCAAGAAGGTGTCGCTCAACAACCGCAAGCTGCGCGACTGCAAGATTCACTTCACCGACCGCAGCGAGCTGGCCGAACAGTCGATGATCTTCATCACGGAGGGCGACTCGGCCTCGGGGTCGATCACCGCCTCGCGCGACGTGCGCACGCAGGCCGTCTTCTCGCTGCGCGGCAAGCCGCTCAACTGCTACGGGCTCACGAAGAAGGTGGTTTACGAGAACGAGGAGTTCAACCTCCTGCAGGCGGCGCTCAACATCGAGGAGGACATGGAGAACCTGCGTTACAACAAGGTCATCATCGCCACCGACGCCGACGTGGACGGCATGCACATCCGCCTGTTGCTTACCTCGTTTTTCCTACAGTTCTTCCCCGACGTGATCCGCACGGGCCACCTCTACATCCTTCAGACGCCGCTGTTCCGCGTCCGCAACCGGAAGAAGACCTTCTACTGCTACTCCGACGAGGAACGGCAGCGGGCCATCGCCGAGTGCGGCGCCGGCGTGGAGATCACCCGTTTCAAAGGTCTGGGCGAGATCTCCTCCGTGGAGTTCAAGGAGTTCATCGGCGAGAACATGCGCCTCGACCGGGTGCGTCTGACGAAGGACGACCCGATCCACGACCTGCTGGAGTTCTACATGGGCAAGAACACCTTCGAGCGGCAGGGCTTCATCATCGACAACCTGCGCATCGAGGAGGACCTCGTCGAGCAGGATCTGAAAATCAGCTGACGACTATGGCAGAAAACGACAAAGATACACGCAGCCCGCTCTCCGGCGATGCGCCCGACATGCCCGGCACGCCCGGCGCCGATATGCCCGCCGGAACATCCGCCGCTTCCGGAACACCCGCCGCTCCGGGGAAGGGTTCGGAGTTTTCCGGCGATTCCGCCGCACCGGCATCTTCCGGAGCTTCCGGCAGCGCCGCCGCCCCGGCGGAGACCGGAGAGGAGAACGCGGCGGCTCCGGCCCGTCCGGGCCGGTTCGGCCGCCTGACGCAGGACGAAGGGGTGCGCAAACTGACGGGCATGTACCGCAACTGGTTCCTCGACTATGCCTCCTACGTGATTCTGGAGCGTGCCGTGCCGCACGTCGAGGACGGCCTGAAACCCGTGCAGCGGCGTATCCTCCACGCCATGAAGACCGTGGACGACGGCCGCTACAACAAGGTGGCGGGCATCGTCGGCGAAACGATGAAATACCACCCGCACGGCGACGCCTCGATCAAGGACGCGCTGGTGCAGCTCGGGCAGAAGGACCTGCTGATCGACTGCCAGGGCAACTGGGGCAATATCCTGACGGGCGACGAGGCCGCCGCAGGCCGGTACATCGAGGCGCGCCTGTCGAAATTCGCGCTCGACGTGGTTTTCAACCGGAAGACTACCGAATGGATGCGCTCCTACGACGGCCGCAACGACGAGCCGGTGACCCTTCCGATCAAATTCCCGCTGCTGCTGGCCCAGGGATCGGACGGCATCGCCGTGGGACTGGCGTCGAAGATTCTGCCCCACAACTTCGTGGAGCTCATCAACGCCGCCATCGCCCACCTCGAAGGGCGCGATTTCCAGCTCTATCCCGACTTCCCGACGGGCGGCATGGCCGACGTGAGCCGTTACAACGACGGTCTGCGCGGCGGTGCGGTGAAGGTGCGCGCGAAGATTTCGAAGATCGACAAGCGCACGCTGGCCATCACCGAAATTCCCTATACCACCACCACCGAGTCGATCAAGGAGTCGATCATCAAGGCCAACGACAAGGGCAAGATCAAGATCCGCAAGGTGGACGACAACACGGCCGACAAGGTCGAGATCGTGATCCAGGTCGCCCCCGACGAGTCGTCGGACAAGACCATCGACGCCCTCTACGCCTTCACCGACTGCGAGGTGTCGATCGCTCCGAACGCCTGCGTCATCTGGGACGAGAAGCCGCATTTCCTGGGCGTGAAGGAGATTCTGCGCCGTTCGGCCGAACATACGAAATACCTGCTGGGCCGCGAGCTGGAGATCCGCCTCGGCGAGTTGCAGGAGGCGTGGCACGCCGCGTCGCTCGAGCGCATCTTCATCGAGCACAGGCTCTATCAGCTCATCGAGGGCTGCAAGACGCGCGAAGAGGCCTATGCGGCTGTCGATAAGGGGCTGGAGCCCTTCAAGAAACAGTTGCGGCGCGAAGTGACGACGGAGGACGTGCAGAAGCTCACCGAGCTGAAGTTCATCCGTATTTCGCGCTACGACACGGAGAAGGCCGACAACGAAATCCGCCAGATCGAGGAGGATATCCGCTCGACGCAGTACCATCTGGCGCACCTGACGGAGTACGCCGTCGCCTGGTACGAGCGCATCCGCGACAAGTACGGCAAGGGGCGCGAACGCCGCACCGAACTGCGCGAGTTCGACTCGATCGAGGCGACGAAGGTGGCCGTCACCAACGCCCGGCTCTACGTGGACCGCGCCGAGGGTTTCTTCGGCATCGGCAAGTCGATGAAGGACGCCGAACCGGTCTGCGACTGCTCGGACATCGACGACGTGATCGTCTTCACGAAGGAGGGGCGCTATGTCATTACGAAGGTTTCGGACAAAGCCTTTTTCCAGAAGGGCATCTACTACATCGGTGTCTTCAAGCGCAACGACGAGCGTACGATCTACAATGTCCTCTACCGCGACGGCAAGAACGGTCCGTTGATGATGAAGCGGTGCGCCATCAAGGGCGTCACGCGCGACAAGGAGTACGATATCACGAAAGGCACGCCTAAGAGCGAGATTCTCTATATGTCTGTCAATCCGAACGGTGAGGCCGAGGTGCTGAAGGTTTACTTCAAGCCGCGTCCGCGCCTGAAGAAGGTGATCGTGGACCTCGACTTCTCGATGCTCGCCATCAAGGGCCGCCAGAGCCAGGGCAACCTCTTTTCGCGGTACGGCATCCACAAGATCGTGCTCAAGGAGCGCGGCGCCTCGACGCTCGGCGGGCTGAACGTCTGGTTCGACGAGGACGTGCGGCGTCTCAATTCGGATGGCCGCGGCAAGTGGCTCGGCGAGTTCAAGGGGGACGACAAGCTGATCGTGTGGACCTCTAAGAATCAATACTATATTACGGGGTATGACCTCGGGCAGCACTTCCCCGACGAGACGGTGCGCGTGGACCGCTACGATCCCGACCGGATTTACAGCCTCTGCTACTACGACCGGGGACAGCGGTACTACTACATGAAGCGTTTCACGGCCGAGACGAGCGACCGCCTGCAAGCGTTCCTCGACGAGGACGCCGATTTCGTCTGCGTCACCGATTGCCGTGGCGCGCAGCTCGAGATCGCCTACAAGGGGGCGCATGCCACGCGTCCGGCCGATCTGGTGGATGTGGACGAGTTCGTGGGCGTGAAGAGCCACCGGGCCAAGGGCAAGCGCCTGACGACTTACGACGTGGCCGCGCTTCGCTTCGTCGAACCCGAACTGCCGCCCGAGCCGGACGGGGAGGAAGTCCCCTCGGACGGGGATCCGGACGGAGCCTTCGGCGGGGGAAATCCGGCCGCCGCCGCTGACGGCGCCGCGGTCGGGAGCGAGGACGCCGGCAATGCCGGGAACGCCTCCGGAAACGGCGGACATGCCGGGTGTGACGGACATGCGGGAAACGGCGCGGTTCCCGCGAATCCGGAAGGCTCTGCCGGGAATGTCCCCGGAGCGGCCGGCCGGGATGCCGTAAGCCGGACCGGGAAACCCGCCGCCGCGAAGCCGGTGGCGGCGACGCACGGACTGCCTCAGTCGGGCACGGTCGCAGGGGGCGTGGAGTTCGAGATCGAACGGGCGAAAGGCGATGCGGACGAGATGATTGACCCCGAGCAGTTAAACCTTTTCTGAAGATGAAGCCGTTGTTTCTGGTGGGATACATGGGTTGCGGCAAGAGTACGCTCGGCCGCAAGCTGGCCCGGCGGCTCGGCGTCCCCTTCGCCGATACGGATGCGCTCGTCGAGCGGCGCGAAGGCGCCTCCGTGGCCGACGTCTTCCGTTACGAGGGCGAGGCGTGTTTCCGCCGGATCGAGCGCGAGGTGCTGGAGGAGACGGTCGGGGCGGGCGAAGCCGCCGTCGTCTCCACGGGCGGCGGCCTGCCCGTCTGGGACGACAACATGGCGTATATGAACCGCGCGGGGCGGACGGTCTATCTGCGCCGGACGGCGGAGCAGATCGCCCGGCGGCTCAGCCCCTACGGACGGCAGAAGCGGCCCCGCCTGCGGGGACTCGGCGACGGGGAGCTGGTGGACTTCATGACGCGCGACATGGCCTCCCGCGAACCTTTCTATGCGCAGGCTGCGCTGACCGTCGAGTGCGGCGCCTGCACGGACGACGAAATCGTGGAACGGATTCTGACTTTCCTGCGTGAATGCGAAGTACGATAACGCCCCCGTCGGGGTGTACGATTCCGGGCTGGGCGGGCTGACCGTCTGGCGCGAGATCCGCCGTGCGCTGCCCGCCGAGTCGCTCGTCTATCTGGGCGACGGCGCGAACTGTCCCTACGGGTCGCGGCCGCGCGAGGAGGTGCGGCGGCTGGCCGATGCGGCCGTCGGACGGCTCGCGGAGGCGGGGTGCAAGCTGGTCGTCGTGGCCTGCAACACGGCCACGGCCGCCGCGATCGACAGCCTGCGCTCCGGATATGCCCCGTTGCCGATCGTGGGGATGGAGCCGGCCGTGAAACCCGCCTGCCTGGCCACCCGCAGCGGGGTGGTGGGGGTGCTGGCCACCGAGCGGAGCCTCGACGGCGAGCTGTTCCGCCGCACCGCCGCGAAATACGGCGGCGGCATCGAGGTGCTGACCGTTCCGGGACGGGGCTTCGTGGAACTGGTGGAGGGCGACCGGGAGGATACGCCCGAGGCCGAAGCCTGCGTGCGCGCCGTCGTGGAGCCGATGCTGGAGCGGGGCGCCGACCAGATTGTGCTCGGCTGCACGCACTATCCCTTTCTGCGTCCCGTGCTCGACCGCATCGTGGCGGGACGCGACGTGCGGATCGTCGATCCGTCGCCCGCCGTCGCGCGTCGGGTGGCGGAGCTGCTCGACCGCGGCGGACTGCGCGCCGCGCCGGACCATCTTCCCCGCTACGAATTCATCACCTTCGCCGACGAAGCCTATCGTCTGCGGCTCGTGTGGAAAGCCCTCGGCTGACCGGGGGAGGGAGCCGGGCCGGGTCGCATAGCCGGGATACGGATGAATGTCCGGGTTCTCTGGATGTCCCGCCCCGTATATGATGCGAAATGAGATATGACCGGACCTACTGCATTGTCGTCTATTGCGTTGCGTGTTCGGGTCGGTGCGATTTTTTCCGCTGCGTTTTTAATTCCGCAAATTATTCCGTATCTTCGCTTGATATTATCAAGCGTTAGACGACATGGCATCCAAAAACAGCACGAATAATACGTCGCCGGCCTCCGGCCGGAGGCCGACTGCCGAACGGACCAACGGCGACAGCATCCGCTGGATCGGGGGCTTGCTGCTCCTCTTCGCGGGACTGTTCGCCGTCGCGTCGGTCCTCTTCTCGTTCGTCAGTTGGGATGTGGACCAGAGCATCCTGCAGAAGCCGGCCGAGGAGCGCGAGCTGCTCGGCAACGAGGTGGAGAACCTCTGCGGCGAGACGGGGGCTCGGCTGGGGCGTCTGCTGGTGGACGATTCGTTCGGGGTGTTCGGCATACTGATTCCCGTGATGGTGGCACTCGTGGGGCTGCGGATCATCCGTCAGCGTCCGCTGCTGGTGAACCATTCGCTCCTCTCGCTGTTCCTCATCCTGATTCTCGGGTCGCTGACCCTGGGATTCGCCTTCGGTGACAACTGGAGCATCTGCTGCTCGACGGGCTGGGGCGGGGCGTTCGGCATCGAGGTCGCGGCGGTGCTGCATGCCCGTATCGGGGTCTTCGGAACGTTGATCCTGCTGCTTGGCGGCTGGATTCTGACCGGCGTGTTCATCAACCGCAACTTCATCAACAAAGTCAATCGGGCGGGCAACGCGATGGTGGACCGGAGCGGGCGCATCGTGGAGACCGTGCGCCGCAGGGTGGCGGGACGCATGCCGCTCGACGAGCCGCTCGGAGGCGAGGAGTTCCGCGGGACGGAACCAGCGGCCGCGGAGCCTTCGGAACCGTCCGGAGCGCATTCGTCGGGGGCGGAAAAGGCGGTGCGGGAGCGCGGTGCGTCCGCTCTCCGGGAGAATGTGTCGCCGGATGCCGGCGAAGAGGAGATCGCCGAAGCGGAACGGCGGGCGTGGAGTGCGGCCGGAGCGGCGCGCACGACGCCGCAGTCCCATAGCGGCGGAACGGCGGCGGAGCATCGTCCGTCGGAGCCGTTCGCCGTGGAGCGTGCCGCGGCGGAACCGGAGGCGGTCCGGCGGACTGCCGGGCCGGAAGGGGCCTCCGAAGTGCGGATTTCGCGTCCTGCCGGGGAGGAGGAGAGTCCGTTCGTCGAGCTGACGCCCGACGGCGAGCCGCTCGTGCCGGAAAAGGCGGCTCCGGCCGTTCCTCCTGCTGCGGAGGAGGAGTTTACCGAGGTGGACCTGTCGCGTCCCGACGGGCGCTTGGTGATGGGCCGCGGAGGGCTCGTGGAGCTGGAGCGCCCGGCCGTGCGGCGGGAGACCGTGTCGGACGGACCTTTCACCGAGATCACCGTAGGCGGCGGAGAGGCTCCTGCGGAGGATCTGCGCACCCTTGCGGAGCGGATCGTGGCCGAACGCGCCGGAGCGCGGCGCGACGCCGCGCGGCCCGTGTTCGAGGAGCTGTCCGTGGCGGGGACCGGAGATGCCGGCATGTCCGCCGGAGGGGAGGAACCGCACCGTGCGGGGGCCCCCGGAGCCGGAGGCCCGGACATTGCGGAGCCGGAAGCCGGGGGGTACGCGGCGGCCCGTCCGGAAGGCGGCGCGGGAAGTGCGGACGGGACCGTCCCGTCCGGTGCGGCGCCGGAGGGCGGAATGCCGGGGACGAGGCCGGAAACGGCGGCGGCCGGAAGTGTTGTGCCGGGAGCTCCGGCATCGGGCCAAACGGCTCCGGGCGGTGCGCAGCGGACGGAAGGGGTCGTGGTGACGGTCGAGGCCCGCGAGGCGCGGCTGGTCGATGAACGGCGGATTCCGACGGAGGCCTACGATCCGCTGAAGGACCTGGTGAACTACCGCAGGCCGCCCGTGACGCTGCTCGAGGACTACGTTTCCGATTCGGAGGTTTCGGACGAGGAGATTTTCGAGAACAAGACCCGGATCGAGGAGACGCTCCGGAATTTCGGCATCCCGATCCAGCGTATCAAGGCCACGGTCGGCCCGACGGTGACGCTGTACGAGATCGTGCAGAAACAGGGGGTCAAGATCGCCAAGATACAGGGCCTCCAGAACGACATAGCCCAGAGCCTCAAGGCCGAATCGGGCATTCGCATCATCGCGCCGATTCCGGGCCGCGGAACGATCGGCATCGAGGTCCCGAACCGCAGCAAGCAGGTCGTGTCGATGTACTCGGCCGTCCGGTCGCTGCGCTTCCAGGAGTCGAAGGCCGAGCTGCCGGTGGTGATCGGCCGCACGATCCAGAACGAGAACTTCGTCTTCGACCTGGCGAAGATGCCCCACCTGCTCGTGGCCGGAGCCACGGGACAGGGCAAGTCCGTCGGACTGAACGCCATCATCACGTCGCTGCTCTACCGCAAGCATCCCGCGCAGCTCAAGTTCGTGATGATCGACCCCAAGATGGTCGAGTTCTCGCTCTACGCCAAGGTCGAGCGGCACTTCCTGGCCAAGATGGAATCCGAGGAGGAGGCGATCATCACCGATCCCAAGAAGGCGGTCTATACGCTCAACTCGCTCTGCACGGAGATGGACAACCGGCTGGAGCTGTGCAAGAAGGCCGGAGCGCGCAATATCGCCGAGTACAATGAGAAGTTCACCGCGCGGCGGCTCAACCCGATGAACGGCCACCGCTACATGCCCTACATCGTCGTGGTGATCGACGAGTTCGCCGACCTGATCATGACGGCCAAGGAGGTCGAGACGCCCGTGACGCGGCTGGCGCAGAAGGCCCGCGCGATCGGCATTCACCTCATCATCGCCACGCAGCGTCCTTCGGTCGATGTCATCACCGGCAAGATCAAGGCCAACTTCCCGGCCCGCATCGCGTTCCGCGTGATGCAGATGATCGACTCGCGCACGATTCTGGACCGTCCGGGCGCCGACCAGTTGATCGGCCGCGGCGACATGCTTATCTCGAAGGACGGCGAGCTGACCCGCATCCAGTGTGCGCTGGTCGAGACCAAGGAGGTGGAGCGCATCGTGGACTACATTTCGAAGCAGCAGGGCTATACGTCGGCCTACACGCTGCCCGACTACACGCCCGAGAGCGGCGAAGGGGGCGGCCTGGGCAGCGAGGAGTCCTCGGCGCCGGTGAAGTACGACTCGCTCTTCGCCGAGATCGCCCGCGACGCCGTGTCGGGCGGACAGATTTCGACCTCGATGATCCAGCGCAACTACGAGGTGGGCTTCAACCGCGCGGGACGCATCATGATGCAGCTCGAGCGGGCGGGCATCGTGGGCCGTCAGCAGGGTGCCAAGCCGCGCGACATCCTCTATCACGACCTGCCGTCGCTCGAGGCCAGACTGCAGGAGCTCGGGCTGTTCTGAGGGGCGGGATGTCTCGGCGGGCCGGCAGGTCGGCGCGGCGCGGAAATAAGGGAACTGAAAAAACGGAGACAAACGATGATACGACGGATATTGTATGTGGCGGCCCTCCTCGCGGGGGTGTGCGAGGCTTCGGCCGCAGGACGCGCGGAGGAGATTTTGGGCCGTGTGGCCGAGGGGTTTCGCGCGATGAAGGACTACACGGTGCGCTTCGAGGTCGCGGCGGACGAATACCGGACCCCGGGAAGCTATGCCGTGCGCGGCGGAAGCTATTACCTCCGCCTGGGCGACGATGCCGAGGTCTATTCCGACGGACGGCTCCGCTACGAGGTGGACAACCGTCGCCGCGAGGTGACCGTGACGGAGGTGAACCGCGCGAGCCGCAATATCCTCGACAACCCCGTGCGGGCGTTCGACTTCCTCGGCAGCGAGTACGATTTCTCGCTCGAAGGGGAGAGCGGAGGCTGCGCCACGGTGCGGCTTGTGCCGACGGCGGAGAACGACACTTCGGCGGGCGTGGTGACGCTCGTGGTCGATACCTCCTCGATGCGGCCCGTGTCGCTGGCCTACGATTACGACGGGGAGCGGGTCGGGATCCGAGTGACGGGAATCGAGCCGCAGGCCGGACATTTCAGGACCTTCGACCGGCAGGCCTACGGCGGCTACGAGTTCATCGACTTCCGGTAAGGGGTCGGATGCGGATCGCCGGGACATTCCGCCCTGGTGCGGTCCCGGGAGTCCGCTTATGAGCTGAGTGCGGAAAAGAGTGGAAACCTTCAAGATTCGTGATTATGGATGGATTGGATTTTTCGCTGCGGGGATTCGTCGTCTGCTACCTGCTGACCTATGCGGCAGGGATTCTGTTTGCCGTGCTCGAGGGCCGGAGGTGGAACGCTGCCACGCGGACGGTTCCGCCGGCGGTCGTGCTGATCGTCTTCGCGCCTTTGATCTTTCCGGTCGTGGCGCATCTAGTGCGGCCCCGTCTGCGGGCGCGCGGGGTCGATGCCCGGATCGTCCGGCTGAAGCTGGCGATCGCATGGTTCGTGCCGGTGCTGGCCGCCGCGGGACTGTGGCTTTGCGGCTTTTTCTGCAATGCGGTCGTGGATGCGGCGTTCTCCGAAGAGCTGGCGGCCTGCTGCGGGCTTTCGTGCGTGTTCCTCAGCATGATTTCCACGATCTGGGTCAGTGCGCGCCTCGATGCGCTCGCGGACGCGGCGCAGCGAGGCAGATGACCGGTGTATGAGACGGAATTTCCGTCGGCACGGGGCGCAGGACCTCCGGACCCGTGCCCCGGATGCGGCGTTTCTCCCGACAGGAAGGCGGGAGAATTTTTTTGTGCCGTCAGATCGGCGGAAAAGGGCCGAAAATGGCCTCCCCGAGGGAAATATCGTGCGGGCGCGCGCTATTTTCGTGCGCAAAGTTGCTCAGATCGCAAGAAATTACTATTTTTGTTCGTTAAAAAGTACGTCCGGACGCTCCCTTCGGCCGGCCGAAGGAGCGGCGTCGGAGACGGCCGGAAATAAGGAATTTGGTTTTAAGAGATTATAGATGCTAACAGAAGAAGAAAAGAATGCCGGTCTGATGGGGCGGATCATCCCCATCAATATCGAAGAGCAGATGAAGTCGGCCTATATCGACTACTCGATGTCGGTCATCGTCTCGCGTGCGCTGCCCGACGTGCGCGACGGCCTGAAACCCGTGCACCGACGCATCCTCTACGATATGAGCGCGGAGCTCAACCTCTATTCGGACAAGCCCACCCGTAAGTCGGCGCGTATCGTCGGCGACGTGCTGGGTAAGTTCCATCCCCACGGCGACTCGTCGGTTTACGACGCGATGGTGCGTCTGGCGCAGGAGTGGTCGATGCGCTACCCGCTCGTGGACGGGCAGGGTAACTTCGGCTCGATGGACGGCGACTCGCCGGCCGCGATGCGTTACACCGAGGCGCGCATGAAGAAGATCACCGACGAGGTGATGGCCGACATCGACAAGGAGACGGTGGACTGGACGCTCAACTTCGACGATACGATCCCCGAACCCACGGTGCTGCCGACGAAGATTCCGCTGCTGATCGTGAACGGCGCGAGCGGCATCGCCGTCGGCATGGCGACGAACATGGCCCCGCACAACCTCTCGGAGGTGGTGGACGCCTGCTGTGCCTATGTCGATAACCCGGAGATCACGGGCGAGGAGCTACTGCACTACGTCAAGGGCCCCGACTTCCCCACGGGCGGCATCATCTACGGCTACGAGGGTGTCAGGGAGGCGATGCTCACCGGCCGCGGCCGCGTGGTCATGCGCGCCAAGACCGAAATCGAGCACACCCCGTCGGGCCGCGAGTGCATCGTGATAACGGAGATTCCCTACATGATCAACAAGGCCGAAATGATCCGGAAGATCGCCGACATGATCAACGACAAGAAGATCGACGGCATCTCCTACATCAACGACGAGTCGGACCGCAACGGCCTGCGGATCATCATCATCCTCAAGCACGATGCCGTGGCGAGCGTGGTGCTCAACACGCTGTTCAAGAATACGCCCCTGCAGACGTCGTTCGCCGTGAACAACATCGCGCTGGTGAACGGGCGGCCGCAGTTGCTGTCGATGCGCGACCTGATCCGGTATTTCATCGAACACCGCCACGACGTGGTGGTGCGCCGCACGTGTTTCGACAAGCGCAAGGCCGAGGAGCGGCTGCACATCGTGCTGGGTCTGCTCATCGCGCAGGACAATATCGACGAGATCGTGCGGATCATCCGCTCGTCGAAGACGCCCGACGAGGCGAAGCAGACGATGATGGCGCGTTTCGAACTGGACGACATCCAGGCTTCGGCCATTATCGAGATGCGTCTGCGCGCCCTCACGGGGCTGGAGCACGGCAAGCTCGTGGCCGAGCGGGACGAGCTGATGAAGCTCATCGCCCACCTCACGGAGGTGCTCGAGAACGTTCCGATGCAGATGCAGATCATCAAGGACGAACTGCTCGAGATGAAGGAGAAGTACGGCGACGAACGCCGCTCGGAGATCGTCTATGCTTCGGAGGAGTTCAATCCGGAGGATTTCTACGCCGACGACGACATGGTGATAACCATTTCGCACATGGGCTACATCAAGCGCACGCCGCTGGCCGAATACCGCACGCAGAACCGCGGCGGCGTGGGGGCCAAGGGCAGCGCCACGCGCGACGAGGACTTCATCGAGCATATCTACGTGGCGTCGATGCATAACACGATGCTCTTCTTCACCGAGAAGGGCCGCTGCTACTGGCTCAAGGTCTATGAAATTCCGGAGGGCGCCCGCTCGTCGAAGGGCCGTGCCATCCAGAACGTCATCCAGATCGAGCCGGACGACAAGGTGCGCGCCTATATCAACGTGAAGAACCTGAACGATGCCGAGTACGTGAACAGCAACTACATCATCATGTGCACGAAGGACGGCACGATCAAGAAGACGAAGCTCGAAGCCTACTCGCGGCCGCGTCAGAACGGCGTGAACGCCATCGTGATCCGCGAGGGCGACCAGCTCATCGAGGCCAAGCTCACCAGCGGCGAGGCCGAGGTGATGATCGCCGCGCGCGAAGGCAAGGCCATCCGCTTCAACGAGAACACGGTGCGTCCGATCGGGCGCGTCGGCGCCGGCGTGCGCGGCATCTCGATCGAGGAGGCGGACGAGGTGATCGGCATGATCTGTGTGGAACCCTCGTCGAAGCAGGATGTGCTCGTGCTGAGCGAGAACGGCTACGGCAAGCGCACCGACCTGGACGAGTACCGCATCACCAACCGCGGCGGAAAGGGCGTGAAGACCATCAACATTACGGAAAAGACAGGCAAACTCATTTCGATACAGGCCGTGACGGACGAGAACGACCTGATGATCATCAACCGTTCGGGACTCACCATACGCACGGCCGTGTCGCAGATCCGTCTGGCGGGCCGCGCCACGCAGGGCGTGCGTATCATCAACCTCCGCGAAGGCGATGCCATTGCTTCGGTGATGGCTGTGCCGGCCGCCGGGGTCGAGGAAGATGCGGAGAGCGCGGAGGGGACGACCGCCGGGGGCGAAAACCCGGAGGCGGGGACCGCTCCGGCGGAACAGTAGCGCCGCGGCCGGCGAAGAGGCGGCGTCCCGGGATGCGGGGCGCGGTTTCCGGAGGTGCGGAGGAAATGTGAAACGAATTCGGACAAACTGAAAAACTAAATTTCAAACACGTATGAAAAGAACGATTTTGACGGCTGCCGCCGCGCTGCTTCTGGCGATTCCGGCGGTGCAGGCCCAGAAAGTGAACAAGGACGCGCTCCTGTCGAAGATCGAGAAGAGCGACGAGGCCGTGGCCGACGCCAAGAAGGGCGCCAAGGCCGCCACGTGGATCAGCCGCGGCAAGGCCTACTACGACGCTGCCGTGGCTCCGACGAAGAGCCTCTTCGTCGGCCTGGAGTCGATGATGCTCAAGCTGGCGGACGGCGATCCGACCTCCGTGGGCAAGGAGACGGTGAACGGCGTGGAGTACGATGCCTGGGTGTATCCCTACTACACGGCCTATCTGCTGGACGACAAGGTGAAGACCTGGAAGCAGACGCAGACGGTTTACGACGGCGCGATCGAGAAGGCGCTGGAGTCCTATGACAAAGCCTGCGAGATCGACCCCAAGAGCGCCTCGAAGGTGAAGGACGGGTTGCAGCAGATCAGCGACTTCTGCTCGCAGGTGGGTAATGCGGGCCTCGACACGGGCGACTTCATCGGCGCCGCCGATGCCTATGTACTGGCTTTCGCCGCACAGTCCAAGCCCGCCTACGAGGGCAAGCCCGATCCCGCGCTGCTCTACTATGCCGGTTATCTGCGCACGGTGGACGGTTCGAACAATCCCGCATCGTTCGTGCAGGGCGGCGAGTACCTCTCGAAGGCGCTCGACATGGGCTATGCCGACGAGGAGGGCAATATCTACTACTACCTCTTCCACTGCTACTACGGACAGAAGGCGCAGGACAAGGCTTTCCTCGAGAAGGCCAAGCAGGCCCTGCTGACGGGTATCGAGAAGTTCCCGAAGAACGACCGCATCATCGACGGTCTGGTGCAGCTCTATACTTCGCCCGAGGATAACGTGGGCGACCCGGCCGACCTGATCGGTCTGATCGACAAGGCTATCGAGAACAATCCTTCGAGCGTGGACCTGTGGTTCGGCCGCGGCCGTATCTTCTATGCGCTGAAGGATTACGACCAGAGCATCGACTCGTTCAAGAAGGTCGTGGAACTCAAGCCCGACCTCTACGAGGGCAACTACTATCTCGGCGTATTCTACACGATCAAGGGCGACGAGGTGAACAAGGAGATCAATGCGAAACAGTACAGCAGCCAGGCTGCCTACGACGCCGATCTGGAGAAGGTGAACGTGATCTACATGGAGGCCATTCCCTATCTGGAGAAGGCGCTCGAGCTGAAGGAGAACGATCCCAGCTCGCTGGAGCTGCTCAAGTCGATCTGCTTCCGTCTGCGCGACGAGGAGGGCATGATGGACAAGTACAACAAGTACAACGAACTTTACAAGCAGGTGCAGGGCGGGGAGTGATCCCCTGCTCCCGCATCGGGCGACCGACCCCCGGAGGCTCCCGGCCTTCGGGGGTCGTCGTTTCCGGAGAGCGGCGGGAACGGATGAGGCGGGGAACCCGGCGGGAGGGCCGGGCATTTCTCAGGCGCGGTCCGTCGCTTTGGCGAGGATGGCGCTCAGACGGCGGGTCATGAAGTATTGCAGCACGCCGCGCAGGAACATGTAGAGCGTGAAGGCGAGCCAGAGGGCGTTGTTGCCGATCAGCGGATGGAGTGCGTAGTAGATGCCGAAATAGGCGGCCGTGGCGAAGAACATGGAGTTGCGCATGACGCGTGTCTCAGTGGCGCCGACCATGATGCCGTCCATGATGAAGGGCATGGCGCTGGCGATCGGGATGATGATGATCCAGACGATGTACTCCCCGGCCGTCGCGACGAGCGCCTCGGCATTGGCGGCCGTGGAGCTGACGAACAGCCCCACCAGATCACGCCACCAGATGATGTAGATGACGACGAACAGCGCCGAGATGAGTGTCCCCCACGCGAGACATCCTTTCAGGCAGCGGCGCAGCGCTCCTCCGTCGCGGGCGCCGATGAAGCGGCCCGTGAGCGCTTCGGCGGCGTAGGCGAAACCGTCGTTCATGTAGGAGAACAGCGTGAAGAGTTCGAGCAGCAGGGCGTTCACGGCCAGCAGTTCCTGGTTGCCCAGCCGTGCCGACGAGCCGGTGAAGAAGGTATAGACCGCCACGATGCAGAACGTGCGCAGGATGATGTCGCGGTTGATCGAGAAATAGGTCTTCAGCGGCCGCAGATCGAGCACCTGCGACCAGTCGATCAGCCGGAGAACGGGGCGGTATTTCGCCACGAGCAATACCGAGGCGAGCGCCACGCCCGTCCATTGGGCGACGACCGAGGCGTAGGCGATGCCCACGATGCCCAGATCCATGCCGAAGGCGAACCAGAGGCTGCAAAGGGTGTGGACGATGTTCACGGTGATGGCCGTGCACATGGGGAACACGGCGTTCTGCATTCCCGTGTACCAGCCGTTGAAGCCGAAGAGCAGGATGCCCGCCGGCACGGCCCAGATACGCGCATAGAAGTAGTCGCGGGTCATTTCGCCGCCGTGCATGGCCCAGAGCGCCAGCTCGCCCACGGGGTACTGGAGCGCGACCATCAGCAGTCCCATCGCGCCCGCCGCGGCCAGCGCGCGGGCCAGCATGTTGGCGCACTCGCCGAAACGGCCCGCACCGAACGCCTGCGCCGTGAGGCCGCTCGTGCCCATCCGCACGAACGAACAGTTCCAGTAGATGAAGTTGAAGATCGAAACCCCGATGGCCAGCGCGCCGATGGCCGCCGCCGAGTCGTCGCCCCAGTGTCCCGCGATGGCTGTCGAGACGATACCCATGAGCGGCACGGTGATGTTCGAGACGATGTTCGGCAGCGCGATGCGCAGTATTTCGCGGTTCATGTTCATATCCGGATGCAAAGATAAGGCAAAAGAGCGGATATTGCGGCCTTGCGGGGTTTTTATCTTAAATGAGGCACGCGATGTGCCGCAATCCGGAAAAATGGATTACCTTTGCCTCCTGACAGACCGAAGGTCGCGGCGGAGGCCGCTCCGGTCGTCCGGGCTGGGCCCGGGACGGCCGGGGTGCGGTTTCGCAGGCCGGAGGTTCCAACTAATCGAATGGAAAGATGAAAGATCAGAAAAACGACTCGACCCCGGTGCTCGCGCGATTCGGACGCGACAAGCGCGTGCGCACGGTGAAGGCTACGGCGGAACGCGTCGAGCGTCGCCCGCGTTCGCAGCGTGACGCTGCCGATTCGGAGCAGCCGTACCGGGAGCAGCCCGCCGGACGGGCCTCCTACAACCCCCACTTCACGGCGGACAACCGTCCGGCGTTCGACAGGCCGCGCGGCGAGCGTCCGCAGCGCGATTCCGGCGAACGGCCCCGCCGGGCATTCGACGACGACCGGGCCCGTTCGGGAGAGGAGCGTCCGCGCCGTGCGTTCGGCGCGAAGCCGCATGCCTTCGGCGAGCGTTCCCGGCAGGACGGGGAGCACCCGCACCGTTCGTTCGGCGACAAGCCGCGCACGCCGGGCGGGAAACCCGCATTCGGTGCGAAGCGTTTCGGCGGGAAGCCCGGCGATCGCACCTTCGGCGACAGACCGCACGGGGAGCATCCGTCCGGTGACCGGTTCCGCGGGAAATCCGGCGACCGGAAGTCCGGCGGCAGACCCGCCGGCGATCGCAGGCCGGGTTTCGGCAAACCGGCCGCCCGCCGGGAAGGGGCGCCTGCCTCCTATCCGAAATACGACCCTGCGAAACAGACGGGCGAGATGCGCCTGAACCGTTTCCTCGCCCAGTCGGGCATCTGCTCGCGCCGCGAGGCCGACGACTTCATCACGGCGGGGCTCGTCTCGGTGAACGGCAAAATCGTCACGGAGCTGGGTACGAAGGTGATGCCTACGGACGAGGTGCGTTTCAACGACAGCCGCGTGCAGGGCGAGAAGAAGGTCTATCTGGTGCTGAACAAGCCCAAGGGCTATGTCACCTCGCTCGACGACCCCCATGCCGCGAAGACGGTGATGGACCTGGTCCGCGGAGCCTGCACGGAGCGTATCTACCCTGTGGGGCGTCTGGACAAGAACAGCCTCGGGCTGCTGCTCTTCACCAACGACGGCGACATGACCAAGCAGCTCACACACCCGTCGTACCGCAAGAAGAAGATCTATCAGGTGTCGCTCGACAAACCCCTGACGCGCGCCGACATGGACCGGATCGCCGAGGGCGTGACGCTCGAGGACGGCGAGATCCACGCCGACGAAATCTCCTATGTGAAGGAGAACAAGCAGGAGGTGGGAATCGAGATCCACTCGGGCCGCAACCGCATCGTGCGCCGTATCTTCGAGTCGCTGGGCTATACGGTCACCAAACTCGACCGCGTCTATTATGCGGGTCTGACGAAGAAAAACCTCAAGCGCGGCGCATGGCGTTTCCTGACGCGCGAGGAGGTCGAGCGCCTCAAGTCCGGACAGTACGAATAGCGCGCACGTGCGTGCATGTTACTATTAACGAGCGGCCTTTCCGTCGGGAAGGGCCGCTCGTCGTGCATCCGGGCGCCGCCGCCTCAGTGCGTGGCGCGCCACCAGGCGGTCTGCTGCCGGTCGATCGCCGCTTCGGGATCTGCACTCGGATCGGAGGTCGTGATGCCCGAGAAGGTCCGGATCGGATTGACGCCGTTGGCCATCGAGTAGTACTCCTCCGTATGGCGGTGCCAGGGGACGGTCGCGTCCAGTTGCTTCTCGAACTCCGCGAGCAGGGCGTCGTCGTCGGAGCAGAGGCGGCGCACGTAGTCCCCCAGATCGAAGAAGAGCGTCGGGGTGTAGCCGTCGAGCCGCTGGAGGTCGCCGAGCCTGCCGGGATCGAATGCGTGCGCGGCGTTGATGCGCCGCATGATGTCGGCGAGCTTCTCCAGCCCGGCGCAGCGCGTGACGCCGATCGTGCCGTAGGGATAGGTATAGGTGCTGTAAAAGGCGTGGAAGGCGTCGCAGATGCCCTCGTAGTCCACCTCGCCGAGCATGTGGCGGCCCGCCGAGGCGTAGGGGAATCCGTAGGCCATGATCTCCGACGTGGAACCGATGAGGTAGTCCGTGACCCCGCGCAGCTCGTAGGCCACCTCGACCGACGACATGTAGCAGTCGTCGAAGAGGATGTACTCCATGTGCAGCCCCGTCCGGGCGAGGGCTTCGGCCAGCGTGGCGATTTCGGTCCGGTGATCGGGGGAGGTCCCGCCGAACCAGCGGGTCAGCGGGCGGTTCGGAGCGGCGTGCTCCCAGTATTCCCGGCGGGCCGGGGCGGCGGTGCGCCCCGGGACGGAGGAGACGGCCGGAAGCCATGCCATGCCGTGCGATCCGATGCTCATGGAGTAGCGGAGGGCGGGGGCCTCGCGTTTCACGTCGCCGAGGACCGAGGCGATGCCCTCGGCCGCGGTGAAGTCGGGTGCGGGGTCGTAGGTGCGGAGCGTGAGGCGTTCGCACCGGCCGCCCCTGCGGTAGAGTTCGAACAGCGACGCTTCGTCGGGAGACTCCATGAAGTAAACCAGCACACGCACGTCGGCGGGAATGCCTTCGGCCACGACACGCGCCATGTCCTCGATGTTGGTGCGGAAGTAGGAGGTGAGGTTGCCCGACCAGGGCATATACATCAGGTGGGTCTGCGCGGCCGTCTCGGGCGGCGTGTAGCCCGGTTCCTCCTTGTCGGAGCAGGCGGGCGTCAGGGCCGCGGCAGCGAGCAGGACGCAGAACCGGCGGAGCGTGCGGGTCATTTGTAGGTGCGGGGTTTGAGGTTGTTGAACTGCCATGTGCGGTCGCGCTTGTAGGTGTAGCCTTCGGGCTTGTTGCGGTAGATGCGGCTGAAGTCGAAGTAGAAGCCGCGGCGCTTTTTGCCCTCCACGACGTAGGGCGACGTGAGGGGCACGAACTCCACCGTGCGGCTGATGACGCGCGACTTGTCGTAGGAGAACCCTTCGACGGTCAGCACGTCGAGCGCGTGGTCGAACATGAGGATGTGGCGCGGGGTCTTCTGCGTGAAACCGTCGCCCGACGAGAGGATCGTGCGGACGATGCCGTTCATGCGGTTCGAGTAGGCCCGTTCGCGCTCCTTGTCGCCCAGCGCGCCGTAGGCGTAGGACATCAGGTTGAGCAGCTTGGGGCTGAACGGGTCGCGCGCGAGGGCGTCGGTCCCGGCCGAGATGATCGCCTCGAGCGTCCCGACGTCGGGCGCGTCGGGGTCCAGCCCCGAGGCCAGGAGCAGCACCCGGTCCAGATCGGGATTGGTGTTGAGCGGCTTGTAGGCGTCCTGATAGGCGTAGCCGTAGTAGAGGTAATGGTAGTCCTCGTCGGTGAGGGTCTCGTCGCCCGCGTTGTAGCGCATCATCAGCCCCGTGTAGTAGTACGGGGACGAGGTGTCCGTGATCCGGTCGAGGATGTCCTCCTCGACGGGGACTTTGGCCACGGCCAGTGCCGGCAGCAGCAGGGCGAATGACAGGAGTCGTTTCATCGTATGCGTCGTATTGGTTCCCGGTACGAACGTATTTTTCAGCACAAATCGTACCTGCGGATCAGATTCCGGAATTTTTCGCGCAGCGCGGGGGAGCCTTCGACCAGCGGCAGGCGCATCGTGGGGCCGATTTTCCCCATTTCGGCCAGGGCGCATTTCACCCCCACGGGATTGCCCTCCTCGAAGAGGGCCTTCACCGCCTCGTCCAGCGCGGCGTATTCGCTGCGGGCCGCGTCGAAATCGCCCGTCTTGGCCAGGTTCACGCACCGCATGAACCGGTGCGGGAAGGCGTTGGCCGCCACCGAAATCACGCCGTCGCCGCCGCGCTGCATCACGTCGAGGGTCATGCCGTCGTCGCCCGAGAGCACGAGGAACCCCTCGGGGCGTTCGCGGAGGATCTGCTCGATCTGGTCGATCCGCCCCGACGCCTCCTTGATGCCGATGACGTTCGGAAAGTCGCGGGCGATGCGCAGCGTCGTTCCGGCGGTCATGTTCACCCCCGAGCGGCCCGGGATGTTGTAGAGGATCACGGGCAGCGGCGAGTGCTCCGAGACGGTGCGGAAGTGCTGGTACAGCCCCTCCTGCGAGGGCTTGTTGTAGTAGGGCGTGACGCTGAGGATGGCGTCGGCTCCCCGCAGGTCGAACTCGCGCAGTTGGTCGAGCACTTCGGAGGTGGAGTTGCCGCCGCAACCCATCACCAGCGGCACGCGGCCGGCGATCTGGTTGGTGATGAACATGGCGATCACGGCCCGTTCGGGCATGTAGAGGGTGGGGGTTTCGGCCGTCGTGCCCAGCGCCACGATGTAGTCCACGCCGCCGTCGATCACGTAGTCGATCATGCGGGCCAGCGCTTCGTAGTCCACGCGGCCGTCGGGGGTGAAGGGGGTGATCATCGCGGCCCCCACGCCGGAGAGTTTGGATTCTTGCATGGTATTCTCGTTTTTTCGGTTTCTAAAACAGTTCGCCCTGCCGGGTCGCGGCCGGGGTCTTTCCGGCATTGTCCTTCGTGGCGGCGGTTTCGCCGCTATCCGCCGGGACGGTTCCGGGGCGGGTCGCGTCCTTCCCGTCCTCCGGTGCGGGGGCGGCTGCCGGAGAACTTCCGGGTGCGGATTCGCCGCTCGTGTCCGGGGCCGTTCCTCCGCCGTCTTTCGGCGCGGAGCCGGCTGCATTGCCGTCCGCCGGGCGGGGCATGCCGTCGTCCGCGGCCGAGGGGCCTTCGGCGACGAGGCGCAGGAACTCCTCCTCGGAGAGGATGCGGATGCCCAGTTTCTCGGCCTTCTTGAGCTTCGCGGGGCCCGTCTTCTCCCCGGCGACGAGGTAATCGACGCTGCCCGACACGGCCGCGAGATTGCGCCCGCCGTGCCGTTCGATCAGCTCCTTCATCTCGTCGCGGCTGCGCGAGAAACGTCCCGAGACCACGAGGCTCTTCCCGGCGAGCGACTCCGAGGCCAGCTCGCGCGCCGCGGCCTCGAACTGCACGCCGGCGCGGCGCAGGCGGTCGATGATCCGCAGGTTCCCGGCGTCGGCGAAGTATTCGAGAATGGCGTCGGCGATCTTCCCGCCCACCTCGTCCGCCTCGACCAGCTCCTCGCGCGAGGCGTGCATCACGGCCTCCAGCGAGCGGAAGTGCTCGGCGAGGTATTTGGCCGTGGTTTCGCCCACGAAGCGGATGCCCAGTCCGAACAGCACGCGCCGGAACGGGACTTCGGCCGAGCGGCGGATCGACCGGATGATGTTGTCGGCCGACTTCTCGCCCAGCCGCGGCAGCGGCGCGAGCTGCTCGGCACGCAGGTCGTACAGGTCGGCGATGTCGTGCAGCAGGGCGTTGTCGTACAGCAGTTCGACGGTCTCCTCGCCCAAGCCCTCGATGTCCATGGCCTTGCGGCGGATGAAGTGGAGGATGCGTCCGATGATCTGGGGGCGGCAGCCGCTCTGGTTGGGGCAGTAGTGTTTCGCCTCGCCTTCGTAGCGCACCAGCGGCGTGCCGCACTCGGGGCAGCGGTCGATGTAGCTGAACGGCCGGCTGTCGGCCGGACGCTCCGAAAGCTCCACGCCCGTGATCTTGGGGATGATCTCGCCGCCCTTCTCCACGTAGACCATGTCGCCCGGGCGGATGTCCAGCAGGGCCATCTGTTCGGCGTTGTGCAGCGTCGCGCGGCGCACGGTGGTTCCGGCCAGCAGCACCGGATCGAGGTTCGCCACGGGGGTGACGGCGCCCGTGCGGCCTACCTGGAAGGAGACGCTTTCGAGGCGTGTCAGGGCCTGCTCGGCCTTGAACTTGTAGGCCACGGCCCATTTCGGTGCCTTGGCCGTGAAGCCCAGTTGCCGCCGCACGGCGAAGTCGTTCACCTTGACGACCACGCCGTCGGTGGGGAAGGGCAGTTGCCGCCGCGCCTCGTCCCAATGGGCGATGAAGGCGTCGATCTCGGCGACGCTGCGGCAGATGCGCGCCTCGCCGGAGACCTTGAAGCCCCATTCGCGGGCCTTTTCGAGGCTCTCCCAATGGGTCGCGAAGGGCAGGTCGTCGCCCGTGAGCTGGTAGAGCGTGCAGTCCAGCCCGCGGCGCGCCACGACGGCCGACTGCTGCTGCTTGAGCGTTCCGGCGGCGGCGTTGCGCGGGTTGGCGAAGAGCTGTTCGCCGTTGGCCTCGCGCTCGGCGTTGAGGCGGTCGAACGAGGCGTAGGGCATCAGCACCTCGCCGCGGATCTCGAACAGTTCGGGCCACCCTTCGCCGCGCAGCCGCAGCGGCACGGAGCGCACCGTGCGGACGTTGGCCGTCACGTCGTCGCCCTCGACGCCGTCGCCGCGCGTGAGGGCCTGCACGAGCCGCCCGTGTTCGTAGGTGAGCGAAATGGCCGTGCCGTCGAACTTCAGCTCGCATACGTAGTCCGTCGCGCCTGCCTCGCGTTCGATGCGTCCGAGGAACTCGTGCAGCTCGTCGAGCGAGTAGGTGTTGCCCAGCGAGAGCATGGGGTAGCGGTGGCGCACGGTGCGGAACTCGGCCCCGAGGTCGCTGCCCACGCGCAGCGTGGGCGACGCGGGGTCGGCGTATTCGGGATGTTCGCGTTCGAGCTCCTGGAGTTCGCGCATCATCGCGTCGAAGTCGAAATCGGAGATTTCGGGCGCGTTTTCGACATAGTATTTATGGTTGTGGTAGTCGAGCTGCCGGCGCAGCTCCTCGATCCGTTGGCGTATCATCGAAATCATTGTATAGGGACGGTCGCATTCCCGGACGTACCCTCTGCTCCCTTTCCCGGAGGTCCGGGCCTGCCGAAACGGCCGCCGGTACGGGCGCGGCGTTGCGATCGTGCGAATATAACCTGCGTAAAGGTACGCAATTTGTCCGTAAGATGGGGCGAAAACAAAAAAAATGCAATAAAAAAATTGCGGATGCGGTGCGATATGCAAATTTTGCTTATAATTGCAGAAAATTTCGAAGCACTATCAGTATGGCTAAACAGAATACGGCGAAGAAACATATCGTAACGAGTTTTCACAATTTGAGTGCTGAACTGCAGGATGCGGTCAAGGAGAAGTATCCCCTGGGATTCACCGACGCGATGATGCGGGTGGACAAACCCAACGGAGACTTTTTTTATGCCGTTCCGTTCGAAACGGACGAGGTGTCCTATCTGGTGAAGATCGACGTGAAGATCGACGACCACTCGCAGGACGACGACGACAAGGACTTCTACGACGACGACATCAAGGGGGCGGACGACCTCCAGGGCGAGGACGACGGGGCCGAAAGCGCCGACCGCTCCGACGACGACGTGGACATCTGACGACGGCCATGAAACGCCTGCTCCCCGCACTCGTCCTGGTGTCGGTCACGGCCTGCGGCCTGGCCGACGACGAGCGCGACGAGGAGAACAAATACATCTATCCGACTTTTTCCGACAAGACCTTCGAGGCCTACTGCCTCGGGGAGTTCGATCTCGACGGCAACGGGCGCATCTCGCGTTACGAGGCGCAGCGCGTCGTGCGGATCGACTGCTCCGGGCGGGGCATCGCGTCGCTGGCGGACGTGGCCGAATTCGCCAATCTGCGGGAGCTGGACTGCCGCGGCAACGACCTCGTGCGGCTGGACGTGAGCGCCCTCGCGCGGCTCGAACGGCTCGACTGTTCGGAGAACCGCCTCGCGTCGCTCGACGTCGAGGGGCTGCGCGTGCTCGTATCGCTCGACTGCGGAGGCAACCCGCTGCGGCATCTGAACCTCTCGACCAACGCCTCGCTCACGCGTTTCGGCGGTCGCGGCTGCGGCTTCGGAACGCTCGACCTCTCGCAGTGCGCCCGCTGGATGGAGCTGGCCGACGTGCGCGGCTGTCCGTCGCTCGCGCTCCTGTACGTGGCGTCCGGGCAGCGGTTCGGCGCGCTGCGGTTCGACGGGCCGACGAAGGTGGTCGAACGGTAGGGCCGTGCGGCGGTATGCGCACGGCGGCTTTCCCGCAGGACGCTGCTTTAACATTTTGTTGAAAAGTCCCCGTGTCCGATGCGGCTTTTCGGAGAATATTTCGTACCTTTGGATGCAAAAAATGTCTTTTGCACTAAACTTTTACCGGTTACAATGAAAAAAGTAGACGTAATCCTCGGCCTGCAATGGGGGGACGAGGGCAAGGGAAAGGTCGTGGATGTGCTGACGCCCCGTTACGAGGTGGTGGCCCGGTTCCAGGGCGGTCCCAATGCCGGTCACACGTTGGAGTTCGGCGGTGAGAAATATGTTCTGCGTTCGATCCCTTCCGGCATTTTTCAGGGCGGAAAGACCAATGTCATCGGCAACGGCGTGGTGATCGACGCCATCCTGTTCCGCGAGGAGGCCGAGGCGCTCGCCGCCAGCGGGCACGACCTGACGCGGCAACTGGCCATCTCGAAGAAGGCCCATCTGATCCTGCCCACGCACCGGATGCTCGATGCGGCCTACGAAGCCGCGAAGGGCAGCGCGCGGATCGGCACGACGGGCAAGGGCATCGGCCCGACCTATACGGACAAGGTGAGCCGCAACGGCATGCGCGTCGGCGACCTGCTGAGCCCCGATTTCCGGGAGATCTACGCGAAGGCCAAGGCCCGCCACGAGCGGATTCTCCGCGATCTGGATTACCGGTACGACATCGCGGAGCTGGAGGCCCGGTGGTTCGAGGCCGTGGAATACCTCAGGCGGTTCCGCATCATCGACAGCGAATATTTCATCAACGGCTGCCTCGCGCAGGAGAAGTCGGTGCTGGCCGAAGGGGCGCAGGGCACGCTGCTCGACGTGGACTTCGGGTCGTATCCCTTCGTCACGTCGTCGAACACCGTGACGGCGGGCGTCTGCACCGGTCTGGGCGTGGCCCCGAACCGCATCGGCGAGGTGTACGGCATCTTCAAGGCCTACTGCACGCGCGTCGGCAGCGGTCCGTTCCCCACGGAGCTCTTCGACGAGACGGGCGAGCGGCTGTGCCGGCTCGGCCACGAGTTCGGCGCCGTCACGGGACGCAAGCGCCGCTGCGGGTGGCTGGACCTGGTGGCGCTCAGGTACGCCATCATGGTCGATGGCGTGACGCAGCTCATCATGATGAAGTCGGACGTGATGAACGACTTCGAGACGATCCGCGTGGCCACGGCCTATGAAATCGACGGACGGCGCACGACGGAGTTCCCCTATACGATTTCGGAGGGCGTGAAGCCCATCTACACCGACTTCGAGGGGTGGCGGTGCGACCTGCGGGCCTGCCGCCGTTACGAGGATTTCCCCGAGGCGTTCCGCCGCTACGTGGAGTTCATCGAACGCGAGACGGGCGTGCCCGTGAAAATCATCTCCGTGGGTCCCGACCGCGGCGAGACGATCGAAAGATAGTTCAATACCTAAATAACTGCTATGAAAAAACCGTTGAAAATTGTCGTATTGGCCAAGCAGGTGCCCGACACCCGCAATGTGGGCAAGGATGCGATGACGCCCGAAGGGACGGTCAATCGCGCGGCGCTGCCGGCCATCTTCAATCCCGAGGACCTCAATGCGCTGGAGGCCGCCCTGCGGCTCAAGGACGCCGTCGAGGGGTCCACGGTACATATTCTGACGATGGGGCCGCAGCGCGCCGCCGACATCATCCGCGACGCGATGTTCCGCGGCGCCGACGGAGGCTATCTGCTTTCGGACCGCAAGTTCGCCGGTTCGGACACGCTGGCCACCTCCTACGCCCTCTCGTGCGCGCTGCGCCGGATCGCCCCCGACCTGATCGTTGCGGGCCGTCAGGCCATCGACGGCGACACGGCGCAGGTGGGTCCGCAGGTGGCCGAGAAGCTCGGCCTTCCGCAGGTGACCTATGCCGAGGAGGTGCTCGAGATCCGCGAAGGGTCGCTGGTCGTGAAACGCCGGCTGGAGCACGGCGTCGAGACGGTCGAGTGTCCGCTGCCCGCCGTGGTGACGGTCAATGCCTCGGCCGCCGAGTGCCGTCCGCGCAACGCCAAACGTGTGATGAAGTACAAGTATGCGCTGGCCGGATCGGAGATCGCCGCGGCCGCCGGATCGCCCGCTGCGGAGCGCGCCGCCGCGACGCCCTACTTGCAGATCGTGGAGTGGGCGGCCGCCGACGTCGATCCCGACGAGACGCAGCTCGGCCTGCAGGGTTCGCCCACGAAGGTCAAGAAGATCGAAAACGTGGTGTTCGCCGCCAAGGAGGCCAAGCGCCTCACGGCCGCCGACGCCGAGATCGAATCACTGATGGTTGAACTTATCGCGAGCCACACGCTCGGTTAAAGCGCTTTAGAGATGAACAACGTATTCGTATATATCGAGATGGAAGGCGGCCGGATCGCCGACGTGAGTCTCGAACTGCTGACCAAAGGCCGCGAGCTGGCCGCCGCGCTCGGCGTGAAGACCGAAGCCGTGGCGCTGGGCGAGTCGCTCGACGGTATCGAAAAGGAGCTGGCCCGCTACGGCGCCGACACGGTGTGGGTGGCCGACGACAAGATTTTCAATCCCTTCCGCACGCTGCCCCACACGGCCGTGATGTGCGGGCTGATCGAGCAGGAAAAGCCCCAGATCGCGCTGTTCGGTGCGACACCCGTGGGCCGCGACTTCGCGCCGCGCGTTTCGTCGGCGCTGCACAGCGGCCTCACGGCCGACTGCACGCAGCTCGAGATCGGCGACCACAGGGACGCCAAGACGGGCCGGGAGTACAAGGACCTGCTGTATCAGATCCGTCCGGCGTTCGGCGGCAACATCATCGCCACGATCGTCAATCCCGACCACCGGCCGCAGATGGCCACCGTCCGCGAGGGCGTGATGCGCAAGGAGTACGCCGCCGTGCCTGCCGCCGGGGAGGTGAAGCGGATCGACTGGCAGCGCTTCGTGAAGGATACGGACCTGGCGGTGCGGATCATCGACCGCCAGATCGAGGAGCGCCGGATCGACATCAAGGGCGCCCCGATCATCGTGGCCGGAGGCTACGGCATGGGATCGAAGGAGAACTTCCGCCTCGTGCACGAATTGGCCGACGTGCTGGGCGCCGAGGTGGGCGCCAGCCGTGCGGCGGTCGATGCGGGTTTCACGGAGCACGCGCGCCAGGTCGGCCAGACGGGTGTCACGGTGCGTCCGAAACTCTACATCGCCTGCGGCATTTCGGGCCAGATTCAGCACACGGCCGGTATGGACCAGTCGTCGATGATCATTTCGATCAACACCGATCCCGACGCGCCGATCGCCAGGATCGCCGACTACGCCATCACGGGCGACGTGAACGAGGTGATTCCCAAGATGATCAAGTACTACAAGCAAAACTCGAAGTAATGGCTAATTTCTTTTCAGATAACAAGGATTTGCAGTTCCACCTGGGGCATCCGATGATGCGCAGGATCGTGGAGCTGAAGGAGCGCGGCTTCGCGGAGAAGGACCTCTACGACTACGCGCCGCAGGATTTCGACGACGCGATGGACAGCTACCGCCGCGTGCTGGAGATCGCCGGAGAGGTGTGCGGCGACGTGATCGCCCCGAATGCCGAGGAGGTGGACCACGAGGGCCCGCGCGTGGTGAACGACCACGTGGAGTACGCCTCGGGCACGGTGCGCAACATGAAGGCGATCGTCGATGCCGGACTGAGCGGTCTGACGCTTCCGCGCAAGTACGACGGTCTGAATTTCCCGCTCGTCTGCTTCGTCATGGCCAACGAGATGGTGGCCCGGGCCGATGCCGGCTTCGAGAATATCTGGGGCTTGCAGGACTGCGCCGAGACGCTCAACGAGTTCGCCTCGGAGGAGATCAAGCAGAAGTTCCTGCCGTGGGTGTCGGCCGGCGCGACGTGCGCCATGGACCTCACGGAGCCGGACGCCGGTTCGGACCTGGGGGCCGTGATGCTCAAGGCCACGTGGTCCGAGGAGCGGCAGACGTGGCTGCTCAACGGCGTGAAGCGTTTCATCACCAACGGCGACGGCGACGTGTCGCTCGTGCTGGCGCGCACCGAGGAGGGTACGACCGACGCGCGCGGCCTGTCGATGCTCGTTTACGACAAGCGCGACGGCGGGGTGAAGGTGCGCCGCATCGAGAACAAGCTGGGTATCAAGGGATCGCCGACGTGCGAGCTGGTCTTCACGAACGCCCCCGCGCAGCTCGTGGGCGACCGCAAGATGGGGCTTATCAAATACGTGATGTCGCTGATGAACGCCGCCCGTCTGGGCATCGGCGCGCAGTCGGTGGGCTTGTGCGAGGCCGCCTACCGCGAGGCGCTCAAGTATGCGCAGGAGCGCGAGCAGTTCGGCAAGCCGATCATCCGCTTCGCCGCCGTTTCGGAGATGCTCTCGAACATGAAGGCCAAGTTGCAGGGCGCCCGTGCGCTGCTGTACGAGACGACGCGCTTCGTGGAGATCTACAAGCAGTACACGCACATTTCGCACGAGCGTTCGCTGGAGCCGGAGGAGCGTCAGGAGATGAAGTTCTACAACCGGTTGGCGGACGGTTTCACGCCCCTCGTGAAACTCTTCTCGTCGGAATACGCCAACCAGTTGGCCTACGACGCCGTTCAGATTCACGGCGGTTCGGGCTTCATGAAGGATTACCCCTGCGAGCGGCTCTACCGCGACGCCCGCATCATGAATATCTACGAGGGAACCTCGCAGTTGCAGGTCGTGGCGGCCATCAACGCCGTGACGAAGGGGACGTTTATGGAGCAGATCGAGCGCTACGCCGCCGGGGAGTATGCGGAGACGATGCGGCCGGTCGTGGCCAAGCTCAGGGAGCTGACGGTGAAATTTTCGGAGATGGTGGCCCGCGTCGAGGCCGGCGACAAGGAGTGCGCCGGGTTCAAGGACTTCCATGCCCGCCGTCTGGTGGAGACCGCCGGACATATCATCATCTCCTATCTGCTGGCACGTCAGGCCGGGGAGTCGGAGGAGTACGCCCCGTCGGCGCGTATCTTCTCGAAGCTGGCCGAGGGCAAGATCGCCGAAGCCTATACCTATGTGATGAACTCCCCGACGGAGGACGTCGGGCTGTTCCGCGACGTGGAGCGGCAGGAGTAGCGCGCAGCGCTCGTGTCCCGCATCGAAAGGAGCGTTCGGGGGTTGTTTCCCGGACGCTCCTTTTTTTCGCGCGGCGGGGCCCGGCCGGAACGGAGGATTTGACGCCGCATGGATTTTTGCTATATTTGTCTCCGGATAACCCCCTGCCGGGCCGGCGGCGGGCGTGCGGACCGGGCGAATCCGGCGCGGCGTCGGGCCTGCACGGCCTTTGCAGGGGTACGTATGGACAATAAATGGATTCGGTATGAAGAGAATTTTGCTTCTGGCAGCCGTCGCGCTGCTTTCCGCACCGCTTTGCGTGCAGGCGCAACGCAGTGAAATCACCGTATCGTACGGCTATGCGCCCACGTCGAACTGGAGCGATTCGTTCAGTGCGATCAAGGATCTGGTATCGGACGCGAAGACCGACATCTCGGGCTGGGGAGCCGTGACCGTGGGGTACAACCTCCGCCTGCTGGGGCCGCTGAGCATCGGCGCGCAGGTGGTCTGCTCGACCAACGAGCAGAAGATCAAGGGCACGAACACCGAGATCAGGAACCGCTACTGGGCCGTCATGCCCAATGTGAAGTGGACGTGGCTCAACCTGAAGATCGTGTCGCTCTACTCCCGGGCGGCCGTCGGAGCCGTCTTCTCCAAGGCGGAATCCGGCGGCGAGAGCGAGCATGCGACCCGCTTCGCCTATCAGGTGTCGCCCGTGGGCGTCACTGTCGGCGGACGCCTCGCGGCCTATGCCGAAGCGGGCGTCGGTGCCTCGGGTTCGCTCCTCGTCGGTCTGCGTTACAGTTTCTGACGACGGCCGCGGCCGGGGGTATCGGCGGACGGGTCCCGCCTACGGAGAGGGCGGGCGGATCGTTTCGGAGCATGCCGGCGGCTTTTCCCGGGAAGCGCGTCCGGAGGCCGGTGCGCGGAGTTATCGCTCCGGCGGATGCCGGGAGATTCCGGCGAACCTCCGGAGATAAGATCACCCCTGTCGGAACTTGTTCCGGCAGGGGTGAAGTCGTAAGAAAGCGGGGTTGCCGGGCGGCTTTTCGGGGACATGCCGACCGTTCCGCCGTCTTTTGGACGGCTGCTCGGTGTCCAGTCCGCACGAAAGAATCGCGTCTTTTGGGCGGCCGTTCCGGTGTCCCGTCTGTCCGGAGGAGCTACGCCTGCGGGGCGGGTTCCGGTTCGGCCATGACGCAGCGCGTCGTACCGAAGACGCCGAGGTTGAGGCGTCCGGCGATGTAGGCCAGCGCCCGCTGCGCCTTGACCGAGTTGCCGGCTTCGTCGAGCGGCGGGGCGAAGGCCGCGAGGCCCATCACGCCGGGCACGACTCCCATGATGCCGCCGCCGACCCCCGTTTTGGCCGGAAGGCCCGTTGTGAAGAGCCAGTCGCCCGTGTGTTCGTAAAATCCGACCGTGGCCATCATCGACGTGATCTTCGGCGCCAGCCCGGGTTTGAAGACCTCCTTGCGGGTCAGGGGATTCACGCCCCCGGAGGCGATCGTGGCGGCCATGACGGCCAGTTGGCGGGCCGTCACGCCGAGCGAGCATTGCCGCGTGTAGAGGTCGAGCGACAGCTCCGGATCGTCGTAGATGCGGGCATAGTTTTTCAGCAGCCAGGCGATCGACTTGTTGTTGAAGTTGGTCGCCGTCTCCGACCGGTAGAGTTCGTCTATCACTTCGACCTCCGAGCCCGTCAGATCGGCGACGAACGAGACGATGGCCCGCCACTTGCCGTCGGCGTCGCCCGTGGGGCGGATCATCGAGCAGGCCGAGATGGCTCCGGCGTTCACGAGCGGGGTCGAGGGATGCTCCTTTTCGAGCAGCAGCGCCATGATCGAGTTGAAGGGCAGCCCCGTGGCGTCGGCGCCGATCCGGTCGAGGATCTCCTTCGCTCCGTACTGGTTCATGGCGAGAATCGCCGTGGGAACCTTCGACACCGATTCGATGCCGAAGACGTAGTCCGTGTCGCCGACCGCCACGACGTCGCCGTCGGGCAGACAGGCCGCGATGCCGAAGAGCGTCGAAGGCACGCCGGCCAGGTAGGGGATGTAGTCGGCGTTCTTGCCGCCCTGCTCCTCCTTGCAGCGGTCGTAGGCGGCTTCGACGGCCGCCCGGACCGTTTGTTTGTCGATTTTCTGAATCATGATGGTAAGGTTTTGCGGATGTCTGATGTTATTCGCCTTCGTTCGATTTTCGTGCGGGTTTTGCCGCTGCCGCGGGTTTCGCCGCTGCACCTGCCGCGGTTTCGGTCCGTTCCCAATGGAAGGGGGCGAAGTCGGCGGCGGCCTGCGGGTCGCGCCACGAAGGCTTGCGCAGGGCGTAGATCACGAAGGGGGCGCCCACGACCGCCAGACAGCCGATGACGAGCACCGAATACCAGACCGTGTTGCTGCCTGTGGCGATCTGTCCGGGAGGCACGAAGCTCAGAACGAAGGCCAGCAGCGCCCCGCAGAAGCCCAGGCAGCCGAGTAGCCACATGAGGCCGTTGCCTTTGCCGAGCCGGAAGGGGCGGGGCGCGGACTTCATCTTGTAGCGCAGCACGATCGCTGCCGAGAACATGAGCATATACATGATAAGGTAGAGCAGTACGGTGAGCTGCGAGAGAATCTGATAGAACGACTGCACGGAGGGCATCACCACGAAGAGCAGTGCGAGCAGCGTCACGACGCCTCCCTGCACGAGGAGAATGTTGCGCTGCACGCCGTTGCGGTTGGTCTTCTGGAAGAACGGAGGCAGGTAACCCGCCTTGCCGACGGTGAAGATGCCCTTCGAGGGACCCGAGACCCAGGTCAGCACACCGGCCAGCACGCCGAACATGAGCGCCACGGCGATCACGGGCGAGGCCCACGAAAGATGCAGGTAGCTGAAGTAGTTGTCGAAGCCGATAAGCAGCGATTGCGTGAGGCTGATGTCCCCCGCCGGGATGATGAACCCCAGCGCGAAGGTTCCCAGAACGAAGATGCAGACCGTGACGAGCGAGCCGATGATGATGGCCCGGGGGTAGTTGCGGCCCGGGTTTTTGACGTCCATGACGTGTATGCCCATCATCTCCATGCCGGCGTAGAAGAGGAAGATGCTGCTGGCGAGCACCAGGTTGTCGAATTTCGAGAGATCGGGGAAGAAACCCTGCGAAAGGTCCATGTGGTTGTGGCCTCCGGTGGCCAGGTAGATCGCGCCCAGTACGATGAGCAGTCCGGCGGGGATGATCGTGCCGATCATGCCGCCCCATTTGCTGATCTTGCCGACCCAGTCCAGTCCCTTGAGCGCAATGAAGGTGGCGACCCAGTAGATGACCAGCACCACGACGAGCGTGAAGGCCTTGTTCGAGGCCAGCGTCATGTCATGCGCCTCGTTCATGCCGATGAAGGCGATCGACACGGCTCCGAAGGTCAGGACGGTGGGATACCAGATCGTCGATTCGATCCATTGCAGCCAGATGGCCAGAAAACCCGTGCGCGCTCCGTAGGCCTCGCCGACCCAGCGGAACACGCCGCCCTGCTTGTCGGAGAACATGGCGGCCAGCTCGGCGGCGACCATGGCCGTCGGAATGAGGAACACGATGGCTGCGAACAGGTAATAGAAGGCCGAGGATAGGCCATAGACCGCCTCGGCGGGCAGACCGCGCAGACTGACGACGGCCGTGACGTTCATGATCGCCAGGGTCATGACGCTCAGTTTGAACCCCGTGCTTGTGGTAGTTTTTTTTGCATCCATAATCTGTTGATTGGTTTTGAACGATGCGACGGCTGCAAGGACCGTGCAAAACGGTTCTGCCGTCTTTCCGCGCCGGGACGGAGGATTTGTCGCCGGAATTTCGTATCTTTGTTTCCGACACCCGAATACCGATTCGCTATGCGACGCATTGTGTTGATTCTCGCCGCGGCGTGCTGTCTGGCCGCATGCGGCTCCCGTCCGGTGCGGACGGCCGATGCCGGGACGGAGGCCGCGGACCTGCCGCGCGTTTACCTGCCGCCCGAGCCTCCGGCGCAGCTCACGCCCGAAGGACGGCGCGACTACCTCCGTCTGCACTATTGGGACGGCTTCGACTTCGCCGACACGCTCTTCCTCGCCCGGGCCGATACGTCCGGCATGTTCGAGACCTTCGCGCGGTACGTCATGGTGCTGTCGGACCGTCCGGCGGACCCTGCGCCGATGGACTCGCTCATGTGCCGCGCCGCCGTGTCGCGCCCGATGCTCGACTACTTCTCGATGCTGGCCGACGGGGTGCTGCACGATCCCAATTCGCCGCTGCGCAACGACGAGTTCTACATTCCCGTCCTTCGGGCGCAACTGGCCGCGCCCTGGTACGACGAGTACGAGCGCATCGCGCCGGAGTACGACCTGAGGATGGCGATGCAGAACCGTGTCGGGCAGCGTGCCAACGATTTCCGCTATACGCTCGCTTCGGGAGCCGGAGGAACGCTGTACGGGCTGGAGGCCGAGTACGTGCTGCTCTTCGTCAATAATCCCGGCTGCCCGATGTGCCGCCGGCTGCGCGAGGAGATCGCCTCGTCGCCGATGCTCTCGGAGATGATCGAGCGCGGCCGGCTCCGCGTGCTGGCGCTTTATCCGGACGAGGACCTCGCGGCGTGGCGCGAGTACCGCGAGCGGATGCCGGCCTCGTGGATCAACGCCTACGACCGCGGGTGCGTGATCCGCGAGCAGGGGCTTTACGATTTCCACGCCATCCCGGCGCTCTACCTCTTCGATCGGGACAAGCGCGTGCTGGTGAAGGATTCGACGGACGTGCCCGCGATCGAGGAGGCGATCGACCGCAGGGGATAGCGTCTGCGGCGGATTCAGGGTGCGGAGCGTCCGGGGCGGGGCGGGAAATACGTGCCGCTGCGACGGGGCGGACGGTCCGGGCAGCGGCGGGTATAGGTTCGCCTTATCGGGCCATAAAAAAAGCCGATCGGTTTTGTGCCTCCACTTCGCGGCGAATCGTTACCTTTGCAGTGCGAACACACGCTACACACAAATAGTAACACACAAACATTCTGAAATTATGGCAAAGAAATGGCGTTGTACCGTATGCGGGTACATTCATGAAGGTCCGGAGGCTCCCGAGCAGTGCCCGATGTGCAAGGTCGGCAAGGAGAAATTCGTCGAAGTGGTGGAGCAGGAGGGCGACCTCGACTTCGTGACCGTCCACAAGCTCGGCGACGGCAAGGGCGCGAGCAAGGAGCTGTGGGAAGGATTGCAGAATCACTTCATGGGCGAGTGCACCGAGGTGGGCATGTACCTGGCGATGAGCCGTCAGGCCGACCGCGAGGGCTATCCCGAGATCGCCGAGGCCTACAAGCGTTACGCATGGGAGGAGGCCGAGCACGCTTCGAAGTTCGCCGAGCTGATCGGCGAAGTGGTATGGGACACGAAGACCAACCTCTTCAAGCGCATGAACGCCGAGTGCGGCGCCTGCGAGGACAAGATGCGTCTGGCACGTCTGGCCAAGGAGGAGAACCTCGACGCCGTACACGACACGGTGCACGAGATGGCCAAGGACGAGGCCCGTCACGGCAAGGGTTTCGAGGGGTTGTACAAGCGCTACTTCGGCAAATAATCCGAACCGTAACCGGTTCAGGCAGGAGCGGCTCCCGCAAGGGCGCCGCTCTTTTTTCGTGCCGGAACGGTATGGGTGCGCGATTTTTTCCTATCTTTGGCTCCGGTTACACGAATCCGTAAAAAACGAACGATATGAAACGCTTTCTTTTGCCGCTCGTCTGTGCGGCGCTGGCCTTCGGGGTCGCCTCCTGTTCCGACGACGATACGCCGGGCGATCCCGCCGGAACCGTCATGCTCAACATGCTCGACGAGCACAACGGCAGGACGCTGCTGGACGATTCGGACATCTATATCAACGACGCCGGAAACTTCGTCAGCGGGGGCGATTGCTCGCTCTTCATGCTGGGCGAGGCATCGGGGCTGGGGGCAGTCCGGATCGCGTCGCTGAGGAATCCGGTTCCGGAAGCCGCCGTATCGCCGGGACAGGGTTATGCGGCAGTCTGTTCCGCCGCCGCGATGCAGTTCCCGTCGCAGTGCGTGGCGTTGCCGTTGGACGGCAGCGGTGCGAACCTGCTCAAGTTCTACGTCGTTTCGTCCCTGCCCGACGGGGAGAACGGCTCCAAGGGGGCCGTCGTCAAGTTCGTCACGGCGCAGCCGCAGCGGCACGGGCTTCCCGAGTGGGGCGATACGGTGCTGACGATCGAAAATTACGACCACCTCGGGCAGGAGGTGGTCTATACGTTGCCGACCGAGGATTTCGAGTTCGTTCTCGACGGGGAGGGACAGATCGGATGCGAGAAGCGGGGCCGGAAACTGGTCTTCGCGCTGACCGACTGGCCCTATCCGGGGCAGAGATTCGGACTGACGCTGCGCATCGGCGAGAGCTATACGAACGTGTTCGTGGAGTTTCTGAGCTGATGCGGGCCGTCCTTTCGGGACCGGGACGCATGGAAAATCCGGATGCCTGCTGGCATCCGGATTTTCCGTATCACTCCTTGCGCAGCTCCTCGCGCACGGCGAGAAAGAGTTGCAGCTTTCCGGAGAGCCATTCGTAACCCGTTTTGGCGGCGTGGGCCACGTCGTAAACCGTCTCGACCTGATCCTGTATGCGGTCGATCGGCGCGCGCAGCGCCAGCGCATAGATCGCGGCGGCGAGGAGGAAGCAGAGGCTGCTGACGATCAGCGTCGCCGTGACGAGCGACCCGGTGAGCGCCGAGAGCCAGACGACCAGCGTCGTGAGCAGCAGCACGATCCCCGTGGCTGCCGTCAGCGCGAAGGCGAGCAGCGCCACGAGGAACCGTCCTCCGGAGGGTTTGTTTTCCATGAGCGTATGTGCGGCTATTTGCCTTCGGCCTTGCCGCGCACCTCCTCGATCTTTTCTTCCGCCTTTCCCTGGGCTTTCCGGGCGGCGGCTTTCGCCTTGTCGAGTTCGTCGTTGGCGAAGTCCTTGATCTGTCGGCGCAATTCGGGTCCCGACTGAGGCGTGAGCAGCATGGCCAGCGTGGCTCCGATGACCATGCCGCCCAGCATGGATGCGATGATAGTGGCTGTGTTTTTCATGATGATTGAGTTTTGATACGCCCTTATCGCTTGCAAAGTCCGGGCCAAAGCCCTATCTTTGGGATATGATCGCAGACTCCGGCAGATCGGTCGCCTTCACGGGACACCGTACGTACGACGGGACTGCGGCGGAGAGCCTCTCCGCCGCAGTGGAGCGGTTGTACGGACGCGGGTTCCGCACGTTTCTTTCGGGAATGGCCGTGGGGTTCGACCTCGCGGCGGCCGAGGTCGTGCTGACGCTGCGTGCGGCGCATCCCGATGTGCGGCTGGTCGCCGTCGTCCCTTTCCGCGGGCAGGAGGAGCGCTTCTCTCCGGCCGACCGGGTGCGTTTCCGTCGTGCGGTCGCCGCGGCCGACGAGGTGGAGGTGCTCGCCGGGGGATATCGCCGGGGATGTTACGCCGTGCGCAACGATTTCCTGGTTGATCGGGCCGCGCTCGTCGTGGCATGGTACGACGGTTCGCCGGGCGGCACGCGCTACACCCTGCGCCGGGCCTTGGCCCGCGGCCGCGAGGTGTGGAATCTTCACCCTTCGGGCGGCGGCCTTGCGATCCGCCCCGTGCAGCCGGCGCTGTTCTGAGCGTGCGGGGCGGTTCGGGTGCGGGCAAAAAAACACCCGGCAGGTCTCGGAAAGACCCGCCGGGCGTTCGGTGAAATCCGTCGCCGGATTATTTCCAGTTGAGGATCTTGTGGAAGTCGTACTCCTCGGGGTTGGCCACATACTGCTTGGCGGCCTCGTAGTCGGCCGGCGTGACGGCGTTGAGGATGTTCTCCACCACCGAGGTGAACTTGTCCGAGTTGATGTCCACCAGACGGGGCGGAATCTTGCCCGTCGCGGGGTCTTGCAGGTCCTTGAGGTAGAGCGGCGAGACGTTCCCCTCCGAATCCACGTAAACCATGCAGCCCGTCTTGCCCTCGGCGAAGAGCTTGTGCACGCCGATACCCAGCTCCGAGCAGTACGTGAGGTCGTAGGCGATCGGGGTCTGGCAGCGGATTTCGTAGCCCAGCTCCACGGGGCGGCTCTTGACCTTGATGCCCAGCTCCTTGAGCTTCTTCTCGATCATCTCGTTGAAGATGTGTGCCTTCGACACCTTGCCCAGCTCGGGATGTCCGTGCTCGTCGTAGGTGAAGTGCACGCCGCTCTTGCGGATCTCCTCGTCCGACAGCGCGTGGAACACGCCCTCCGAAATGACGGCGGCGCCGTAGTCCATGCCCATGATCTTACGCTTGATGATCGACGAGATGACCAGGTTCACGATCTTCTCGACGGTGATCTCCGTCTTGTCGAACATTTCGGGAATGACGATCATCGGGTAGTGGCACGCCTCGCCGATGCCGAATGCCAGGTGGCCGGCCGAACGTCCCATGGCTGCCAGCACGAACCAGTTGCCGCTCGTGCGTGCATCTACATAGACGGCGCGGGCGATGACCGCACCCTTGTCCTTGGCCGACTCGTAGCCGAACGTCGGCGTACCTTTCGGCAGCGGCAGGTCGTTGTCGATGGTCTTCGGCACGTGGATGTTGGCGATGGGGTATTTCTTCGCCTCGAGGAACTTGGCGATGCGGTTGGCCGTCGAGGCCGTGTCGTCGCCGCCGACCGTCACGAGCAGTTTCACGTTGTTGTCGGTGAAGAACTTGAGGTTGAAGTTGTTTTCGAAATCGGCGTCCGTCGGTTTGAAACGGCTCATCTGCAGGAACGAACCGCCCTGGTTGAAGATGCCGTCGGCCATCGGGTAGTCGATGTCCACGGTGCGGGGCGAGGGGTTGAACAGGCCCGTATAGCCCTCGTGCAGGCCGATTACGCGGTAACCTTTGCGCAGGAACGTCTTGGCGACGCTGCCCACCACGGTATTCATGCCGGGGGCCGGTCCGCCGCCGGTCAGGATTGCGATTGCTTCTTTCATGATTCTGTTCGGTTTATGGTATTTTGTTGAACCTTCCGTTTCGGATTTTGGCCGCCCAAAAATACGACATATTTTTCAAACGGGCAAGAAAAAGGGGGCTTCCGTCGCCGAAAGCCCCCTCTGAAAATCGGTAATTATAGTTTACTCAACTACAGTTACGTTGATGGCCTGCTCGCCTTTGGCTCCCGAGCCTACCTCGAACTGGACCGACTGACCTTCGTTGAGCGACTTGAAACCGTCCGTTGCAATTCCCGAGAAGTGCACGAAAATCTCCTTGCCGTTCTCCGCCGTAATGAATCCGTAGCCTTTCTTGCTATCGAACCATTTTACTTTACCTGTCATAAAAAAAGTGTTAAAAGTGTTAATGTCTGACAAAGTAACGTAAAAAACATTGGCTTTCAAAACTTTTTACCGTTTTTTTTCGGGTCTGCGGGAAAAAAGTTATCTTTGTGGGGGCGGTCCTGTCCGTCGTGTCCGTCCGGTCCGCGTGATGCGTCTCGGGGCGGGATCCGGGCACGGTTCGGCAGATGGCCCGGGAGAGGCGGCCGGAAGCGGCCGGAGCGGAGAGGCCCCCTGTTTCTGGAATCTTAATAAGAACCGAAAATTCGGACAACGATATGAACAGACGAGTGAAATTGGCGATTCTGGCCCTGCTGGGCTTTTCGACGGCTTGCTCGACGGTGAAGGATTCGCCGCGCCGGGACGGGAAGGCGTGCGGGAGCGACGAGGCTCCGGCTCCGGATTCCGTGGAACGGAAGATTCCGCCGCGGATCGTCCTCATGTACGGCGTGCGGCCGCCGCATCCCGTGCAGTCCGTTCCGCGGCAGGACGGTGGGAGTGCCGCTCCGGCGGATAGCGCGGCCGTGCGCAGCGGAGCGCCCGTATCGGCTGTTCCGGCGGAATCCGCCGAATCCGTTGAATCCACGGCGGGAGGACGGTGACGATGCCCGGACGCCGTATCGGGCCGCGTAAACGGCTGGCCCTCGAACTCTTCTCCGGTCTCTATGCGGACAAGGTGCGCGAACACCGCCTCGATACGCTCTTCTGGGAGTGTACGCTGCGGTGCAACCTCGCATGCAGGCATTGCGGGAGCGACTGCCGCACGGATCCCGGCGTGAAGGACATGCCGGCGGAGGATTTCCTGCGGGTGCTGGACGAGGAGGTGACGCCGCACGTCGATCCCGCCGGGGTGCTCGTCATCCTCTCGGGCGGCGAGGTGCTCGTGCGCGACGATCTGGAACGGATCGGTTCGGAGATCGCCCGCCGCGGCTACCCGTGGGGAATGGTGACCAACGGCCTGGCGCTGACGCCGGAACGGCTGCACGGCCTGATTCGTGCCGGGCTGCGGACGATTTCGGTGAGCCTCGACGGATTCGAGCGGGAACACAACCGCATCCGGCGCAATCCGGCGAGTTTCGCCCGGGCGATGGACGCCGTGCAGCATATCGTGCGCGAGCCGGAGTTGGCTTTCGATGTCGTGACCTGCGTCACGGAACCGCTCGTCCCGCAGCTCGAAGCCTTCCGCGACCGGCTCGTCGCCGAGGGGGTGCGCCATTGGCGGCTCTTCTCGATCTTCCCTGCGGGACGCGCCAAAGGCGACGGAACGCTCCGCCTGACCGATGCCGGTTTCCGCACGCTGCTCGACTTCATCCGCCGTACGCGCCGCGAAGGGCGCATCGACGCCAGCTATGCCTGCGAGGGCTTTCTGGGAGGGTACGAGGCGGAGGTGCGCGACCATTTCTACCAATGCGTCGCCGGGGTCTCCGTGGCTTCGGTGCGGGTGGACGGCTCGATTTCGGGCTGCACGTCGATCCGTGCGAATTTCCATCAGGGCAATATCTACCGCGACCGCTTCTGGGAGGTGTGGCAGTCGCGTTTCGAACGCTTCCGCGACCGGGAGTGGATGCGCCGCGGCGTGTGTGCCGGCTGCGCGGTTTTCCGCTTCTGCCGGGGCGGTGGAATGCATTTGCGTGACGACGACGGCGAATTGCTCTGCTGCCATTACAACCGGTTGTGAATGCCCGCTGTGGCGTCGTCCGATCCACCTCCGGCCTTTCCGATCCGGGTGCGCCGCGCCGCGGCGGTTTTGCCGGACCGCTTGCCGGCGGAGAGAGACGAAAAGCTATTTTTTTGCGAATTTATTTTGTCTTTTCGGATTTTAGGCTTATCTTTGTGCGCTCTTAAAACGATAAGGGCGTTTGTTCGGGGTGTAGCGCAGTCCGGTTAGCGCGCCAGCTTCGGGAGTTGGAGGTCGCTGGTTCGAATCCAGTCTCCCCGACAAATCGGCAGACCGCCCGCAGGGGGTCTGCTTTTTTTATTTGCCGGGCATCGGGCCCGGGGCGGATATTCCGGTATGCCGCCGCGGATGCTGCCCGGACGATTCGGGGTGTAGCGCAGTCCGGTTAGCGCACCTGCTTTGGGAGCAGGGGGTCACAGGTTCGAATCCTGTTACCCCGACTTTACGGAAAAAGCCTTTCAGATTTCTGAAAGGCTTTTTCCGTGTTTCATGCGGTGCGGCGGGCGGCGGGACGTGCCGGTTCAGCTTCGTCCCACCGATTCGAGCAGGTGGCCGAAGTCCTCCTGCGGGGCGGGCATGTAGATCGAGAAGCCGAGCGCCTGTGCCGTATCGACGTTCCTGCTGCCGTCGTCGATGAAGAGCGTTTTGGCGGGTTCCAGACCGCTCGCGGCGATCATTTTCCGGAAAATCGCCTCGGAGGGCTTCAGCTCGTGCATCCGGTAGGAGAGGTAAACGGCGTCGAAATAGTACTCCATGTCGTGCCCGTCGGCCGTGAACATGCGCCGGACGAACTCCATCGAGGCCGGGTTGTTGTTCGAGAGCACGTAGGTCCGGATACCCCGGCGGCGGAGCGCCTCGATCTGGCGGAGTTTCGCGACGGGGATCGTCACCAGAAACTCCCCGTAGGCCCACGCGATCCGTTCGTCCGGGACATCGGGCGTACCCGAGAGGCGGCGCATCTCCTCGCACGCCTCGTGGAAGGTGATGTCGCCGTGTTCGAGGCGGCCGATCATCTCGGCGGGGTAGTAGGGGTTGATGAGCTCCGCCACGGCGTCCATGCCGAGCGTGCGGAACGCCGCGATGCAGCGATTCAGGTCGAGGTCCACGAGGACGCCCCCGAGGTCGAATACTACGTTTTTGATCTTTTCCATGATTTCCGGAGCCGGAGCGGTCGGGTCCGGCGGCACAAAGATACGAAATTTTGCGTTCCGGCGCTCCGGTCTTTCAGTGCGGACGGTATTCTGCCTGCACAGGACGCATTTTTCCGGCGGGGGCGCATGCGGAAGGCGATGCCCGGAAGGGAGCGGGTGTCTGTCGTGATGCGGGTGGATGGGAACACCTGCCGCATATACGGGGAGGCGAGGAGTCGATCGGACATTGCGGGGCGTCGGCCGGACGGGCGGAGGACAGGCCGGAGGTATGGCCTTCGTAAAGGGCCTCGTGCCGGTCCGAGCTACCTCTGGAACCGCATCGTGAAACGCCGCAGCGGACGGATCGCCTGCATGGGCAGGAGTTTGCAGAGGGGAATCCAGATGCGGTTCCACCAGTCGGGGACGATCGTGCGGCGGCCCCGCCACAGGGCGCGCAGTCCCCGCCGGGCGCAGGAGTCGGCCGAGATCAGCACTCCGAGCCGGAGCCCGATGCGCTGCCAGCGGGGTGTCAGTCCGTAGAGGTCGGTGGCCACGCCTGCGGGGCAGACCGCCGTGACGCGGATGCCTTCGTCGCGGACCTCCTTGGCGAAGGCCACGGAGAAGGCGCGCAGGTAGGCTTTCGAAGCGCTGTAGAGCGACAGCCCGGGGAAGGGCATCCACAGCGAATAGGAGGACATGTTGAGGATGTGCCCGCCCCGCCCGCGGCGTGCCATGTCGGCGGCGTAGAGGCGGCAGAGCTGCGTGTTCGTCAGGTCGTGCAGGAGGATGATCCGCTCGATGCGCTCGGCGGGCGTGCGGAGGATGTCGAGGAACGAGAAGATTCCGGCGTTGTTGATGAGCACGTCAACGGCGATTCCCTCCCGCTCGGTGAATGCGTGCAGCTCTTCGGCGGCTCCGGTCCGGGCCAGGTCGATCTCCGCGATGCGGACCTCGGCGGCGGCACGGACGGTGGTTCCGATCTCCCGCCGGACGGCCTCCAGCGGTTCGCGGCGGTCGCCCGCCAGCACGAGGTCGTAGCCCGCCGCCGCCAGCCGCAGGGCATAGCAGCGGCCGATGCCCGATCCGGCGCCCGTCACGAGGGCCCAGGCGCTGCCGGGCGCGACCTCTCCGCGCCGCCGGCGCGTGTCGTTGCGTCGGGCGTTCATGGCAGGCGTTCGAGTTCTTCGACGATCTTCCGCGGCAGGTCGGGGCAGTGCTTGCAGCACTTCATGTCCACGGAATACATGCGGGCGATGCAGTAGTTGCGGTGGTCGCAGGCGCTGCGCGTCGAGGCGTCGCCCGTGCGGAGCTTCTCCACGAAGGCCGGGTCGTTCACCAGCGCGCGGGCCATCTGCACCAGCTCGAACCCGGCGTCGAGCGCGCGGTCGATCCCTTCGCGGCTCACGAGCCCTCCGACGTAGATGAGCGGGCATTTGAGCGCCGCGCGGAACTTTTTGGCGTCCTCCAGGAAGTAGCACTCCTCGAACGGGTATTGCCGGATCATCCACGGGCCGCACCAGCGGATGAAGTAGCGGAGCCACCACGGCGAGTAATAGCTCATCGTGTAAATCGGGATCAGCCCCCGCATGACGGCCATCGGGGCCTTCGAAACGAATCCGCCCGAAAGCACGATGCCGTCCACGCCGAAGCGTTCGATCTCGCGGGCGATTTCGAGGCTCTCGGGGATTTCGATTCCGCCCCGGAATCCGTCGTACATGTTGTGTTTGACGGTGACGGCCATGCCGCAGGACCGGGCCGCCCCGACGGCTTCCTCCAGACACATGCGCATGAAGCGCATCCGGTTTTCGAGCGATCCGCCGTATTCGTCGCGGCGGCGGTTGGTGTAGGGCGAGAGGAACTGCGAAATGAGGTAGCCGTGCCCGGCGTGCACCTCCACCGAGTCGAACCCGGCGTCGCGGGCCGTGCGGACGGCGCGGCCGAAGTCGCGCGCCACCTCTGCGATCTCGCTCCGCCGCATGCCCCGCACCGGGGTGTAGGCGTACAGGTTGAAACCCGACGAGGCGCCGATCGGAATCTGTCCGGCGGTGGAGTAGTGGGTCATGTTGCCGCAGTGGCCGATCTGGATGGCCGCGGCGGCTCCTTCGCGGTGGACGGCGTCGGTGATGTCGCGCAGCCCCGGCACGATGGCCGGGCGCAGCCAGAGCTGTTTGTCGAACGAGAGGCCGCTGCGCGAGACGGCGGCATAGGCCAGCGTCGTCATGCCGATGCCGCCGCGGGCCACCGCGACGTGGTACTCCTTGAGCTGTTCGGTGGGACCGAACGCTCGGCCCATCGACTCGAAGGCCGCCGAACGGATCGTGCGGTTGCGCAGCGTCACGGGGCCCAGTTGGTAAGGGGTGAAAAGTGCGGACATGGATCAATAGATAAAGGGTATGATGCGCTTCCTGCGAAGCGAGGTGAACTCCTCGCCGAACTCCTGTTCGTAGCGGCGGCGCAGCGAGGCGGCGCGGGGCGCGAGGTTGGCGAAGGTCCACCAGGCGAAGACTGCCCCGGCCCACGACCACGAGGCGACGGCGAAGCCGGTCCATTCGAGCAGCTCGCCGAAGTAGTTGGCCGACGAGACGTAGCGGAACATGCCGCCGCGGGGAATGTAGTGCCTCGTGTCGCCGGGGCGGCGGAGGCGGCGGATGATGCTGTCCGAATGGATGTTCACGGCCATCCCGGCGAGGAACAGCGCGCCGCCGGCGTAGATGAAGGGCTGCGAGAACCACCCGGCGTAGTAGTCCGCCGGGGAGACGTAGAAGATCCAGCCGCCCTGCATCAGGGCGTTGAGCGTGTTGAAGACCATACCCATGAGGACGATGCCGAGCGGCATTTTCGACTTCCCGCGGATGAGCAGCGGGAAGATGAAGGCCCGCTGGAGGTAGTGCGTCTGGAAGAGGGCGAACAGCGCGAGCGGCCCGGTCTGCCACATGCGGTCGGAGCAGGCCCAGAGCACGCACATGAGGATGAATACCGGGGATTCCATCACCACCCATCCGATGCGGTTCGGGACGGGTGGTCCGTAGCGGCGGTCGAACAGGTAGCCGTAGCCGGCTTCGAAGAAGTGCAGCGCCACGAACACCCCGAGCGCCGCGACGGCCATGACGATAAGGAAAATGTCGAAACTCTCTTTCATAGGCGGCCCGGGTATTCCCGGCGGATAAACACGGTAAAGGTAGTGTTTTTTTCCGGTCCGGGCAAGTCCTCCGGTCCTGGCCGCTTGTCTGTTTCGTCCGGAAACGGGGCCGATTCGTCCGGAGCGGAAAACGGAGACGGCCTCCGTTTCCGAAAGGAAGCGAAGACCGTCCGGGGCGCTGCCGCCCGGGAGAGGCGCGTGCCGCGTGGCGTTCCGGCGATGCCGGCCGCGGGAAGACGCCCGCCGGGGCGGCGCGGAGGCTGCACCCGCGCACCGGGGCGTGCGGGCTGTGCGGGCCGCGTCAGTGCGTGTAAACCTTGCCCTTCTGTTTCTCGTTTTTCTCGAACAGGAGGCGCGACTGCGTGGGGTACCGGAGCCTCTCGAACTCCTCCACGGCGTTGCGGATGTCTCCCATGAGCATGTCGGCCATGTCGCGCGACATGCCCTGTCGCACCACGATGCGCATGACGATCAGTTGTTCGATGTTCGCGGGCATCGTGTAGGCGGGGACCATCCAGCCGCTCTGCTGCAGTTTGGCCTGCAAGTCGAAGAGCGTCCATTTGGCCGTTTTCTCGTAGGCCGGGTCCATCGACCAGATGAAGAGCGGATTGACCACCTCTTTGGCGAAATTCCGGAAGCAGGTCATCTCGCCGATGGCACGGTGGCAGTAGGCGGCTATGTCCATCGAGTTCTGCTGGATCTCCTTGTAGCCCTCGAATCCCAGCCGGATGAAGTTGTAGTACTGGCCGAGAATCTGAGCCGCCGGACGCGAGAAGTTCAGGCCGACCTGCGTGATGTTGGCGCCGAGGTAATTGACCGAGAACGACATTTCGTCGGGCAGGTACTTCTTGTCCTTCCAGACGACCCAGCCCAGACCCGGATAGACCAGCCCGTACTTGTGGCCCGACGTGGAGATCGACAGCACCCACCGCAGCCGGAAGTCCCATCGCTTCTCGGGCTTGAGGAACGGCAGGATGAATCCGCCCGAAGCCGCGTCCACGTGGATCGGAATTTCGTAGCCGGTCCGGGCGTTGTAGGCGTCGAGGGCCTTGTCGAGCGCCTCGATGTCGTCGTCGAGTCCGGTCCACGTCACGCCGGCGATCGGCACGATGCAGATGGTGTTCTCGTCGCACGCCTTCAGCGCGGCGTCGATGTCGAGCGTGGGGTGCTGTTCGTCGAGGGGCACGGTGCGCAGTTCGATCTGCCAGAGCTGGCAGAACTTCTCCCAGACGACCTGGAACGCCGAGCTCATCACCAGGTTCGGCTTGTCGAAGGGTTTTCCGGCGGCCTTGCGGCGGGCTCTCCAGCGCAGCCATGCGGCCACGCCGCCCAGCATGCACGCCTCCGAGGAGCCGATTCCCAGCGCGCCGGTCTTCCATTCGGCCTTCTCGGGCGAATTCCACAGGTTGGCGATGATGTTCAGGCAGCGGCCGCACATGACGGCCACGCGCGGATACTCCGTCTCGTCGATGTAATTGACGTTGATCGCCTCGTTCATCAGACGCGTGGCGTAGTCGTCCATGTAGGTCGTCACGAAGGTGGCCAGGTTCAGGCGCGGCTGCGTCTGCGGGTAGGTCTCGTCCTTGACCAGTTGGTAGGCCACTTCGGGGGCCGTCTTGCCTTTGGGAATAAATTCCGTGGGTGCGGGACAGCGCATTTCCTGCGTGCCGAAGATGTCGGTCAGGGTGTCCTCGCGGGGATGTCTTTGTTGATTCATACCGTAAAAGATTTTTTTGGTTCGTATTGCCGTTCCCGTCGTTGCACGAACTATGCCATGCGCGTCCGGCGGGAAAAAGTTTTGCCCCGGAGGCTTGCGATTCTCCCGCAAAGAGGGTAGTTTTGTCAGGCCGCCCGGCCGCGGCGCGGAGGAATGCGGCGGACCGGACGGCGGAAAGAGTTGGATATGAAGAAAATCGTCGTTTTTACCGGCGCCGGAGTGAGCGCCGACAGCGGCCTTGCGACCTTCCGCGATGCGGACGGGCTCTGGGCCGATTACCGGATCGAGGAGGTCTGCACGCCCGAGGCGCTGGCCCGCAACCGTGCGCTGGTGGTCGGGTTTTACAACGAGCGCCGCCGCGAGATGCTCGCCGCCCGGCCGAACGCCGCGCACGAGGCCATCGCGCGGCTGGAGCGGGCCTGCGAGGTCGAGGTGGTGACGCAGAACGTCGATGACCTGCACGAGCGGGCCGGATCGACGCGCGTGACGCACCTGCACGGCGAGCTGCGCAAGCTCCGTTCGTCGCGCGATCCCGAACTCGTCGTGCCCCTCGACGGCTGGGAGCAGCCGCTCGACGCTACGGCGCCGGACGGGGCGCTGCTGCGGCCGCATATCGTCTTCTTCGGCGAGGCGGTCCCGATGTTCGAACGTGCGGCCCGGATCGCCGCGTCGGCCGACGCGATGATCGTCGTCGGCACGTCGCTGGCGGTCTATCCTGCGGCCTCGCTGGTGCGTTGCCTGCCGCCCGCGGCGCCGATCTGGCTCGTCGATCCCGGCCGTCCCGACACGGCGGGCATCCGCAATCCGCTCACCGTCATCCGCAAGCGGGCGGCCGAGGGCGTTCCCGAGCTGGTCGGGGAGCTGCTGCGCGGCATGCGCGGGTAGTCTGCGCGGTCCGGGCCGCGCGGAGGCCTCCGCGAACCTTGCGGATGGCAATTCCGCGGACGGGGCGGATCGGCGGATGCTCCCGCGGGTGCGATTCGCGGCCGTGGGAATGGATATTGTCGAATTTTGCGCTATCTTTGCAGCCCTCCGGGCGGGCGGAATTTCCGCTTCGGAGGAACCGACGATGACACTCTTCACATTTATCGAAATCCTGGGTACGCTGGCCTTCGCCATCAGCGGTATCCGGCTGGCTTCGGCCAAGCGCTTCGACTGGTTCGGGGCCTATGTCGTGGGGTTCACCACGGCCATCGGGGGCGGTACGCTGCGCGATCTGATGCTTTCGCTGACCCCGTTCTGGATGCTCGACAGCTCCTACCTCGTGGTCACGGCTTTCGCGCTGGGCATCGTGGTCGTGTACGGCCGTTACCTGATCCGGCTCAACAACACCTTCTTCATTTTCGACGCCATCGGTTTGGGGCTGTTCACGGTCGTCGGCGTCGAGAAGACGCTCGGCGCCGGATTCCCGCTCTGGGTGGCGGTCATCATGGGCACGATTACGGGCGCCGCGGGCGGCGTGCTGCGCGACATTCTCATCAACGAGGAGCCGCTGATTTTCCGCAAGGAGATCTATGCGCTGGCCTGCGTGTTCGGCGGACTGGTTTACGGCGGCGGTCTGGCGGCGGGACTTTCGGGGGCCACGCTCCAGATCGTCACGGCGCTGAGCGTGATCGCCGTGCGGATCGTCGCCGTGCGCTTCGGGCTGCGCCTGCCGACACTCAGGCAGAACTGGGATGCGTAGCGGGCCGCCGTGCGTGCGGACATGCACGGAAAACCCCGTCTGCCGCTTCTTCCGGCGGACGGGGTTTTCCTCGTCGAGCGAATGCCTTTATTTCAGCTCCTTGAAGTAGAGTTCCAGCAGCTCCTTGGCGGCGACGAACGACGAAATGCGGTCCTCGAGCACCCGTTTCTCGTACTCCCCGATACGGGCCTCGACGGCCGGATCGCGGTAGAAACTGCCGCGCAGCGCTTCGTTGATCGTCTCGTACATCCAGTACTTGTTCTGCCGGTTGCGGTTGTGCTGGAAATAGCCGTTGGCGTGAATGTGGTCGAGGAACTCCTCCACGCCTTTCCAGACCTCCTCGAGACCCGTTCCGGCCACGGCCGAACAGGTATAGACCTTGGGCCGCCAGCCTGATTCGGGCAGCGGGAAAAGCCGCAGCGCTCCCTGGAACTGCGTGCGGGCCAGCTCGGCCTTGCGGACGTTCTCGCCGTCGGCCTTCGTGATGACCATCGTGTCGGCCATCTCCATGATGCCGCGCTTGATGCCCTGCAATTCGTCTCCGGCGCCGGAGATCTGCAACAGCATGAACATGTCCACCATCGAATGCACGGCCGTCTCGGACTGTCCGACGCCCACCGTCTCGATGAAGATGACGTCGAAGCCGGCGGCTTCGCACAGCACGATCGTCTCGCGCGTCTTGCGCGCCACGCCGCCGAGCGACCCGGCCGAGGGCGAGGGGCGGATGAAGACGTCGGGGTTGTGACAGATGCTCTCCATGCGGGTCTTGTCGCCGAGGATCGAGCCTCCGCTGCGCTCCGACGAGGGGTCGATGGCCAGCACCGCGAGCTTGTGGCGCAGCGAGGTGACCATGTTGCCCACGGCCTCGATGAAGGTCGATTTGCCGGCTCCCGGGACGCCCGTGATGCCGATGCGCACCGAATGCCCGGCGTGGGGCAGGCAGCGCTCGATGATCTCCTGCGCCTGGGCGTAGTGGGCCGGATTGGCCGACTCGACGAGCGTGATGGCCTGCGAGAGGGTGGTGATGTTGCCCGCGAGGATGCCCTCGACGTACTCGTCGGTCGAGAGCGCGCGCTTGCGGCGCCGCGTGAAGTAAGGGCTTACGATCGGCTGGTCCCCGACGCCTTCCGAGACGTTGAGCGCCGTGTTGTGGTGCGTGTCCGCATACTCCTTTTCGTAGTGGTTTATCTTCGTGAATGACATAGGCTTTTCATATCGTTTTCCGTGTGTTTCCCTTGTCGGCCGGCTGCGTGTTTCCTTTCCGTTTTCCGTCCGCTTCCTCCGGAAGCTCCCCGTCCCGCGGGGCGTCCGACGCCGAAAGATAGCGATTTTTTTCGGGATCGTCCGCAAATTTCCGCTCCGATTTGCTCCGTGCGTTTCCGACCCGCCGCCGGAAGGGGCATCCGCGTGCCGCCGCTTCCGCCCCCGGTGTCGCCTTTCCGGACATTTTCCGCGAATTTCGGGGCGAAGGAATCGCCAAAAAAAGTCGGTCGAATTTTGGCGAATCCCGAAGAATTCTTCTATCTTTGTGTGCGCAAAAAAATTACGACGCATTGATCCGGAAATAACAGTCTTTTAACTTAAATCATTTTTGTTATGAAAGTTTCTCATATCGAGCATCTCGGCATCGCTGTAAAGAGCCTGGATGAAGCCATTCCCTACTGGGAGAACGTATTGGGCCTGAAGTGCTATGCGATCGAGGAGGTCGCCGATCAGAAGGTGCGCACGGCCTTCTTCATGCTGGGCCAGACGAAGATCGAGCTGCTGGAGCCCACGTCGGAGGATTCGACGATCGCCAAGTATATCGAGAACCGCGGCATCGGCATCCACCACATGGCCCTCGCCTGCGAGAATATCGAGGAGCAGCTCGCCGACGCCGAGGCCAAGGGCATCCGTCTGATCGACAAGACGCCGCGCAAGGGCGCCGAGGGCATGACCATCGCCTTCCTGCACCCGAAATCGACCCAGGGCATTCTGACCGAACTTTGCGAGAACAAGAATAAATAATCCATCACACATTATGAGCGATATTCAGGACAAGATCAGCAAGTTGATCGAGAACCGCGAGACGGCGCGCATGGGCGGCGGTCAGAAGGCGATCGACAAGCAACACGAAAAGGGCAAGTACACGGCGCGCGAGCGTATCCAGATGCTGCTGGACGAAGGCTCGTTCGAGGAGTTCGACATGTTCGTGACGCACCGCTGCTACGATTTCGGCATGGAGAAGAAGCACACCTTCGGCGACGGCGTGGTGACCGGCTACGGCACGATCGGCGGACGTCTGGTATATGTCTTCGCACAGGATTTCACCGTGACGGCCGGTTCGCTGTCGCTGTCGATGTCCGACAAGATTTGCAAGGTCATGGACATGGCCCTGCGCAACGGCGCTCCCTGCATCGGCATGAACGACTCGGGCGGTGCGCGTATCCAGGAGGGTGTCAATGCGCTGGCCGGCTATGCCAACATTTTCCAGCGCAACGTGATGTCGTCGGGCGTCATTCCGCAGATCTCGGCCATCTTCGGCCCCTGCGCCGGCGGTGCGGTCTATTCGCCCGCGCTGACCGACTTCATCATCATGAAGAAGGAGACCTCGAACATGTTCCTCACGGGTCCGAAGGTCGTCAAGACCGTCACGGGCGAGGACGTGACGCAGGAGCAACTGGGCGGCGCCGTGATGCACACCACCAAGTCGGGCGTGGCGCAGTTCGCCGTCGATACCGAGGAGGAGGGCATCGAACTGATCAAGAAGCTCATCTCCTACATGCCGCAGAACAACATGGAGGACGCTCCGCTGGCCATCTGCACGGACCGCATCGACCGGCTGGAGGATTCGCTCAACGAGATCATCCCCGACAGCGCCAACAAACCCTACGACATGGCGGAGGTGATCCGCGCGATCGTCGATAACGGCGAGTACCTGGAGTCGGCCGCGGGCTATGCGAAGAACATCATCACCTGCTTCGCCCGCTTCAACGGCCAGTCGGTGGGCATCATCGCCAACCAGCCCAAATTCATGGCCGGCGTGCTGGACATCAACGCCAGCCGCAAGGCGGCGCGTTTCGTGCGCTTCTGCGATGCGTTCAACATTCCGATCGTGACGCTGGTGGACGTTCCGGGCTTCCTGCCGGGCACGACCCAGGAGTACGGCGGCGTCATCACGCACGGCGCGAAGCTGCTGTTCGCCTACTGCGAGGCCACGGTTCCGAAGATCACCGTCACGCTGCGCAAGGCTTACGGAGGCGCCTACATCGTCATGTCGTCGAAGCATATCCGCGGCGACATCAACTACGCATGGCCGACGGCCGAGATCGCCGTGATGGGTGCCAGCGGCGCCGTGGAGGTGCTCTACGGCAAGGAGCTCAAGGAGCTGGCCGACAAGCCCGAGGAGCGTGCCAAGTTCGTGGCCGAGAAGGAGAAGGAGTACAACGACAAGTTCTCGAACCCCTACAACGCCGCCCGCTACGGCTATATCGACGACGTGATCGAACCGCGCAACACGCGTTTCCGCATCATCCGCGCGTTGCAGTCGCTGGCTACCAAGCGTCTGCAGAACCCGCCCAAGAAGCATTCCAACATTCCCCTGTAATAAATCCGCACGACTATGAGAATATTAACGGTTATGGATTGGGGCTGGTCGGAGATGCTGTGGGTGGCGCTCATCAGCATCTGCCTGGTCTTCTTCGTCCTGCTGTTGCTGGTGTGGGTGATGAAGGGCTTCGGAGCCGCTTTCTCGCGCCGCAACGCCAAGAATCCGGAGGCCGCCCAGGCTCAGTTGCACGACGAGGAGATCGCCGCGATCGCCACGGCGCTCAAAATGTTCCGCAGCGAGCTGCACGACCGGGAGTCGGAGGTGCTGACCATCCTGAGCATCAAGCGCGCCTATTCGCCCTGGAATTCCAAAATTCACGGTTTAACCCAGATGCCTGACAGAAAATAGCTAAAACAATGAAAGATTACTCTTTGAAAATCAACGGACATAATTACGACGTGCAGATCGACGACGTCAATGAGGCCTCGACGCTGGCCCATGTCGTCGTCAACGGCGTCTCCTACGAGGTGGAGATCGGAGGGGCCCAGGCCGCCGCTTCGAAGAAGCCTCAGGTCGCTCCCGCGGCCAAAGGCGCGAACAGCGCGATGATCACGCCCGCGACGGCGGCTCCTTCGCCCCGTCTGGCAGCCGTGGCTCCCAGTGCGGGGTATGCGGTGAAGTGCCCGCTGCCCGGCACGGTGCTGTCGGTCAAGGTCGCTGTGGGCGACACCGTTTCGCGCGGACAGACGCTCGTGGTGCTCGAGGCGATGAAGATGGAGAACAACATCGACGCGGACCGCGCCGGTGTCGTCAAGCAGGTGCTTGTGCAGCAGGGCGCCACGGTCATGGAGGGTGATAACTTAATCGTCATCGAATAACCATGTGTACGCTGCTGACCTCGGGCTCCGATTTCGTGTGGAACAGCCTCCGCGACTTCGCGGGTTCCACCGGCATCGCGGGCTTCTTCGCCGAAATGGGCTGGGGCAACGTGGCGATGATCCTCGTCGCGTTCTTCCTGCTCTATCTGGCCATCCGGCATAAGTTCGAGCCGCTGCTGCTTTTCACCATCGCTTTCGGCATGCTGCTCACGAATCTTCCGGATGCGAACCTCTACCACACCGAACTCTTCGAGGGCGGACACGTGCATTGGGACATCTTCGTCGCCAATGCGGGCCTGCTCGACTACCTCTATCTGGGCGTGAAGCTCGGCATCTATCCCTGTCTGATCTTCGTGGGTGTGGGGGCCATGACCGACTTCGGTCCGCTGATCGCCAATCCCAAGAGCTTCCTGCTCGGCGCTGCCGCGCAGATCGGCATTTTCGCCACGTTCCTGGGCGCCTATGCCCTCGGTTTCACACCCGCGCAGGCCGGTTCGATCGGTATCATCGGCGGCGCCGACGGCCCGACGGCCATCTACCTGACGTCGATGCTTTCGCCCGAGCTGCTCGGCCCGATCGCCGTGGCCGCCTACTCCTACATGGCTCTCGTGCCGGTGATCCAGCCGCCCATCATGCGTGCGCTGACCACCAGGAAAGAGCGTGCCATCCGGATGCGGACGCTGCGTCCCGTGTCGAAGTTGGAACGCATCCTCTTCCCGATCGTCATCGCCGTCATCATCGCGCTGCTGCTGCCGAGCGCCGCACCGCTGATCGGCTGCCTCATGCTGGGCAACCTGATGAAGGAGTGCGGCGTGGTGGACCGTCTGTCGAAGACCGTGCAGAACGAGCTGATGAACATCGTGGTGATCTTCCTCGGTCTGACGGTGGGCGCTACGGCCACCGCCGAGGCGTTCCTGAACTTCCGCACGCTGGGTATCCTCGTGCTGGGTGTCGTGGCCTTCGGACTGGGTACGGCCGGCGGCGTGTTGCTCGCCAAGTTGATGAATCTTTTCTCGAAGGAGGGCAACAAGATCAACCCGCTGATCGGTTCGGCCGGCGTGTCGGCCGTGCCGATGGCCGCCCGCGTTTCACAGGTGGAGGGTCAGAAGGAAGATCCGGGCAACTACCTGCTCATGCATGCCATGGGACCCAACGTGGCCGGTGTGGTCGGCTCGGCCGTGGCTGCGGGCATTCTGCTTTCGTTCCTCGGATAGGATTGCGGCATTCGCAAGACCCTGTTTTTCATACGGCGTCGTAACCTGCGGGTTGCGGCGCCGTATTTTTTTGCGGAGGAACCGGCGGCCGGGAAAGGACCGGCTGTCGGAAAGAGGTGGGGACTCCGGCCCGGGAAGCTTCTGCGTATCGGTTCCGGCTGTTTTCGCGCAGCGGCCGAAGAAGGGGAGGAGGGAAGGATTTGCGCGGTTTCCGCGGGAAAAGAGCCGGCGTGTCGGCCCGGAAAGAGGCCGGCGTGACCTGACGGACCTTGCGGCGGAATAGGTATTCCGCGCCCGGCCTTCCGGGAGCGGGTTCTACCGGCAGGAAGGGCGGCAGGCCGAGCCGTGGAAGAGAACCGGCAGGCAGAGATTCGAGCAGAGGGAGCCGGCGAAGAACAGGACGGCCGTGGAGGTCAGCAGGTCGCCGATTCCGACCATCGGCGAGGCCAGTCCGCCGAAGACGTAGGCCGAGGCTCCCAGCAGGGCGGAGGCGACTCCCGCGTTCTGCCGTTCGCTGTCCATGGCCAGCGTGTTCGAGGCGGTGAACACGATTCCGATGGCTCCGCAGATGCCGAAGATCAGCGCCTCGTAGGCCCAGAACGGCGCGTGCATGCCGAATGCGACGCAGAGCAGGGCGGAGAACAGCAGCATTCCCGCATTGCCGGTCCGCACGGCCTGCTCCATCGTCGGGAACCTGACGACTGCGGCCGAGGCGGCGGCCATGGCGACCGCATTGAGCCCGAAGAAGAGGCTGAACTGCGACGGGGTGAGTCCGTAGTGTTCCTGCATGATGAACGGCGCCGAAGCCAGATTGACGAACAGCACGCTCATGGCGAAGCCGTATTGCAGGGTATGGCAGAGGAAGGCGCGGTTGTGCAGCACCTCCCGGAAGTTGCGCCCCACGTCGCGCCACCCGGTCGCTTTCCGACGCGGTTTCGGGAGCGATTCGCGGAATCGGAACGTTCCGAGCAGCAGGATGCCTCCGAAGAGCAGCAGGAACCAGAAGATGCCGTGCCACCCGTCCCCGTATTCCGACAGGATGCCGCCGCCGACGGGCGACAGAACCGTGGCCACGCCGTTCACGGCGCCTATGAGGGCCAGCATCCGCGCGAGTTTGCCGATGGCGTAGCGGTCGGTGGCGATCGACCGCGAGAGGACGATGCCTCCGGCCGCGGCCAGCCCCTGAATGAACCGGAAGGCGATGAAGTCGAGGATGGTTCCGGCCAGCAGACAGCCCGCCGTGGCCAGCATGAACAGCCCGAGCGCCGTCAGCAGCGCCGGCCGCCGGCCGTATTTGTCGCTGACCGTGCCGAAGAACAGTTGTCCCGCGGCCAGGCCGATCGTGCTCGCGGTCAGGCTCAACTGCACCATCGACGAGGAGGCTCCGAAAAACTCCGTGAGCACGGGAAACGCCGGCAGGTACATGTCCATGACGAAAGGCCCGAAAGCGCTCAGTATGCCCAGGTAGAGCAGCAGGAATAGTTCCGAATTGTGTTTCCGTTTCATCGTTCGCAGTCGTTTTCCGGGGTGCAAAAGTACCGCATCGGCGGGAAATCCGCCGTGCATTAATTTGCGGAAAACATTTCATTTTAGGAACTGATGCGCCCGAATCGGCGGATTATGGCTATTTTTGCGGGGTAAAAACAGCATAAACGATGGAAGAACCCTTCGTCCGGCCGCCGGATGCCATACGATACGAAGAGGGCGATCTGTCCGCCCTGAGGAGGGCCCCGGTGCATTTCCGCTGCGGTGTCTATCTGGTCTGCGTCCGCGGGAGCGCCGTCGTCTCGACGGGCATCCAGCACTACCGGATCGGGGAGCAGTCGGAGCTGATCTTCCTGCAGGGTTCGCTGATGCAGGTGGTGGAGGCGAGCGGCGACTTCCGGGTGCGGATGGTGACCTTCTCGCGCGAGCTCTTCCTGGAGGCCGTGCTGCCGATCGACTCCCCCTATCTGGACTATACGCACGAACATCCCGGCTACCGCCATACGCAGGACGAGCGCAGCCAGAAGACCTGGCGGGAGATTCTCCTCTGGATGGACGTGGCGCGGATGCTCTTCGCGGAGGGCGGCACGCAGTTCCGGCGGCAGCAGGAGCTCAACTTCCTGCAGAGCCTCCTGATGTGGGTGTTCAACACCATTCAGGAGAAGATCGGGGGCACGCAGCAGTACACCCGCAAACAGGCGTTGAGCCACCAGTTCGTCGGCCTGCTCCGCGAATATGCCACGCGCGAGCACGCCGTGTCGTTCTATGCCGACCGGATGTGCATCTCCCCGCGCTACCTCTACGAGGTGACCGTCGAGTGTCAGGGCGGCAGGACACCCAAGCAGCTCATCGACGAGCAGCGGCTGGCCGAGGTCAAGGTGCTGCTGAGCGATCCTCACCTCTCGGTGACAGAGATCGCCGAGCAGCTGGGATTCGCCGACCAGTCCTATCTGACCCGGTTCTTCCGGCGTCATACGGGGATGTCGCCCAAGGCGTTCCGGGCTGGAATCCGGTGACCCCGGCCTCCGATCTCGCGGCGTCGGACGGAGGGTGTGCCCGATGCCGCGTGCCGGCGGTTCCGTTTTTCGGCCTTGCGTCGTAATTTTCTGCGACTTGGCTTGTAGTGTGAAATATTTTTCGTACCTTTGCGCACCCGCAATGTGCGGGATAGGATTACAACAAGTTAAATTTAAACGTAAAACACAGTGGATTCATTAAGCTACAAGACTATCTCGGCCAATGCATCGACGGTGACCAAGGAGTGGGTCGTCATCGACGCTACGAACGAGGTATTGGGACGTCTTGCATCGCAGATCGCGAAGATCCTCCGAGGCAAGAACAAGCCCAGCTACACGCCCCACGTGGACTGCGGCGACTACGTCATCGTCATCAACGCGGAGAAGGTGAAGCTCACGGGCAACAAAATGACCGACAAGGTTTACACGCGTCACACCGGATATCCGGGCGGCCAGCGTTTCGCCACCCCCGCCGACTATCTGGCCAAGAAACCGACTTTCCTCATCGAGAAAGCCGTAAAGGGTATGCTCCCCAAGACCCGTCTGGGCGACAAGCTGCTCACGAACCTGAAGGTTTACGCCGGCGCCGAGCATCCGCACGCCGCCCAGAACCCGAAGCCCATTAAGTTAAACGAGATTAAGTAAGAGTTATGGAAGTTGTAAACACCGTAGGTCGTCGTAAGGCCGCTGTGGCTCGCGTATTCGTGAAGCCGGGTAAGGGTCAGATTACAATCAACCGCAAGGAGCTTGCAGCCTATTTCCCGCTCGAGATTCTCCAGTTCCAGGTGAAGCAGCCGCTGCTGGCCACCAACACCGCCGAGAATTTCGACATCACGATCAACCTCGACGGAGGCGGTATCAAGGGACAGGCCGAAGCCGCTCGTCTGGGTATCGCACGCGCACTGTGCGAGATCGACGCCGAGATGCGTCCGGTGCTCAAGAAGGCCGGATTCCTCACGCGCGATCCCCGCGAGGTTGAGCGTAAGAAGCCCGGTCAGCCCGGAGCACGTCGCAAGTTCCAGTTCAGCAAGCGTTAATCCGCTCGCACGACCGGAAATTTCGGCAAGCACGGCGTCGGTTCCAAATCGGAAGGACTACCTATTTATATTATATGTATTACCGCCCGGTTGCCGCGCCGCGGAAAACTCATCGGGACCAGCGAGGCTGCTACCCGGAGGGTTGAGGAAAAGAGAATTAAAATTAACCAACGAAACGAATTGAAATGTCACGTACAGATTTTAATACATTACTGGAAGCCGGTGCGCACTTCGGTCATCTGAAGCGCAAATGGAACCCCAAAATGGCTCCGTATATCTTCATGGAGAAGAACGGCATCCACATCATCGACCTGCACAAGACCGTGCTGAAGATCGACGAGGCCGCCGCCGCCATCAAGCAGATCGCCAAGAGCGGCCGCCGCGTGCTGTTCGTCGCCACGAAGAAGCAGGCCAAGGAGATCGTTGCCGAAAAGGTGGCAGCCGTCGGAATGCCCTACGTCACCGAGCGCTGGGCCGGCGGCATGCTGACAAACTTCCCCACCATACGTAAAGCCGTCAAGAAGATGGCCACCATCGACAAGATGACCAACGACGGCACTTTCGATAATTTCTCCAAGCGCGAGAAGCTTCAGATCGCCCGTCAGCGCGCGAAGCTCGAGAAGAACCTCGGTTCGATCGCCGACCTGACGCGTCTTCCCGCCGCACTGTTCGTCGTGGACGTGCAGAAGGAGGCCAACGCCGTGAAGGAGGCCAAGCGGTTGAGCATCCCCGTATTTGCCATGGTAGACACTTGTTGTGATCCGACCGACATTGATTACGTTATACCTGCAAATGACGATGCCGCCAAGTCGATCGCCGTGGTCGTAGAGGCCATGTGCGCCGCTATCGCCGAAGGTTCGGAGGAGCGCAAGCTCGAGAAGGAGAAGGAGGCGCAGGAGGCCGAGGCCGAAGGCGCCGTGAAGAAGGAGGGCAAGCCCCGCATCAAGAAGGCCGTGAAGGCTACGGTGGACGCCGAGGAGGCTGCCGTTGCCGAGGTCGTGGCCGCCGTGGAGACCCCCTTCGAGGAGCCGGTTGCCGTCGAGGCTGCTCCCGCTGCCGCTGAAACCGCTCCCGCTGCCGAGGCGGAGCAGAAGGCCGAGTAATCCGAACAATAACGAAAAAAACAGATACGACTATGGAAATCAAAGCTGCTGATGTGATGAAGCTCCGCAAGATGACCGGCGCCGGCATGATGGACTGCAAGAAGGCCCTCATGGAGGCGGAAGGCGATTTTGCGCGTGCCCAGGACATTATCCGCGAGAAGGGCAAGCTCGTCGTGGCCAAGCGTGCCGACCGTACCGCTACCGAGGGTGTGGTCGTGACGAAGATCGTGGGCCAGAAGGCCTATATCCTCTGCCTGGCCTGCGAGACGGACTTCGTGGCTCAGAACGCCGAGTATTCGGCTTCGGCCAACGCGATGCTGGAGGTGGCCGTGAAGAACGACGCCGCCGACCGCGACACGCTGATGGCTGCGAAGAACGACGAGGGCCGCACCGTCGAGGAGATGGTCACCGAGAAGTCGGGACAGACGGGCGAGAAGATCGAACTGGCATACTATGCCCGTATCGAGGCTCCCTACTGCGCCGCTTACGTGCACTTCAACAAGAAACTCGGCACGGTGCTGGGTTTCAACAAGGAGGTTCCCGCCGAGGTGGCCCACACCGTCGCCATGCAGGCTACGGCCATGGCTCCCGTTTCGATCTCGGAGGCCGACTGCCCCGCAGAGGTCATCGAGCACGAGCGTAAGATCGCCGTGGAGGCCATGAAGCAGGACCCGAAGAACGCCAACAAGCCCGAGGCCATTCTGGAGAAGATCGCCGAGGGCAAGATGCGCAAGTTCTTCGAGGAGAACACGCTGCTCAACCAGCTCGTCGTAGGCGAGAAGGAGACCATCGCCGAGTATATCCGTAAGGCCGACAAGGAGGCCACGGTGATCGCCTACAAGCGCTTCGCGCTGGGCGAGTAACCTCCGTCGGCCGACGGGGGAGGGAGCGTATCCGGAGAGCCTTTGGGCCTGCCGGAAGACGGTCCTGCCGGAATTTCGGCCGTATGATACGAATGAAACACCCGGTTACCGCGAGGTAGCCGGGTGTTTCGTTATTTTCGGGGTAGCAGGCACAAGGGGCGTTCTCCGGAGGAGGAGTCAATGTCTTCGGCGGACACGGTTATACCACCCGCTCCACCTCGCCCCGCCGGACATACCACAGGTAGCCTTCGACGCGGGCGTAGCCCATTCCGCGCAGCAGGGTGCAGTAGCCGCCGATCTGGCGGCGGTAGCGTTCGGCGTCGCGGTCGCCGAATTTGTAGTCCACGACCACAGCCCTGTCGCCGGCGATCATCACGCGGTCGGGCCTCCGTGTCGTGCCGTTCGGGGCGCCGGGGAGACAACCGGCGCCGTCCGCCGGGCGGGGAAGGATGATCTCCTGCTCGTTGCGCACCTCCTGCCATCCGCCGCCGAACCATTCGCGGACCTTGGGCAGCTCCAGCGCCCGGTCGATGGCTTTTCCGAGCCGGGCGGCCTGGTCGTCCGTCAGCGTGCCGTCGGCACGCATGGCGTCCACGGCCTCGCGGATCTGCCGCTCGTCCTCGGCTTGCTCGAAGGCCCTGTGCATCAGGATTCCGAAGTTGCGGGGCGCCAGCTCGGTCTCGCCGCCCTCCTCGAAATAGCGCTGCGAGGGGAGCCGCAGCCGGAGTGCGGCCTGTGCCGTGGGGTACTCTTCGAGCAGAACGTGTTCCGCTTCGGCGTCTTTCGCGCCGCCCGCCACGGGGCCTGCGAACTCCCCGAAGACGTAGTGCTCGCCCCGCTCGTCGGCCGTGTAGCGCCCTTCGAGCGTGCCGACCGTCGCCCGGTCGCCCTCGACGCGGATGCTTTGCAGCAGCAGCCCGCCGACGTTCGGCGCGCCGCCCTTCTGCGGCACGAAGACGTGCAGCGATTCGGCCGCGCGCGTCAGGGCCACGTACAGCAGGTTCACGTTGTCAACGTGGGCGTATACCAGTTCGCGGTAGTATTCGGCCGAGAAACCCGATTCGGCCATCGCCCGTTTGTAACGCACCGGGAAGCGGCCTATCGCAGCCGCTTCGCCGTCGCGGGCCTCCGCCCAGACGATGTTCTGCACGTTGCCGCCCGACTTGGGGTCGAGCTGCCAGGAGCAGTAGGGGATGATGACGGCCCGTTTTTCGAGCCCTTTGGCCTTGTGGACGGTGGTTATTTCGACGGTCGTGGCGCTCTGTTCGACGCTCAGCGAGCGGTTCCGTCCCTGCTCGTCCCACCAGCGGAGGAACAGTGCGATGTCGGCGATCTTCGCCGCCGAGAAGGCGATGATCTGTTCGTGGATGGCTTGTAAGTAGGCGATCTGCCGCCGGTCGCCCTGCAGGTCGTGGCGCATGACGATCCGTTCGAACGCCTCTTCGGGCGACAGCAGGCGGATCGAGCGGAAGAAGCTCCGCTCCCTGTCCGGGAGCTCCCGGTCGAAATCGCGGCCGAGGTAGTGGTTGTAGACGGCGCGGTTGAGCGTGTCGTCGGGGTCGAGCGCCAGCCGCAACGCGGCGGCGATGAACGAGCTCACGGGGGCGTTGCCCACGATGAGCGCCTCCTGCGTCATCACGTCGAACCGGTAGCGCGGCTCCTCGTTGCGGCGCTTGAACTCCAGCAGCTCGGCGGCGACCTTCGCGCCGTCCGTGGCACTGCGCACCAGCACCATGATGTCCGCCGGGCGGAATCCCCGGTCGATCAGCTCGCAGATGCGCTCCACCACGGGCGGCCGCTCGGCGAAGGTCTCGATCGAGACATACCCCGGGTGCTCGCCCCGGCGCCGGGGCGTCTGCGCCTGTTCGCGGTAGGCGTCGGCGAGCGTGCCGCGCAGTGCGGCGGCCTCCTCCGCGCCGATGTCGCCGCGCCCGGCGGCTTCGTCGAGGCGGGTGTTGAGCGCGAGGTTATCCGCCGAGACGATGCGGTCGATCGCCGCGTTGTTGAATTCCACGACGCACGGCAGGCTGCGCCAGTTCTCCCGGAGCACCTCGACCCGTGTGTTCTCCGTGCCGAGCGCCCGCTGCGCCTCGTCGTGCAGCAGCCGCCAGTCGCCGCCCCGCCAGCGGTAGATAGACTGTTTGATGTCGCCCACGATGAACACCGAGGTCTCCTCCGACTGCGCCATGGCGTTCTGCAACAGCGGCAGGAAGTTCTCCCATTCGCGCGAGGAGGTGTCCTGGAACTCGTCGATCATGAAGCGTTCGTAGCGGTTGCCCACCTTTTCGTAGATGAACGGAGCGTCGTTGCGGCCGATGAACTCCGAGAGGAGGTATTTGGTTTCGGAGAGCAGCATCGTGCTTTGCTCGGCGCAGAGCTGCTGCACGCGGGCGTAGAGGTCCGACAGCAGCGCGAAGCTGCGGTAATTCTCGCGCAGCAGGTCGCAGGTGTTCCACAGCCGGATATTCTCGTCGTAGAGCGTGCAGAGCTTTTGCAGCAGGGGGCGCAATTGCGGTACGAGGCGCTCTGCGGGCGAACCCTTCGCCGCCCATCCCTCCGGTGCCGCCGCCCGCTTGCGGACGGTTTCCGTGGGGGCTTTGAGCTCGCCTCCGGCCACGGCGTAGAAATAGCCTGCGAAGCTGCGGCTCTTGCCCGCGAAGTCGGCCGCCGCGAGCCCTGCGGCCGCGATCGCCTGGACGGCTTCCGAAGCCGTCCGGCGCATCTCCTCGCGCGAGGCCGCCGCCTGCGCCGTGGCGCGTGCCACGATTTCGCCCAGCTCCTCCTTCGGACGCGCCTGGGCGAGCGTCGCCTTGTTCCTTTCCTTGAAAAGCTCCCCGGCCAGCGAAAGGATGCCGTCGCGGACGTCCCATTTGCGTCCCTCGTCGATGCGCTCCTGCACGAATGCCGTGAGCCACCGTCCGAGGGCGGGGTCGTCGGTGATCCGGTCGATGAGCGAGTCGGCGCTCTTCGAGAGCACCGAGGCCGTCTCGATCTCGACGTTGTAGTTGAGGTCCAGTCCCAGCTCCTTGATGAAGGCTCTGAGGATGCGCTGGAAGAAGGTATCGATGGTCAGCACCGTGAAGCGCGAGTAGTCGTGCAGGATTCTCGAACGCGCCTCGGCGGCCCGTTTGCGGACGGTCTGCTCGTCGAGCCGCAACTCGCGGCAGAGGCTGTCGAGGTAGGCGCTTCCGGCTCCCGAGGCCAGCGCATGAATCTCCTTGAGAATGCGCGACTTCATCTCTTCGGTGGCTTTGTTCGTAAAGGTCACGGCGAGGATATGGCGGTAGAGGTCGGGCCGTCCGACGACGTCGCGGACGAATTTGTAGGCCAGTTGGTAGGTCTTTCCCGATCCGGCGCTCGCATTCAGAATCTTCGCTCTCACTCTTCGAAAAGTCGGTTTTCGAAAGTAAAAGTACGGAATAAATTCCGGATTTCGCAATATTTTTAGTACTTTAGCGGGAACAATTACGACTTCGGACCATGAAAAAACAGATGAAGCGACTGATTCTGACGGCCCTTCTGGCAGGGGTTTCCGTCGGTGTCCCGGCCCGCACACCGGGGCTTCCCGCCGCCGATACGGTGAGCGGGGCGATGCCTGCTGCTCCCGTTTCCGCGCCGGTCGCGGCGGCTTCCGACACGTCCGGAGGGGAGCGCAGCGAGTGGCTGCCGTCGTTCACGGCCGTCGAGGTCGCCGCGCCGGTCGATATCCGCTTCGTGCAGGTTCCCGATACGGAGGCTCCGCGGATCATCTACGATACGAAGGGCTCCTATACGACCCGGTTCCGCGCCGAGGTACGCGACCGCGTGTTGCGGATCACCGAGCGGCGCGACGCCCGCCGGCCCGAGCGCACGACCGTCACGGTATGCTACAATACGCTGGAGCGGATTTCGGTTTCGGATGCCGCAGCGACGTTCGAAGGCCGCTTTTCGGCCACGCTGCTCGATCTCACGGTGGGCGGTGCGGCGAAGCTGACGGCCGATCTGGACGTGAAGGACCTCCGCATGGAGCTCTCGGGCCATAGCTCGGCCGCGCTTTCGGGGGCGGTGCGTTACCTGACGCTCTTCGTCTCCACGGGCGCTGTCGAGGCTCCGGAACTGGAGACGATGTCGGCGCAGGTGAACGTAACCTCTTCGGGCAGCGCGACGCTGTGGGTCACCGACCGTTTCGAAGCCAAGACCTCCACGGGCGGCAGGATCGCCTACAAGGGCGAGCCTGCGGTGCTGCGTGTCAGCGAGAAGTTCATGGGCGGCAGCATCGCCCGCATCGGGGCGGCGGAGTAAACGGCCGCCGAGGGACGATGGAGAGTTTCCTGGGCGAAGTCGCGGCGGATCTCTATGCGCGCTACGGCGAGGAGTTGTCGCAGCGCGCCGTGCTCTTTCCGTCGCGCCGTGCACGGCTGTTCTTCACCGACGCCCTCGCGCGGATCGCCCGGCGGCCGATGTGGCAGCCGTCGTGGACCACGATCGACGAGCTGATGTCCGAAATATCGGGCCTCCGGACGGGCGACCGCCTGCGGCTCATCACGGAACTGTACGGAATCTATTCGGAGTACCACGCCGAACCGTTCGACAAATTCTACTTCTGGGGCGACATGCTCCTCGCCGATTTCGACACGATCGACAAATACCGGATCGACGCCGCGATGCTTTTCCGCAATATCGAGGAGATCCGGGAGATCGAGGCCGACATTTCCTACCTCACCCCCGCGCAACTGCGGATCGTTGCCTTCTGGTCGTCGCTCGGCGCCGAGGCCGACCTTTCGGAGGAGAAGCGGCGCTTTCTGGCGATATGGCGGACGCTGGGACCGGTCTATCGCCGCTTCCGCGAGCGGCTTTCGGAGCTGGGTATCGCCTACGGCGGCATGGTGCAGCGCGCCGCCGCCGACCGCCTGCGCAGCGGCGAGTTCGCCTTCGCGACGCCCCGACGCTTCGTCGTGGCGGGATTCAACGCCCTCTCCGAGTGCGAGAAGGAGCTGTTCCGCTTTCTCTCCTCTGCCGCGGAAACCGATTTCTACTGGGACTACGACTCCTATTATAAGGACGATCCGGAGCAGGAGGCCGGAATGTTCGTGCGCGAAAACGTCGTGCGCTTCCCGCCCCGTGCCGAACTCTCGCACGACGGCATGTCGCGGTCCAAGGAGCTGACCTCGGTGGCCGCCGTGTCGAACGCCGTGCAGTGCAAGTACGTGGCGACGATCCTCCGCGGGCTGGCGGCCGGCGGCCGGCTGGGCAAGGAGACCGCCGTGGTGCTGACGGACGAAAACCTGCTGCTGCCGTTGCTTTGCGCCATGCCGCCCGAGGTCGGGCCGGTCAACGTCACGATGGGCTATCCGCTGCGTGCCAGTCTGGCCTACACCTTCGTCGAGCGCCTCGTGGAGTTGCAGGCCCGCCGCCGGACGAAGGGTGCGGATTGCACTTTCTACCACGCCGACGTCACGGGGCTGCTCGCGCACCCCTATGTCGCCGGGTGCGACGCGGAGCTGACGCGCCGCTTGCAGGAGGAGATCATGCGCGAACGGCGCATTTCGGTCGAAGCCTCGTGGCTGGGGCGTAACGACCTGCTGCGGCTCGTCTTCTCCCCGGCCGCCGGCTGGCGGGCGCTCTCGGCCTGGCTGTCGGAGGTCGTGGCGGCGGTCGTGCGGATACCCTGCCCGGACGACGACGCCCGCCGGCGGACGGAATTCTTGGCCGTCATCGCCGGGGAGATCGCCCGGCTCGGCAACTCGCTGGACGAATGCGGTATAGAGCCTGCGCCGGAGGTCTATGCCTCGCTGTTGCGCCGTCACTTGCAGACGTTGCGCATCCCCTACGAGGGCGAGCCGCTCGAAGGGGTGCAGGTCATGGGCATCCTCGAAACGCGCAACCTCGACTTCGAGAACGTCGTGATCCTCTCGATGAACGACGACAACTTCCCGGGCAACCGCATGGCGCAGGCGTCGTTCATTCCCTACAACCTTCGCGCGGCCTATTCGCTGCCCACGCCCGAGCATCACGAGGGCGTTTATGCTTACTATTTCTACCGCCTCGTGCAGCGCGCCCGCCGCGTGTGGATGCTCTACTGCGCCCATGCCGACGACAAGTCCACGGGCGAGCCGAGCCGCTATATCTACCAGTTGGGTTACGAGAGCGGCTTCCCGCTGCGGCGGATCGAGGTGGGCGTGGATGTCAATCTGGCGGAGACTGCGCCGATCGAGGTCCGGAAGGACGACGGCGTGATGCGGCGGCTGGAGCGCTTCACCGATCCCGGATCGAAGGCCACGCTTTCGCCCACGGCCTTCTTCCGCTACGTGGCCTGCCCCCTGCGGTTCTACTTTCACTCCGTGGCGCGGCTCGACGCCGGCGACGAGATTTCCGAGGAGGTGGACGCCCCGATGTTCGGCACGATCCTCCACGCCGCCGTACAGCGGCTCTATGCCCCGATCGAAGGCGAGGCGCACCCCGGCGGAACGCTGCGGGCGCTGATCCGCACGGGCGAGGTCGCCGCGGCGGTCGAGGCGGCGATCGGCGAACACTACCTGAAGGACCCGAAGGCCACGGCGGCCGACTATACGGGCAATCTGGTGCTGGTGAAGGATATCGTGGTGCGTTACCTGCGCGGCGGAGTGATGCCATACGATGCGGCGCACGACGGCTTCCGGGTCGAAGGGCTCGAGCGGAGGGTGGACTACGGCTTCGACTTCGCGACGGCCGGGGGGTCGCGGCGGATGAAGTTCTCGGGAATCGCCGACCGCATCGACCGCCTGGACGACGGGTCGCTGCGCGTGGTGGACTACAAGACCGGTTCGCCGCATCTGGAGTTCGCCGGTATCGGAAGCCTTTTCCGCGGCGAAGGCAGACAGCGCCTGTCGAATATCGTCCAGACGCTGCTCTACGCCATGATGCTCTACCGTTCGGAGGGGAGCGACGCCACGCCGGCGCTCTACTACGTGCGGGCGATGAACCGCCCGGACTATTCGCCGCTGCTCGACGACAGGGAGCTGTCGCTGCGCGGGGCGCGCTATTCGCTCTACGCCGAACGCTTCGAGGAGCTGGTGCGCGAGACCCTCGCCGAAATGTACGATCCCGCCGTGCCGTTCCGTCAGTGCGCGGATGCGGACACCTGCCGCTACTGCGATTTCAACGTGATTTGCAAACGAGGATAAGAGCCCGTATGAGAACTGAAAAGGAGAAAATGCTGGCCGGAGAGAACTACGATGCCACCTCTCCGGAATTGTGGGAACGCTGGCAACTGGCGAAGCGGTTGCAGTCCGAGTACAATAACACGCCGATGACCGATACCGGGCGTTTGTCGGCCTTGCTGGATCTTCTTCTGGGTTCATACGGAGAGCATGTCTGGATCTCGGCTCCGTTCTTTGTGGATTACGGGGAAAACATCCATATCGGTCATCACGTGGAGATCAATATGAATTGTGTCTTCCTCGACTGCAATCGGATAACGATCGGGAACTATTCGGGCATCGGTCCCGGCGTGCATATTTACACGGTTTTCCATCCGACGAATCCGGCGGAGCGGCGGAACGAAAACGTCGCTTTCTGGAATTCATCCACAGCTCCCGTAGTCATCGGCGACGACGTGTGGATCGGCGGACGGAGTGTGATCCTTCCGGGCGTGACCGTCGGGAATGGCACGACGATCGGTGCAGGCAGCGTCGTTACGCATTCGATTCCTTCCGGTGTCGTGGCTGTCGGCAATCCCTGCCGGGTCATCCGGCATTTGTGAAGAGTTCAGAGTCTGACGACGACATAGCCCGCTCCGCTGCGGCGGGCGGCCTCGATGCCGATGGCCGAATCCTCGAAGATAAGCGTTTCGCGCGGCGAGCATCCTTCGCGGCGCATGGCCTCCAGGAAACAGTCGGGGTGGGGCTTGCTGCGTGCGACGTCCGCGCCGGAAAGCACTCCGTCCACCCGGCCCAGGGGCGCTTCGTCCGGTCCTGCGGCGGGACCTCCGATGCCCAGATGACGCATGACGTTCCCGATGTTGGCGCGGCTGCCTGTCGAGACGATCCACACGCGGCCCCCTTGCGCGCGGAACTGCCGGCAGAATTCCCATAGCGGTCGGTTGAGCCGCACGGTGTCGAAATAGCGGGGATAGAGCGCGATCTTGCGCAGCCGCAGCCGCTCGCGTTCCGCGGGATCGGCGACGCCGATCCGCGTGAGGAACTCCTCGCAGCGCATCCCGAAATAGCGGGCCGCATACTCCTCCTCGGTCAGGGCGTAGCCCGCTTCGCGCAGCGTTTCGACATAGGCGAGCGTGTTGGCGCGCCGCGTGTCTGCCAGCGTGCCGTCGAAGTCGAGCAGCAGAAGTCTGATCCGGGAATCGGTCATGGCGCGGAGGTCAGTCGAAAGCCTGCATCCCCGACTGGGCGATGCGGATGAGCCGTTGGTATTCCGAGGGGGACAGCTCCATGAAGAAGTAATGGACCGGGTCCACGCGCATGCCGTTGTAGCGCACTTCGTAATGGAGGTGCGGCGAGAGCGAGAGGCCCGTGTCGCCCGAAAGGGCGATGATGTCGCCGCGGCGGACCTGCTGCCCGCGGCGGACGTTGATGCGCGAAAGGTGGCTGTACGAGGTTTCGTAGCCGTTGCCGTGGTCGATCACTACGGTCCGCCCCTGTGTCGAGTTGCGCGTGGCCACGTCGCGCACCACGCCGTCGGCCGTGGCGAAGACGCGGGACCCTTCGGGAATGGTGTAATCGACGCCCTGATGCGATTGCAGCGTCTTGTAGAAGGGGTGGATGCGCATTCCGTAGGAGGCCGTGAGCAGCGTGAGCTGCTTGTTGATGACGGGCTGTATCGAGGGAATCCGGTCGCAGTTGCGTCCGGCCGAGTCGATGCGCTCCTGCAGGGCGAGATAGGTATCGTTGAGCTGTCCGAGCCGTCGCTCCATGTCGGCCACGCGGTCGCGCAGTTCGCGTTTGAGGCGGCGTGTCGAGCGGTCCACGATCTTCTCGTAGGTCAGGCTCTGCTGCCGTTCGTACTCCGAGTCGAAGTCGTAGGGGTCCGACTCGAAAAGAATGCGGAACACGCTGCGGTCGCGCGCCGCGAGGTTCTCCATGACCGTTTGCAGCGAGTCGTAACGCTGCGTGAGCGCCGCGTATTCGCTGCGCAGGCGGTCCGTCGAGTGCTTCATCTCGTATTCGAGCGGCGTGTCGAAGAAGAGCGAGAAGCCGATGTAGTAGAGTACGGCGGCTCCCAGCCACACGAACAGGTGGACCGTCGTGCGGATGATGCGCTGTTTGCGGCGGCGGCGTTTGCGCAGGCGTGCCAGATCCTTCTTCCCGGTCATCTCAGAGCGTTTCGAAATTGGTTTCGCGCAGACTTTCCATGAGGCGTTCGTACTCCTCGGCGGTCATGTTGCGGTTGAAATAGTTGATCGGATTGACGGGTACGCCCTTGTGGATCACCTCGTAGTGGAGGTGCGGACCGGTCGAACGGCCCGTGTTGCCCGTGCGGGCGATGAGCTGCCCGCGCCGGACGCGGTCGCCCGGCCGGACGAGCACCTCGCTCAGGTGGGCGTAGCGGGTCTTGTATCCGAACTGGTGGTCGAGCAGCACTTGCTTGCCGTAGCCTCCGTTGTAGCCGGCCGCTGCGGCCAGCTCCACCACGGCATCGCCCGTGGCGTAAACCGGCGTGCCGCGGTCGCATCCCAGGTCGATGCCCGTGTGGGCCACCACGCGGTGCAGCACGGGGTGGAAACGGCGCGGCGAGAAAGCGCCGATGTGGTTGCCGTGGAGTGCCGCGCGGTCGATGGGCCAGATGGCCGGCACGGCCGCCGACAGTTGCTCCTTGTTCTTCGAGAGCCGCTGCAATTCGTCGAAGGAGACCGATTCGAGGTAGATCGTGCGGGCCAGTGCGTCCAGCTCCTTCCACGCGGGAATCATCAGGGGGGCGTAGTCGTCGCCGGCCAGCGGGGCGTATTTCGAATCGGGGTAGGGCTGCCACACCCCGGGAATCGAGAGCGTGTCGGTCGAGAAGAGCGCACGGTAAACGTGGTTGTCGCGGTGGCGGATTTCGTCCACTTTCCGCTGCGCCGTGCGGATGCGGTCCTGCAGGATGCGGTAGCGGATGACGATTTCGCGGTTGTCGCTCAGGATGCGGTACATCTTGGGCGTGTAGAAGAAGTAGGAGAAGAGGACGTTGGCGATCGAGACGAGGATGAATCCGATGAGGATTTTGCGGATCAGCCGGTAGGTCCTCAGACGGAACGGCGCCGTGACGACTTCGCGCGTGAGCGCCGTCGCCTCGTGCGTGAGCGCCTGCGCTTCGCGGGCGAAGCGCTGCGTGCCGAATCCCTCCTCTTTTTGCTTCATCGCGGAAAAAACTGCCCTTTGCAAGGTGCAAATTTAACTTTAATTGTGTAATTTTGCAACCCGAAATCAAACGGGCAAATTCGGAAAAAAGTATATCTTGCAAATGGAATCGAATGAAATTCGCCGCGCCTTTCTCGACTTCTTCGCTTCGAAGGGTCACGTGATCGTGCCGTCGGCTCCGATGGTCGTCAAGGGCGACCCCACGCTCATGTTCACCAATGCGGGCATGAACCAGTTCAAGGATATTTTCCTGGGCAACGCGCCCCGCAAGTATCCGCGGGCGGCCGATACGCAGAAATGCCTGCGCGTCTCGGGCAAGCACAACGACCTGGAGGAGGTGGGACACGACACCTACCACCACACGATGTTCGAGATGCTGGGCAACTGGTCCTACGGCGACTACTTCAAGCGCGAGGCGATCGAGTGGGCGTGGGAGCTGCTGCACGACGTTTACAAGCTGCCCGCCGAGCGGATGTACGCCACGGTCTTCGAGGGTTCGGAGGAGGACGGCGTGCCGTTCGACGAGGAGGCCTACGGCTTCTGGAAGCGGTTCCTTCCCGAGGACCATATCATCCGCGGGAACAAGCACGACAATTTCTGGGAGATGGGCGAGACGGGGCCCTGCGGTCCCTGCTCCGAGATTCATTTCGACCTGCGGGACGAGGCGGAGATCGCCGCCCGTCCGGGCCGCGAGATGGTCAATGCGGGCCATCCGCAGGTGATCGAGATATGGAACCTGGTCTTCATGCAGTTCAACCGCAAGGCCAACGGTTCGCTCGAGGAGCTGCCGGCGCGCAACGTCGATACGGGCATGGGCTTCGAGCGCCTCTGCATGATTCTGCAGGGCAAGAAGTCCAACTACGATACGGACGTTTTCCAGCCCACCATCGGCCGCATCGCGGCCCTTTCGGGCAAGCGCTACGGTCAGGACGAGAAGTGCGACGTGGCCATGCGCGTCATGGCCGACCACCTGCGCGCCATCGCCTTCTCGATCGCCGACGGGCAGCTGCCCTCGAACGTCAAGGCGGGCTACGTCATCCGCCGCATTCTGCGCCGCGCCGTGCGTTACGGCTACACCTACCTCGGCTTCACGGAGCCCACGCTGTGCCGGCTCGTCGCGGGGCTGGTGGAGCAGATGGGCGGGCAGTTCCCCGAGCTGAAGGCCCAGCAGACGCTCATCGAGAAGGTCATCGAGGAGGAGGAGTCCTCCTTCCTGCGCACGCTGGCCACGGGTATCAACCTGCTCGACGGCGTCATCGAGCGCACGAAGCGCGAGGGCCGCGGGCTGATTTCGGGCCGGGATGCCTTCGAGCTCTACGACACGTTCGGCTTCCCGATCGACCTCACGGAGCTGATCGCCCGCGAGCAGGGCGTCGGCGTGGACCTGGCGGCCTTCGAGGAGGAGTTGCAGGCCCAGAAGGCGCGTTCGCGCAACGCCGCGGCCGTCTCGACCGACGACTGGGTGGAGCTGCTGCCCATCCGCGAGAGTGTCTTTACGGGCTACGACACGCTGACCGACGAGGTCCGCATCGCGCGTTACCGCCGCGTCGTGTCGAAGGGCCGCACGACCTACCAGCTGGTATTCGACCGCACGCCGTTCTACGGCAATTCGGGCGGCCAGATCGGCGACGTGGGGTATATCGAGAGCGCCGACGAGCGTATCGGGATCGTTTCGACCGAAAAGGAGAACGGGCTCATCATCCATATCGCCGCCGAGCTCCCCGAGAATCCCGGGGCCTCTTTCCGTGCCGTCGTGGACGCCGGGAAGCGGCAGTCGGCGGCCAACAACCATACGGCGACGCACCTGATGCACGCCGCCCTGCGGCAGGTGCTCGGCACGCATGTCGAGCAGAAGGGGTCGCTCGTGACGCCCGAGGTGCTGCGTTTCGACTTCTCGCATTTCCAGAAGGTGACGCCCGCCGAGCTGCGCGAGGTGGAGCAGTTGGTGAACCGCGCCGTGCGTGCCGATTATCCGCTCGAGGAGAACCGCAGCGCCACGAAGGAGGAGGCCGCTGCCGCCGGCGCGATGATGCTCTTCGGCGAGAAGTACGGCGACCGCGTCCGCATGGTCCGCTTCGGCGATTCGGTCGAGTTGTGCGGCGGAACGCACACCCGTTCGACGGGAACGATCGGATTCTTCAAGATTCTCTCGGAAAGCGCCATTTCGGCCGGCGTGCGGCGTATCGAGGCCGTCACGGGCGAGCACGCCGAGAAGGTGATCTACGCTGCGGAGGACACGCTGCGCAATGTGGGCGAGTACCTGAATAACCCGCAGGTCCTGCAGGCCGTGAAGAAGATGCTCGAAAGCAACGAGACCCTCTCGAAAGAGGTCGAGGCCATGCGCCGTGAGCAGGTGGCGCAGTGGGCCGAGAAGATCGCCGCCTCGACGCCCGAGCGCGACGGAATGCATCTCTTTGCCACGCAGACCGACCGCCGGCCCGACTTCGTGAAGGATCTGGCGTACAGCCTGCGGGCCCGTTCGCCGCGGCTGGTCTTCGTCGTCGGCTCGCTCTGCGACGGCAAGCCGACGCTGACGGTGATGCTCGGCGACGAGATCGCCTCCCGCGGCGTGAATGCCGGGGCGGTGGTCCGCGAGGCCGCGAAGCTCATGCAGGGCGGCGGCGGCGGTCAGGCCTTCTTCGCCACGGCGGGCGGCAAGAACCCCGACGGGTTGCAGGCCGCCATCGACAAGGCCGTGGAGCTGATCGCCGCGCAGGTGAAATAGTTTTAGTGCCTTTCGCTGCCGGAAGGTACGGCCCAAAGCTCCGCATGTCGTTTTTTACGGGAACGACGTCCGGCTTCACGGAAACGGACCGCTTCGCGGATTTGCGGGCGCCGTCCCGTTTCCCGGCGTTCGGCCTCGCGTCGTTTTGCCCGCTTCAAGCGGGAGTGCGGAATGGAATATTGTGGAACAATATTAAAGACATACGATTATGAACAACAAGGTTCTTCTTATGATTCTCGACGGCTGGGGCAACGGCCGTCACGACAAGGCGGACGTCATTTCTACTGTCCATCCCGCCTACATTTCGGCCATGACCGAAAAATATCCCCATGCCGAGCTGCGCACCGACGGCGAGAACGTCGGCCTGCCCGACGGTCAGATGGGCAATTCGGAGGTCGGTCATCTCAATATCGGCGCCGGCCGCGTGGTCTATCAGGACCTCGTGAAGATCAACCGCGCCTGCCGCGACAACTCGATCCTGCGGAATCCCGAGATCGTCAAGGCGTTCGAATACGCCAGGGCACAGGGCGCGAACGTGCATTTCATGGGTCTCGCTTCGGACGGCGGCGTGCACTCCTCGTTCGAGCATCTTTTCAAACTCTGCGACATCGCCCGGGAGTACGGCGTTTCGGAGCGGACCTTCGTGCACTGCTTCATGGACGGCCGCGACACCGACCCGCGCAGCGGCAAGGGCTTCATCGAGCAGCTCGAACGGCATCTCGCCTCGACGGGCGGCCGGATCGCCACGATCGTCGGCCGCTACTACGCCATGGACCGCGACAAGCGCTGGGAACGCGTGAAGGTAGCCTACGATGCGCTGGTCAAGGGCGTCGGCGAGGCGGCGACGGACATGGCCGGAGCCGTTCAGAAATCCTACGATGCGGAGGTCACCGACGAGTTCATCAAGCCCGTTGTGCGCGTCGATGCGCAGGGACAGCCTGTCGGTCTGATTCGTCCGAACGATCTGGTCGTTTTCTTCAACTACCGCAACGACCGCGCCAAGGAGCTGACGATCGTCCTCACGCAGGAGGACATGCCCGCCGAGGGGATGCACACGTTGCCGCTCTACTACTGCTGCATGACCCCCTACGACGCCAAGTTCACGGGTCTGCACATCCTCTTCGACAAGGAGAACGTGCCCGACACCATCGGCGAGTGGGTCTCGAAGCAGGGGCTCCGCCAGCTGCGCATCGCCGAGACCGAGAAGTACGCCCACGTGACGTTCTTCCTCAACGGCGGCCGCGAGGAGAAGTTCGAGGGCGAGGAGCGTATCCTCGTGGCGTCGCCCAAGGTGGCCACGTACGATCTCCAGCCCGAGATGTCGGCTCCCGAGGTGGCCGACAAGCTGGTCGCCGCCCTCGGCGAGCGGAAATTCGACTTCATCTGTCTGAACTTCGCCAACGGCGACATGGTGGGCCATACGGGCGTTTACGACGCCATCGTGAAGGCCGTGAAGGCCGTGGACGGCTGCGTGGAGAAGGTCGTGGAGGCCGCCAAGGCCAACGGTTACGAGGTGGTGATGATCGCCGACCACGGCAATGCCGACAATGCGCTCAATGCCGACGGCACGCCCAATACGGCCCATTCGCTCAATCCCGTGCCCATCGTGGTGGTGTCGGACCGCGTGAAGTCGATGCGCAACGGCATTCTGGCCGACGTGGCCCCCACGGTGCTGAAACTCATGGGGCTCGAACAACCCGCCGAAATGACGGGCGAGGCACTCGTCGAGTTTTGATGCCGCCGTGCGGCGATAGGGTTGGACGGACCGATACGTAGCCGTACCTGATATACCGATGCGCATGTCCGGTGCGGGCGTGCGTTCCGGTTCCGTTCTATTCGACACCCCGGCCTGTGAAGGACGGGGTGTCGTAGGATAACGAGAGTGCGGAAAAAGCAAGTGTTCTGTTTACAGGCTATTAGCTCTCTTTTCTGCATGTGTTCGGAACAATACGACAGCAAGTCGGGGCAGGTTTGACGGTAAGTTCGGTTACTTATCCGTTACCTGCCCGAAATGCTTTGTTTTGCATTAAATCATTTGTTTTCAGGATATTGCATTTGATTTCCGCGTAACAAATAACTTGACTTAACGTTTAACAAATTCTCAGAGTTCAGGTTATTATGTAACGCAGTACATTCAAAGTCCTTTTCTACGTGAAAAGGCAGTCTGAGAAATCGGTCAGGTTCCCGTCATGGGCCGTATCACGATCAACGGTACGATTCGCAGCGTATCAACGAGAAGCTGGAAAATATCAAGACCAGTATCGGCAAGCCAACGTCTCTGCGACCGGGATTCGTATGTTACGGCCGAAAAGGTTCGCAACGCCTTTCTGGGAATGGGCGATGACTGCCGCCTGCTGTTGCAGACCTTCGACGAATGCCTTGAACGTGCGAATGGGGACCGCGCTTATTCGAAACATAACGATTACCGCAAACGCCAAGTTACGAATGCTCTTTCCGACTCAATGAAGAGCGGGGGATTTGTTCCAGCGAGTTGCTCTGCAAGGCCGGATCGGGACATGACTGCAACTGGTTCACCGCCAAAGGTCTCTTCGCGGAATGCTTCTAAGTCGTCAGACGCGACCGTTCGGAGGTGCGGTCCATCGCCTGCATGCCGATCTCAGCATGGCCTTGCCTTGCCTTGCCAATTCGTAGCGATATACACCAGAGCAACATTCGGCAGCGCCGTTTGTATCGCCTAGAATTCCTGTGCAAGGGCAGCCCTTTTCCGCGAGCATGTGGTTGCATTTCTCTGTATTTTCTTGTTTCACGTCACAAAAATCGACGGTCTCGACGCTGGGTATGTGAGTCATGCGCTTGACGGCGCCGAGGCCGCGCATTCCGAGACCGATGAACGCCACCCGGACGGTCGGAATGGGATCGGCCGCGAATTGCAGCATATACTGCTGTTCGGCGGGTCGGTGCCGGTGCCGGAATGGTGCGGGATACGTCGTTACAGCGGACACAGGAGGTAAACAGCAGTACGGCCAAAATGAATGGAAAAAAGCTTCTTCTCGTGGTTATTTCGTATGAACGGTCAGTATTTCAGTCTGACTTTTTTATCTGCTTCTTTTTTGATCGATTGTATGGGAACCAGTGTGAATCCCCAGCGGTATTCCCGATCGGAGCGGATTGTGGCGCAGGGTTGCGGACGGTCTCCCCAACTGTTGTATCCGGCAACGCCCTGATGCCGTCCGTCGAGACATATTTCGACGTAATTGCGCGGTTCGATGTCGTTTACGTGCGTTTGTTTGCGCAGTCGGTTTGCCGCCCATTCGCAGTCGCGGTTGTTGATCTCCGTCTGTGAAAAATTGTTCCATTGATAGGGTTTATCCGATTCCTGACAGTCGAAATCCTCGATGCTGTTCCTCAAGGCATTGAACTCCATCAAACTGTCGGCGACAATCAGAAGGCCCTTTCCCTGGTCATCCGTTGCGGTCATCCAGCGCGTTTGCGTATGATGGCCGTTCTCCTGCGGGCGCAGATAGGGGGTATACATCTCCCACGCCTTTGCCGAGTAAAGTCCCACGGCAGTTCCGCGGTAGCGGTCGGCATAGTTCTCCTCGGGGCCGCGTCCGAAATAGGAGATATGGTCGAATGCCGCAGGAATCCGGAACCGCACGCCGATGCGCGGTATTTCCAATACCTTTCGGATCGTCTTAAGTTCCTCTTCGGTCTTTGGAGTGAAGGTAGCCGCAGCGCCGTCGTGCGTCCCGGCGTTCAGCTTGTCCGTGTCGTAGGTTTCGGTCGTGACCGATGGTGCGTAGTGCAGCGCCGCATGAAGTTCTCCGTCGGGATAGAGGGTATAATCCACCCGGTAGGCGACATGCTTCAGTCCCGCTTCCGCGGTTTCCCAACCGTATTCGGCCGTCAGTCTCACGCCGTCGCCCTTGCGAACCACGCTGAAACGCTCCACCACGGGGCGGTTCGAGATCGTTTTCCACACTTGCAGGCGAAGTGGTGCCCCGTTACCGTAGTCGTTGTCGTTGGGTGCCCGCCAGAAATTGGGACGGATGCCGAACCCGCCGTCGAAATACTCGGTACCGTTCACTTTGTAGGAGGTGATCGCTCCGAGCGCCGCATTGAATGTGAAATCGACCGAGGTAGAGCGGATACGGACGCCGTCGTCCCATTCGGTTATCTCCATCCGGGATGATCCGGCAGGCCGGAATGGTTGTTTTTCACCCTTCGACGGCAGTTCGAACTGTTCGCGGGCAACGATATGTCCGGCCGGAACCAGCGGCGCCGGATGAGCGGAGGCGACCTCGAAATTGAGGAAGTATTCGTCACCTGGACCGGGCTCAAGCCGATCGACGGGAAGGGTCACCACTTGCGACTCCTGCGGTGCAAGGCTGAGTTTCAGCACCCCTGTCCGCACCGGGTTGCCGTTGCGGCATACCTCGTAACTCACCCGGTAATCCGACAGATCGGTGAAGTAGAAACGATTGGTGATTTTCACCTGTCCCTTGGCCAGATCAACGGCTTCAAATCCGACATCTTGATAAACGTATTTCACTTCACTCATGGCCGGATGGGGTTTCTGGTCAGCACCCACGATGCCATTGGCCAGAAAGTTGGCATCGGACGGCGTGAATTGGCCACCGTAGTCGCCGCCGTAGGTCCAGTACGGACGCCCCTTGGAATCATGTTCCAGGATACCCTGATCGATCCAGTCCCAGATGTAACCGCCCTGGAGGTGCGGATGTTCATAGATGGCCTGCCATTGTCCCCAAAGGTCGCCGTTCGAATTGCCCATGGCATGGGAGTATTCCGACGGGACGACAGGACGGTCGGCTCCCTGTTCGCCCACGCTGCGCAGCCATGCCGCCGACGGGTATTGGGGAACGTACATGTCGGTATTCCACTCCCAACCCGCGCGTTCGTAGCACACCGGACGGTCCATCAATCCCCTGTCGAGGTTTTTGAGCGTCACGTAGGCGTTGTAAAAGTTGAAGCCGTTGCCCGCCTCGTTGCCCAGCGACCAGATCGTAACGCATGGATGGTTTTTGTTCCTTTCGAACATATTTACCACACGTTCGATGTGATGCGGCAGCCAATCGGGATTGTGACCGAGTGTTCCTTTCTTTTTTCCATCGACATGTCCTTCGCTTCCCTTGCGCATGTCGTCTTTCCAGATAGTGTAGTACATGCCGTGGGACTCGATATTCGCCTCGTCGTAAACATACAGGCCGTATTCGTCGCACATTTCGTAAAAACGTCGATCCTGCGGATAGTGAGCCAGGCGTACCGAATTGATGTTGTTGAGCTTCATCAGCTCGAAATTGCGTCGCATCTCTTCGGCAGTCACGTAATGACCGCCCTTTTCACTGTGCTCGTGGATATTTACCCCTTTCAGTTTTATGGGCTGCCCGTTGACATAGAACAGGCGCAGCCGTTTGCCCTCGCGTTCCTGTTCGCTCTCTCTGATTTCTATCCGGCGGAATCCGACACGAAAGGGAATGTATTCCGGCCGGCCGTCGGCCGTTTCGATCTTCATCGTGAGTTTATAGAGATTCGGCGTTTCGGCCGTCCATTTCAACACGCGGTCGATCCGGCCGTCGAAAGCCGCGGTCCATATGCCTCCCGATGGTATCAGATCCTCTGTATTGCCGGTGAGAACGGTTTTCCCCGCCGCATCGGTCAGTTCGAAGGAGATTCGGGCGTTCGTGTCGCAACCGCTGCTGTTGCGCAGTTCCATTTCGAGCCGGAAGATGCCGTCCGTGTAACTGTCGTCGAGTGTCGACCGCACCCGGAAGTCGGCCAGCGAGATCGGAGCCTGCGACCATAGAAAAACGTCCCGTTCGATACCGCTCACCCTCCAGAAATCCTGACATTCGAGGTATGACCCCGTACTCCAGCGGGAGATTTTCAGGGCAAGGGTGTTTTGCCCCTCTTTCAGATAGGGGTTTATCAGAAACTCGGCCGGGTCTTTCGACTCTTCGCTGTAACCGACCTCCTGGCCGTTCACATAGAGGTAAACACCCGACTTGACGCCGGCAAGGTGAAGGTATATGTTGCGTCCTTTCCAATCGGCCGGCACCTCGAAGTCGCGGCGGTAGATACCCCCTGGAATTACTTCGGGCAAAGTGGGCGGAACCGGGTTCGAAGTTGCGAATTCGAAGGGATGGTTGACATACAGCGCCGTGCCGAAACCCTGGAACTCCCAGTTGCCCGGGACTTTTATTTCCGCCCAGCCGGAAATATCCGTGGCCGGGTCCGTCGCTCCGGCGGGCAGGTTGCGGAAGTCGTCGTCATAGAGGAATTTCCAGGTGCCGTTCAGAAGGCGGTAATAGCAGCTCGATGCATAATCTCCGCTTTGCGCCGACTTGCGATCGCCATAAACCATGAACGAACTGCGTGGAGGCTGTTTGTTGACCGAGACCACGTTCAGATCCCGGTGGTAAGGCAGCTTATCCTGTGCCGACCCTGTGCACGGAAGCGAAAGAAGCATCCATGAAAGCACAACGCCGAGTGCTGAACGGGCCGTAATACGAGAAATTTTCATAGTTGGCAAAACAATGTGATGTCCGGGTATTCCCGGCGGCCTGTGCCGTCCAGGACCACGAACTAATAAACGATTGTTTTCTTCAGTCTTATGTCGTCCACAGAACTTCCTATTTTCAGTTCGAACTCTCCGGGTTCGACGACATATTCCATGTCGGCGTTCCACAATCCGAACTCGTCGAACGGGACCGTCATAGTGACTGTTTTGGTCTGCCCCGGTTCGAGCCACACCTTTTCAAATCCTTTCATACAGTGCAATGGAGTTACGACGCTCGATATCCGATCGTTGACGAAAAGCATGACGGTCTCGTAGCCGGCTCTGTCGCCCTTATTGGTGATATCCGCGCTCACTTTCAGAGGCACCCCTTTTTGCAGCTTGTCGGAAGACAATCGCATGTTGCCGTAATCGAACGACGTGTAACTCAATCCGTGCCCGAAGCAGAATGCGGGCTTGTCGTCGCTGCGGCCGGAACCGAGGGCGTATCCTGTGGTGTACCTCGATTTGGTCTGGTAATAGTACATGGGAATCTGTCCCGCCGTCCGGGGAATGGTGATGGGGAGTTTCCCCGAAGGGTTGACCACTCCGAAGAGAATTTCCGCGACCGCGCGACCGCCGTACATCCCCGGCTCCCAAGCGTTCAGGATCGCCGGAATGTTTTCCGTCGTCCACGGATTGTTGAGCGCCGTGCCGGTCACGATCACTGCCACGACCGGAATGCCGGTTTCGGCAACCCGGCGGATCAGCTCCTCCTGCCTGCCGTAAAAGTCGATGGTCGGGCGGTCTGCGGATTCGCCGTAGGTGCGCAGGCCCCAATCTGTGCGTATTCCGTAGCCTCCCACGGCGATGATCGCAAGATCGCACCGTTTTGCCTTTTCGACTGCGTCTTCGATGGCGAATTCATTGAGCTCGCCTCCCTCTTCCAGTTGGCGGCTTTGCGTGACAGGATCGGTCGTCTCTACCGTGACATCCGATTTTTTGCCTTTTATGCGGCCGCTGTTGCTGTAAACGATTTCGCACTCGTCGCCCACGCATTCGCGGATTCCGCGCAGCAGCGTGTAATAGTGATTTTCGTCTTCCTGAAGCGTGGTCCAGTCGCCCAGCATCGACTGATTCGCGGCATTGGGTCCCGTGACGAGAATCCGGCGGTATTTCGTCCTGTCGAGCGGCAGCAGTCCGCCTTCATTCTTGAGCAGTACGACGCTCTGTCGCGCAGCTTCCAGCGCCAGACCGTTCGCCTCGTCGCCGCCGTAGCCGGGATTCTCTGCCGTCGGAATCTCCACATAGCGGTTTTCGAAAAGCCCCAGTTCGAATTTCACGGTCAGGATGCGTCGGACGGCCCGGTCGATCGTCGCCGTGGAGATTTTACCCTCGTGCACGAGTTCGCGCAGATTGCCCTGGAACATTCGCTGCCCGTTTCCCGTATTGTCGGTAGTAAACATATGCATGTCCACCCCGGCGGCGATGGCCTGACGGACGGCGTCCTTCTGATCTGTGGCCACTCCGTGTATGCGGTCTTCGCGCAGGTTCTCGATGTCTCCCATGTCCGTGATGACAAAGCCATCGAAGCCGAACTCCTCTTTGAGTATATCGGTCAACAACCATTCGGAGGCATGCATCGGAATACCGTTTATGTTATTATGTCCGGGCATGACGGTCAGAACGCCCTCTTCGACGGCGGCTTTGAAAGGCGGCAAGAACACGCTGCGGAGCATCCTTTCCGAAATCTCGGCATTGCCGTGGTTCACACCGCCTATCGAAGCGCCGCCGCCCACATAGTGTTTCACACACGCCGCAACGCGGTGTTGCGGATTTTCATGGTTCTGATAGCCCCGGATTGCGCTGCGCGCCATGGCTGTGGTCAGAAACGGACACTCGCCGTAAGTTTCTCCCGTCCGGCCGAATCGTGCGTCCTGAACGATGTCAAGCGTCGGAGCGAATGTCCATTGGTTGCCGGCGCTGCGGATCTCCTTGGCTGCAATCCGGGCCGCACGGTTCACAAGTTCGGGGTTGAACGTTGCCGCCATGGATATGGATGTGGGGAAAATCGTGCGGTTTTGCAGTACGCCGTATCCGTGCACGGCGTCCACGCCGACGAGCATCGGAATTTTCAGGCGGGATTTCTCCGAGAGAGCCTGCACCTCGTTGTAGCGTTCGGGGGTTACTTCGCCGATGAACGCTCCCACGCCCGTGGTGCGGATCATCTCGCTCTCCTTGAATTCGTCGAACGACCATACGCCCACCATATCCATCTGGGCAATCTTCTCGTCGAGGGTCATGCGTTTCAACAGGTCGTCGACCCGTTGTTCTATGGGAAGCGTCGGGTCCGTATATTTTTCGGCTTTGCGGGCAAAACCGGACAACAGCGGAACCACCAGTAAAATAACTGTAAGTATACTGATATTGCGTTTCATTGTTTGGTTTGATATGTTGCTGGATTATGTTTTGTGCCGCGGGCAACTGAAAGGGATGGTAATAATCTCACGGATCGTTGCCTGTCGGTTATTACCATCCCTTGCCTTCGTTGAATCCGGTTACGGAAAATGTCAGCGGCTTCCGTAAACCAACGTGCGCGTTCCGTCCCAAGCCACTGCTTCGATGCGGGTCGAACCGGCCGGATAGCGAACGAGCGTAGTGCTCCGGTCGGGGGAATCGGTGCCTACCATTGCTACCCGGTCGAGGGTTTCGCCGCGGTAGGTTTCGAATACGGTGACGTTTTTCCAAATGTTGTGCGATATGGTGAACGTGTCGTTGCCGTTATCGGTAATACCTGTCCCGAACGTACCCTCGACGGGCAGCTGTTTCACGTAGGCCGGGAGGCTCTGCGAGGAGATGTAGTAGATGACCGGCGAGGCGGGTTTGGGGTACTTCTCTGCATACTTGACCAGCTCCTCCACATCCTCCTCGGTGATCGTGATCGTCCCCGTTCCGTAGTCGTCGAAAGTCTTGTCAATGGGTTTCAGCATCCCTGCCGTGATGAAGAAGTCGGTCAGGTTCTGTCCGAGTACGTCCATGGTGTTACGCATGAAATTCAGTTGGTGCTGTCCGTTGGTGAAGTCGGCGTCGTCGGTCTCGCGCACGATCTGCGCTACGTCGGCATACCAGTCGGGCTTCTGCCACGGGGCGCCATCCGAGAGCCGGTAGTAGAGCATCAGCTGCCACAGCGGGCATAACTTCACGAAGTGGTCGCCTCCGGTTTCGGCATATCCCGTCATTTTGTCCTGCCCGAACTGGAACATCCACGGTTCGCCGCGGGCGACGCCGTAGGTGAGGAAGCAGTTCATGCGGCCGCCGAGCTCGTGATTGCCATTGGTGTCAATGTGGCAGTCTTCGGTTTCGAGTGAAATCTTACCCGTATAGTGGTACGACACGAGCGCCGAATAGACGTTGTTCGTCACCTCGGTGGTCCCCAGCCACTTCAGTCCCGGCCTTATCTGGTTGACATGACCGAATTCATGGGCAGGGCCCCAGATGTTGTTGCGGATCATGCTCACGTCGACGGCCCCCTGCATCGAACTCTTGTCGATACCCACGCCGATACCGTCGGCGAAGTAGCCCGAGGCTACCGTGCGGGCGAACATGTGATTCTTGGGGCGCAGGTTGTATTTGACCAATCCCATGATCTCATGTTCCATGGTGATCAGTTCATCGTAGATTTGCATGAGCTCGTAGCCGTCTATGCAGTAGGCTCGCAGGTCCTCGGTCGTGTAGGCCAGATTGACCCACTTGCCCTTGAGGTCGAAATAGGTGGACACCGCGCCGTCGATGAGCCGTCGCCAGTCGGCCGAAGTATGCTTTGCCAGATCGAAATAGCCGTTGACTTTGCCGCTGGCGATATGTATCTTCACGGGAGCGGCGCTCTTCCAGTTGAGCGTGTAATAGGAGATGTAGCCCAGTCCGTTATTTCTGACTGATAACTTGTTGATGCCCGTGCGCAGGACGAAGGTGTCGTCCGAGTTGTTGGAGAAGTTGTGAATGCGCAGGGAGAGGTTCTCGCCGCCGGTGTCGCCTACGATCACCACCGCGTCGGTCCCCGAGGAGAAGTAGATGCCCGTGGGGTTTTCGAATGAGTTGTAGTTGCCGATTTTCAGCGCTTGGGAAGTCTCTTTGAGAGAGGGGTAGGGCTCGTACTCCTGCACGCGAAATTCCTTTTCGTATTTTCCGTCCAGCAGTGCGAGGGCGATCGTCTGGAAGAACTCGTTATCCATCTTTCCGATCTGCTCGCGCGTCACGCCAGTCCGCAGTTCAGAGAACACCTCGTCGGCGAAGATGTTGCTGTAGGCGGCGAGGCTGTTGTCGCCGTAGCGGTAGAACTCCATCTCGGCGCAGCTCACGAAATCGTTGCCGCCGCTCTTGACCGAAAACTTGAAGGCGGTGGCCCCCTCGATCCGCTCGTCAAAGAGGATGGTTGAGGGCGAAAAACTCATCTGGAAATCGTAGTCACCCACCTTGACGTATTCAGGTTTAGCCTCGGTGGCAACGAAGAGTTCGAACTCTCCGAACAGGCCGTTTTCAGCATCCTGACGGGGTTTGTAGACGATGTAGTCGACATCTTCCGGCGTTTTGAACCGATATTCGAGCGTGACAGGAAAGTTGGCCGGTCCCGACCACGGCGAATGGTAGAGGGTGCTCATGTCGCCGTCCCACGACCTTTCGATATTTTCGCCGGGCTGGTATTCGCTGGCCTCGCCGGAGGCGATTCCGATCCGCACGTCGCCGTCAATGCCTGCGGTGCTGCCCGGGACATAGGTATCCGGTGCAGGGGGAAGCGGTCCCGGAATTTCCTCGTTAGCGCTGCTGCATGCGCCCGTTCCCAGCCACAGCAGCGGAATTATCAATAATGCATTCATTTTCATGGTATGAAGGGTTTGTTGTGATCGTTCGCCCGGGTCTCCGGACGCAGCGTCCGCGCGGGCGGGGCTACTGCCCTGCTCGCGCATCCGTGCAGCACACGATATCATGCTTCCGGATCAATGACTTCGTAAGAGACTTTGTAGAGCTCCAGCTCCGACAGACACCAGTAGGGCCAGTTTATCGCCTCGCCGATAACGCTGTTCACAGTGTATCGGATCTTGGTGAAAGTGGCTCCGGTCTCGGGATAGACGGACATTACGGGGGTTTCATAGACGCCGGCGGCCACGTCTGGGATCGAGTTGGCCGCGATGGTGCCTAACGTCGTCCAATCTACCCCGTCATTGCTGCCCTGGATGTCGACCTCGACCGGAGTGTATCCGGAAGGGGTAGCATTGTTCCGGTTGGTGGTTTTGATCCGTATGCCCTGCATCGGTTCCGGAAGGTCGATCTGAATCCACTGCGGGAAGGGTTTCGGCGAATGCCAGTCGCTACCCCAGTATGTGTCAACATTGCCGTCGATCAGATTGGCCAATACACCCTCCACGGGGTCCGAAACGTTGGATGAGAGCATTTCCACTGTCAGCATGACGAGCTCGGGCGTAGTGGCTGTCACGATGGGAGGCACGCGGAGCGCAGTAGCACTCGCCTCCTCCCATGTTGTACTGATGGTTCCGGTCGAACTCACAGAATAGACTTTGAAAGTATAGACGCCGTTCTTCTGATAAAGTCCGGAGAGGAGATATTCGTCTGCGAAATGGCTGACATTTACTTTTTTGAGCTCGTTTGTCAACGGATCTACATATTGAACCTGAGCATAGAGATAGTCTCCTTCGGCGGGGGTGTCCCACGTAAGGAGGATGGCGCCCTCCTGCGGCTCGGCCTGTAGGTTGGAGATCGTCGCCGGAGCGATCGACTCACTGTCGTCGTCGCAACCCGCGGCGAACAGCGCCGCGATCGACAGCAGTATTAATCCTGATATTTTTTTCATTGTTTTTTCGCGTTTGGTGGTTGAACAATAGCTGCCCGGAGCCTAATAACCCGGATTCTGGACAAATCGACGCACCACATTCACGTCTTTCTCAGGGATGGGCAGCAGGTAGTTGGTCGGGCTGTTGAATACCCAGTTACAGAGTGATATGGGCGTTTCTTGGAAAAACTCCTCATCGGTCGAGCCCTTGATGTTCAGTCCGGTGGGCGTCTTGACATATTGCTCGGCCACCTTCCAGCGCTTGGCATCCCACAGGAAGTTGCCTTCCATGAAGAGCTCGATGGAGCGCTCCTGACGTATGATCTCCACCAGTTTTTCCTGGTTGAGTGTCACGCCCGGGACTTTCTGCCACGACTCCTCCACTGTGGGGATGCCGGACTTGGTGCGCACCTTGTTCAGGTAGGTCTTCGCCGTTCCGAGATCGCCCGATTCGGCGGCAGCCTCGGCGATGACCAGATAGAGTTCGCTCAATCGGACGATTGGGAAGGGAAACTGCGTGAGACCCGCCATCGAGTTGTACGAGGGGCTGACGCTCTTCTTCATCAGATAGCCCGTCATGCTGTAGTCGCGGTCGCGCGAGCCGATGCCGTAGGTGTCGTCCTTGCGGTAGGCCGTGCGGATGCGCTTGGCGTCATCCTTCTGCATTTCATACCAACCGTTGTGGAATGAGATCCATGCGTAGAAACGCGGTTCGCGCTTCAAGTGCAGCTTGGCGGTCCGTTCGCTTTCGTACAGGTCGGTCTGCATCCAATCCGACTCGGGGTAATAGGATGGATCCACATCGATGGGCAGGCCGTTTTCGGTGTAGAAACGCTTGACTGTTTCCAGCGTCGGGGCGATATTGCTCCACGACATGCCGCTGTTGTCGTAGGGCGTGGAGTTGTTTTGCAGGTCGTAGGTGCTTTCGCGCCGTGTGTCGGCCCAGATCAACTCGTTGGTGCTGCGGTCGACGTAGGTCATGCGGGCCCGCCACTCGTAGACATTTGAGGGATAGGGATTCTCGCCGGTCGGGTCGTCGGGGTTGCCGTCGTAGAGTTTGATGCCGTTCTTGGTGCACGACTCCTCGGCTTCGAGCGCGTATTGCAGCGCCTTCTCCCACTTGGTCGCATCGTAGTTTTGGGGCATCAGGTGCTCACCCGTCTCGGGATCGATCAGCGTGTCGGCGTAAAACTCGGTGTTGCCGTTAAAGAGCGGTGAGGCTGCGTAGAGCCATAAAATGGCCTTGAACGTCTTGGCAGCCGGACGGGTAGCGCGGCCGTAGTAGTTGGTAGGCTGCTGTTCGAGCAGGCCGTTGTAGGCGAGGTCGTACATGTCCGAGATCCATTGCACGCACTTGTCGAAGTTCGACCGCGGCGGGAAATCGGAGATCTCCGTGTCGAGGTCGTAGGCCTTCTCCACGATGGGAATGGGGCCGTAGGCGCGCAGCAGCAGGAAGTGGTAGTAGGCGATCAGGAAACGGGCCTCAGCCTTGTAGGTCTCCTTAGTCTCCTCGTCGAGCCGCGGCACGGTGTCGATATTGTCAATAAGCAGATAGCAGCGTCGGATGGCTCCGTAGCAGTTGCTCCAGTACGTGTAATAGCCGGGATTGGTAGCCGAATACCTGCCTTGCAGGAAAGACTGTTCGAGACTGGAGGCTACTTCCGTGGTCGACATGAGCCAGACACCGCCGTTACGCTGGTTGGGCAGGTGCGAATAGCAGGAGTAGAGGTAGCGTTCGGCCGCGTACCGGTCGTTGAAGGCATCCTCCTCCGTGGGCAACTCGTCCGGCACGATGTCCAGATAGTTGCACGAATAGCAGCAGAATACGAGTGCCAGAAGTACGAGTATCGTGATTTTTCGTTTCATATCTCTCTGGTTTTACTTGTTGAAACTGAATTGGATTCCGAGATTGATTACCCGTTGTGTCGGGTAGCTGAGGCCGTTGCCGCTGCCCACTTCCGGATCCCAGTGCTTGAATTCGGAAATCGTGAACAGGTTGGTGGCCCTCAGATAGACGCGCATCATCTTGTGGGTGAATCCCACCTCGACGTTTTTGAGTTTCAAGAAGGCTCCGTTGCGTAGCCAGTAGGTCGATGCTGCGGTATTGTTGGGGTTGTCCTCCTTGCTCAGGCGCGGATATTTGGCCCAGATGTTCGGGTTGCTCTCGCTCCAGTAGTCGTCGGCGATATAGTCCAGCACATTGCGCGAGATGTCCGTTCCGAAGGGATGGATGCCCGACATCAGCAGTTGCACGTGGGCTGCACCCTGGAAGAAGAACGAGAAGTCCCACTTCTTGTAGCGGATTGTCGGTCCGAAGCCGTAGACGATTTCCGGTGTGCTCGAATATTTCGAGTAGACACGGTCGCTGGCGTTGATGATGCCGTCGGTCTCGCCGTTTACGTCAGTGATGTCCTTGTACTTGATGTCTCCCGGGCGCACTTCCAGTCCGCCCAATGCGGTCTGCGAGGGACTGGCGTCGATCTCGGCCTGGTCAATGAAGAGCCGGTCGGCAACATAGACTAAATGGGAGCCGATGGGGTGTCCGACGATCGAGAGGTTGGGATAGCGCTGGTAGTCGGGCTCGTCGTATTCGAGTACCTTGTTTCTGGCGAAGGTAAAGGTTCCCTTGAACGAGATGGTGAAGTCCTTCGAAAAGGCCTTGGCGTAGTCGACCGAGAGGTCGAAGCCCCGGTTGTCGACAACGCCCAGGTTGCCGTAGACCACCGTCTTCATGTTCAGCCACTGGCTCGTCGGGTTGAATCCGAGCACGTCGGGGATGTTCTGCCGTTCGAGGAAGATGTTGCGGCGCTTCTCCTTAAAGAAGTCGGCCGAGATGTTCAGACTTCCCTTGAAGAGCCCCAGATCGATGCCCGCATTCCACTTTTCACCCACCTCCCATTGGATGTTGGGGTTGGCGAAACGCTTGTAGTTGGGACCTTGGCGATCGTAGTTCTGGTCGCGGCCGGTCGTGTAGCTCAGACTGGAATCCTGCAACACGACGTTTGACAGGTAGACGAAGCGCTGGCCCGCGCCCACTTGGTCGTTACCTACCAGACCCCACGATGCGCGCAGTTTCAGATTGCTGATCACGTCGGTGATCGGCTGGAAGAAGCTCTCGCGGCTGATTACGTATCCCAGACCCACGGAAGGGAAGAATCCGAAACGATGCCCCTTGGCGAAATTCTCTGAACCGTTGTAACCGAAGTTGGCCTCGAACAGATACTTGTGGTCGTAGGCATAGGTCAGACGACCCGCGATACCCTGCTTGCGCTGGGGCAGCGAACTGATGAAATCGGTGGGCTGGTTGGTGCTGTACTCCTCCTGGTTGTAGACGACCATTCCCGTCACGTTGTGTTTTTCGCCGAAGGTGCGGTCGTAGTTGATCATCGCCTGGATGTAGATCTGGCGATCACCGGTCGATGCCGATCCGAAGGTCAGCGTCGGGTCCTGCTCGATTTTCGACATCACGAGATCATAGTCCGAAATGCCCGTATGGTCGCCGTTCCACGTGTAATTGTCCACTTGGAATTGGTTGTATCCGCCCGCACGCGTGGTGGTTGTCGAGCTCCAGTTCTTGAACGAGAACATGGCGCTGGCCGTCAAGCCTTCGGTCAGGAAGCTGAAATCCTGATGCAGTTCGATGTTGCCCAGCACCGTGCTCTGGAAATTTTCCTGATAGCCGCGTACCATTTCGGCATAGGGGTTACGGTGCGAGCCGTAGTTGCCGCCGGTCTTGCCGCCCCAGAGCACGTAGTCATACTCGTCGGGCTGTCCGGGGTACATGATGGGGAAGTCCACCGGGTTGGCGTCCATCACCATCCCGAAGATGTTTTGTGCCGACATGTGCGATCCGTGGTAGTCGCGCAACTGGGCGTTGACCTTCGCCGTGAGGCGTGTCGTGGGCGTCACGTAGACATTGATGTTGTTCTGCAACACATAACGTTGCACCCGCAGGTCGTTTTTGTAGGAGAAGACGTCGGAGTTTTTCAGCATGCCGTTGTCGTTGTGGAACGACACGCTGCTGAAATAGTCCATTTTGCGACCTCCGCCACGGATCGATATGTTGGCGTTCTGGCTCATCGAGCCCTTGCGGAACATTTCGTTGTACCAGTCGACGTTCGGAAAGACGTAGGGGTCGAGTCCGAGGCGCGTGGCGTCGATCTTCTCCTGGGAATAGAGCCCGACGGGCGTACCCCCCCCCGAGCGGGAATAGAGTGCCTCGTTGTACATCTCCATGAAGCGCGGTCCGTTGACGAATTTGGGCACCTGTGTCGGCATCGTGTAGGAGCCTTCTACGCGGACATTGATGTGAGGCTTGTCAAGGTCGCGTCCTGATTTGGTCGTAACGATCATCACGCCGTTGGCGCCGCGCGAACCGTATAGGGCGGTGGCCGTCGCATCCTTGAGGATCGAGAAACTCTCGATCATTTCGGGATCGAGCGCGTTCAGGTCGCCGCTCGACGCTTTCACTCCGTCGATGACGATGAGCGGCGAGGTCATGCCGCTGAACGTCGAAATTCCCCGGATCCAGAAGTCGGCGCCGTCGGCGCCCGGCTCTCCCGAACGCTGGACGGCGATTACGCCTGCCAGTTGACCCGCGAAAGCCGTAGAGAGATTGGAGCTGGGGACGCGCAGTTTGTCGACGGCGATACTCTGCACCGATCCGACGACGCTGGCCTTTTTCTGAGTTCCGTAGCCTACCACCACGACGTCGTCGACCTGATGGGCCCCCTGTCGCATGGTTACGTTTATTTCGGTCCTGCGCCCCACGATCTCGGTCTGCAGCTCGAATCCGAGGAACGAGAACTGAAGCTCGGCATTTACGTCCGTTACGCGTATCTGATATTCGCCGTATGCGTCGGTGACCGTTCCGTTGGTCGTTCCCTTGACCATGACTGTCACACCGGCGAGTCGCTCGCCTTCGGTATCTCTTACCGTACCGGAGACGGTAATGTACGTGGACTTCGATGCCCCGGTCGATGCGGATTTTCTGGAAAGTACAATGCTCGTATTGCGGATTGCAAAGGAAATGTTCGTTCCTTCGAATGCCTGTTCGAGCAGGGCGTCGATGGATGCATTCGTCGCATCCACGGATACTTTTTCGCGGGTATCTATTTCCTTGTTCTTATAGAAAAACGAGTAGTCGCTGTTCTTTTCAATTTCGTCGAAAAGTTCTTGCAGAGTGATATTTGTCTTGTGAATGCTGAACGTCGCTGCGGAGGAGTCTCTCGCAGATACTTGGGTGTTTGGTATAAGTATCAGATTTATAATTAATTGCGCTGTTAAAAACAAGGGGGGGGGTATGAGGCTCCTTATTATCGGATTTTTTTTCATACTTTTGTGGTGTTAGATTAGTGTTCATTACCGATGTGTACGTTAATCTATGGGATCGGGAGATGTTACAGCATCACCCGATCCTCTTTAGGAGGGTCAAGATGTATTCATGTGGCTGTCGATTTAGGTTAGCGTAGTTTTATATACGGGTTGTTACCAGATATCAATTGAACCATCGGCATTAATCCGATATCTCATAGATGTGTTCATTTCGATTATTGTCAATATCTCTTCGATGGGAAGCGATTTTTTGAACCGGCCGGTATAGACCGTCCGCTCCAGTATTTCGTTACCGAGTCTTATGTCGATCCCGTAAGCTCTTTCGAGAATCTTCATGATGCAACCCAGGGGCTGGGCACGGAACACCAGTTCCTTCTCTTTCCATACGGAATATATGTACGGGTTGGTTTCCGCAACGGAGATTGACGTATCGGAAAGGGTCGCCACGGCGAGTTCCCCAGGCTTCATGACCACGGATTCGTTTTCTTTTCCGGGCATATGCAATGCCACCGAACCGCTTTCCAGAGCTACTTCGGTAACGGCGCCGTCTATGGCTGAGTTGACATCAAATCGTGTTCCCAGGACTTTTATCTCTACAGCTGTCGTACTGACGGTAAACGGACGCGAAGGATCGTGGGACACATCGAAGAAAGCCTCGCCCGAAAGATGTACGGGGCGGTGTTTGCGCGGAAATTTTTTCGGATAAGTGATTTCCGCTCCCAGTTGCAGCCATACGCGTGTACTGTCGAGCAGCAACAATTCGCGGACTTCGGTGCCGTCGTTCTTCACCACGATCATTTCGACCGGTCTCTCGACCAGGAACAGCGAGATTATTCCCGCAATCAGAACGGCAGCCGCCGAAGCGACGATGCGTGTGATCCTGCGATGCAGGCTTACGGCGTTTCCACGGCGGAAGATGCGGGATTCTATTTTCTCCCATGTTTCCGCCTTCGCTTTTTCCATGCGTTCCCGGCCTTCGGGGCCGAATTCTATCGTGGTGTGCCGTAAAATATGCTCCGCCCGTTGCAGAACATATTCGTATTCAGTCGATTCTTCGAATTGTTTCGTCTCTTCGGGAGTAATGGCATTCGCGTTTTTTTTCGCACTCGGGTCCTGAAAGGTTTTATTGATTTTAGAGTCGTTCATAGTCCTTAGTTGTGCTGTTTTCTTATAAAGAGTGTAGAAATTCGCAGAATACGCAAACACGATCCGATTTTTTTCGCATTCCTGCAATTCTGCATCCGGCTGTGACGAAATGTCGCATATTATTTATAGCTTTGTATAAGCTAATAACTCTTTCATGGCTTCTGAAGATCAATTATTATTAAGAGCTGTAGCAAAAGGGAATCATCTGGCATTCGAAAAGTTATATAAAGAATACTTTGCGAAATGCTACTCTTTCGCCCTCTACTTCACCCATTCGGAAGAGCTCTCGAAAGAGGTTGTGGCAGAAGTGTTCTTAGGCTTTTGGAAAAACAGGGAAAGTCTCGTCAACGTGAAATCGCTCGATTCTTATCTGTATGTTTCGATCCGCAATCAGGCGTTGGCTATGCAGAAGAAAAAGGCTGGGATTTCACAGGAGCCGATAGAATTGTTTTCCGTATATATCGCGGCCGAGGGGGACACTCCGGAAGACGTGATATTGCATGAAGAACTCGAATCGCTGGTAGAAAAGGCATTCGCCCGATTGCCCGAAAGATGCCGCATGATCTATTATCTTGTCCGAGAGGAGGGAAAGAGCTACCGGGAAACAGCGGAAATGTTAGGAATTTCGGAACGGACGGTCAACAGTCAGATGACCATTGCGAAACGGAAACTCACCGATCTATTGTGCGATTATTTTTCTTCGAAACGAAGCCCATTGAAAAAATAGTTGCCCGGGTTTACGTATAATTCAGAATTCAGCACTCTTTAATAGAAACCGACTCCTCGTTTCAATTGTTTTGAAATGGAGTGTATCGGTTGAATCGTGCAATGGTATAACCACATTAGCAAGCTACTCGCAAACCCAATAATCAACCATGAAAAAAGCGATTTTATCTATTCTTGCATGCACCGCTTTCGCTGCCGTGGCTGCGGAAACTCCGGTTTTGGAGATTGAAAGCGGGAAAATAATCGGTGTTCCTACGGATACGGGGTGCGCAATCGTTTATAAAGGAATCCCTTATGCAGCGCCGCCTGTGGGTAACCTGAGATGGAGGAAGCCACGACCGGTCGAACCGTGGAAAGGCGTGCGCAAATGCGAGAAATTCGGACCGGCTTCGATGCAGGGCGATCAGGATAAAAGGTCTTTTTATTATAGGGAGTTTTTCAGTGACGGCGATCCGGAACGCAGTGAAGACTGCCTCTATCTAAACGTGTGGACACCGGCCGCAGGCTCCTCTTCGGCAAGACTTCCCGTAATGCTTTGGATACACGGCGGTGCATTTTCCGGTGGATTCGGCCACGAGATGGAATTCGACGGAGAAGCCTTTGCCCGTAGAGACGTGATACTCGTCACGATCAATTACCGGCTGGGCATGTGCGGTTTTATGGCACACCCGCAGCTTACCGCCGAGAACGACGGGAACGGCTCGGGCAATTACGGACTGTTCGACCAACTGGCTGCATTGCAGTGGGTGAAGAAAAACATCCGGGCGTTCGGCGGAGATCCGGATAACATTACCGTTTTCGGCCAAAGTGCCGGAGCGTGCAGTGTACAGGCGCTGATCTCTTCACCTTTGACTGCGGGGCTGATCAGCAAGGCGATCATCCAGAGCGGCGGCGGATTGAACGGTCCCCTTGCTGCCATGCCTCGGGCTGAACTCGAAAAGGTCAATGAAGAGTTGTGGAATTTGGCCGGCATGACGACGTTGGAGGAGATGAGGGCCTGTCCGCCGGAACGGTTTGGCGAGGTCGTATCGGCATATGGAAAGAGCAAGGGCGGCTCCGTGCATCCTTTTTGGATGACTGTCGACGGCGAATTGCTGACCCGACCGCTGACCGAGGCGGCATTGGCGGGCGGACAACTGGATATACCCTATATGATAGGATACAATAAGAATGACATGTCCCCGGAGGCTATGAAAAAGGCGGCGGTGAATTGGAGCCTGCTTCTGGAAAAACAAGGGCGTACGCCGGCTTATGTGTATGCTTTCACCCGGGAACTTCCGTCCTATCCGGACGAATTGAAAATGGAAGGCGACGACAAGACCGGGGCTTTTCATTCGGCGGAACTCTGGTATGTGTTCGGCACGCTCAAGCGCAGCAGAAGACAATTCACGGCGGCTGATTACGATTTAAGCGAGCGTATGGTTACTTATTGGACCAATTTTGCAAAAAGCGGCAGCCCAAACGGCGACGGTGTCCCGGCATGGGAGCCCTGCGTGAACGAAGATCGGCATATTCAGATTCTGGATGTAACGGATTGAGAGCGTTCGGATGAAATTTCTGTTCGGAGGCAGTCGCTTGTCCGGCTGTCGTTCCAGTTTGTTCGAAACGGCCAGGAATGATAGGGACAAAGGAAATCACTTATTTGTAACAGTTTATCTAATCAATTTTATGAAATCGAGGATTTTTATCCTGTCGGCGATGATGCTTGTCGGAATTTCGACCGCCGTTTCCGCCGATGTCAGGCCCGCTCCCATTTTCGGAGATGCCATGGTGCTGCAACGCGATGCGGTCGTCAAAGTGTGGGGAACGGCCGATCGGAACGAACCCGTAACGCTTTCGTTCAACGGACAGACCGTTCGGACCCGGGCCGGAAAGGATGGTAAATGGTGTGTGAAACTCGAACCCATGCAGGCTGGAGGACCTTATGCGATGACTATCGCAGGTCGAAAGAGCCGTGTGAATATCAATGATGTGCTGGTGGGCGAAGTATGGCTTTGCAGCGGGCAGTCGAACATGGAGTTCCGTGTGAGGGAGGCAAATAACGCCGCAGGGGAGATCGCTGCGGCCGATTATCCCATGATACGCTGCTTTACCGTGCAGAAGAGTATGTCGCCTGTCCCATTGGATGATTGCTTCGGATCATGGGAGGTGTGTTCATCCGCCACCGTCGGAGATTTTACTGCCGTCGGCTATTTCTTCGCACGAGAATTGTGGAACGAATTGAAAGTTCCCATCGGGATCATCCATTCGTCGTGGGGTGGAACCGATATCGAAACATGGACAAGTGCGGATTCATACGATGCTCTTCCCGAAAATGTCCGTCGCGATTATGGGAATGCCGCCGTCGAATTGGAGCTCATGACCAGTCCCGAACGGGTCGCAATGAAAAAGAAATATGATGCGGATTTTGCCTCAGACCCCGCCTTGGCTGAGAGATGGTACGAAAATCCGGGCGATCCGTCGACATGGCAGATGATGTCTCTTCCCAGGGAGTGGAGTCTGACACCGCTGGCCAGGGAGGACGGACACGTCTGGTTCAGACGCGAATTCGTGTTGCCCGAAAACGCCGAGGGTAAAGCTGCGATGCTTGCGCTCGGTCCCATCGATGACAACGATATCACGTGGATCAATGGCGTGGAGGTCGGCAGAACGGTCGGTTACAACATCTCGCGAAGGTATTCCGTCGGGGAAAACATCCTGTACGGCGGCGTCAATACATTGACTGTCCGTGTAACGGACACTGGCGGTGGTGGCGGTCTGTTCGGTCTGCCCCAGGACGTATGGCTGAACGTGGAAGGCAAACAGTATCCGTTGGCTGGAGAATGGAGCTACAAACCGTCGGTCGTGACAGGTGCGTATGGAATCGTCCAGTATGGGCCGAACGTGCTCAATTCGTTGTTATATAATGCTATGATCCATCCGATCGTGTGTTATGCGATCAAAGGTGCCGTCTGGTATCAGGGCGAGAACAATGCCGGAGATGCGTATGCGTACCGTACGCTTTTCCCAAACATGATGGAAAACTGGCGCGAGAAGTGGGGATACGACTATCCGTTTTACTGGGTTCAGTTGGCTAACTTCATGGCCGAAGCGCCGGTTCCGCGCGAAAGCGCTTGGGCCGAATTGCGCGAAGCGCAGACCTTGGCTCTTGATCTGCCGCAGACCGGACAGGCCGTTACCATTGACATCGGAGATCCGGGGGATATTCATCCCCGCAACAAACAGGAGGTGGGACGCCGCCTTGCACTCAATGCACTCGCGAAAGATTACGGACGCACGAACATCGTCTGGTCTGGACCTACATATGCATCTTCCGCTATTGAGGGGAATAGGATTACGGTGACCTTCGACACCTATGGGTCGGAACTTGCCGTGCGCAACAAGTACGGCTACATCGAAGGATTCGCCGTTGCAGGCGCCGATCGGGTATTCCATTGGGCGAAAGCGTGGATCGAGGACGGTAAAGTCGTGGTGTGCAGTGATGCAGTCGACAGACCGGTTGCCGTTCGTTATGCGTGGAGCGATGATCCGCAGGCCAATCTTTTCAATACCGAAGGACTTCCCGCAGCTCCGTTTCGTAGCGACGACTGGCCGGGGATAACTGTCAGGAAACGATAAACGACGATCTTTTCAAAAATGTAAGTTTCGTATCAGGAGAAATCGTACTCCAGCCCGTGCATCGAACGAAAGGACAATGCACGGGCTTTTTGTAATCGAACGCCATTTTTATCCGTCACTTTCGGACGGATCGGAAGTGTCGCCGGAACGTTATTGTCGTCGGCGGCCCCAAGCAGATGCCGCCGACGGATTTCTTCTTGACGAATGCCTATGATAAAAGGAGAATACCGGTAAAAAGAATTTCGAAAGCATCCTCGATGACTGTCCGCTTCTGTCCATTCCCTCGAAGCGTCTGCTTTGGCGTTATTGCTGCGAGTACGAAAGTTTAATCGTCTTCAGCTCGGTATTCCGGCCGGCCGATGGGCGGGGCGGGCCGGAAAATATTGCCGCAGGGTGAATGCGGAGCCCGTCTGTGCGTTTTTTGACTGTCCGCTGTTGCCGGGGAATGGAAAACTTGCCTATATTTGTACGGCCAACCATAGCGCCGATGGCCCCGAATATGAAACTGCTGCTTCAAATAACCTACAATACCCGTTGGGGAGAACGTCTCGTTGTCGTCTCTCCCGGAAACAGACGCCTGCCGATGGAGTACTGCGGAGAGGGGAGATGGAGAGGGTGTATCGCCCGGTACCTTCCCGGCCGGGAATATTCCTACGAGGTGGTTCGGGACGGGAAGTGCGTCCGTCGGGAGTGGAAGGGACACCGGGTCGTGCTTCCCGAAAATTGCACGGCCGCTTCCGCGGACGTTTCCGACCGGTGGAACGACACGCCTTCGGATGCGCCTTTGTACTCTTCGGCATTCTCTCAGGGCATTTTCGCCCGGGGCCGGCACACGGCGGCCTCGCGGCCCGTCGGCGATGAAAATCTCTTCGTTTGCACGGCCTTCGCCGACGTCCGTCCCGATGAGACACTCGCCATCGCGGGCGATATTCCCGAACTCGGGGCGTGGACGAAGCCCGTTCCTCTGGACGACGCGGCGTTTCCATACTGGAGACTCGCGCTGCGCATCGACGGTCCGTTCCTCTATAAATACCTGATCGTCGATCGGAAAACGCTCGCTCCGCTGCGCTGGGAGGAGGGGGAGAACCGGGTCTTCGCATGTGCCGCGACGCCAGCGAGGGCGAGGGTCCTCGCATCCGACGTTCCGAATTTCCAGGGACGGCGCTGGCGCGGTGCGGGCACCGCCGTTCCGGTCTTTTCCCTGCGGAGCGAAGACGACTTCGGTACGGGAGAGTTCGCGGACCTGAAGAAGATGGTCGATTGGGCGGTGGCGACGGGGCAGCATGTCATCCAACTGCTTCCGATAAACGATACGACGATGACGGGGACCTGGACGGATTCTTATCCCTACAACGCCAACTCCTCCTTCGCTCTCCATCCCCAGTTTATGAACCTTCCGGCCGCGGGGGTTCCGGCCGACGGGGAGTATCTGAGGCTTCGGCAGGAGCTGAATGCCCTTCCGCAGGTCGATTATGAGCGGGTCAATAGGGAAAAACTGCGTCTTTTGCGGAAGACTTTCGAGAACGGAGGCGCGGAAATCCTCTCGAAGAAACCGTTCAGGGAGTTTCTGAGCCTTAACGAGCGCTGGCTGCTGCCGTATGCGCTCTTTTGCACCCTGCGCGACGAATACGCCACGGCGGATTTCACCCGTTGGGGAAAATATGCGAAGTACGACAGGAAAGCCCTGGAGGAGTACCGCGGGAAACACCGCCGGGAGGTGGATTTCCATTGCTTTGTCCAATATCACCTCCATCTTCAGCTCTCCGACGCCTGTGCCTATGCCCATTCCAGGGGCGTGATCCTCAAGGGGGACCTGCCGATCGGCGTGAGTCCCACGAGTGCCGACGCGTGGTTCGCCCCGCGGCTGTTCAACATGGATTCGCAGGCCGGCGCTCCGCCCGATGCCTTTTCGGCTTTCGGCCAGAACTGGGGATTCCCGACCTACGACTGGAAACGGATGGCCGGGGACTCTTTCGGATGGTGGAAATCCCGCCTGGCGAAGATGTCGGAGTATTTCGATGCCTTCAGAATCGACCACATTCTGGGGTTTTTCAGAATCTGGGAGATCCCCGTGGATTCCGTGCGCGGTCTTTTGGGGCATTTCAGCCCTGCGTTGCCGTACTCGTCCGAAGAACTGAAAAGCCGGGGATTCGATCTCTCCGGGGGTCGGTTCGTGACGCCCTGCGTTTCGGAGCGCATGCTGGACGAGATCTTCGGGGCGTATGCGCAGGAGGTGAAGTCGAAATATGTCAGGGAGGGCCGTCTGGCGGCCTCCTGCTCGACCCAGAGAAAGATTGCGGCGCGGTTCCGTGCGGACGACGAGCACGACCGAATCCTCTCGGAGGGTCTCATGTGGCTTACCGAAGAGGTGCTGTTCGTGGAGGACCCCCGCAAGAGAGGGTTTTATCATCCGCGGATCGCGGCCCATGCCACTTATGCGTATCGTTCGCTCGACGATGCCTCGCGCAGGAGTTTCGATGCGTTGTACGACGAATTCTTTTACCGCCGCCACAACGCATGCTGGAGGGATTCGGCGATGAGCAAGCTGCCTCCGCTGCTCGCCTCCACCGAAATGATGGCCTGCGGAGAGGATCTGGGCATGATTCCGGATTGTGTTCCGGAGGTGATGCGCCGCCTCGGAATCCTTTCGCTCGAAATACAGCGGATGCCCAAGTCGGTCGGGGAGCTTTTTGCCGATCCGTCGCGTTATCCCTATCTCTCGGTATGCACCACCTCGACGCACGACATGAACCCCCTGCGGGCCTGGTGGGAGGAGGACCGGGCGCTTACGGAGCGGTTTTACCGCGATGTGCTCGGGATGGAAGGCGACGCCCCGGATGTCTGCACGCCGCAGATCTGCCGGCGCATCCTCGAACAGCATCTTTCGTCGCCTGCGATGCTGGCCGTTTTCCCCTTGCAGGACTGGCTTGCGACGGATCCGGCGTTGCGTGCTCCGGATCCGCACGGCGAACGGATTAACGTGCCGTCGAATCCCCGCCATTATTGGCGGTACAGGATGCCGCTGTCGCTCGAGGAACTTCTGGCGCAGACCGATTTCAACTCCCGTATCCGGTCGATGGTCGAACGTTCCGGAAGAACCTGAGATTCATTTTCTTCGATCCATTTCAGAAAATATCCGCCTCCGGAGACGCCTCGGTGTGCGTCAGTACAGCTCCAGAAACTCGTATCCGTTGCCCGCGGCGGCGAGGTAGCGCATGAACTCGTCGTGCTCAAGCAGCACCGTGGCGCGGTTGTCGTTCGGGTGGAAGGCGTAGCGGGGCCACTCGCGCATCCGGGAGTCGAGGAACAGGTGCACGTGGTTCGCCGTGTCGTTTATCAGCCCGAATGCCGAGACCGATCCGGGGCGCAGTCCGAGCCACCGTTCCATGCGTTGTTCCGAGGCGAACGAGAGCTTGCCCTGGTGCAGCCGCTGTTCGAGGTCGCGGATCGCCAGCCGTTGTTCGGCGTCGAAGCATACCAGGTAGTGCCGGTCGCCCTTGTGGTTGCGGAAAAAGAGGTTCTTGCAGTGCTTCGCGCCGTCGCCGCGGCAGTAGCGCAGGGCGATTTCGCAGGTCGGGGCCTCCGGATGTTCGTACCACGTGTAGCGGATGCCGTGGGCGTCGAGGAAGTCGAACACCCGTTGCCGCCGCCGGTCGGGCGTGAGCGGGGCGGTTGCTGCCGTCGGCTCCATGACTATCCGATGCCGTAAAATCCGCGGATGTTCCGGGCGATGCACTCCACGAGCACGCCGACCGCCTCGACGGGCGACCAGGCATTGTGGGGCGAGAGCAGCAGCCGGTCCGGTTCGCGGACCGAGAGCAGGGGATTGCCCTCTTCGATCGGTTCGTGCGCGAAGACGTCCAGCCCCGCGCCGGCCAGCTCTCCGCGGTCGAGCGCCGCGGCCAGCGCCGCCTCGTCCACGATGCCGCCGCGGGCGACGTTGATGAGTATGGCCGAGGGTTTCATCCGCGCCAGCTCGCGGGCGCCGATCAGCCCGCGCGTGCGTTCGTTGAGCGGCGCATGGATCGACACCACGTCGGCCCAGCCGAGCAGCTCGTCGAGCGGCAGGGCGGGGTACTCCTCCTCGCGCACGACGCCCGAGGTGGAGGTGTAGGCCACTTCGCAGCCCAGCGCGCGGGCCACCCGCGCCACGTTGCGGCCGATGTTTCCCAGCCCGACGATACCCCAGCGCGATCCGTACAGTTGCCGGGTCGTGCGTCCGAAATGGTATTGCAGCGGCGATCCGGCGTATTCGCTCTTCACGTAGCGGTCGTAATAGACCGTCTGCCGCAGCAGGGCGATCGCCGCGCCGATCGTGGTTTCGGTCACCGAGTGGGTCGAGTATCCCACGGCGTTGCGCACGGCGATGCCCCGTTCGGCGGCGGCCTCGAGGTCGATGTGGTTCATGCCCGTCGCCGCCACGCAGATCAGCCGCAGGCGGGGCAGCCGTTCGAGCGTATCGCGGCGCATGGGCACTTTGTTCGTGATCGCCACCTCCGCGTCGCGGCAGCGTTCGGCTGCCTCCTCGCGGCGCGTGGTCGCGTAACCCGTGTAGTCGCCCAGCGCGCGGATCGCCGAGAGGTCGGCGCCGCCGAGGCTGTATTCGTCGAGAAATACGATTTTCGGTTTCATCTTCCTTGTTTTTATGAATCGGAACGCCGGCGCTTTCGTGCGCGTTCCCTTCGTGCAAAGATAGCGGCTTTTTCGGTTCCGTGCGCTTCCGTGCCGCCGTTTTTCGCTGTTTTCGCCGCCGGAGGCGGAATCCCGGGCATGGCCGGACCCTCTTCGCACCTCGCTCCGACCCGTTCCGGAGGTGGCCCGGCGCATGGTCCAACGGCCGCTCCGCCGCAAATTTGCCGTCCGGAGTTGCTATTCTCTGCCGGAAACGCTACCTTTGCGGCGTGATGAACGGAATCGGTTTCTGGATGAAGAACGCGCGGCAGGTCTCCCTGCCGCAGAGCATGCTGCCCGTGCTGCTGGCCGTCGGCATGTCGCTGCGTCACGACGGTTTTTCCCTCTGGCTGGCCCTCGTCGCCGCTTTCGGCGTGGGGTGCGCCCACCTGGGCATGAACCTCGCCGACGACTATTTCGATTACCGCGAGGGGAGCGCCGAGAAGCGCACGCGGCTGGCCTCGGACGGTATCCGTGCCCGTGTGGCGAAGTACCCTTACCTCAGTTCGGGGGCCGCCTCCGTGCGGGAGCTCGTCGTGGCGGTCTGCGTGTTTCTGGGACTGGCCGCCGGAGCCGGGGCCGTCGTCGTCGCCTGCCGGGGCGTCGTGCCGCTGGCCCTCGCCGGCATCGGGGCGGTGCTCGGCATCTCCTATTCGGGCGGGCCGCTCCGCCTGGGCTATCGCGGGCTGGGCGAACCGGTCGTCGGGCTGCTGTTCGGTCCGCTGCTGATGGCCGGCGTGCAGTATGCGGCGTGCGGCGTGCTGGACGGTCCGGTCCTGCTGGTCGGCGTGGCCGTCGGACTGCTCGTCACGAACATCCTCTACACCCATTCCGTGCTCGACCGCCATGCCGACTCCCGGATGGGCAAACGCACGCTGGCCCACCTGCTCGGCACGCCGCGGGCGATGATCGCCGCATCGGGCCTCTTCTGCTTCGCGCCGTTCGTGCTGGTCGCCGCGGGCGCCGGCTGCGGGATGCTCCCCGCGGCGGCCCTTGCGACGTTCGTGCTCCTGCCCATGGCCGCGTTCCTGTGGCGTTCGCTGCGCAGCTATGTTCTCGATCGTCCCGTCGCCCTGCGCACGGCCCCGTGGATGGGCCCCATGGGCGATTTCAAGAGATACTGCGACATGGGGATCGGCTGGTTCATGCTGCGGTGGCTGCTGGCGCGGAACCTTGTCTCGTTCTTCGCGCTCATCCTGCTCGTCGTTTATACCGTACTCGAAATAATGGAGTGATTATGAAGAAAATCAAACGGTTGCTCTATCTCGGCTGGTGGTTCTTCGGAGCCCGGGTTCTCGGCCGCAAACGGCCGTTGCAGACCGTGCTGTTCATCTCGAACCGATGCAACCTCCGTTGCAGGCACTGCTCGGTCTATTCGCGGGCTACGCCCGACGAGATGACCTTCGAGGAGATCCGCCGCGAGCTGGAATACTCCTACCGCCTCGGTTCGCGCTTCGTCGATCTGGAGGGGGGCGAGGTGATGATCTGGCGCGACGGCGACAAGCGGATCGACGACGTGATCGACCTGGCCCGCGAGGTGGGTTTCTTCTCCGTGACGATCACCACCAACGCCCAGTTGCCCTTCGCCGGGAGCCATGCCGACAGCATCTGGGTCAGCCTCGACGGCTGCGGGAAGTACCACGAAATGATCCGCGGCGAAGGCACGTTCGCGCGTCTGGAGCGCAACATCGCCGCCTGCGGCCATCCGCATCTGAGCGTCAATATGGTGGTGAACAAGTACAACTGGGAGCATGTGGCCGAGACGATCGAATACGTGAAGCGGAATCCCGCCATCGAGAGCATTTCGATCAATTTCTACACACCTTTCCCCGATGCCGACGACCTGATGATTACGCGCGAACAGCGCGAACGGGTGATCGACACCGTGATCCGGATGAAGCGCGCGGGCTATCCGGTGATGAACTCCGTCTCGGGGCTGGAGCTGATGCGGCACAACCGCTTCAAGCGCCGCTGCTGGGTCACGAACTTCATCTATGCCGACCATATGCGCGCCAACTGCTCGGGCGAGCGTCTGGGCATCTGCGACGACTGCGGGCTCTGCATGGCGGGCGAGATGAACGCCGTGTTCAACTTCCGGCCCGACACCATCCGCGCGGGGCTGAAACTGCGGCTCTGACGGCGGCCGGACGATTCCCGCCATCCTTCCTGCCGCATGTCGCGGCGCGGCCCGGAGGCATTCCGCCCCGGGCCGCGCCGTGCTCCGTGCCGAAAGGCTCCTCAGTCCAGCTCGCCGATCAGGCCGCGGATCACCACCGAGGCGCAGCCGATGCCGAATAGCGGCGGGATGTAGGAGATCGTCCCGACGTTCGATTTCTTGTTCCGCTCCTCGCAGAGGATCATCGCCCCTTCGCGCATCGGTTCGGGGGAGAAGACGGCGCGGAATCCGCTGCGGATGCCGATCTTGTGCAGCCGTTTGCGCAGCATGTGGGCCAGCGGGCAGTGGTGGGTTTTGGCGATGTCGGCGATCTCCATGCGCGTGGGGTCGGTCTTGGCCCCCGCGCCCATCGAACTGACCAGCGGCAGGCGGCGTTCGAGCGCCGCGGCGATGAGCGCCAGCTTGGGCGACAGGGTGTCTATGGCATCCACCACGTAGTCGTACCGCGCCGCGTCGAGCAGCGCGTAGGTCTCCTCGTCGCGGATGTAGCGGTTCACCACGCTCAGGTCTATTTCCGGGTTGATGTCGCGCAGCCGTTCGGCCAGCACCTCGGCCTTCGGCCTCCCGACGGTCGAGTGCAGCGCCACGAGCTGGCGGTTGATGTTCGTCCCGTTCACCGTGTCGGCGTCGGCCACGGTCATGCGGCCCACGCCCGCCCGGGCGATCATCTCCGCGGCGTAGGCCCCCACGCCTCCCAGCCCCACCACGAGCACGTGCGCCCGTCTGAGGCGGCCGAGTTTCTCTTCGCCGAGCAGCAGCTCGGTCCTCTCCAGCCAGTTGTCCATGCAGTTCGTTTTCGTTTGTTTCCGTCGTGTCCCTCCTGTGCGCCGTCCGTCGTGCGGCCTCCGGACCGCAGCGCGGGAACAGCGCCGCCGTCCTTTACTTCCCTCCCCCGAACAGCCGGCGGTAGTTCTCTGCCGTCGCCCGCCGCAGCTCTTCCACGGTCGTTCGCCGCACCTCCGCGGCCCGGGCGTAGATCGTTTCGATGGCTGCGGGGCTGTCGTCCGTCTCGAAGAAGAGACGGTCGGACGGAACCTCGCGCAGGGCTTCGAGCGTCTTGCGCGAGGCGAAGGTGCGCTCGCCGAACGAGAGGTAATATCCCTTCGCCACGGCCTGCCGTGCCTGTTCGGGCGATCCGATGAATCCGTGGAAAATCGCGGCCGGAGGCGGGCAGGCCGCCAGTTCGCGCATCAGCGGTTCGAAGGCCCGCACGCAGTGCAGCACGACCGGAAGCCCCCGTTCGCGGGCCAGCCGCAACTGGGCCCTGAGCGCCGCCGTCTGCGCCTCGCGCGCGACGCCGCAGGCGAAGTCCAGCCCCGTCTCGCCGACGGCCTGCGCGTCGCCGAGCCGCTGCCCGAGCGTCGCCGTGTCCTCCCGCTCCGCGTCCCACGGATGCACGCCCTTCGCGCGCAGCTCGATGCCGCGGCCCGCAGGGCGGTGGGTGTGGATATTGACGTATTCGGCCATGACGGGACAAATGTAGGAATTTTTCGGGAAACGGATTCCTCTCCCGATGCGGCTTCGTCCGATTTTTTCGCCCGGCATCCCGCTTCCGCCCGTCCGTCCGGAGCGGGAAAACGGGCCGTTCCCCTTTTTTTCGCTTCCGGCGGGAAATAATGCTCCGTAAAATAGTTTTTTTCGGGAAAAAATTAGTACTTTCGCACGCGATTCAGGCTGTTAGCCGGCTAACACATGGCGAACAGGACCTGAAACGAATCCGGAAAAGACCCAAGAAAACCAAACATAACAATCAAAATCTTTAACCATGTCGAAAATCATTACACTACGCAAGGGTTTAGACATCAATCTGGCGGGTAAACCCCGGGAGTCGCTCTCCGATGCGCCTCAGGCTTCGGAGTACGCCCTCTCGCCCCTCGATTTCGAGGGCGTGACACCCAAGCTGCTGGTTAAGGTGGGCGATAAGGTGAAGGTCGGTACGCCGTTGTTCTTCAACAAGTACAACGAGCGGGTCCTCTTCACGTCGCCCGTCAGCGGCACGGTGGCGGCGGTCAATCGCGGCGAGAAGCGCAAGGTGCTCTCGGTGACGGTGACCCCCGACGGCGGGCAGAGCTACGAGGAGTTCGGCAAGATCGACCTCCGCACCGCTTCGCGCGAACAGATCGTCGAACTGCTGCTGCGTTCGGGCCTCTGGCCGATGATCGTGCAGCGACCCTACGGCGTCATCGCCGACCCGAACGACACGCCGAAGGCGGTCTTCATCTCCGCCTTCGACTCCGCGCCGCTGGCTCCGGACTACAACTTCGTCCTGCGGGACGAGCAGCGGAACCTGCAGGCGGGCATCGAGCTGATGCGCCGCCTCACGCCGGGCAAGGTGCACTTGTCGGTGCGCGCCAAGGCCGAGGGACGGATGCCGTCGCTCCAGGGCGTCGAGCTGCACGCCTTCGCAGGCAAACATCCCGTGGGCAACGTCGGCGTGCAGATCCACCATGTCGATCCGATCAACAAGGGCGACATCGTCTGGACGGTGAACATCCAGGACCTGGCCATCATCGGCCGCCTGGTCAATGAGGGCCGCGTGGACATGCGCCGCATCGTCGCCGTCACCGGCTCGGAGATCGAAAACCCGCACTACGTCCGCATCGTCTCGGGTGCGCGCGTCGATTCGCTCGTCTCGGGCAACGTCCGTCCGCAGAAGGAGGGCGACCGCGTCCGCTTCATCTCGGGCAACGTGCTCACCGGCACGAAGACCTCGCCCGAGGGCTTCATGGGCTTCTACGCCAACCAGCTCACGGCCATTCCCGAAGGCGACAAGTACGAGCTGCTGGGCTGGGCGATGCCGCGTCTGAACAAGTTCTCCGTCTCGCGCGCCTACTTCTCGTGGCTCTGCCCGAAGAAGGAGTACAACCTCGACACGAACCTCAACGGCGGCGAGCGTCCGTTCGTCGTGACGGGGCTCTACGAGCAGTACCTGCCGATGGACATTTACCCCATGTATCTGCTCAAGGCTTGCCTTGCGGGCGACATCGACAAGATGGAGAACCTCGGCATCTACGAGGTCACCGAGGAGGACTTCGCGCTCTGCGAGTTCGTCGATCCCTCGAAGATCGAGATCCAGCAGATCATTCGCGACGGTATTAACTTAATGATTAAGGAGGCATAACCGATGGGATTGCGTAAATTCATGGACAATATCAAGCCCACCTTCTCCAAGGGCGGAAAGCTGGGCTTCCTGGAATCGACGTTCGATGCGTTCGAGACCTTCCTCTTCGTTCCCAACACGACGACCTCGAAGGGTGCGCACATCCGCGACTGCAACGACATGAAGCGTACGATGATCGTCGTCGTGCTGGCGCTGATGCCGGCCTTCCTGTTCGGCTGTTTCAACACGGGTATGCAGGTGGGCCTCACGGGCTTCCAGGCCTTCTTCTACGGTCTGGTGCGCGTGCTGCCGATGGTCTGCGTCTCCTATGTCGTGGGTCTGGGTATCGAGTTCGGCTTCGCGCAGGCGCGCGGCCACGAGGTGAACGAAGGTTTCCTCGTGACGGGTCTGCTGATCCCGATGATCTTCCCCGTCTCGACGCCGCTCTGGATGGTGGCACTCTCCACGGCCTTCGCCGTCGTCTTCGGCAAGGAGGTCTTCGGCGGTACGGGCATGAACGTCTTCAACCCGGCGCTGCTGGCCCGCGCCTTCGCCTTCTTCGCCTACACGCCTTCCATGTCGGGCGAGACCGTATGGTTCTCCGACTGGACGATGATGGGCGCCAAGGTGGACGGCATCACGGGCGCCACGGCGCTCGAACAGCTTTCGACGACGGGTACGATGGCTTTCTCGCCGGCGGACGCCTTCCTGGGCTTCATCCCCGGATCGTTCGGCGAGACCTCGACGCTGGCCATCCTCATCGGTGCGGCGATTCTCCTCTTCACGGGCATCGCTTCGTGGCGCACGATGGTGTCGGTGTTCGTCGGCGGCCTTGCGATGGGCTACCTGTTCCAGGCGCTCGGCGTGACGGAGTATCCGGCCTGGTGGCACCTGATCGTCGGCGGCTTCGCCTTCGGCGCCGTCTTCATGGCGACCGATCCCGTCACCTCGGCGCAGACCAACAGGGGCAAGTATATCGTGGGTCTGATGACCGGCGCGCTGGCCGTGATGATCCGCGTCGTGAACCCCGCATATCCCGAGGGCATGATGCTTTCGATCCTCTTCATGAACGCATTGGCGCCGCTGGTGGACTACTTCGTGGTCGAGTCCAGCATTTCGCGCCGCAAGAAACGTGTTAAAACTGCAAAATAGGGTGTGAGATATGGCTAAGAAACAATTCAAATGCAACGTCTGCGGCTACGTCCACGAAGGAGCGGCCGCGCCCGACACCTGCCCCGTCTGCGGCGCTCCCGCCTCGGAATTCACGGAGCTGAAGGGTAAGAAGGGGCTGTTCGGCGATACGAACAGCAACGCCTATATCGTGCTCTATTCGACGGTGATGGTCGTCGTCGTGGCCACGCTGCTGGCGCTGGCCGCGCTGGGTCTTCAGAAACGTCAGGCGGAGAACGAGCTCAACGAGAAGAAGCAGGCCATCCTCGGCTCGCTGGCCGCGCAGGGCGAGTCCTACGACGAGTTCATCGACGCGTATGTGGTCGATGCCGAGGGGCGGAAGGTGGAGGATGCGGGCGATATTTTCGCCCTGCTCAACGACCTGCCGGGCGCTTTTGCCGCGGGCAAGTTCCCGATCTTCGAGGCCCGCGACGGCCGCGTGGTCATTCCCGTTACGGGCATGGGCCTCTGGGGACCGGTGTGGGGATACCTCGCCCTGGAGAAGGATATGAACACGGTGGCCGGTATCATTATGGCCCACAAGGGCGAGACGCCGGGTCTGGGAGCCGAGATCTCGACGCCCAAATACCAGGCGCTGTTCGTCGGCAAACAGATTTTCGACGGCGACAAATTCGTCTCGGTGAAACTCCGCAAGGGCGGTGCCAAGGACCCGCTGCATGAGGTGGATGCCATTTCGGGCGGTACGAAGACTTCCGACGGCGTGTCGCTGATGCTCGAAAACAGTCTCAGAAACTATCTGCCCCTGCTGGAGGCCAAGCGCACCGCGTCGGAGCCGGCGGCCCCCGCAGCGGAAGTGTCTAACGAAGAAAACGTAGGAAACAATGAGTAAGAACGAAAAAGAGCCTTTGTTTTCGGCCAAGAACATGAAATATCTGACGGGGCCGTTCTCCGCGAACAACCCGGTCATCGTGCAGATCCTCGGTATCTGCTCGGCGCTGGCCGTCACCGTGCAGTTGAAGCCGGCCATCGTCATGGCGCTCAGCGTGACGGTCGTCACCGGATTCTCGAATCTGGTGATGTCGCTGATCCGTACCGGTGTGCCGGCCCGGATCCGCATCATCGTCCAGCTCGTCGTGATCGCCGCGCTGGTGATTCTCGTCGATCAGGTGCTCAAGGCCTTCGTTTACGAAGTCTCCAAGCAGTTGTCGGTCTATGTGGGTCTTATCATCACGAACTGTATCGTCATGGGCCGCGTCGAGGCCTTCGCTCTGGGCAACAAGCCGTGGGCTTCGTTCCTCGACGGCATCGGCAACGGCCTGGGCTACGGCATGATTCTCGTCACGGTGGCCTTCTTCCGCGAACTGCTCGGTTCGGGCAGCCTGCTGGGCTTCCGCATCATTCCCGAGAGCTGGTACATGGCCGAGGGCGGATTCTATTCGAACTGCGGCATGATGCTCTTCCCGCCGATGGCGCTCATCATCGTGGGCTGCATCATCTGGGTGCATCGCTCGCGCAACAAGGACTTACAGGAAAAATAGGAGGGTAACGTATGGAATCATTGAATATCTTTATCCGGTCGATCTTTATCGACAACATGGTCTTCGCCTTCTTCTTCGGCATGTGCTCCTACATCGCCGTATCGAAGAGCGTGAAGACGGCCCTCGGGCTGGGTGCCGCCGTGACGTTCGTGATGGTGATGACCGTGCCTCTGAATTACCTCTTGTATGAATACGTGCTGAAAGCCGATGTGCTGGTCGCCGGCGTCGATTTGAGCTTCCTCACCTTCATCGTCTTCATCGCCACGATCGCCGCGTTCGTGCAGCTCGTGGAGATGATCGTCGAGAAGTTCTCGCCGTCGCTTTACAGCCAGCTGGGTATCTTCCTGCCGCTGATCGCCGTGAACTGCGCCATCCTGGGCGGTTCGCTCTTCATGCAGCAGAAGGTGGACGGCGGCGAGCTGACGTCGCTCTGGCAGACGATCGTTTACGGTCTGGGTTCGGGCCTGGGCTGGTGGCTGGCGATCGTCATGATGGCGGCCATCCGCGAGAAGACGACCTATTCGCATATCCCGGCGGCGCTCAAGGGACCCGGTATCGCCTTCATCATCACCGGTCTGATGGGTATCGCCTTCATGATCTTCTCGGGCATTCAGTTCTAACCTTTAAAAAGAGATTCGGAAAATGACTACAACGATTTTAATTGCGATCGCAGCCTTTCTGGTGATCACGCTGGTACTGGTCGCACTGCTTCTCTATGCGAAGGCGAAACTGGTCGCGTCGGGCGAGGTGACGATCGACATCAACAACGGCGAGCGGGTCATCACCACCGAGAGCGGTTCGACGCTGCTCTCGACGCTGGCCGACAACAAGGTCTTCCTGCCGTCGGCCTGCGGCGGCGGCGGTTCGTGCGGCATGTGCAAATGCCAGGTGCTGGAGGGCGGCGGCGACATCCTGCCCACCGAGACGGGCTTCATCTCGCGCAAGCTGGCCAAGGATCACTGGCGTCTGGGCTGCCAGGTGAAAGTGAAGGAGAACCTCAAGATCCGGGTTCCCGAAGCCGTGCTGGGCGTCAAGAAATGGGAGTGCACCGTGGTTTCGAACCGCAACATCTCGACCTTCCTCAAGGAGTTCGTCGTGAAGCTGCCCGAAGGCGAGCACCTCAAGTTCCGCAGCGGCGGCTACATCCAGATCGACATCCCGAAGTACGATGCCATCAAGTTCTCGGACATGGACATCGACGAGCGCTACCGCGAGGACTGGGACAAGATGAAAATGTGGGACTTGGTGACGACCAATCCCGAGCCGACGTTCCGCGCCTACTCGATGGCCAACCACCCGGCCGAGGGCAACATCATCATGCTCAACATCCGTATCGCCACGCCGCCGTTCGACCGTGCCGCGGGGACCTTCATGAAGGTGAATCCGGGCATCTGCTCGTCGTACATCTTCTCGCGCAAGCCGGGCGACAAGGTGACCATCTCGGGTCCCTATGGCGAATTCTTCCTGCCCGACAACCTGCCCGATACGCAGGAGCTGATCTTCATCGGCGGCGGCGCGGGCATGGCTCCGATGCGCAGCCACATCATGCACCTGTTCAAGACCGAGAAGACGAAGCGTCCCGTGTCGTTCTGGTACGGTGCGCGCGCCCTGAAGGAGGCTCCCTATCTGGACGATTTCCACCAGATCGAGAAGGATTTCCCCAACTTCAAGTTCCATCTGGGTCTCGACCGTCCCGATCCGGAGGCCGATGCCGCAGGCGTGGACTACAAGGTGGGCTTCGTGCACAACGTGCTCTATGAGAACTACCTCAAGAACCACCAGTCTCCCGAGGACTGCATCTACCTCATGTGCGGACCTCCGATGATGATCGCGTCGGTGGTGAAGATGCTCGACTCGCTCGGCGTGCCGCCCGAAAACATCCTCTACGACAACTTCGGTTCGTAAGATCGAAGATCAGTCTGACGATAGGCAAGTAGTTATCAATAGCTGCTTGCCTATTTTTTGTTTGGACGTATTCCGGGGGGGATTCGTCGCCGGTCTTCGGTCGTCGTCGCTTATTTGTTGCTCTTTTGTTACTCGGAATTGCGAAAATTTCCTATATTTGTTCGAAAGACCGTTTTTTTCAACCATCTAAAATCCTTTTGCCGAATGAACACTCCTTCCATTTTCTGGCTCGTGCCCGCCGCTTCCCTCGTCGCGCTGGCTGTGGCGTGGATCTTCTACTCGCGGATGAAGCGCGAGGACGAGGGCACGGAGCGTATGCGCGAAATCGCCGCGCATGTCCGCAAGGGCGCCATGGCCTACCTGCGCCAGCAGTACAAGGTCGTCCTCGTCGTCTTCCTCGTCCTGGCGCTCTTCTTCGCCTACCTGGCCTACGGCGCGGGCGTGCAGAACCCGTGGGTTCCCTTCGCCTTCCTCACGGGCGGCTTCTTCTCGGGCCTGGCTGGCTTCTTCGGCATGAAGACCGCGACCTATGCCTCGGCCCGCACGGCCAACGCCGCGCGGCAGTCGCTCGACCGCGGCCTGAAGGTCGCCTTCCGCAGCGGCGCCGTCATGGGGCTCGTGGTCGTGGGCCTCGGACTGCTCGACATTTCGTTCTGGTATCTGATTCTGGATCGTTTCACCGACGTGGCCGGGCCGCAGAAGCTCGTCGTCATCACGACGACGATGCTGACCTTCGGCATGGGCGCTTCGACGCAGGCCCTCTTCGCGCGTGTCGGCGGCGGCATTTACACCAAGGCGGCCGACGTGGGCGCCGACCTCGTGGGCAAGGTCGAGGCGGGGATTCCCGAGGACGACCCGCGCAATCCCGCGACGATCGCCGACAACGTGGGCGACAACGTGGGCGACGTGGCCGGCATGGGCGCCGACCTCTACGAGAGCTACTGCGGCTCGGTGCTGGCCACCGCCGCGCTCGGAGCCGCGGCCTTCGCTTCGGCCGGCAGCGAGACGTTGCAGCTCAAGGCCGTGCTGGCGCCGATGCTGATCGCCGCCGTGGGCATCCTGCTCTCGATCGTCGGCATCTTCCTCGTCCGCACGAAGGAGGGGGCCTCGATGCGCGAACTGCTCCGCTCGCTCGGCGTGGGCGTCAATTTCAGCTCGGCGCTGATCGCGCTGGCCACCTTCGGCATCCTCTACCTGCTGGGCATCGAGAACTGGCTCGGCCTTTCGTTCTCGGTCATCACGGGCCTTGCGGCGGGCATCGTCATCGGACAGGCCACCGAGTATTACACCTCGCACTCCTACAAACCCACGCAGAAGATCGCGGGCAGCGCCAAGACCGGTCCTGCGACGGTCATCATCGCCGGCGTCGGCTCGGGTATGATCTCCACGGCGATTCCCGTGGTGACGATCGGCGCGGCGATCGTTCTGGCGTATCTCTGCGCTACGGGCTTCGATATCGAACACATGATGCAGCCGCACAACCTCTCGCAGGGCCTTTACGGCATCGGCATCGCCGCCGTCGGAATGCTTTCGACGCTGGGCATCACGCTCGCCACGGACGCCTACGGACCGATCGCCGACAACGCGGGCGGCAACGCCGAGATGAGCGGCCTCGGCCCCGAGGTCCGCAAACGCACCGATGCGCTCGACGCGCTGGGCAACACGACGGCCGCCACGGGCAAGGGCTTCGCCATCGGTTCCGCGGCGCTGACGGCGCTGGCGCTGCTGGCCTCCTATGTCGAGGAGATACGGATCGGCCTCTTGCACAACGGGGTGACGGAACTGACGCTCTCCGACGGCACGACGCGGCTCGTCGAACAGGCTTCGATGCTCGATTTCATGGCCTACTACAACGTTTCGCTGATGAATCCCACGGTGCTCGTCGGCGTCTTCATCGGCGCGATGATGTCGTTCCTGTTCTGCGGCCTGACGATGAACGCCGTGGGACGCGCCGCCGAGAGCATGGTGCAGGAGGTGCGGCGGCAGTTCCGCGAGATACGGGGCATCCTTACGGGCGAAGGCACGCCCGACTACGCCCGCTGCGTCGAGATTTCGACCCGCGGCGCGCAGCGCGAGATGCTCTTTCCGAGTCTGCTGGCGATCGTCGTCCCCGTGGCCGTGGGCCTCGTTTTCGGCGTGGCGGGCGTGATGGGACTGCTCGTCGGCGGCCTCGGTTCGGGCTTCGTGCTGGCGGTCTTCATGGCCAATGCCGGCGGTGCGTGGGACAACGCCAAGAAGATGATCGAGGAGGGCCACTTCGGCGGCAAGGGCTCCGACTGCCACAAAGCGACGGTCGTGGGCGATACGGTGGGCGACCCCTTCAAGGACACGTCGGGTCCGTCGCTCAATATCCTCATCAAGCTGATGTCGATGGTGGCGATCGTCATGGCGGGCCTTACGGTGGCGTGCCACCTCTTCTGACGCCTGCGTCTTTCAGAATATTCGTCCGGTCCGGCGGGATTGTCCTGCCGGACCGGACGTTTCTCGGCCCGGCTCGTTGCCGGATTTGCGGTTGCCCGGGTTTTGTGCTATCTTTGTCTCCATGAAAAATATCGTTTTCGACCTGGGCGGAGTGCTTTTCGCCCGCGACAAGAGCAAGTGCAGTCCCGAGATCGTGGAGTTCTTCGGGTTCCTCCGCGCGCCGCAGATGCCGCGTTTCTGGGAGGAGTACGACCGGGGCGCCTCGTCGATCGGGGAGGTGACCAATACCCTCTGCACCCTGACGGGCCGTCCGCGCGCGGTCTGCGAGCGGGTGCTGCGGGAGGCGATCGACCTGCAGGAGCCCGTTGCGCCGACCGAGCGCCTCGTCGGCGAGCTCAAACGGGCGGGATACCGCCTCTACGTGCTTTCGAACATGTCGCGCGAGTTCATCGACTGCCTGCGCCGCTTCCCGGTCTATGCCCTTTTCGACGGCGAGGTGGTCTCCTGCGAGGAAGGGACGGTGAAGCCCGAGCCGCGCATCTACGAAATCCTGCTCGGACGCTACGGGCTGGACCCTGCCGAGACGCTCTTCATCGACGACCGTCCGGCCAATGTCGCCGCCGCCGAAGCGCTCGGCATCCGCGGATTCGGTTTCGACCACCGCGATCCCGCCGCGGCGTGCGACGCCCTGCGCCGGATGCTGTTGTAGCGGCATTTCCGCCGTCGGGGCGATCGGCCCCGAATCCCGATCCTTTTTCGGGGCGGGAGATTCCGGGCGGAACGGGAGATTCTTCCGGATGCGTTGCGGAATTCTGGATGGTCCTTATCCGAAAAAGACCGGAGCCGACTCGATGCCGGCTCCGGTCTTTCGTAACGTCGGGCCCCGCGCGGGGCTGCCGACGGGGGATTCACACCGTCAGTTGAAGGTGTAGCGCACGCTGAACAGCGCCGACCACGTCGAGGCCGTTCCTGCCACGTTCGTCCATTTTGGCTTGGAGAACTGGTATGCGCCGTCCTTGAAGGTCAGCAGGTTGCTCGTGCTGATCTGCCGGGCGTTGCCCCAGTTGCGGTTGAGCAGGTTGGCGACGTTGTTAATGTCGATACCCACGGTGATCGTGTTGCGTTTGCCGCCGATGTTCACGTAGAAGTCCTGTGCGAACTTGAAGTTGAGCATGTGCATCCACGGCATCACCGCGCCGCCGCGCCTGGTGTATTCGCCCTTGTGCTCGGAGAGGTAGTCGTCCCCGTTGATGAACTCCCAGAAATCGTTTTTCTGGTCTTCCGCGCTGTAGGTGACCTTTCCCGTATCCTCGTTCACGATGTCGGCGAAGGGCATCGTTTCCCACTGTTCGCGCGTCGGCACGTAGAGCAGGTTCTGCGCGCCGCCGTCGTTCGTTACGTTGGTCATCGTGTACGAGTAGCGCGAATAGGAGTAGCTGCTGCCCACGTAACCCAGCCGCAGCGCCTCGTAGTAGAGGCCCACGCTCGAAGCGAAGTGCTTGCCGTACTCTTTGCGGTAGCCGATGTTGATGAGGATGCGGTGGGGCGATACGAACGACGAGTAGCCCAGTTCGGGGGTGTTCGAGCCGTCCGTGCAGAAGGTGTTGGTGTTGTAGGCCGAGGTCACCTGGTCGCCGATGCCGTCGATCACGCTCTTCGATTCCGAATAGGTGTACGATGCCGACGCCATGAGGCCGAACCGCCAGCGTTTCGAAAGCTGTGCCGAGATCGAATAGTAGTAGCCTGCGATGTCCGTGTTGTGGATCAGGTAGGGCGTCACGTCCTTGCCGTCCGAGTTCTTGATGCCCTGCGATTCCCAGAGCTTGCGCGGACGGGGCTCGCCCGGGAGTTGGATGCCGCCGGCCACTTCGCGCTGGCCGAGCTTGCCGACAGCCACGGCGTCGATGTCCTTGTTGTAGATTCCCTCGATGTTGAGGTTGAAGTCGCGCGGCAGCTTCAGGTCGAACGCCAGCGAGGTCTTCCACGTCGAGGGCATCTTCAGGTTTTTGTCCATGATCGTCGCGGAGGTCGGGGCGGGCAGGGCCTGCTGCTGGAACGTGCCGCCGTAGAGGTCCTCGAGGATGTCGCCCACGTTGTCGTGGAAGCCCGGCATCTTGTCGCCGTTGGATTTGTAGAGGATGCTCTGGGCTTGCAGGCAGTTGCTGTTGCCCACGGCCGAGACGATCCACACGAACGGCAGGCGGCCCGTGAAGATGCCCGATCCGCCGCGGAGGATGTACTTGCGCTCGCCGGTCATGTCCCAGTTGAAGCCGAAGCGGGGAGCGACGTTCAGCCGCGCCTTGGGCATGTCGGAGGTCTTGTAGCCGCCGTTGCCTGCGAAAAGGGAGGTGAACTCCTTGTTCTCGTTGCCTGCGATCGTGGGGTAAACCGGGATTTCGAGACGCAGGCCCAGCGTGGCCTTGAAGCGCTCGCTGAAGGTGATTTCGTCCTGCGCGTAGATCGAGTACTGCATGTAGTTGAACGACGGATAGCTCTGTTTGAGGTCCGTGCGGTTGGCGTGGGTGATGACGAAGGCGCCGGGAGCCGCGTTGCTCGTGAAGTCCGACCACGAGTCGTAGATGTAGTAGCCGGCGCCGCCCTGCATGTAGCCGTTCTTCGTGTTGTCGTGCTCGAACTGCAGGCCGCCCGTCAGGCGGTGGATGCCCGTGCTGTAACCCACCTCGTCCGTGACGACGTAGGTGCCCACTTCGCGCAGGTTGCCTTCGGTGAAGGGATCCAGACCGAATGTCGTCAGCACGGCGTCGGTGCCTTCCGGCGTCTTCTCGAGAATATCTACCGTCGGGAAGAGCCGTCCCTCGTAGCTGCGCGGCTCGTACTGGTGCGAGTAAGTGAATCGCAGCGTGTTGGTCAGACTGCCGTCAAGGAAGCGCGAGTTGAGCTCGGCGGCCACCGACGTGAAGTTCTGCTCCTGATAGTAGCGCGAGCTCTCGAAATAGAGGGCGTCGTACGAGGTGCGGCCGTGGTCGTTGCGGTCGTAGATGAGTTTCGAGTTGAAGGGGTTCGTCGAACTCGAGGGCGATGACGAATACTTGTTGCGCGTGGTGCTGAAGCGCACGTTGAGCGCATGGTTGCGGTTGATGTTCCAGTCCACGCGGGCCATGAGTTTCCAGTTGGGAATCTTCACCGAGTAGTTCTGGTAGCGGCCGGGGTCGTAGCCGAAGTTCTGCTGCAGGAACGACTTGATCGCCTCCATCTGAGCGACGGTGGGGCGGTTGTACTGCGTGCCGGCGCCGTACTCCTGGTCCTCCGACTCGCGGGCCAGCCGCGACGTGCCGGGGGTCTCGGTCCATTCGTACTCGAAATTGGTGAAGATGAAGAGCTTGTCCTTGACGATCGGCGCTCCGATCGAGAATCCGAGCGTGTTGCTCATCTCCTCCTGCAACTTCAGCTCGCCGCCGTCGTATTTGGCGCCCTGCAAGGCGTCGCTCTTATAGTAGTTGTAGGCCGAGACTTTGAAGTCGTTCGTACCGCTCTTGGTCACGGCGTTGATCGCGCCGCCCGTGAAACCGCTCTGACGCACGTCGTAGGGGGTCACCGAGACCGAAATCTGCTCGAGGGCGTCGAGCGAGATGGGCGAACCGCCCGAGGGAAGGTTGCCGCCGATGCCGAAGGCGTTGTTGAATGCCGCGCCGTCCACGGTCACGTACGACTGGCGGTAGTTGCCGCCGCCGATGGCCAGTCCCGACGTGGTGCTCGACGCCTGCGGGGTGAGGCGCATGATGTCGTTCATGCTGCGGCTCACGGTGGGCATCAGCTCGATCTGCTCCGACGAAACGCTCGTTACGGCGCCCGCACGGTTGATGTTCATCGACGAGTTGCGGCCGTCGGCCGTCACCACGACGGCTTCGAGCGTCTGGCTGTCCTTGAGGTAGGCGTTGCGTGCCACCGTTTCGCCCAGCGGCAGGTCCAGACCGGGAAATTCGACGCTCTGGTAACCCACGTAGGAGAAGGTCACCGTGTAGGGACCGCCGGCGCGGAGTCCCTGCAGATTGTAGCGGCCGTCCTTGTTGGTGACGGCGCCGTACTGCGTGCCCGACGGAGTGTGTACGGCGATGACCGTGGCGCCGACGAGCGGCAGCCCCTGTTCGTCCGTCACCGTACCGTTCATTCCCGACGTCGTCACCTGCGCGCTTGCCGCCGCCGTGACGAAGACCGAGAGCATGAGAAGGAAAAGTTTCTTCATACGCAATTTGGGATTTTAGTGAATGAATAGGGTGTTTGGTATTTGTTCGTATTGGGTGATTGGCTTCCCCGCAGAAGGCTTCAGCGCGAGCTCCCTTTGCGTGTGTGCCGGACGGCGCTTTCAGCCGTCCGGGTCTCTCCGCGCGATGCGGATCTCGGCGGCCGCAGCCGGCGGGGAGGGGAACCGAAATGAGCCTGTCATCGTCCGATAGGTTGTCTGTCCGTTTTTCCGCTGCAAATATAAATTCTTCCGGAATAGCCCGTACGGCTTTCCGTGCGATTTCATCGTATTGTAAAAACGGCGAGGGATATTCCTTCTCCGGAATACCCCTCGCGTTCAGAGCCTGTTTTCCCCGTGCTGCACTCCTCGGTGCAGGTCATACCCCCCCCCGCTGCATCGCTCGCGGCGGTTGCGGACCGATATGTGGACGTTTCTGACCCGGGTTTTCATGGCGCAAAGATACGTCGAATATTCCTATGTCGCAAAGGAACGGGCGATTTTGTGTTCCGGATTCTCCGTTTTTCCGGTCCCTTCCCGCCGGAACGCCGTTGCGGCACGCTCCTTGCGCGGTCGGACGTATATGCTGTCGGTCCGAGAACAATACCGGCGTTATTCGCTCTTCGTACTGATCGCCTCGCTGGGCGTAACGGTCTTCCTTTGCCTGACGCCTTTCCTGAGCGGACTGCTCGGGGCGGCGACCATCTATGTCCTGCTGCGCGGGCAGATGCGCGTGCTGGCCGGACGGTACCGGTGGCGGCGCAGTGCGGCCGCCGCATTGCTGACCGTCGAGGCCGTGTGCTGTTTCCTCGTTCCCATTGCCCTGCTGGTCTGGATGGTAGTGAACAAGGTCCAGAGCGTCGCGCTCGATCCGCAGGCGCTCGTGGACTCCGTGCGCCACGTGGCCGAACTCGTCCGCGACCGTACGGGCTACGACCTTTGGCAGGAGAGCAACCTGCAATCGCTTTTGGCCGGAATCCCGAAACTCGCGCAGCGGCTCGTCGGCAGCCTGGCCTCGTTCGCCGTCAATCTGATCGTGCTGCTCTTCGTACTCTATTTCATGCTCGTCGGCGGCCTCCGCATGGAGGCCTATTGCCGGGAGCTGCTGCCCTTCAGCCGCAGCGTCGGCCGCGACGCCCTGCACGAAATCCGCATGATCGTCCGCTCGAACGCCATCGGCATTCCGCTGCTGGCGGCCGTGCAGGGCGTGGTCGCCTATCTGGGCTACCTGCTCTTCGGAGCGCCGAGCCCGCTCTTCTGGGGTGTCCTCACTTGCCTGGCGACGATCATTCCGATCGTCGGCACGGCACTCGTGTGGCTGCCGTTGGCGCTCTACATGGGACTGGAAGGGAATTGGGGACCGGCCGTCGGGCTGGCGCTCTACGGCACGCTCGTCGTCACCCACGTCGATAACGTCGTGCGGTTCGTCATGCAGAAACGCATGGCCGACACCCATCCGCTCGTCACCGTCTTCGGCGTTTTCGTCGGCCTTTCGCTCTTCGGGTTCATGGGTGTCATCTTCGGACCGCTGCTGCTGGCCATGTTCGTTTTCTGCGTCGATCTGTTCAAACGCAAATACCTCGACCGCAAACCCGACAGCGAGCTTTTCCTGCCTGGTGGCGGCGACCGGGCGTAGGGGACGCCGCAGCACCGGTTTTTGGCGAAAAGTGGTTCGAATGACGTTTTTTTTGGAAATATTCGGAAGAAAAGTTGTATCTTCGTACCGGTTTATTACTTTTGTTATTCGAATAACACTAAATTTCGGAATAAGAACCTAAATTCTTATCACAATGGCAAGAAATCTCAAAATCAGAGACCTTACGTTGCGTGACGGCCAGCAGTCGTCGTTCGCTACGCGTATGAATCAGGCGCAGATCGACCGCTGCCTGCCTTTCTACAAGGATGCGAATTTCTATGCGATGGAGGTGTGGGGCGGCGCCGTGCCCGATTCGGTCATGCGCTACCTGAACGAAAACCCGTGGACCCGCCTCGAGACGATCCACCGGGCCGTCGGCGACGTGTCGAAGCTCACGGCCCTCTCGCGCGGCCGCAATCTGTTCGGCTATTCGCCCTATACGGACGAGATCATCGACGGTTTCTGCCGCAATGCCATCCGGAGCGGTCTGGGCATCATGCGTATCTTCGACGCCCTGAACGACGTGGACAACGTGAAATCGACGGTCAAGTACGTCAAGCAGTACGGCGGCATCGCCGACTGCGCCGTTTGCTATACGGTGGACCCGAAATATCCCGAGCCGGGTTTCTGGGCCCGTCTTACGGGCAAGAAGAATCCCGCGCCGGTCTTCACGGACGCCTATTTCCTCGACAAGGCCAAACAGATGGCGGCTCTCGGCGCCGACATGATCACCATCAAGGACATGTCGGGACTCATTCCGCCGCGCCGCGTGGCTACGCTCGTGCGGCTGTTCAAGAAAAACCTCTCGGTTCCGGTCGATTTCCACACCCACTGCACCCCGGGCTACGGCCTGGCGTCGGTGCTTTCGGCCATCGTGGCCGGCGTGGATGTCGTGGACACCAACTGCTGGTACTTCGCCGGCGGAACGGGCGCCCCGGCCATCGAGCTGGTCCATGTCTTCTGCAAGAAGCTGGGCATCGACACGGGCGTGAACATGGAGGCCGTGGCGAAGATCAACGCTCAGTTGCGTGAGATCCGCAAGGAGCTGAACCTGTCCGTGTTCGGTACGGAGAAGCCCGAGCCGAAGCCCTTCAATCCGCTTACGGACGAGCTCCCCGCCGAGATCGAGGCCCTGTTCGACAAGGCCATCGAGGCCGCGCAGCGCGACGACGAGGCCGCTACGATCGACCTCTGCCGCAAGATCGAGGCCTACTTCGGATTCCCCGCTCCCAACGAGCTGGTGCAGAAGGCCGAGATTCCTGGCGGCATGTATTCGAACATGGTGGCCCAGCTCAAGCAGCTCAAGGCCGAGGAGATTCTGCCGCGTGCCATGGAACTGATTCCGTCGGTGCGTCTGGCCGCCGGTCTGCCCCCTCTGGTGACCCCGACGTCGCAGATCGTCGGCGCGCAGGCCGTGAACTGCGCCCTCGACGAGAAGGCCGGACGACCGATGTACACCAACAAGTCGTCGCAGTTCGTGGGGCTGGTGAAGGGCGAGTACGGCCATACGCCCGTGAAGATCGACCCCGAGTTCCGGTTCAAGATCTGCGGCGTGCGCGAGGAGACGCCCTACGATACCTCCAAGTACAAGATGCAGCCCAATCCCGAACTGCCGGAGGCCGGGGGTGTGAAGCTCGCCGCCGACGAGAAGGAGGTGCTGCTGCTCGAACTCTTCCCGATGGTGGCCAAGACTTTCCTTACCGAACAGAAGAAGAAAGCCTACGAGGCGTCGAAACCCGCCGAGCCGAAGGCCGCGGCGCCGCAGCCCGCCGCCGCGAAGCCGCAGGCCGCCATCACGGGCCATGTCGTGACGGCTCCGCTGCCCGGCCGCATCCTGTCGATCGACGTGAAGGCGGGCGACACGGTGAAAGCGGGGCAGGAGGTGCTGGTGCTCGAAGCCATGAAGATGGAGAACTCCATCGCGACCGACTACGCCGGCAAGGTGAAGCAGATTCTTGTCGAAGTGGGCGAGAATGTCGCCACGGACGCCGTGCTGATGGAGATCGAATAGCGCGGGCCGCATCCCTTTGATTATTCGGTTCCGTCCGCAGTCGCCGTACTGCGGGCGGAATTTTTTCAGGGGCCTTCTCTATTCGTCTTTCGTCTTCGACGGGGCGTATTCCTGCAGGACGTAGGTCGTGAAGATCGGGAAGAACATCATTCCCAGCGACGGCAGCAGCACGCAGAAGACCTTGCCGACGGCTGTGACGGGGAAGATCTCCGCGCCGACGGTCGTGACGTTCATCCAGGCCCACCAGAGGGCGTTTCCGAAACCGTGCAGTTTGGGATTGACCGGCAGCTCGTAGTCGTAGAAGACCAGTGCGGAGATATAGGTGAAGACGACCACCGTGAAGACATAGGCCGTCAGCAGCCGGCGGACCTTGTTGCCTACGAGCCATCCCGTGACGATCACCATGGCCAGGAAGGCCCTCAGAAGCGGCATCAGTCCGATGAGCATCCCGACGCTGCGGGACGGCTCCGCACCGCTCCAGAGCATGAGGTTCAGGTAGGGGACCGAGAGCAGCAGGAAGGGCAGGTTGCGGAAGAAGAAGCGCCCTTTGCGCTCCGCGGCGGCCCAGCGCACGAAAAAGTCGCAGAGGAAGATCAGGCAGACGATGAACTGCACGCCGAGGAACAGGGGCGAGAAGCGGAGCCGGTCGCCGCCGATCACCTCCCACGACACGGCGGCGAGAAGCGCCAGTCCGGCGAGCGCCTTGACCGCTCCGAGCGTCCGGGAGAGCCGGTCCTGCGAAAAAAGGGTTTGCGGCATGACGTTTCGTTTTTCGCGCATCCGGTTCAAAATCAGTGCCACGCTCCGGACCGAAAAAAATCCGGCGGTGTTTTTGCGTTTTTTTGGGTCAAAGATTTTGCACGAACGAAAATTTCTATTACCTTTGCACTCGCTTTCAGCAATGGCGGGATAGCTCAGCTGGTTAGAGCGCATGATTCATAATCATGAGGTCGAGAGTTCAAGTCTCTCTCCCGCTACGGACAAGGGGTTGCGATCGAATCGCAACCCCTTGTCCGTTTTCGGCCTGCCGTTGCGCCGTCGGCGTGCGGCTACTCTTTCCGCTGCTCCCTGAGCAGGTCGCGGATTTCGGCGAGCAGTTGCTCCTCCTTCGAAGGCGCGGGTGCCGGCGCCGGGGCGGGCGCCTCCTCCTTTTTCCTCATCAGCCGGTTCATCAGCTTGACCATCAGGAAGACGCAGAGCGCCAGGATCGTGAAGTCCACGCACTGCTGGATGAATGCGCCGTAGTTCCACCAGATCGGTTCGGCGGCCTGGACGGCCTCCGGCGTGACGTCTCCGACGATGTTGCCCACCGAATGCACGGCGCTCGACGTCACGTCGCGCATTTTCGAAATGTCGAGCCGCAGTTGCGAGAAGTCGGTGTTGCCGAGCAGCGCGCCGATCGGCGGCATGAGGATGTCGTTCACCAGCGACGAGACGATCTTGCCGAACGCTCCGCCGATGATTACGCCCACGGCCATGTCCATCACGTTGCCTTTGAGCGCGAACTCCTTGAATTCTTTGAAAAATGCCATGATACGTTGTGTTTTTAAGGGTTTGTACGATACAAATTTAATCCGTTTTCGGTTACGAACGCCTCCCGGGACGGACTTTCGTATAAAATGCGTGCCGCGAAGGGTTCGTATCGCGTTTTTTTATACCTTTGTATGTTTGAAATTTTTTAACCCGAACCGACAAAAACTCTCTCGATGACTCCTGCTGCCGTACTCGCCACCGTTTTGGGCTATATCGCCGTTCTTTTCGCCGTCGCCTGGATTTCGGGCCGCCGTGCCGACAATGCCGGATTCTTCACCGGCAACCGCCGCACGCCGTGGTACATGGCCGCCTTCGCCATGATCGGCGCCGCCATTTCGGGCGTGACCTTCATCTCGGTGCCCGGATCGGTGGCCGTCGATTCCTTTTCCTACATGCAGATGGTCGCGGGCTTTACCGTCGGGCAGTTCGTCGTGGCCTTCGTGCTCATTCCGCTCTTCTACCGCCTGCGCGTGGTCTCGCTCTACGAGTATCTGGACGACCGCTTCGGCGTCGCCTCGCACCGCACCGGCGCATGGTTCTTCTTCATCTCGAAAATTCTCGGCGCCGCGCTGCGGGTCTATGTCGTCTGTGCCGTGCTGCAGTTGCTCGTTTTCGACCGTTACGGGCTGCCTTTCTGGTTCAATGCGCTGATTACGATGGCCTTCGTCTGGCTCTATACGCAGCAGGGGGGTGTCAAGTCGCTGATCTGGACCGATTCGCTCAAGACCTTCTGTCTCGTGACGAGCCTCGTCCTGTCGATCGTCTTCATCATGCGGGGGCTGGATTTCTCCTTTTCGGATACGGTGCGCGAAGTCTCCTCGTCGCCCATGTCGCGGATCTTCTTCTTCGACGATCCCGCCTCGGACCGCTATTTCTGGAAGATGTTCGCCGCGGGCATCGTCCTGCTGGTCTGCATGACCGGACTGGACCAGGACCTCATGCAGCGCAACATGAGCTGCGCCACCCCGCGCGATTCGCAGAAGAACATCGTGCTGACGGCCGTGAGCCAGATCGTCGTCATCTTCCTCTTTCTGGTGCTGGGCGTGCTGCTCTACCTTTACATGGAGCACTGCGGACTGGCGATGCCCGAAAAGACGGACCAGGTCTTTTCGCTCGTGGCCGTCGGGGGCGGATTGCCGCTCGTCGTCGGCGTGCTGTTCGTCATAGGGCTTATTTCGAGCACCTATTCGGCCGCCGGGTCGGCCCTCACGGCCCTCACGACCTCCTTCACGGTCGATATTCTGGAGGGCACGAAACGCTACGGCGAAGCCCGCCTGACACGCATCCGCCGGGGGGTGCACGTCGCCATGGCGCTGGGTATGGCGCTCGTGATCCTCGCCTTCGGCTATCTGGCCGACGACAGTGTGATCAACCTGGTCTATAAGGTCGCCAGTTACACGTATGGCCCGATTTTGGGTATGTTCGTCTTCGGCATGTTCACACGCCTCCGGGTCCGCGACCGCTGGATGCCGCTGGTGGCCGTCGCGGCTCCCGTGCTGAGCGGCTTCCTGCAATGGTGGGCGCTCGAGGCATGGGACTACCGCATCGGGTTCGAACTGTTGATCTACAATGCGCTGTTTACCGTGATCGGTATGCTGTTGCTGGTTAAACGTCATGAAAAATAGAATCTTATACCTGCTTATTTCAGTTTTCGCTTTAAGCTGTGTTCCGACCGCTGCCGCCGAGCGGATCGGCATGCCCGTGCGGCGGGCCATCGGCCGCACGCTTTCGCGCATCGTCGCCCGCGAAGTGTCGGGCGGCTACGTGAAGGTGCAGGGCGTGGATGCCTCCCGCGGCAGGGTGCGTGTCTATGCCTCGGTCGGACTTTCCTATTACCCCTTTCGCGAAGGGAACGCCGGGGCCATGCGCGATTCGGTCCGGGCGCTGCTGCCCCGCGAATACCGCAGAGCGCGGATCGAACTCTATACCGACGGCCGCGAGATCGCCGAACTGATTCCGATGGCTTACCGCGACCCCGATCAGGTGCGCAGGCTCGTCGCCCGGCGGCGGCTCGTTCCCTTCACCAACCGTTCCGCGCGGCCGCTGGTCGAGCGGCTTTCGGCCCCCGTGCGGGCCGGGAAGGGGCTTGCAGGCAGGCATATCGCCTTGTGGCAGAGCCACGGACGCTATTTCGACCAGCCGAAGAACCTCTGGAAATGGCAGCGTTCGCAGTTGTGGCAGACCTGCGAGGACCTTTATACGCAGGGATACGTTCTGCCGTACCTCGTGCCGATGCTCGAAAACGCCGGGGCGTGCGTCGTGCTGCCGCGCGAGCGCGACGTGCAGTTGCACGAGGTGCTCGCCGATAACGATGCCCCCGGACAGTACGCCGAATCGGGCGTCTGGGGGCCGGGCGGCGCGGGCTTCGCCCACCTGCGGCAGGTCTATCGGGCGGGCGAGAACCCCTTCCGCGACGGCACGACGCGCCGGACGCGGAGCGTACGGGGCGAGGCGACGGGCAGCGCCGTGTGGCGCGCCGATATTCCCGAGCGGGGCGAATACGCCGTGTATGTGAGTTATGAGTCGCTTCCGGAAAGCGCCGATGATGCGGAATATACGGTGCATCACCTCGGGGGCGACACGAAGTTCGCCGTGAATCAGACGATGGGCGGCGGCACGTGGATCTATCTCGGAGGGTTCCTCTTCGACGCCGGCGAACAGGCCGTCGTCACTCTTTCGAACCGTTCGCGCGAGGCGGGGCGCGTCGTGTCGGCCGATGCCGTGAAGATCGGCGGCGGCTACGGCAACGTGGCCCGCACGGTGTGCGACTCGCTGCGTATCGGGGGCGGGACCTATGCCGAGGAGACGAGCGGCTATCCCCGTTTCTGCGAGGGGGCGCGCTACTGGCTCCAGTGGGCCGGGTTCGGCGAGGAAGTCTATACTCCGAAAGGCGGGACGGACGACTACAAGGACGACTACATGTCGCGTGCGCATTGGGTCAATGCCCTTGCGGGCGGTTCGGAGCGGATGCCCGACTCCGCGGGGCTGCGCATTCCGGTCGATATGGCGCTGGCGTTCCATTCCGACGCGGGCGTTCGCGACGGCGACGAGACGATCGGCACGCTGGGCATCTTCTTCACGCGCGAGAACAAGGGCCGCTTCGGGGGCGGCGCCGACCGCTACCGTTCGCGCGACCTGACCGATCTGGTGATGACCCAGATCGTCTCGGACATCCGCCGCGCATGGGAGCCGGAGTGGAACCGCCGCGGACTCTGGAACCGGGCCTACTACGAAGCCCGCGTCCCCGGCGTGCCGACGATGCTGCTCGAACTGCTCTCGCACCAGAATTTCGCCGACATGCGCTACGGCAGCGACCCGCGCTTCCGGTTCTCCGTGGCGCGTGCCGTCTATAAGGGCATCCTGCGCTACCTCGCCTCGCAGTACGGCGTGCCGTACGTCGTGCAGCCGCTGCCCGTCGGGGAGGTCGCGGCGGAGTTCGCCGGCGGCGACGAGGTGCGCGTGTCGTGGACGCCCGTCGCGGATTCGCTCGAAGCGACGGCCGCGCCCGACGGCTATGTCGTCTATACGCGCATCGACGACGGCGGGTTCGACAACGGCCGCTATACCGCGGAGCCCTTTTTCGTCGAACGGCAGGAACCGGGGCGGATTTACAGCTACCGCATCGCGGCGGTCAATGCCGGAGGCGAGAGCTTTCCGAGCGAGATCGTCGCGGCGTGCCGCGTGCCCGATGAACGGGGACGCGTGCTGATCGTCAATGGATTCGACCGTGTAAGCGGTCCCGTCAGCCAGCGCTGCGACTCGCTGGCGGGTTTCCGCACGGACCTCGACGGCGGGGTTCCCGACCGGCGGGACATCACCTTCATCGGGCCGCAGGAGGTCTTCGACCCGGCGCAGGCGCGCTGCGAGGTGGACAGCCTGGCACTCGGGGCCTGCGGCTGCGACTATGCCGCGGACGTCATCGGCGGCAATACGTTCGACTATGCCGCCCTGCACGGGCGTTCGGTCGCCGCGGCAGGGTATTCGTTCTGCTCGATGACGGCGCGGCGTGCGGCGGACGGATGGGATGCGGCGGAGTATCCCGTCGTGGACCTCATCCTCGGCAAGCAGCGCCGGACGGTGGTAGGCCGCGGGGTGCGCGGGGAGGAGTTCGAGGCGTTTCCGGCTGATTTGCAGCATACGATAAGCGATTACCTCATGCAGGGCGGCAACCTGTTCGTTTCGGGCAGCTATGTCGCTTCGGACCTGGAGGCGGAGACGGCTTCGGAGGCCGACCGGCGTTTCGCCCGCGAGGTGCTGCACTGTGTCGCGGCGGGGATGGAGGTCTCCGCCGACCAGCCCGAGGCCCGGCGCGGCCGGGTGCGCGTGATGACACCGGAGGCGGCCTTCTCGCGCGGCGAGTACCGGTTCAACGACGCTTACGGCCCGGATTGCTACCGGGTCGAGACGGCCGACCGGCTGCGGCCTGCGGGCGACGGAGCGTTCCCGGTGATGCGCTATGCCGGAGGCGGCGTTGCGGGGGTGGCTTTCGGGATGCCGTGTCCGGCCGCGGAAGCCGCCGGGAGCGCCGGACCTGCCGACGGTGCGGGGAATGCCGGAGACGCTGCGGACGGCGGTCGGCTCGCCGCCGGAGGGCGGGGATTCGTCGTGGGATTCCCCTTCGAGACGATCGTCTCGGAGGTGCAGCGCGACCGGCTGATGCGCGATGCGCTGCGGTTTCTGACCGGCGGATCCCGTTCGGGACCGGACGCCGGGGCCGGGCGGTGACGGATCGGCATTCCGGCGTACCGGAGTTTCGATAGGATCGTATATGTGATTATTGAATAGTATTTTATAAAATTTATCTGCCATGTCGCTCGAACAACGGATTTCCAAAGGAATCATGGAGGCCATGAAGGCCAAGGACACGGTGCGCCTGAGTGCACTGCGCAATGCGAAGAAGTATATCATCGAGGCCAAGACCTCGGGACCGGAGATCGCCGAACTCCCCGACGCCGACGTGCTGAAGATCGTTTCGAAGCTCGCCAAGCAGGGGACGGATTCGGCGGCTATCTTCACGGAGCAGAACCGCCCCGATCTGGCGCAGGAGGAACTGGCTCAGGTGGCCGTCTATCAGGAGTTTCTGCCCCGGCAGCTCACGCCCGAGGAGCTGACGGCCGAGGTGCGGGCGCTTATCGCCGAGACGGGAGCCTCGTCGCTCAGGGAGATGGGCAAGGTGATGGGGCTGGCTTCGAAACGCCTCGCGGGCCGTGCCGACGGCAAGGACATTTCGGCCAAGGTCCGCGAGCTGCTGGCCTGATCCGCGGTTGCCCGCAGGGATTCGCTGCGACAGCGGATGTGCCGGGGCGGAGGATTGCCGGTCCGGTTTTCCGTCGGAGGGCGGTCGTCCGTCGTCCGTTATCCGTCCGGGAAGCGGCCGTGTCGTATCCGGAATGCCGCTAACGAAATTGATATATGCACGTACTCGAATCGTTGCACCGCAATGTGAAAACCGTGGCCATGCCGTCGGCGATGCTCGTGGGGGCGGTGTTGTGCCGCCCGGTCACGGCGCTGGAGACCTGGTCGGGGCGGATGGTCACGCCCGTTCTGATCTTCCTCATGCTGTTCGTCACCTTCTGCCGCGTGCGGCCCTCCGAAATGCGGCTCTCGATGCTGCACGGCTGGCTTCTGCTCTTTCAGACCATAGCCTGCGTCGGCGTCTATTTCCTGCTGCTGCCCCTCGACCGGACGGTGGCGCAGGGGGCGATGATCTGCGTGCTGGCGCCCGTGGCGATGGCCGCCGTGGTGATCGGGGGCATGCTCGGCGCCAATGTTGCCACGATGGCCACGTACAGCCTCCTGTGCAATATGACCGTGGCGCTGCTGGCGCCCGCTGTGCTCTCCTTTGCCGGAACGGGGGCGTGTTCGTTCGCCGGGATGCTGGCCCGTATCGTGCCGTTGCTCGTACTGCCCTTCGCGGCTGCGCAGTGCTGCCGAGCCGTGCTGCCCGGCGTCGCGGGATGGGTCGCCGCCCATAGCCGGATTTCGTTCTACCTCTGGCTCGTGTCGCTGGCGGTCGTCATCGGCCGCACGACGGCCTTCCTCATCGACCTGCACGATGCGTCGGCAGCCACGGAGCTGTGGCTGGCCGCTGCGGCGCTCGCGATCTGTCTCGTGCAGTTCAAGACCGGCCGCGCCATCGGCCGGCGCTACGGCGATCCTGCGGCCGGAGGACAGTCCCTGGGGCAGAAGAACACGGTGCTGGCCGTGTGGATGGCACAGTCGTTTCTCGACCCGATCTCCTCGGTGGCCCCGACGGCGTATATCGTCTTTCAGAACTTCGTGAACTCGTACCAGATTTGGCGAAAGGACCGGGAACGGACGGAAAACCGGGTGTGAACCGCCTGTTCCGTGCGGATGCGGAGAGCGGAACAGGTCCGTTCAGAGGGCCTGCGGTGTGTTCCGGGAGGCGCTGCGGCGGGGCAGGTCGTGCGTAAGGGAAAGGTCCGGGGCCGGAAAAGCGGGAGACGGACGGAGAGACGGATCTCGACGGAGGAGCGAGCGGCGGAAACGGCGGAGGGAGAACGGAGACGCCGCGGGCGAAGGGCGGAAAATCGGCGGGGCTTCCGGCCGGAAAATTTGAGAAAACAGCCGGAATTTCGTATATTTGTAATGGAATACCGTCTGTATGATGCGTTTGGATTCACGTATGCAACATTCGGACGCGCCCGGCCTGAAGGAAGTATGACAATCGAGAAACTGGACGGCACTTCGCCCCGCCTTTATGCGCTCGTCGCCCCGCTGGTCATGCGGCGCAGCGTGTTGCGCCAGAACAACAACTATCCGTTCTGGACCTCGCGTTCGCACACGTGGTTCGTGGCGTGGGAGGGCGATGTCGTGTTCGGATTCGTGCCGGTGGAGATCACCGACGGCGGGGCCGCCAAGATCAACAACTACTACGTTTCGGGGGACGATCCGCAACTGCTCGCGCGGTTCCTGCGGGAGATCGTCCGCTATTACGGCCGCGATTACGCGATCCGTTCCGTGACGCTGATCCGCCACGCGGAGGTATTCCGCGCCGAGGGCTTCGCGCCCGTCCGGGAGTGGAAGGAGTACGTGGCGATGGAATACGGGAAAAGCCGGCGGCCATGAATGTCTATGAACGGACCCAGCAGCGGTTGAAGATACTCTTCGAGAGCTTCGACAACATTTACGTCTCCTTCTCCGGCGGCAAGGACAGCGGCGTGCTGCTGAACCTCTGCATTGACTATGTCCGGCGGCACGGGCTGAACCGCCGGATCGGGGTCTTCCACATGGATTACGAGATACAGTACCGCGATACGGTCGATTACGTGAATCGGACCCTTGCAGCGAATGCCGACATACTCGACGTCTATCGGGTCTGCGTGCCGTTCAAGGTGCAGACCTGTACCTCGATGTTCCAGCGTTACTGGCGCCCGTGGGAGGAGTCCAAACGAAGCCTTTGGGTGCGTGAAATGCCCGCGGGAAGCCTTGTCCGGAGCGATTTTCCGTTCTTTACCGACGAGATGTGGGACTACGAGTTCCAGACCCGTTTCGCGGAGTGGCTCCATGCCCGGTGCGGCGCCGCACGCACCTGCTGCCTGATCGGCATCCGCACGCAGGAGAGTTTCAACCGCTGGCGCACGATTTACAGCGACCGCAACCTGCACCGTTTCGCCGGCATGCGGTGGATCCGCCAGTGGGCCGAGGGCGGGATCTGCAATGCCTATCCGCTCTACGACTGGCTGACCACCGACGTATGGACGGCGAACGGGAGGTTCGGCTGGCCCTACAACCGCCTTTACGATCTCTTCTACCGGGCCGGCGTGCCGCTGGACAGTCAGCGCGTGGCCAGCCCGTTCATTTCGCCCGCCATTTCGAGCCTGCACCTCTACAAGGCCATCGACCCCGACACGTGGGGCCGTATGATCGGCCGGGTGAACGGTGCCGATTTCGCCGCGCTGTACGGTCGGACGGCCGCCGTGGGGTGGCAGTCGGTCCGCCTGCCGAAGGGAATGACCTGGGAACGGTACATGCGCTTCCTGCTCGCGACCCTTCCGGAGCGGACCCGCCGGAACTACCTCGAGAAGCTCTCCGTGAGCATCCGTTTCTGGCGCGACAAGGGCGGCTGCCTCTCCGACGAGACCATCGGAAAGCTGCGGCAGGCGGGGATCAGGATCGAAGTGGGCGACCGCAGCTCCTACCGCACGGACAAGCGTCCGGTTCGCATGGATTACCTGGACGATATCGACCTGCCGGAGTTCAGCCGCCTGCCGACCTTCAAGCGCATCTGCATCTGCATCCTCAAAAACGACCACGCCTGCAAGTACATGGGCTTCTCGCCGAACAAGAGCGAGCGGCAGCGGCGCAAGAAAATCATGGAGAAATATGAATCGCTCTTACGAATACCCGACTGAGGCGACCTTCCGGAGTCCCGTTTACAGCGTCCGGGCCGTGCCGGTGGAGAAGGTCGTGGCGAACAGCTACAATCCCAACGTCGTCGCGCCGCCCGAGATGAAACTGCTGGAGCTGTCGATCTGGGAGGACGGCTACACGATGCCGTGCGTCTGCTACTACGATGCGGTGCGCGACGTCTATGAGCTGGTGGACGGATACCACCGTTACATGGTGCTCAAGACCTCGAAACGAATCTACGAGCGCGAGCGGGGGCTGCTGCCCGTCGCCGTGATCGAGAAGGACCTCTCGCACCGCATGGCCTCGACCATCCGTCACAACCGGGCGCGCGGCACGCACAACGTCGAACTGATGAGCGAGATCGTCGCCGAGCTGACGCGGGCGAACATGTCCGACCGCTGGATCATGCGGCATATCGGCATGGGGCGCGACGAGCTGCTGCGACTCAAGCAGATCACGGGACTCGCCGAACTCTTCGCCGACCGGGAGTTCAGTCTCGGCGACCCCGGGGAGGAGGGCGAAGGGGAGCGGTCCGCGGAAGAGACCGCCGAAAAGACCGCCGAACCGGTCGGATGCCGCTGACCCTTCGGCCGGCGAGGATTACACCATGTCGTCGCCGGCCTTGGCGTATCTTACGCGGATGGTTTTGTGGAACGGGATGAACCGCGAAACGACGGCGAGGAGCAGCGAAACGGCGAACAGCCACCCCAGAATATCCTTGAGGGCCAGCAGCAGACTTTGCTGTTGGAGGGTCGAATAGAGCTCTCCGGTCGCCAGTTGCGCCGCTTCGGCGTATCCGTGTCCCCGTGCCAGCGAGGAGTCCAGCGCTGCGGCGTATTTCGCTGCGGCGGCCGGGTCCGTCAGCGTGAAGTGCTCCGAGAGCGAGCAGAGATATTTCTGCTGCAAGCGGTAGAGTGCGTTGCCGTAGAACGAGGCGGCCATGACAGGAGCCAGCACCGAGCGGCAGGCGATTAGGAAAAAGGCGTTGCAGATCAGGTATTTGGGATTCAACTCCTCGACGGCGAACAGTGCGAAGGCGATGATGAGCGTCAGCATCCCCGCTCCGCGGACGAAGACCGGGAAAAAGAGGCTCTGGTAGGTGCTCCCGGGCGAGATGCCGAAATAGAGCAGGCCGAAGAAGAGTGCGAAGCAGGCCATGCCTCCGGCTATGAGAAAACGGAACCGCCACCGCTGCCAGCGGAACCACCAGAAGCAGACGAACGCTCCGAGGGCGTAGCCGGGCAGCAGCCAGACGTAGAGCGTGTAGGAGTGCGTGGCGTCCACCTGCAGGATGGAGGTCATGTAGTTGGTCAGCAACGTCGTGGAGGTGCTGAAGAACATGACGATCATCATATAGAGATAACCCACGAGCGCCTTGGGCTGGCGTAGCGGCGCCAGATCGACGTAGGGGTTCCGGGAGCGGTGCTGCGTGCGGAGGAAAAAGACGAGCAGCGCGGGGCCGAGCACGACGTAGAGGCAGATGCGGGGCGATGACAGCCAGTCGAGCACCTTGCCGTAGCAGAGTACGTACATGAGCATCAGCAGTCCGGCCGAGGCGACGAACATTTCGCGGACATGCAGCTCGCGCAGCGGTATCCGGCGCAGCGGACGGTCGTGACGGAAGCAGATCGCCACCATGAGCAGGGCCGCGAGCAGGAGGATCATCATGAAGTAGTACATGTACTTCCAGTCGTAGTGGTAGGCCAGCTCGGCCGTGATGATCATGGAGAGCTGGCCGCAGCCGAAGACCAGCGGGTAGAAGTAGGCGTAAAATTCGCTGCGGACATCCTTCGGGCTGAAGATGGTCTTGATCCGCCGGATGCACCACAGCATAAGGAATCCCTTGAGAAAACCGATGAAGAAGCTGCACACGATGAGCGTGTCGGCGCTTTGGGAACGGGCGCAGAACCAACTGAGGAGGAATTGCAGCGTCAGGTCCGCCAGCAGCAGCACTTTGGAGGAGACCGCGCCGAGGACCTTCGGCACGATGGGGTAGGCGATGGCCATGCCGGCCGAAGCGGCATAGTAGCCCATCGTGATGTCTTCCGCATTGGAACCCAGCGTGTTCGACACTTCGAGCATGCTCCCCGTGTAGGAGCCGTTGAGCATGGTGACGGGCAACAGGACGGAGAACAGCCCCGCCACGGCCAGCCGGTCGGGAACCCATCGGCGGACGGGCAGTTCCAGTGCGGCGGCCGTAATCATCGGCGGCGGGCTTCGGTTTCGACCATCATGCCGGCCCGCAGCAGGTCCATCTCCTCGTCCGAAATGCCTTCGAGGTCGATGCGGACAGGGATGCGCTGCTGCACCTTCACGAAGTTTCCGGCCGAATTGTCGGTCGGAACCAGTGCGTATTTCGAGCCGGTCGCCTCCGAAATGGCCGTCACGCGGCCCCGGAACCGGCGGCCGGGGAAGGCGTCCACCTTGACGACGACCTCTTGACCGATGTGGATGTGCGCGATCTGCGTCTCCTTGTAGTTGGCCGTGATGTACTTGTCCCGGTTGCGCACCAGGTAGGAGACGGTCTGTCCGGCCTGCACGAACTGTCCCGGTTCCAGCGTACGGCGGCCGATATAGCCGTCGTAGGGGGCTGTCAGCACCGTGTAGGAGAGGTTCAGGCGCGCCATGTCCAGATCGGCCTCGCGGCGGAGTATGTTGGCTTCGGCGCCTACCGTCCGTCTGCTGGCTTCGGCGTACTGCGACCGGGCTGCCTCCTTCTGCGCCACGAGCGCCCGGTAGCGGGCCTCCGCGGCTTCGTAGGCGGCTTTGGCCTGCTCGTACTGCTGTCCCGGAACCGATTCGTCGCGCAGCAGCCGTTCGAAACGACGGAAATCCTGCTCCGTCTGCCAGAGTTTCGCCCGGGCTTCGGCGATGTTGGCCTCCTGCACCGCGACGTTCGTGCGCGAGGTCTCGATGCCCGAATGGATCACTCCCTGCGTGCCGCGGGCGTCGAGCAGCGCGGCTTCGGCCTCCTTCACCCGGATCCGGTATTCGCGGTCGTCGAGGATCAGCAGCGTGTCTCCTTCGCGGACGAACCGGTGTTCGGTGAACCGCACTTCGCGGACGTATCCCGCGACGCGGATGTTCAGCGGGGCGACGTACTGATCGACGAAGGCATCGTTGGTCACCACGTAATTGACGTGCCGCCAGAAGTAGTCGGCCGTCGCCCAGAGCCCCGATCCCGCCAGCAGGACGCATACCGCGTTCAGAAGGATGTTGCGCAGGCGGTGTTTGCGCAGCTCCTGTCGTTTTCTGTTCCAGTTTCCCATATCGGACGATTCGTCAGAGACGCCCGCAGGCTCTCAGCAGTTGGTAATAGGTGTAGACGACGCGCGTGCGTGCCGCCGTCAGTTGCAGTTCGACGTCGAGCCGCACGCTGTTCGCGTCCAGCAGATCGGTCAGGATGGCCAGTTGGTTCATGTAGCGGTTCTGCATGATGCGGTAGTTCTCCTGCGCCTGCCGGGCCGAGAGCCGCAGGGCCTTGACCTCCTGCACGGCCTCCCGGTGGCGCAGGTAGGCCGTGTGCACGCGCAGGCGGAGACGCTGCATCTCCTGCTCTTCGGCGTTCCGGTTCAGGGCGACCGCCAGCCGGCTTTCGCGCACCTTGTGGCGGCTCTTGTAGAGCGCGAAAAGGGGCACGGAGACCGACAGTCCGACGTTCCAGTTGTTGTTGTAGAGGTCCTCCATCGTCCGGGCGACGGGGCGGGCCAGCGTGTTCGAGGCGTAGAGCGAGACGTCGGGCCGGATGGCGGAGCGCGCCAGTGCGACGTCGTTCCGTGCCAGTTCGGTCTGCATTCGCAGGCGTTTCAGGTCCGGGTCGCCGGCATAGGCCTCTCCGACATACGTCTCGTAGGACTCCAGTTCGATCGGGCGGTGCAGGATGGCCGTGTCGGGGCGGATGAGCAGCGTTTCCCGCAGTCCCAGCAGGATGTCCAGGTGCTGGGACGCCAGCACGAGGTCGTTCTGCGTCCGTTGCAGCGAGAGCCGGTCGTCGGTCAGTTGCATTTCGCTGCGCAGCACGTCGTTGTTCGTGATGAGCCCTTCCTCCTTCATCCGGCGGATGTCGTGCAGGCGGCGTTCCGACTCCTCGATGTTGCGGGAGAAGACCTCCTGCCGGCGGTAGAGTTCGAAAAGCTGCATGTATTGCTCCAGAAGGGCCAGACGGATGTCCGCGGCATCCGCTTCGGTGCGCAGCGCGGCGAGCGAACGCTCCATGCCCGCCTTGCGGACGGCGTAGCGCAGTTTCCCTCCCCGGTAGATCGGCTGCGAGAGGTCCACGGCGTAATTCTGCGACCAGTCGGGTGCGTCGGGATGATAGGCGCCGGCGAGCCCCTGCCGGAAGACGGTCGGCCGGCAGGCGTAGCCTCCCCGCAGGCCGACCTGCAGGTCGGGCAGCCGTTCGGCCCGGGCGCCCCGTTCCCGTTCGAGGGCGCTCCGCTCCTCCAGCGCATCGGCCTGCAATGCCAGGTTGTGTCGGACGCCCAGTTCGAAAAGCCGCTCCACGGGAAGGAAGAGCGTGTCGCTCTGGGCCGCGGCGGGCAGTGCGGCGGACAGGCAGATCAGAAAAAGACCGAACCGTTTGCAGTTGTTCCAGCTCATCGTGAATTGTTTGGGTAAAGTCCGGGCGTGGGGACGTCCGGGCCCGAAGGGCCTTGTCCGGGAGCGGGAGGAGTCCCCGTCCGATTGCGGGGGCAAAGATACGAATTTTGTTCAAATCGGTCAAATGTCTGTCCGATATCGGTGTCCGGATTGTATCGGCAGCCGGCTTTCAGCGCCGCCCGTCCTGTTCCCTCCGGGCCGCCTCCCAGCCGATGAGGGCGTTTTTGCGCGTCGGTCCGTAGCGGTAGTTGCCGATGATGCCCGAGGCCTGGATGACCCGGTGGCAGGGAATGAGAAGCACGACGGGATTGTTTCCGAGCGCCGTGCCGACCGCACGCTGCGCCCCTTCGTATCCCGCCTTCTGCGCCAGGTCGGAGTAGGTGGTCAGTCCGCCGCTCGGAATCTGGAGCAGCGCGTTCCATATCTTGAGCTGAAATGCGGTTCCCTTCAGATGCAGGCGGACCGCCTCGGTGTCGCTCCAGTCCCGGCCGAAGATCGAGAGGGCCCGTTGCTGGTTCGGATCGGTTCCCCGGTGGTACGAGGCGTTCGGAAAGAGGCCTCTCAGCCGTTCGAAGGCTTCGTCCCGGCCTTCGTCGGCGAAGGTCAGGTGGCAGATGCCCTTGGGGGTCGAGGCGACGATGACTTCACCGAAAGGTGTCGGAGCGAACGAGTAGCCGATTTCGAGGCAGGCTCCGCCGCGTTTGTATTCGCCGGGCGTCATGCCCTCGATCGTGACGAAAAGATCGTGCAGGCGGCTCGTGGTCGAGAGGCCCGCTTCGCTCGCCGCATCGAACAGCGAGGCGCGGGTCTCCGTCAGGATTTTTTTCGCGTATTCGACGCTCAGGAAGCGGGCGAACTGTTTGGGGGAGACGCCCACCCGTCGTTGGAACATGCGCTGGAAGTGGCAGGGGCTCAGGTGCACGTGGTCCGCCACGTCGCCGAGTCCGGTGTGCGAGGTGCGGTGCAGAATCAGAAATTCGATGGCCGCCGCGATCCGTTCGCTGTCGAGTTCCTGCTGGGTTTTCATGGGGCGTATCGTTGCGTTTTTCGTTCGGATTCATTTCACGAAAGTGTCCCGGAACGGCAGGAGCGGTTCCGATTCCAGTTCGAGGAGCCATCGTTTCGCTGCCAGTCCGCCGCCGTAGCCCGTCAGCGAACGGTCGCTGCCGATGACGCGGTGGCAGGGGACGAAGATCGAGAGCGGGTTCGCACCGTTCGCATTGGCCACGGCCCGCACGGCTTTCGGCTGGCCGATGCGGCGGGCCAGCTCCCCGTATGAGACGGTCGCACCGAACGGGATCGCCAGCAGCGCGCGCCAGACGGTCTTCTGGAACTCCGTACCGGCGAACGACAGGGGAATGTCGAATGTCCGGCGGTATCCGGCGAAGTACTCGTCCAACTGACGGGCTGCCTCGTCGAGCAGAGGCGACGGGGCTTCGATGAAGCGGGCCCGCAGGAGACGTCGTACGCGCCGGTCCACGAATCCCCGGTGTCGTTCGTTCCGCCAGTCGCAAAGGCAGAGGCTTTCCCCGAACGATCCGAGCAGCAGTTCGCCGCAGGGCGAGCCGTAAGTCTGCACCCGAATCGTCGTTTCGGGCTTTTCGGGTAGGGCGGGACGCCGCGCGTCAGCTTTTCTTCGGGTTTCCATGCGGTTGTCTTTTGAGTCCGTGATCTTTCAGTTCCGCGATCGCTCCGGAGGATACGGCCCACAGATAGATACATGCCACGCTTCCGCAGGGCGAGTAGCGGCGCCGGTATTTTTCGAACAGTGCGCGGTCTATCTCCCGATGGCCGTGCAGCATCCGCAATCCCCGCCGGATCGCCAGATCGCCGTAGCTCAGAATGTCGGGCCGTTGCAGGGAGTGAAGCATCAGCATTTCGGCGCTCCATACGCCGATGCCTTCCAGTGCCGAAAGCCGGGCGCAAACCTCTTCGTCGGGCAGGTCGCGCAGCGCGTCGATATCGAATTCACCGTCGATGATCTTCCGGGCGGCCGAGCGGATGTAACCGACTTTGCGGAGCGACAGTCCGAGGTTTCGCAGCGTTTCGGGCGGCAGCGCGTCGATGACGGCCGGGGTGACCGGACCGATGGCAGCCTGTATCCGCTGCCAGATCGTTTCGTGTGCCCGGGTCGAAATCTGCTGTCCGACGATGGTATGGACGAGTGCGGCGAAAAGGTCGGGAATGACTCGCCGTTTCACCATACCCACACGGTCGATCACTTCGGCCAGCCGTTCGTCCTGTCTTCTGAGGTGGGAGAGCTCCGTCTCCCCGTAGCGGAAATACTCCTCCATCGCATCTTATTTTCGGCGCAAGGCCTTTTCGGAATCCTGCGGAGCCTGCGCACGTTCGTCGCGGGTATATCCCCGCACGACGGAGGCCACCGTGATCGAATAACGTTCGAAAAGCGTTTCGCCGCCCTTTTTCTGGCAGTTCCGGTGGGCGGGGCGGTTGCGCCATGCGGCGGCGGCTTTCTCGTTCTCCCAGAACGAGACACTCAGCAGTTTGCCCTCTTCGCTCAGGCTGGAGAACCGCTCCGCGCGGATGAATCCGGGCGTTTTCCTCAGGTCGGATTGCAGGGCGGCCCCCAGCTCGAGATACTCGTTCAATTCCTCTCTGCGGGGGGTGACTTCGAAAATGACGACGGTGCCCGCGGACTTCGCCGCCGTGTTGTCCGGTGATGTGTCTTTCATGGTCGTAATGTCGGATTCGATACGGCAAAGATAAGCGCCGTGCGCCGTCGGAACAATCCGAAACTTGCGCTTTTTCGGGCGGATGCGCGGCTACTTGCGGAAGATGAAATAGACGGCCAGTACGAGGCAGAGGAATCCGGCGAAATGGTTCCAGCGCAGCGTGTCGGATTTCATGAACACCAGCGCGAAGAGCGTGAAGACCGAGAGCGAGACGACTTCCTGGATCACTTTCAGTTCCCAGATCGAGAACGGGCCTCCGAACTCGGCCGATCCGATGCGGTTGGCCGGGACCTGGAAGCAGTATTCGAACAGGGCGATGCACCAGCTGAAGAGCACGATGACCATCAGTCCGAAGCGTTCGAGTTTGGATTTGAAGGCGATATGCCCGTACCAGGCCAGCGTCATGAAGGCGTTGGAGACGACGAGCAGCAATACGGTGGCGAGACCACGGAGCATGGCGTAAACGGATTTGTCAGTTCAGATCGGCGTCGGTGACTTCGGCGAAGGAGCCGACGACCGCGTCGGCGCCCCCTTCGGTCAGCAGTTGTTCGCGCGTCAGGGTGGTGGCCAGTGCGACGATGCGTCCCGCCCCGGCGCGCCGGGCGGATTCGATACCCGCCAAGGCGTCTTCGAAAACCACGCAGTCGGCCGGGTCCGCGCCCAGCGCGGCGGCCGCGCGGAGGTAGATCTCCGGATCGGGTTTGCAGCGTGTCACCGTGTCGCCCGAAATGCGGGCGTCGAAGAAGTCGCCGATGCCGCATCTCTCCAGCACGAAATCGACGTTGGCCCGGCAGCCCGACGAGCCGACGGCGCAGCGGACGCCCGCGGTGCGGAGCCGTCCGAGCAGCTCGCGAAGCCCCTCGACGGGACGGATTTCCGGGGCGTAGATTTCGCGGTAGATCGCCTCCTTCTCGGCGGCGAGCGCGGCGAGTCCCTTTTCGCGGATCACCTCTTCGGGCAGGATGCGGCCCATGATGTCGTCGTTGCCCATGCCGTAAACCCCGCTGAGCTTTTCGGCCCAGTCCGTGACGCCGTAGCGGTCGCAGAAGATCGAGAAGGCCCTGATGTGCGCCGGGGTGTTGTCCACCAGCGTTCCGTCCATGTCGAACAGTGCTGCTTTCTTCATCGTCGGTTCGTTTTCCCGGGACCGGCTCGCGGCGGAGTCTGTCTCCGGTGTTTTCGTGCGGCAAAGATAGCGCAAGGCGTGCGCAATGCCAAATTTCCGGACGCCGAAAATCGCCGCGGACGTCCGCCGGATCAGAATTTGAGCTGCACGCCCAGATTGACCGCGAAACGCTGCACCTCCTCTCCGGCGACGGGTTCCCGGTGGGTCAGCCGCCAGATGCAGTCGATGCGCAGCAGGCGGAAGATGTTCTCCACGCCGAAGCCCGCCTCGAGGTAGGGCGTCGAGACCGAGGACATGCCTGCGGGGAAGAGGAGCGGTGCGCCGCTTCCGGGCCGCGACCCGTCGTTGCGGTGCGAGAGCGTGCCCCAGACGCCCTTGAAGACGAGCACTTCGCGCCAGCGGAGTTTTTTGATGAGAGGCAGGCGGCCCAGCAGCAGACCGTTGAAATGGTGTTCGTAGAACCACGCCACCCAACTGTCGGAGGCGAATTCGTAGTAGTCCATGCACGAGAAGGCGTAGGGGTCGTAGAAATAGGTTCCGTTGCCTTCGTGGAGCTTGAGCAGCGGGTAGGGGACCGTGCCGACGATGTGGCCGCCCCGCACGGTGATCGTCGAGTAGCCGATCGGCGGCAGTTCGGGCCGGTAGCGGATGCCGCCCTCGAAGCGGTAGTACTCGCTGGCGCCGGGAAGCAGTCCGGGAATCCCGATCGCGGCGGAAAGCGTCACGACGGGGTATTTCGAACCGAGCGACTGTTTGTCGAAGGGCATCCGGTAAACGGTCTCGTCCTTGGCGAAGCGCAGTTCGGCGCGCAGCGCCGCATCGGAGATGGAGTTGGCGGGCGTGCCGTCCGGGCGGATCATCGGGACGTAACGGTTGGAATAGACCCGTTGCAGGCGGGCGCCGAGGCGGGCCGTGACGCCGTGTCGCCATTCGTGCTCGTAGTCCGCCTCGCCCCGGTTCACCATCGAGAGACGCTGGTCGCCGCGCGAGAGGATCGACGAGAGGATGTTGCTTTCTGTCAGTGCGTTGTCCCCTGCGCCGAGCTGGAGGACGTCGTGACGCCCCGAGAGGGTGAGTTTGCGGGTCAGCGTGCGGCCGAAAACCGCCTCGATGCTGCCGCCGCCCTTGAAGCGTCCGTCGCGCGTGCCGTAGGCGGCGTATCCCGAAAGGCGCACGCGGCGGCTCACTTCGGTGGTCGTGCGGCCGCCCAGTTGCATGCGGAATCCCTCGAGTTTGTTGAAGCTGGCGATCTTGTAGTAGGGTCCGATGCCGATGTACTTCGTGTTCCAGTGGCCGACGAGGATCGTATTGACGAGCGTGTAGATATTGCGGTAGAGGGGGACCCGCTGCACGGAATCTACCATTGCGTAGATGCCCCGTTCGCGTTCGCTGAGCGTGTAGGGGCGCACGGCTTCCCAATAGGCTTCGTCTCGGCGGTTGGGATTTCCGCCGGCGATCTGCACGCGGTTGTCCATGCGCAGCACCTCGTCGGGGATCGGTTCGTCGATCCGTACGTCGGAATAGGCGATCTCGCGCGTGCCGATGAACGACACGAGTTTCGACGAGTCGGCCGTCGTCAGGGAGAATTCGGCCGATACGCGGTCGCGGAGGCGGAACCAGCGTCCGTTTTCTGTCAGGCGGTTCTCGTTGTCGATGCGCAGGTGGCGGATCCAGTTCACGTTGACGCCCCGCGGCATGCGCACCGACGCCGACTGCAGGGCGTAGGTGGCCGAGTCGATGTGTATCTCGCCGTCGAGTACGGGCGTGGTGAGCCGTTTGGGGTGGAAGCGTATCTTGTAGGTTTTGCGTCCCTTCACGTCGAGGCTGTCCACCAGGAAATAGTCGTAGTAGGTCCTGCCGCCCGAGGCGAGCGGGCTGGCGAAGCGCACGTCGAACAGGTCGATGAAGTTGTCGTAGAAGTTCACGTCGCCGTGCATGCCGCCCGTGAACTGCGCCACGGCTTCGCTGTTCTCCACGCCCGAGATGCGGCTGGCGCGGATCACCTCGCGCGTGAACTGCGGCGAGCGGCTGTGGTAAAGCTCCGCGGACGATTCGGAGATCATGGCCGGAAGGTAGGCGGCGCCGGTGAGCGCCGAGGTGTCCATGTAGCTGAATATGAATCCGAAGTTGCGCTGCAACCGCTTGCTGCGGAACGAGGGGCGGAGGTTCGTCAGGTCGAGCTCCATCTTGGTGTAGGTCGAGCAACTGTAGGTGTCGTAGTGCTCGGGATCGTTCTGCGGCCTGCGGCGGACGACCTCTTCGAGAATCGGGTGGGCCGGGTTGTCGCCCGGGGTGATGACGACCTGTCCGATGTCGAAGCGCACGGGGTCGAGGGCGAAGTCTACCTGGCTGAATGTCCCGCGCTCCACGCGCCGCGACTGGGGAGCGTAGCCCACGATCGAGACTTCGATGCGGGCGGTCGTGTCGCGGGTCTCGAGGGCGTAGATGCCCTGTTCGTCGGTGGTGATGCCGACGGTCGTGCCCGAGAAGACGACGCTGGCGAATTGCAGGGGCAGGCCCGTGGAGGCGTCGGTGACGCGTCCGCGCACACGGGTGCTCTGCGCGACGGCTCCGGCCGTCCAGAGAGCGGCCGCTGCAAGAAGGATGATTCGCCTGCATGTCATACGAACAAAAGTAGCGAATCCGCCGGCATTCGGCGAAAATAAATTACTTTTGCGGCAGATACGACGACAAACAGGACAATATGAGCCATTCCAAAATTGAAAAGACGAACGCCGCGCGGCTGCTCGACCGGGCGAAGATCGCCTACGAGCTGGTTCCCTACCGTGTCGATGGGGAGCACCTCGCGGCGACGCATGTGGCCGAACAACTGGGCGAGGACATTGCGACCGTGTTCAAGACCCTCGTCCTGCGGGGCGACCGCACGGGGTATTTCGTCTGCGTCGTGCCGGGGGACCACGAGGTGGATCTCAAGGCGGCGGCCCGGGTGTCGGGCAACAAGAAAGCGGACCTCATTCCGATGAAGGAGCTGCTGCCCGTGACGGGATATGTCCGCGGCGGGTGTTCGCCCATAGGGATGAAGAAGGCTTTTCCGACCTATGTCCACGCTTCGGCCGAGGGGTTGCCCTTCATCTATGTCAGCGCCGGGGTGCGCGGATTGCAGCTCAGACTCGCGCCCGGGGCGCTGATCGGCTACATAGGGGCCACGGTGGCCGAAATCAGTCACCGGGCGGAGGAGTGAGCCGCCGGGCGGTTCATTCCCCCGCGGCGGCATTCAGCGGCGGCGCCTCTTGCAGGTGCAGGGCGAGGAAGCCGCGCGAGTCGGCGCGGCGCTCTTCCAGCGTGCGTTCCACCGCCTCCCAGTCGATCGGGGCGTCGAGCGTCTGCGCGAGCGGTTTCCCGGGAGACGCGATCCGTCCTTCGAGTCCGAACTGTTCGAGAAGCGAGCGGATGCGCGCCGAGCCACGGCGGCGGTTGATATAGACGGCGAAGGGCTTGTGGAAGAGAATGCAGAAGGCGCAGGCGTGGAACGAATCGGTGACCACGTAGCGGGCGTCGTGCAGCGCGGAGAGCCATTGCCCGATTCCCGGCATCTTGCCTTCCGATTCGTTCGTCCGGTCGGTCATGCGGACGATCTCCAGTCCGCGCGCCGCGGCCGTGCGGCCGATCTCCCGCCGGACGGCGGAACCGGCCCGGAACAGGTAGCAATGGATCGTCTCCGCCGGGGCGATGCCCGGAATGAACAGCGGGCGGTAGTCTTCCGCCGTGAGCAGCAGGGTGGGGTCCAGCACCTGCCGTGCATCGTCGCGGCCGAAGTAGTCGCGGCATTGTCCGATACCCGTGCGTTCCCGCACGGAGACGCCCTCGAACTCGGCCAGCAGCCGTGCGCAGCGCTCCCGCTCCTCGCGGGTGTATTCGCACTCGGCGGCCCCGAACGAGGCGGCGTAGGCGATCCGCCGGGCCGCTGTTCCCTCCAGAAACGAGAAGAAATAGGGGCCCAGCTCCTTGGCGTAACGCGGCCGCCACACCTGGTCGCTGCCCACGATGTAGAGGTCGTACCCCCCCCCCGTCGGCGGCGATCGAGGCGTAGTCGTCGGCATCGTAAACGGGCGCCGTGCGCGGCGAGAGGCGGCGGTAGATGAATTTCTCGATCTCCGATTTCTTGTAATCCTGCGTGAGGGCCGTGTTCAGTTCGGCGAAAATCTCCTTGCGGTGGAAGAGCGACTCGACCGCGCGGCGCAGTACGGTCTTCAGGAAGAGGTTGCCGACGGGTTTTTCGCGGCGGCGGTTGTCCACGAGCCAAACCTCGTGGCCGAGCCGTTCGAGGACGGTCTTCAGGGCGAATGCCTGGAGCACGCCGCCGTAGTTGGCGTGCAGGGGGAGGGTCAGCAGGGCGATTTTCATGGGGCGGTTCGGGTTAGCGGGCGATCAGCCGGCGGAATTTCCGCACGAGACGTTGCCCGGGTGTGGGTTTTACGGTTCGTTTCAGCAATTCCGTGACGCTCGCCGCACGGGGCAGCTCGCGGAAGAACTCTTCGCGGCGCGGGTGGGGTTCGACGCGTTCGAGGAATCCGCCGTTGCGGCCGCGCACCCGGTCGTCCCAGGGAAGCGGGCGGCACTCGGCGTCGGCCTCCTCGAAATGCCGGACGCCCTGCGGCGTGTTGAGCAACACGAGGCTCGCGCCGCGGTCGTCGTCGAATGCGGGCAGCACGTCGCGGATGTTCCAGAAGTCGGCCAGCGTGATGTCGCTCCCGCTGCGGCCCGACTTGAACGGGCAGGCGTAACAGCTCGGGCGCAGCGTCAGCTCCGCGAGGAATGCGCGCATGTAAAGGTCCTCCCGGGCCGGGACGCGACGTTCGCCGCCGTCGGTGCGGACGGTGAAGTCGTAACGCCGCCAGCCCGAACGGCTCTTGTCGCGGAAATCGACGCCGAGAATCCGCCTTCCGCCCGCCGTTTCTTCCGTGTAGCGGCGCCAGACGGCCGGGGAGGGAACCCCGTGGCAGAGGCATTCGACCGTGAGCAGTCGTTCCGGACACTCTCCCCGGAGGAAGGCGTGAAGGCCCGCGATCTGGCAGGGCGTGCCCGAAAAGAGCACCCGCCGCCCTTCGCGCAGCAGCGCGGCGGCTTCTGCGTAACAGCCGTCCGTATCGCTCTGCACGTATTTGGATTTGAGCAGCGGCTGCAACTCCTCCTCTTTTTCTGCCTTGCGGTGAGATACCCCTCCCCACGTCGGGACGAAGGCCGCGCCGAATACGACGCCTCCTTCGCGCAGCGTCCGCCGGGCGAGCAGCGAAAAGACGCCGCCCGAGGAGCCGGCCGCCCGTGCCGCCTCGTCCCGGTTGCGTGCCGCGAAGAGCCGCAGCGGGTCGTGCGGTGCGGAGGGATGCAGTCCGGGGCAGATGCGTTCGCACAGGCCGCATCCGGTGCAGGCGTCCGCATCCGCCACGGGGTAGCGGAACCCTTCGGCGTCTTCCGTCATGCGGATGCACTTCGCGGGACACCGTTGCGCACAGGCTCCGCAGCCGCAGCAGTCGCGTTTGTCGCGCAGGGAGAGCATATTGTCGTAGAAAGGGCTGAATTTCTGTTCGAAGGTACGCTTTTTCCGGGATATTTCCGTCTTCCGGGCCTAATTTTTTTTGCGTGACGCGGCGGGGCGGACTGCCGGCGTTGCGGACTGGCGGCGGCGATGCGGGCGTTTCCGTCATGGCGGGGGCCTTTTCGGAACGGCCGGACTGCGAGGGAAAAAACGGGCGGTTTCCGCCGTTCCGGGGCATCCGGCGGGAAGAAAAAACGATAAATGCCTCGAATCGGGCCGAATGTGCCGGAAAGCCTTTGGGCAGGAAACGGAATTTTCGTAACTTGCAGTCGTTTTAGACGGGCGGTCTCGGAACGTCGAGGCTTCCGGACGCCGCCGCGAAAAATGCACAGGAGAAAAATCGTCAAATATACGCTCCGCACGCTGCTGGGTCTCGTCGCGGCGCTGGTCCTGATTCCCGCATCGCTCTATATCCCTGCGGTGCAGGACTTCGTGCGCGTCCGGGCGGAACGGTCCGTCGCCCGGTCGCTCGGCATGGAACTTTCGATCGGCCGCATCCGGCTCGCTTTTCCGCTCCGCCTGTCGGCGGACGACGTGCTGCTGAGACAGCGCGGGGACACGCTTGTCCGCTGCGGACGGCTGTCGCTCGACGTCGCCCTGCTGCCGCTGCTTCGCAGCCGGGCGGTGATCCGCAATTTCGAACTCGGGGATTTCGCGGCCCGTTACCGCGATTCCGTCGCGGGAACGGACATGCGTCTTGCGGCCGGAAGGCTCGGGGTGTATCTCGCCCGGGTCGATCTGAAGGCCGGGACGGCCGATGTCTTCCGGGTCGCGCTGGCGGACGGGGACGCGGCGATCGGCCTGGAGGTCCGGGAGACCGCGGAGGAGCGGCCCGACAGCGCGGCGGCCCTGCCGTGGAAGATCGCCGTAGGGCGGATTTCGGTGGCCAATACGGCCTTTCGGATGCGGACCTCGCCCGACCCCTCGGAGCTTTCCGTGCGGCTGGCCGAGGGCGAGGTGAACGACTGCCGCGTCGGACTGGACAGTGCGCGGGTCGAGGTGGCCGGCGTGCGGCTGACGCGCGGCGTGTACTCCTACGTTGCAGCGCCGTCCCGGGAGGTTGCACCGGAAGAGGGGAGCGCTTCGGAGCGCACTGCGGAATTTGCGGCGAAATCCGGCCCGGGACATGCTGCGGAAGATGCCGCAGAGGGTGCTGCCGCCGCGCCGCGACCCTGGACCGTCCGCGTGGGGCGCGTCGAATTGGCGGACAACCGCGCGGCCTACGGCACGATGGGGCATGCGCCTGCGGCGGGATTCGATCCGGAGGCGGTCACCCTCTCGGCGCTCAATCTCACGCTCGATTCGGTGTATAACCGGGGAGGCGACATCGTCCTGCGGATCGAACGGCTGGACTTCGCCGAGCGCAGCGGGCTGGCCGTGCGTTCGGCCTCGGGACGGTTCGTGAAGGACGGCGGGGCCGTGTCGCTGGAGGGCTTCCGTCTCGCCACGGCTTCGTCGCGGATCGACGCCGACGTGCAGGCGGGCCCCGGGGCGCTCGGACTGGCTCCCGCAGCGGAGATCGGGGCTGCGCTCCGCGCCGATCTCTCGACACGGGACATGCGGCTGCTGTTCCCTGTTCCGGAGGCGCTGGGCGACCGCGAGGTGAGCCTGTCGCTGACGGCCGCCGGGACATTGGCCGACCTGCGCCGGATCGGGCTGGAGCTCTCCGTGCCCGGGCATGGCGGCCTGCGGGCGGAAGGCAGGGCGAAGAACCTGCCGGAAGGGCGAGCGGCGGCCGTTTCGGTCCGTTTCGAGGGGGATTTCCGCGAACTGGAGTTTCTCGAAGCGTTGCTGCCCGACACGGCGTTGCGCCGCCGCGTGGCGATTCCCGCGCGGATGACCCTGCGCGGCGCGGCGGAGCTGGACCGCGGTGCGGTGGCGGCGGATGCGGCGCTTGAGGTCGGCGGAGGCAGCCTTTCGGCCGCGGGACGGCTCGATCCGGCGGCTGAGACCTACGAAGCGCGGGTGCGGTGCGACGGCTTCCCGCTCGGGGCGTTCCTGCCGGCCGATTCGCTCGGGACGGTCGATTTCGCGGCGGAGGCCCGCGGCGCGGGTTTCGATCCCTTCGCGCCGCAGACGACGGTCTCGGTGAGCGCCGGAGCGGAGCGTCTGGAGTATGCCGGACGCGATTTCGGCGGCATCGGGATCGACGCCGTGCTGGAGGGCGGCCGCCTTTCGGGCCGGATCGCCGATCGCGACGAGGCGCTGCGTCTGGCGCTGGACCTCTCGGGAGAGGTGACCCGCGAGCGACAGTCGGTACGGCTGGCGGGGCGTGTCGCGGAGTTCGATCTGGCGGCGCTGGGCGTGACGCCGGACCGGATCGGCGGGACCTTCGACCTCGACTTCCGCGCCTCGGCCTCGCAGGAGGGGACCTATGCCGCCTCGCTGGCGCTGGACAGTATCGGGATACGCAACGGATACCGTACCGACCGCATCCGTCCCACGAGCGTGGCCGTCGGGGCCGACACGGCGTCGGTCCGGGCCGAGGTCCGGTCCGGGGATTTCGTGCTGACGCTCTCGGCCCCCGCGTCGCCCGATTCGCTCCTCGCGGCCGCAGCGCGAGCCTCGGAGACGTTGCGGCGGCAGTTGCGGGAACAGGCGTTCGACATGGAGGAGCTGCAGGACGTGCTTCCGCGCTTCCGGTTGCAGGCCGAGGCCGGGCGGAGCAACATACTCAACAATTTTTTGCGGACGAAGGGCGCTTCGTTCCGGGGACTGCATGTCGCCGGAGCGAACGACGGCGCGGAGCCTTTGTCGCTTCGGATGCGTGTGGACGGACTGGACGCCGGGGGCGTCGTGCTGGACACCGTAGCGCTGGGGATCGCGCGGGAGGAGCGGCGGCTCGCGTACCGGCTCGGGGTGTCGAACGCCCCGGGGCACTTGGACCATGTGGCGCAGGCGGCGCTCTACGGGCATGTCGTGCGGAATACGGGGCAGGTGAATTTCCGGCAGCGGGACCGCGCGGGGCGCGAGGGTTTCCGCTTCGGGTTCGACGTGGAGTGGACCGATTCGCTGGTGCGTGCGGGCATGACGCCGCTGCGTCCGCTCTTCGGTTCCGAACCCTGGGAGATCAATGCGGGGAATTACGTCGAATACGGGTGGTACGACCGCCGCATAGTCGCCGATCTCGACATGCGGTGCGGCGAGGGGCGCTTCGCTCTCCGTTCGGTTCCGGCCGACGACGGTGAGGCGGAGTCCCTGCGGCTCGATGTCGCGGGCGTCGGGATCGGAGCGGCGCTCGGAATGCTCCCGGCACCTCCGCCCGTGGACGGCGTGCTGGGTGCGGGCGTCGTGCTGGAGATGCGCTCCGACAGCCTTGCCGTCCGGGGCGACGTCTCGGTGACGGAGCTGTCGTACGGGAAGCAGCGGTTCGGCGACGTCGCCCTCGGCGTGCGCTACGGGCAGGGCCGGGGCCGGCGGGCCGATGCGCGGGTGACGCTCGACGGCAGCGAGGTGTTCGCCGCGCACGGCGACCTGCGCCTCGACCGCGACGAACCGCTGGACCTCACGCTGACGGTCCCCGGATTCCCGTTGCAGCGCCTCGACGTCTTCCTGCCCGCGGATCTGTTGCGGCTGTCGGGCGAGGTGCAGGCCGCAATCCATGTGGGAGGCGCTCCGGAACGGCCGAAACTCGACGGCGGGGTGCGTTTCGCCGCGACCGACGTGCGCGTGCCGATGATCGGGACTTCGTTCCGCCTCGCCTCCGACACGATCCGGCTGCGCGACGGCCGCATGCTGTTCGACGACTATGCGCTGACCGGCCCGAACCGGAAGCCGCTTACGGTCGCCGGAACGGTCGATCTGTCGGATTTCGGCCGTGTCGCGGCCGACCTCGCGCTCCGGGCTTCCGACTTCCAGTTCGTTGATGTCGCGCGGCGGGAGCGCACGGCGGTCTATGGCAAGGCCTTTCTCGATCTGGACGTGACGGCCAGGGGACCGGTCGATGCGCTCGTCGTCCGCGGCCGCGCCGCCCTGCTGGGAGGCACGGACATTTCGTATGTCATGCAGGACTCGCCGATGGAGGTCAGGGAGCGGCCGCAGAACGTCGTTACGTTCGTCTCGTTCCGCGAACTGGACGAGGAGCCGGCGGAGCAGGCGCCGCCGCGGGAAATGTCGGTCGGCGGGATGGACGTGCATCTGGACGTGGACATCAACGACGACGTGCGGGCCGGCGTGGACCTTTCGGCGGACGGCAGCAACCGGATCGACTTGCAGGGCGGCGGGAGTCTGACCTATACGATGAACCCGCTGGGCGATACGCGTCTTGCGGGCCGTTACGTCCTTTCGGGCGGCATGGTGCGCTACAATCCGCCCGTCATTTCGCAGAAAACCTTCAAAATACGTCCCGGCGGCTATGTGGAGTGGATGGGGGACATCGCCGATCCGACGTTCAGCCTGACGGCCGTGGAGACCGTCCGGGCCAGCGTCTCGTCGGACGGGCAGAACAACCGACCGGTGAATTTCGACATCTCGATCCGCATACGCAACACGCTCGCGGACCTTTCGGTGAGCTTCGATCTGGCAGCTCCCGAGGACCTCGCCATGCAGAACGAGCTCAACTCGCTGACGGCCGAACAGCGGGCCAGCCAGGCGATGAACCTGTTGATATACAACACTTATTCGGGTCCGGGGTCGTCGGCGACGGTCGCTTCCGAGAATCCGCTCAACTCGTTCATCCAGAAGGAACTGAATCAGTGGGCGCAGAACAGTCTGAAAGGTGTGGACCTTTCGTTCGGCATCGACTCCTACGGTGAGGACGATCCCAACGGACAGCGCACGGACTACTCCTACCGTCTGTCGAAGAGTCTGTTCAGCGACCGCGTGCGGGCGGTCATCGGCGGGCGGTTCAGCACCGGCAACGACCCGTCGGAGAATCTCCGGGAAAACCTGATCGACGACATTTCGCTCGAATACATGCTCACCAGGCGTGACAACATGTTCATCCGCCTGTTCCGCCATACGGGCTACGAGAGCATTCTCGAAGGGGAGATCACCGAGACCGGCGTGGGCTTCGTCATCCGCAAGAAGCTGCTCCGGCTGACCGATCTGTTCCGTCCGGCGAACCGGAAGGAGAAAAAGAAGGAGGAGGAGAAACGAGATGAGACCGCAGTGTATGAATGACCGCCCGATACTCCGCACGGCCGCCGTGGCGCTGGCCCTCGCGTTTGCGGCCGCCTGCTCCACGACGCGGCGGCTGGCGTCGGACGAGGTGCTCTACACGGGTGTCGGAAAAATCCGCATCGAACCCGACTCGGGCGTTACGGTCTCTCCGGCAGCCGCTTCGGCGGCCCGGGAGCCGCTTTCGGTAGCTCCGAACAATCCGCTTTACAGCCCTTATGTGCGGACGCCGCTGCCGATCGGACTGTGGGCCTACAATTACCTCTACACGCCTCGGGAGAAGGGTTTCAAATACTGGTTCTACAAGCGGTTGGCCAAGGAGCCGGTGCTGATTTCGAAGGTGCAGCCTTCGCTGCGGGCGAAGGTCGCGGAGCAGGCGCTCGAAAACCACGGCTATTTCGGCTCCCGGGCCGCGGATACGCTGCTCTACCGCAAGCGGGGGCGGAAGGCCCGGGTGAGCTACCGTCTCCGCGTGGCGCCGCCGTGGCATTACGAGGGGATCGCCTATCCGACGGCGGGCGGTGCGCTGCAACCGCTCCTCGACAGCCTTCGCTCCACTTCGCTGTTGCGCGAAGGGGCGCAGTACAATCTGGATACGCTGACGCTCGAACGCCGGCGGATGGCGCAGTCGCTCCGCGAACGGGGATATTACTATTTCCGGCCCGAGTACCTCGAATACCAGGCTGACACGACCCTTTCGCCGCGCGGGGTCGCGCTGCGCCTGAACCTCAAATCCGATGCGCCGGTCGTGGCGCTCAAACCCTACCGTGTGGGCAAGGTGACGGTCCGGCTGACCGACCCAAAACCCGGCAGACCCGATACGCTTCGTCTGCGGGGAGCGGAGGTCATCGCGCAGCGGCCGATGCGGATCCGGCCCCGACTGCTCTCCCGGGCGCTGACGCTCGAACGCGGAGAGCTGTTCACCGTCGGGGCTCAGGACCGCACGCTGACCAATCTGAACAAGCTGGGCGTTTTCCGGTCGGTCTCGCTGAATGTCGCGCCGGTCGATTCGCTGCGGGGCTCCGACACGCTCGATGTCGGAATCGACGCCCGCTTCGACTATCCGCTCGAAGCGGCCCTTGAAACGGACGTCACCTCCAAGTCGAACAGCTTCCTCGGCCCCGGCATCGCCTTCAAGCTCAGCAACAACAATCTGTTCCGGGGCGGCGAGGTGCTGTCGGTGGCGCTCAACGGTTCGTACGAATGGCAGACGGGCAACAAACGTTCGGGCGGCCGTTCTTCGCAGCTCAACTCCTACGAGTTGGGGCTCAATGCGACGCTCAACGTCCCGCGGCTGCTCGTGCCACAGTCGATGCTGCGCCGGCAGCGCTATCCCGGGAGCACCTCCTTCCAGCTCGGGGCGGACCTGATGAACCGGCCCGACTTTTTCCGGCTCGTGGCGTTCAGCGGGTCGATGGGCTACAACTTCCAGACCTCGCCGTACAGCCGCCATGCGCTGACGCTCTTCAAGCTGACCTACAACAAGCTGCTGCACACGACCGAGGAGTTCGACCGCACGATGGACGAGAATCCGGCCATCGCCATGAGTTTCCGCAACCAGTTCGTGCCTTCGATCGGCTATACCTACACTTTCGACCGGACCTACGGCGCCGCGGGCAATCGCCGCCTCGTCTGGCAGAACAGCTTCACGTCGGCGGGCAACCTGCTCGCGGGCGTGCTGCGGGCTTTCGGCGAGAAGCAGCCGCAGGAGTTGTTCGGCAACCGCTTCTCGCAGTTCGTCAAGGAGGTCAGCGAGCTGAAATTCTACCACCGCATCGGACGGCGGAACAACTGGCTGGCCGCACGGCTGTTGATCGGGGTGGGGTATGCCTACGGCAATTCCGAGGTGATGCCTTACAGCGAGCAGTTCTACATCGGAGGCGCCAACAGCATCCGGGCCTTCACGATCCGTTCGATCGGCCCGGGAAGCTACCGTCCGCCCGCCGGCGACCGCAACGGCTATCTGGACCAGACGGGCGATTTCAAGCTGGAGGCCAACGTAGAATACCGTTTCGCCATTTTGGGCAAGCTGGGCGGGGCCGTGTTCCTCGACGCCGGAAATGTCTGGCTGCTGAAAAAGGACCCCAAGCGTCCGGGAGCCGAACTGAAATGGAAGGGGCTGCTCGACGAGATCGCCCTGGGAACCGGCTTCGGCCTGCGGTACGACATCAGCTATCTGGTCATCCGCGCCGATCTGGGGATCGGGTTGCATACGCCCTGTCCGGATTCCGACAAGCGGGGGTATTACAACCTGTCCAGCTTCCGCGACGGGCTGGGTTTCCATCTGGCCATCGGCTATCCCTTCTGATTCCGCAATACGACACGTCATGAAAAACAACCTGCTGACCGAACAGCTCGTCTATAACGGCGAGAGCCGCACGAAGACGCACATCCATCTGATCCGCTATTCGCCTTCGGGGTTCGAGGAGAGCCTCTGCGACGACTTCGCGGCCGCCGTGACGGCTGCGGCCCCTTCCGACAAACTCTGGGTCCGGGTTCACGGGCTGGAAGACGCCGCCTGCATCCAGGAGGTCTGCACCCGTTTCGGGGTCGATTTTCTGGTCGTGCAGGACATTCTCAACGTGGAGCATCCGAGCAAGGTCGAGGTTTACGACGATTTCAATTTCGTGGTTTCGAGCGTCTTCGTCGGCGAACGGGTCGTGCGCGTCCGGCTCGTGCAGGGGCCGAATGTCGTGCTGAGCTTCACCGAGGGGGAGTCGTCGTTCTACGACGACGTGGCGGAGGCTCTGCGGCGGAACGTGCTGAAGATACGTTCCCGTTCGTCGGACTATCTCTTTTCGGTGATGATAAACGAGCTGACGGCGAACTATATTTCGGTGGCCATGTCGATCGGCGACGATCTGGAGGATCTGGAGTCCGAGCTGATCGCGGCGGCCGACGGCCGCGGTATCGGAGGCCGGCTGCAGATACACCGCCGCCGGTATATGGACCTCAAGCGCGTCGTGCTGCCGCTCCGGGACCAATACACCAAACTGCTGCGTTCGGACGCCGGACTGATCCATGCGGCCAACCGTCCCTTTTTCAATGACGTGAACGACCACTTGCAGAACGCTTCGCAGCTCATCGACGGCTGCCGGGAAACCCTTTCGTCGCTCATGGACCTCTACACGGCCAACAACGACATGCGGATGAACGACATCATGAAGCGGCTGACGATCGTTTCGACGATCTTCATTCCGCTGACCTTTCTGGTCGGCGTCTGGGGGATGAATTTCCGCCACATGCCCGAATTGGAGTGGCGGCACGGTTATGCCGTGGCGTGGGGCGTGATGCTGGCGGTGGGGGTTGCGGCCTACTTCGTTTTCCGGACCAAGCGGTGGCGGTAGGCGGAGTCTTTTCCGGGACCGGGACCGGGCCGGCGCGCCGTCACGCCGAATGACAAGGGAGGTCCGGACTGGTATGGCTGCCGTTGGTCGAGGGGCCCTGTTTGGCCATGCGAACGGCCGGGAAAGGGATGCCATCCCTTTCCCGGCCGTTCATCGGTGTTTAGATATGGTGCGGATCAGCGGCTGAGGCGCACGAACACGTTTTCATAGGGTTTGAGCGTGAGCGATGAGGTCCGTATGCCCAGCGGTTCGTCGAGGACATTCACCACCTCGAACGTCAGCGGATTCCCTGCGGCGTCGAGCAGCGTGAGCTCGGCCTGGCGGCCGTCGGTCTCGCGGAGGTTCACCAGCACGGCGCCCTGCCCGGTCCGCGACGGCGAGCACGAGGTCATCAGCACGTGGTCGCACCCCGTGCGGAAGAACGACTTCGACCGGGCTTTGCCGTTGTCGGCTCCCGCCGCCGGCATCACGCGGGCATAGAGCGGAATGCGGTTGCTCCAGCCGAAGGCCGAAGCCGCGGCGTTCGACGTATCGGCACACGAGGTGAGCGTGTAGCTCCAGTTGAGCTCGCCCTCCTGCGAGGCGCGGAAGTTCGTCGTCCAGTAGTTGTTCGTCACCCACGAGAAGAGGTGCGGCTTTTCATAGGTCCGCGGCTGGCGGTAGGGATCGTTCAGCAGTTCGCCCATCATGAAGAGCGGCATGGCGTCGCAGCTCACGAGGATTTGTGCCCGGTCGTTGCGCACCGAGACGAAGTTCTGAACCGTATTCCACGATGCCGTGGTTCCGGGAATCTGGTTCTCGCCGGCATAGACCACGCCGCCCGGCACGTCGAATGCCAGCCGGCCGCCGTCCAGGGCGAACGGGAAGGCCACGTAAAGAGCCGACGGATCGGTCTCGGGAAGACGGCGCGCCGCATAGTGGAGGTCGATGCGCTTGACGTCGTTGTAGAGGCGCATCTCGACGCGCACGCCGAAATCGGGGTCGCATCCTTCGGCCGTACCGCGGAATGAAACCGTCGTATAGATGTCTCCGGCGGCCGCGCCCGTGAACCGCACGTCGCGCAACCCCGAACGGCGGTAGCGTTCGAAGACCTTGCGCTCCATCTGGTGGCGGTCACCCTCGAGCGACTCGTAGATGAAGTCGCCCAGTTTCCATTCGGCATCGCCATCGACCAGCTCCAACTCCAGTTCCTTGTCCACGAGCGAGCGGATGCCGCCCGTCAGGGGATCGAATTCCAGCCGGTAGAAGTCGTTCTCGACCACACGATCCGCCGGCTCGAAGGCCTCGGGTTCGGCGGCTCGGCCCTCGTCGAGCACCACCTCGTAGGTCTTGTAACCCATCGCCGGAATCCGGTCGGCCCAGACGGCGTAGTAACGCCCCTCGCTGCGCGAACGGATCGGTTCGACGGAGAGTGCGCGGCCCTGTTCGTCGAGCAGACGGAAGGCTCGGTCGCGCGGGATCACCTCGAAGTCGATATAGACGGTCGTCAGCGCCGAGCGCTCCCAGCCCAGCGGATTGAAGAAGGTCAGCGTAGGACGCTCCGAACGGTGCAGGTCGCCCTGAAGCCGGCCGATCGAGGTTTCGTAGAGCATCTGCGCGCTTTTGAGCGCCTCCCAGACGTAGGAGCCCTTCTCGGCCCACTGCACCTGCGAGTTCTCGCACTGCGGATCGCTGATGCTCTCCGCAGCTCCGAACGTGTGCTCGTCGTAGAAGAGCAGGTTCTCGTGGATGCGGCGCAGCTCGTCGTGCGTCCCTTCGACGCCCCGGTCGCCCGCCATGCCGGCCATCGAGAGCATGCCGCCGATGGCGATCATGTCGGACTGCGTTTTGCGCGAAGCCGCCGTTTCACGGGCGGCCGAGCCGAAACCGTCGGTCCACCAGTCGGGATAGGCCGCACGGTAAACGGGAAGGCGGTCGCCGTATTTCGTATTGATTTGCTCGAGGAATTCATGCACGGTCGCACTGCGCAGTCTGGGCCATGCATAGTGCTCGTTCCAGTCGCGGATCAGCGCGCACTCCTGCATCGACGGAGGCGAATTGTCGGTGGAGTATCCCGAGTACTGCGCCGCGACGAGCGGGAAGTCGTAGCCGCTGCGGCGCAGTGAGCGGATGTAGGAAAAGACGCCGTTGCGGACTCCCTCCATGTCGCCGCGGTCGATGCCCCAGAAGTTGGCCGTCATGTAGTGGTCGGCGCGGAACGAGAGCAGACTCTTGCCTGAGGGCGACTCCCAGCGGTAGAGCGTCGGACGGTCGAAGGGGATCAGGGCGCGGTGGCCGTTCGATCCCATCGACAGGTACTTGACCCCGACATCGGGCAGGTAGTCGGCCAGGCACCATGCCACGCCGTTCACGTCGTCCTGCATGGCCGTCTCGACCGGAATGCCCAGTTCGTGAAAGCGGGCGATCGGTGCCAGGAAAGTCTTGTAGGCGTTCTCGCCCGAGAGTTCCGACATGTTGAAGAACATGGCCGTCACTTCGATCTGACCGTTCTTCACGAAGCGCAGGAACCGCTCGACCTGCTCGGCGGGGCGGATGCGCAGCCATTCGCGCACGGCCCACGAGGCCTCGCACGTCCAGCGGAATTTCGCATCGTCGGGATAGTCGGCCGTCGCCTCGCAGTACTCGATGGCGTAGTCGATGTATCGCAGGTGTTCGGTGAGGATCTCGGTCTGCGGCTTCGTATAGCCGATGTCGGTATGGGTGTGCTGCACGAGGTAAACCGTCCAGCGCTCGGCCGGAAGGATCTCCGTCTCGACCGAACGGTCGCCGTCCGGCGTCCTGAGCGCGAAGCGCACCCGGCGGCCGTCATACCCCTCGGGGATACCGACCTGCATGCGGTTCAGGCCCGGGGCGAGCTTCAATTCGCCGCCCGCTTTTCCGTCGTAGCTCCACGCCGTCTTGCGGGGCTTCGCGTCCCAGTTGGCGATGTCGAGCGTTACGGGATGGAGCAGTTCGTCCCGGGTCCGGCCGTAGATCAGCGCCGGTTCGGACTCGGCCGCGAAGAGCGAAATGCCGGTACCCGCCGGGGCACTCTCCACCGGAGTCGAAGCCTCGAGTGTCACGGCGTCAAGCACCATCCAACTGCCCGAAACCGAGCGGACCGAGAGGATGTTGTCGCCCGGGCGGAGCGTCCCGGCCGGAATTTCGACCTCGGCGCAAAGGCCCTTCGACGAGGTTTTGCGCGTGTCGAGGTAGTTCTGGTCGGCGCCTGCGGGGGTCTGGACCTCCGTGCGGAAGTCGTTGAGGGCGATCTCGAGCCGCGGGGCCGAGCCGCTGTGCACCTCGACGAAGTCGAACCTCAGCCTCAATGCGGCTCCGGGATCGGCCTCACGGACACCGAAGCGGACCAGCAGTCCGCCCTGCGGATTGCCTGCCCAGGCATCGGAGGGCCCCGGGATGACGAACGGAACGTCCGAAGCCGAACTGCGCCCGACCGTGTAGAGCGCCGTGCACCCGGGGAAACGTTTCGAAATGTCGGAATAGCTGTCGCCGTCGAGCGCGAACTCGGACGACGAACCGTCGGCCTTGCCGATCTGCCACAGCCGCACCGGATACGGGCGGGCCCAGAGACCCGACCATATCAGTGTCAGCAGTACGGAAAGCAACATAAATCTGCGGTTTGTCATGCGTTGTGTGTTTTTATGCGTGAATGTTCTCCTGTTCTATTCGGCGTCGAGCCATGCGACGTCGGTCATTGCGGCCACGTACGACCCTGTCTCGTCGGTGATTTCCGTACCGACGTTGAGCGTCAGCGGCCAATAGGCCGTCAGCCCCTCTTCCGTGCCGGTGAACGAGCACTCCACGTCGGAAGCCACCTCGTCGGCCGTGCGGGCATCTTCCCAGATCGAGACATGCTGGATATCGCCGCGCATGTAGCGGTCGCTGTAATAGGGCGAGGTTCCCAGTTGCAGGTCGGAGGCCGACGCGGCCAGCGTGCCGCAACTTACGGAGCTCACCTGTTTGCCGTCGAGGTAGAAGACCATCTTGTCTCCCGCCGCATAGGTCGCCGCGATGTGGTACCACGTGCCGAGTTCGATCGTGCAGCATCCGCCGCCGTTCCAGTTGTTGATGTCGGCATCGTAGATGTAGAATTGCAGTTGATCGGCGTTGTTGCGGACCATGAAGCCGCCGGCGCCCGATTCGTTGGAGACGATGCACTGGTCGCCCGGAGCGAACTCCGAGAAGCGGACCCGCATCTCCACGGTGAAGGCATCCTCCAGTCCCCAGCCGGACGAAGCTCCCAGGTTCATCTTCGACCCCAGAGCGAAATGCGGGATACCCGGTTTGACGATATTCGCGTTGAAGGCCGCGATGGCCTCTTCGAGCCGTTTCGCCGCATTGGCGTAACCCTCCTCGCGCGAGGTGTTGTTCATGATGAAGTAGGCCTGGTCGATCCATGCCTGCAGGATCTTCTTCGACCCCGGGGCGATATCGCCCTCGGAGGTTCCCTCCTCGACTTCGGCGACGAGCGTCTCCGCCTCGCGGATCACCTCCATGAGCGTCCGCTGCGCGTCCGACGCCTCATCGTCGCTGCACGACGCGAGGAACAGGCCGGCACAGCAGAGCATCAGCGCCAATCTTTTGACTATCGTTTTCATAATTGTCTCGTTTTATCTTCGGTCGGAATGTATTCGGTTAATTGTAGCCTTCGTTCTGTCCCAGCGTCGTCCAGTCGGGCATGCCGTCGAACTGCGACTGCGGAATCGGGCGGACCGCATGATAATCCCGTATGTTGTCCGCGGCGTCGGGGTTGTAGAGTGTCACACGTTCGACGAGTTTGCCCAGACGCTTCAGGTCCAGTCGGCGCTGCCACTCGCCGGCCAGCTCGCGGGCCCGCTCCTCGAGGATGAAGTCCACGTTCATGTCGTTCTCGGTGACGGTCATCGCATCGCGCCACGCCTCATTCTGTGCGGGGTCCTCCGAATCCTTGCGGATAGCCCGCTCGCGCAGCGTCATGATGTCCCGGGCGGCGGCTTGCGGATCGGGGTCGGTGCGGCGAATGTTGGCCTCGGCGCGGATCAGGTAGAGTTCGCCCAGACGGATCACCGGGTACGAACGGTCCGAGAGCGTGGACATGTTGCCCGGACGGGTGTGGTCGTAGAATTTGGTCATGCCGATGAAGGTCCAGCGGTCCTGCGGAATACCCTTGGCATCGTACATGTCGTTGCGGTCGAAGAACGTGTAGCAGGTCTTCATGCGTTGACGCTCGAATTCGGGCAGCATGTCGGGACAGCAGTAGAGCGCCGTGTCGATGTACTCGCGCCACCGATTGTCGGGGAACTCCGAACGGTCGTCGGCCGGGTCGTTGTAGTACCATACCCACTGGTGCAGATCAATCCAGCGCAGGTCGGCATCGCGGTTGAAGTTGTCGATGTAGTAGAGCGACGGGATGGCCTGGCAACCGCCGTAGCCGGTCCACCCGAGCATCGTCTGCACACCGGGGAAGCGGTCGATGTACATGGCGTACCATTGCCAGTAGCCGTTGCTCTGCGCATAGGACTCGTCGTTGGTGAAATTCGTCGTCCAGATGAACTCGTCGTTGGTCTTGTCGTCGGCCCAGAGGTCCTTGAGCGATGGCGTCAGCTCGAAGCCGTAAGGCCCGTCGATCACCTCGGAGGCCAGCCGTTCGGCGTCCTCGAACTGCTCGTGGTAGAGGTACATGCGCGCCAGGAATGCCTTGGCCGTCGGCATGTCGATGCGGCCCGCCTCGGAGGTGCGCTCGTCGGGCAGCATCCCCTCGTTGACGACCTGCTCCAGTCCGCCGATGATCTCCTCGTAGAAATCCTCGCGCGTGGAACGGCGGGCCTCCATGCCCTCGGTCTTGTCCGTCGTGCGGGGCAGGTACGAGTCGCCCCATGTCTCGGTGATGATCCACAGGAACATCGACCGCATCACAAGCATTTCGGCCTTGCATTGCAGTTTCTCGGACTCGTCGGCAAAAGGCGTCGTGTCGATGGTCTCCATGAACATGTTGATGTTGGCCAGCGCCTTGTAGCAGTGGTTCCACAGCCACGAGACATTGCCGTTGTTGGCATCCAGACCGTAGTAGTCCGTAAGACCCGTATCGCCCTGATTCTTGCCGCGCAGGAAGAGGTCCGTGCCCAATTCGGTCATCAGCGGCCACTGTCCGTCGCCGCCGTAGAGGTTGTTGATCTTCGTATAGGAGAGGTTCACGAATGCCTTGAGTCCGTTCTCCTCGTTGAAAATGTCGGTGGTCGATCCGTAGGACTCCTCCTCCAGAAAACTTTCGCAGCCGGTGACGCCCGCAAGCAGCGCGGCGGAGGCGAGGATCGTTGCTGTCTTTTTCATGGTCGTTGTGTTTTAGGTTTAGAACTGGACGCTGGCTCCGAAAATGTAATAGGATTCCCACCACGAAATACCGCCCTGGTCGCGGAACCGGCTGTATCCCCACGGATCGTTCATCGTGAAGTAGAAGCGCGTCTTCTTGACGATACGGCCCATCCACCGCTGCGGCAGCGTGTAGCCCACCGTGATGTTGCGGATGTTCACGTAGTCGTTGTCGTAGTAGCCCGCAGCGTCGAGGTACTTGATCGACTGTCCCTCGACCGGACGGGGATAGCGGTCGGTCGGATGCTCGGGCGTCCAGTAGTCGATCTTGTAGGTGTTCCAGCGGCCCAGTTGGTTGGCCCAGCCGCCCGTACTGCGGCTGTCGTAGGCCAGGGCGCCGAACTCACCGTAAACATCGACCGAGAAGTCGAGGTTCTTCCACTGGCCGCTGATCGACAGTCCGCCGACCCAGTCGGGGCGCGTCGTGCCGAGAATGGTGCGGTCGTTGCCGTCGATCACGCCGTTGCCGTCGAGGTCGGCCACCTTTACTTCGCCGGGCTTCTGCCCGTAGAGGGCGGCCAGATCGGCCTCGTCGAGTTGCCAGATGCCCACCTGCTTGTAGTTGTAGTGTACGCCGTTCACCGGATAGCCCACGAAAAGGTTGTTGTTCAGGTCCTGCTTCATGCCGGGATCCTGCAGACGCACCAGCTCCTCCTTGTTGCGGTAGTAGGAGAGATTGACGTTGAGGGTGAAGTCCTTCTTCTGGATGGGAACCGTCGAGAGCGAAATCTCCCAACCGCGGTTGCGCGTGTCGCCGATATTCGTCCAGGCCTGGTTGAAGCCCGTGGTGTAGGGCAGCACCTTCAGGTAGAGCAGGTCGTAGCTCTTCGAGTCGTAGTATTCGACCGTACCGAAGATGCGGCCGTTCAGGAATCCGAAGTCCAGACCGATGTCGAGCATTTTGTTGCGTTCCCAGCCCAGATCGGGCGCCGGGCGCGTCGAGGGCTCCAGACCCGGAAGGTGGGTCTCGCCGCCGAATCCGAAATTGGCGTAGCAGCCGTAGAGCGAACCGAGCGTGGCGTAGGCCGCGATCGAGTAGTTGCCCGTCATACCGTAGCTGGCGCGCAGTTTGAGGTTGGTGATCCAGTCCGCGTTGTCCTTGACGAAACGCTCCTCCGAAATGCGCCATGCCACGGCGGCCGAGGGGAAGAAGGCCCACTTGCTGCCCGGCGAGAGCTGCGAGGCGCCGTCCTCGCGGAACGAAGCCGTCACGATGTAGCGGTCGTCGAAGGTGTATTGCAGGCGGCCGATGACCGAAACCATCTGGTTGCGGATGAATCCTGAACCGATCGTCTTCGAATCGGTCAGACGGTTCATGTTATACCACAGATAGGCGGGCGATTCCTGGTCCTTTCCCGACATCGAGGAGTTCACCGTCTGACGGTTCTGCATCTCGAAGACGGCCGACACGTCGATGGCGTGCCTGCCGAAGGCCTTCTTGTAGTTGAGGATGTTGTTCCATACCCAGTCGGCCTTGCGGTTGTTGTGCATGCCGGCGACGTTGCGCTCGTCGGTGTAGCCCACGCTGCGGTTGTCGTAGTAGTAGCCGCGCGACGAGAAGGCCGGCGTGTAGGCGAAGTTGGTGTTGAAGGTGAGTCCCTTGCAGAGGTCCACCTGTGCGAAGAAACGCATGTAGATCTTCCACTCCTCGGTCTTGTCCTCGTAGGCTCCGTCCGTTTCGTTCATGTAGGGATTCTTCACGAACGGGTCGCCGAACGGATACTCGTTGTAGGAGCCGTCCTCGTTGTAGATCGGCGTCAGCGGCGACATGTGGAGGAACGTGTCGAACATGTCGGGCTTGTCGTGGCTCACGTTGTAGAAAGCGCGGTTCGAGATACCCACCTTCAGGAACGGCAGCACCTGATGCGTCAGGTCGGTGGTTAGATAGAAGTAGTCGCGGCGGTCGCCCTCGTAGCGGCCCTCGTTGTTCTTGTAATTGAACGAAACCTTGTACTGGGTCTTCTCGTTGCCCGAGGCGATGGTCAGCGAGTGGCTGTGCCACAGGCGTTTCTGGTCGAAATAACGGCCCATCCAGTCGGTATCCATCTTGCCCATGTTGGCGATCTCGGCCCCGAAGAAGGCCTTGCTGTCGTCCTCGGGCGAATTCCACGCGCCGGCGGCGCGGCTGGCTTCACGCTGGAAGGCGATGTACTCGTCGGCATCCATCACGTCGAGCGTGCCCCGGTTATTGACGCCCACGCCCACGAAACCGTCGTAGATAACCTTCGTCTCGCCTTTTTTGGCCTGTTTTGTGGTGATGAGGATCACGCCGTTGGCGCCCTTCGCTCCGTAGATGGCCGTCGAGGAGGCATCCTTCAGAATGTCGATCGACTCGATGTCGCCCGGGTTGATCGAGGTGAGCGTCTCGTCGTAGGGAATACCGTCGAGCACGATCAGCGGGTCGTTGCCCGCGTTGGTCGAACGCGTGCCGCGGATGCGGATCGAACCTCCGTCGATGCGGATGCCGGCCACACCGACCAGGCTGGTGGTCAGGTCGTATGCCGGAATGCGGGCGATCTGTTCGGCCGATACCGAAGCCACCGATCCGGTGATGTCCTTACGCTTCATGGCCGTATAGCCCGTCACCACGACATCTTCCAGACCGATCATGTCCTCGCGCAGCGTCACGTCGATCCGTGTGCGCGTCCCGACCTTTTCCTTCTGCGACATCATTCCGAGGAAGCTGAATTCCAGTTCGTCGTCGCTTCCGACCCCTTCGATGCGGTAGGCGCCCGAGGCGTCGGTCGATACGCCGAGCGAACCGCCCACGACGGTCACGGCCGCTCCGGGAATCGGATCGCCCTTGCCGTCGCGGACCGTTCCGCCGACGGTGCGTTCCCGTGCGGGGGGGGGAACTTCGGTCTGGACCGGTTCCGATCCGGCTGCCGACGTTCCGGGCAGCAGCGAGACCGCCAACAAAAGGACCGCGCACTTTCTGAAGATTCCGCCCGATCCGTCCCAACGGGTCCGTGCGTAATTCTGGTACAGATTCTTCATAACAAGTTCATTTAGGTTAGGTTTTTTATGTTTGAATTATATATATTTGTTCATACATATATGAACAACGCAAATATAGAGATAGATTTTCAAAAATGCAATACTTCGGATATTTTTTCATCGTTTTCCGGTTCCGGACGACTTGGTGTGAGTGAAAACCGACGCAGCGAACTTTGCCGATCCGTTTAAAAAGAGAGCGGGCTCCGACGGGTACGACCCGCCCGACGCCCGCGTCCGGAGCATTCCGCCGTTCGGCGCAAGGTCCGTAGCCCCGCTTCCGGCATAATTTCCGCCCTGCGGAGAAGCGGTGGAGAGAAGCGGATGCAAATATCATCTGTTTCATCTGTTGTACGTACATAGACGGGCAGGACCTGCGATAAGCCCGATGCCGGTTGTCCGGGTGGTCGCTCATGTCGGCATTGTCCGAACCCCCGAGGCCGAGCTGTCCGGCCGGCCCGTCGAGCGGGCGGATGATCTCGCTGTCGCCCGGCTTTGCCGGGATGCCCGCCCATCGGCCACCTCGACGGTCCGGGTGGGCCGTGGCGCGCTCCTTCGACAGCGCGGTCCGGTCGGCCGTGACCCGGAGGGCATTGGAACGGTCCGAAGAGCGGATCGCACAGGACGGGAGCCGCGCCCCGAGGCGTCGCATTCCTCGGCACGCGGGACGCCAGCCGTTCGGCGATGCGACCGATCCGGTCGGCATGGGGCGCTTCGGGACGGTAACCGCCGAACATCGGCCGGTTGATCTATGTGCACGCCCTGTCCAAGGTCTGTCGGATGCCCGGCGGGCCTTGTCTCCGACGGCCGAAGTTCCGAAAAGAGCGCCCGAAGGCCGGAAAAATCGCGCGAACAATTGCATAATTAAAAAAGATTCATTATGTTTGCACATATAAAAAATAAACATACATATATTCATGAATACATCGCTGCACACACGTTCGAACTACGACAAGTTTCCGGCGACGGAAACGGAAGGCCGCATCTGGCGCGGCTGGGAGGAGGTCGGCGCTGAGCTCGTACGATGCACCGACATCGAGCGTCCGCTGGTGGTGTTCGACACCTACCACGGCGTATGCGACGAGGAACTGACAGGGGCGCTTGCCCGTATATGGCCCGAGGCCGAGCTGATCCGCACCGAGGAGCTTTTCCGCGACGAACGGCAGATCCGCTCCATGACCGACCCCTATGTGACCGACGACGAGTTGTTCGGTTATCTCACGCCGCTCGGCCTGGCCGACTTCTTCGACCCCGAACGCCTGAACGAGGCCCGGGAACGGATCCGGCATCGTGAACGCCGGACGATCGTCTATGGCAGCGGTGCGGGTTACGTCGCACCGAATGCCGACCTGACGCTCTACGCCGACATGGCCCGCTGGGAGATTCAGCGGCGTTTCCGCGCCCGTGCCATTCACGGACTGGGTGTGGACAACTCGGCTGAAAGCCCCGCCCGGCAGTACAAGCGCGGCTACTTCAACGACTGGCCTGTGCTGGACAACCACAAGAAGAGCCTCTACAACCGCGTCGATTACTGGATCGACACGCACCGTCCGGGGCGTCCGCTGATGATCGCGGCCGAGACCTTCATGCAGGGTATCGGGCGTACGGTGCGTCGTCCGTTCCGGGTCGTGCCGTTCTTCGACCCTGCGCCGTGGGGAGGCCAGTGGATGAAGGAGGTCTGCGACCTCGACCGCAGGCAGGCCAATTTCGGCTGGTGCTTCGACTGCGTTCCGGAGGAGAACAGCCTGCTGCTGCGCGTCGATGGCGAATTGTTCGAGATGCCGGCTCAGAACCTCATTTACCTTCGTGCGCAGGAGCTGCTGGGCGCCGCCGACCGCCGGCGTTTCGGCGAGAGCTTCCCGATCCGTTTCGACTTCCTGGACACCATCGGCGGAGGCAACCTCAGCCTCCAGGTCCATCCCACCGACGAATACATCCGCCGTACGTTCGGCATGCGCTACACGCAGGACGAGAGCTACTACCTGCTCGATGCCGAGCCCGGCGCCTGCGTCTATCTCGGCGTGAAACGGGGCGTCGATCCCGAAGAGATGCTCGCGGCGCTCCGCACGGCCCGGCGGGGAGGCGCGGCGTTCGATGCCGAGCGTTTCGTGAACCGCTTCCCGGCCCGCAGGCACGACCACTACCTGATTCCGGGCGGTACGGTCCACTGCTCGGGAGCCGGCGCCATGGTCCTTGAGATCAGTGCTACGCCCAATATCTTCACTTTCAAAATGTGGGACTGGGGCCGCATGGGGCTCGACGGCAAACCCCGCCCGATCAATATCGGCCACGCAGCCCGCGTCATCGACTGGACGCGCGACACGGACGAGATACTCCGCCGCCACTGCAACCGCTTCGAACCGATCGCCGAGGGCGAGGGCTGGCGCGAGGAGCGCACCGGACTGCACGAAGCCGAATTCATCGAAACCCGCCGTCACTGGTTCACCGGTATCACGCCCCACACGATGCAGGGCGGCGTCGAGGTGCTCAACCTGGTCGAAGGCGACGCCGCCGTCATCGAGAGCCCTGCGGGAACGTTCGAACCCTTCACGGTGCACTACGCCGAGACCTTCATCATTCCCGCTTCGATCGGCAGCTACACGATCCGGCCGCTCGTTCCGGGTACGTTCTGCGGTACGGTCAAGGCTTATGTACGACACTGACAACAACTAATATACGATCGACCATGTACGAAACCGACCCACGTATCGTCCTCACGCTCGACGCCGGAGGCACGAACCTCGTCTTCTCGGCGATCGCCGGTAACCGCGAGATCGTCGGCCCGATCCATTTCCACTCGGAGCCGGAAGATCTCGACCGCATGCTCTCGACCCTCGTCGAGGGATTCGAAGCCGTGCGGCGGCAGCTTCCCGGAGCACCCGTCGCCATCAGTTTCGCCTTTCCCGGACCGGCCGACTACGCCCACGGGATCATCGGCGACCTGCCCAACTTCCCGTCGTTCCGCGGCGGCGTGGCGCTGGGACCCTTCCTCGAACAGAAGTTCGGCATCCCGGTGTTCATCAACAACGACGGCAACCTGTTTGCTTACGGCGAGGCCATTTCGGGCGCCCTGCCCGAGGTGAACGCCCTGCTCGAACGTTCCGGATCGACCAAACGCTACCGCAATCTGCTCGGCGTGACGTTCGGTACGGGATTCGGCGCCGGCGCCGTGATCGACGGCCGGCTGCTGACCGGCGACAACGGATGCGGCGGCGACGTCTGGGTATTCCGCAACAAGCACCACGAAGGCATGATCTGCGAGGAGAGCGTCAGCATCCGCGCCATCCGCCGTGTTTACGGAGAGCTGACCGGCGCGGACACCGTTCCGCTCACCCCGCGCGACATCTTCGACATCGCCGAAGGAACGCGCGAGGGCGACCGCGATGCCGCACGAGAGAGCTTCCGCCGGTTCGGCGAGGTGGCCGGCGACGTCATCTCGCAGGCCCTCACGATCATCGACGGCATCGTCGTGTTGGGGGGCGGCCTGACCGGAGCGGCCGAATACTTCATGCCCGCTCTGCTCGCGGAGATGCGCGGCGAGATCGGCTCCTTTGCCGGCGACCGCTTCCCGCGGCTACAGATGCGGACCTTCGACCTCGACACACCGGAGGAGGCCGCGGAGTTCTTGCGCGAGAAATCGGTGCCGGTAGCCGTTCCCCGCTCCGAAAAGCGCGTCCGCTACCACCACGTTCGCCAAACCCCCGTCGTCCGTTCGAAACTCGGCGCCAGCCGGGCCATCGCACTGGGGGCCTACGCCTTCGCCATCGCGGAGCTCGACCGGAGGCAATAGGACCCGGCAGCAATTATGCCCGGCATCGGCCGACCGCTGCGTGGACCTCGTCACTCACCGCGGCACGCTGCGTACCGCCTCGCCCGACGCCCTGCCCGCAGTCGTGGGAGAACGCAACGCCCTGAACCGTTCGACCGAACGGCCCGACCTGCGCCAGGACGTACATTTTGCCTCGACGACGACCTCTGGGGCACGAACTTTTCCATGCGGCGGGGCGGCGATATGCGCTGCCGGTTCCGGACGGAGTGGATCGGAGAGACGGAATGTTCAGAGAAACCGTGAAAATTAGTGCAAAACGATTATCTTTGTACTGGCGAATCCAACTACCGACAGAAGATGAACGCACAGATTGATTTTTCGAGCAAGACGCCCTATCACGTGCAGGCGGAACATATCCTGCGCCAGATGATCAATACCGAGAAATACCGTTCGGGAGCCATCCTGCCCAACGAGGTGGAACTCGCACAGGAGCTCAAAATATCGCGCAACACCCTCAGACAGGCCATCAACCGGTTGGTGAACGAAGGCCTGCTGATCCGCAAGAAGGGGGTGGGCACCACGGTCAATACGCTGGGCAGGGCCAGCAGCAACGCCCGCAACTGGATGAGTTTCTCGCAGGAGATGAAGGCGCTGGGCATCACGATCAAAAATTACGAACTGCATATATGTTGGGAACAGGCCGCTCCCGAGGTGACCCGGTTCTTCCGGGTGGCTTCCGACATGCGCATGCTGCGCATGTCGCGCGTGCGCGGCAGCGAGCAGGCGCCGATCGTCTATTTCTATTCCTATTTCAACCCCGCCATCGGGATGACCGGCGAGGAGGACTTCACACAGCCTCTCTACACGATGCTCGAACAGCGCTACGGCGTCATCGTCCACAAGTCGGTCGAGGAGGTGAGCGCCATGCTGGCCGACGAGGAGCTGGCCGCCAAACTCGGCATCAGGGTCGGCGATCCGATTCTCAGGCGCAAGCGGCTGGTGCTCGATGCCACGGGATTCCCCGTCGAGTTCAACGTCGGCTATTACCGTGCCGATTCGTTCACCTACCGTATCGAAGCCGAGAAATAACCCGAACGATCCGATGAATAAAAACGACAACCGCTCCGTAAGCAAACTGCTGCCCGTCCTCTTCGGTTTCTTCGTGATGGGATTCTGCGACGTGGTGGGTATCTCGACCAGCTACGTGCAGAAAGATTTCGCACTCAACGAGACCCTCGCCGGATTCATCCCCTCGATGGTCTTCATCTGGTTCCTGCTGCTCTCGATTCCCGCGGCACTGGTCATGAACCGCATCGGGCGCAAGAAGATGGTGCAGGCGAGCAACCTCGTCACCGTCGCCGGCATGCTCATCCCCTTCATCGATTACAATCTGGTCACCTGCATGGCGGCCTTCGCCCTGCTGGGCATCGGCAACACGCTGCTGCAAGTGTCGCTCAACCCGCTGCTGACGAATGTCGTGCGCCCCGAGACGCTGACCAGCTCGCTCACGGCCGGACAGGTGGTCAAAGCCGTGTCGTCGTTCTGCGGACCGTTCATCGCCGCATTCGCCGCCGGAGAGCTGGGCGACTGGCAGTACCTCTTCCCGATCTATGCCGCCATCACGCTGCTGTCGGCCCTCTGGCTTCTCTGCACCCCGATCCGCGAGTCGCGCGAAACGCAGCCTGCTTCGTCGGTCGGAGCGGCCTTCTCGCTGCTGAAGGACCGCACGGTGCTGATCCTTTTCCTCGGCATCGTCTTCGTCGTGGGCGTCGATGTGGGCATGAACACGGTCGCACCCAAGCTGCTCATCGAGCGCAGCGGATACGCCGTCGAGCAGGCCGGAATCGGATCGAGCGTCTACTTTGTCTGCCGTACGGTCGGCGCACTGCTCGGTTCGCTCCTGCTCGTGCGCATGAGCGATGTCCGCTACTTCCGGATTCACATTTTCGCCGCCATCGCCGCCATGATCGCACTCTGGTTCACCCATGCAACGGCCGGCATGCTGGTGCTGGTCGGCCTGATCGGCTTCGCCTGTTCGAGTATCTTCTCGGTGATCTATTCGGCGGCGCTCAAGAGCCATCCGGACAAGGCCAACGAGATCTCGGGGCTGATGATTACGGGTGTCTGCGGCGGTGCAGTGATCCCGCCGCTGATGGGCGCCTCGGCCGATTTCGCCGGCAGTCAGATCGGATCGCTCGTCGTCATCGGTTGCTGTATGGCCTACCTGGCCGTCTGCGCCCTCCTGTTGCGCCGTTTCGAGACGGGAAAATAAACGGACGCAACGTTCCCGGGCCGAGCAAGGGAGCGGCGGCGAACCTCGCAGGGTTTCGCCGCCGCTCTTTCGTGTCCGGACCGGGGAAGAATCACTCCACGCCCCATGCCCGGTTGGGTTCGGGGCCCATTTCCAGCTCCAGTTCTCCGCCGTCGAGCAGAGCGGCGGCCGGGAAGCGGAAACTCCGGAGCGGCTTGCCGTCGAGCGACGCACGCTGCACGTAGATGTTGCGGCGCGAAGCGTTTTTCGCTCGGATGGTGAAGGTCTCGCCGCGGCCGTAGCGTCCGCCGAGGTCGATCGTCACCTCTTCGAAAATCGGACTGGCGATCTCGAAGACCGGATCCACGCGGCAGCCTCCGTCGGTCTGGAAGAGTCCGAGCGAGGCCAAAACGGCCCAAGCGCTCATCTGTCCCTGATCCTCGTCGCCGAGGTAGGCGTTGGCGATGCCGCGACCGTAATAGCGGTCCAGGATCGAGCGGCTCCAGCGCTGCGTCAGCCACGGGGCGCCGGCGTAGTTGAACAGAAAGGCGAAGTGCATCGACTGTTGGTTGCCCTGCACGACGGGGTGGTCCCAATACTGATCGTTGGGAGCGTTGTAGCGCCACGCCTCGTCCTGCGCGAAGCCCCATTCCAGACGCTCGAGGAAGCGCTCGCGTCCGATTTTCCGCACCAAAGCCGGAATATCCTGCGGCACGAAAAAGGTAAGCTGCCAGGCGTTGCCCTCGACATAGTGGTGGTTGGCCCCGCTGCGGAAGGGGTCGAAGGGGGCAGCCCAGCGGCCCTCGCTGTCGCGCAGATGGCAGTAGCCGGCATCGCTGATGACGTTCCGCCACCAATAGCCGCGGTCGTTGAAGGTCCGCCACGTCTCGTCGTCGCCGAGGGCGCGGGCCAGTTGGCCGACCGTCCAGTCGTCGTAGGAGTACTCCATCGTGTTCGAGAAGCGGCCCTTGTCGCTCGGCACGTAGTGGTATTGCATGTAGGCCGCCAGATCGCGGTTGCCGGCAAAGCCGTTGAAAACCTTCCGTGCGGGCGTCGTCTGCATCTTCACGGCCGCCTCGAGGGCTTTCTGTCCGTCGAAGTCGCGGATGCCCATCTGCCAGGCCGAGACGATCAGCGGAATCTCGTGTTCGGCGACCATCACCGGGACGTAGTTCAGGCCCGCAGGGCCCTTGGCCAGCCATCCGTTGGCATCGTACATCGCCAGTTGCGAGCGCACCCAGCGGCCCGACCACTCGGGCGTCACGAGGTTCCAGAAGGGATTGAGGTTCCAGAAGGTGTTCCAGAAGGCATCGCATCCGAGCATCGCATCGTTTGCCGGATCGGCCACGCAGCGTACCCGGCCGTCGGTCGAGACCCACTCGCCATTGACGTCGCTCCACGTATTGCGACTGCAAAGCGCACGGTACATGTTGTTGTAGAAACGCTGCTTTTCGAGGTAGTCGTCCGAGCGGACCCGAACGCGGGAGAAAAGATCGTTCCACGTCGCCCGCTGGTTGGCGCACACGGCCTCGAAGTTCCAGCCGAAGGGGACCGAAATCTCCGTGGATAGGTTCTCGGAGGCGTTCCCGACGCTCACGAGTGAGATGCCTGAGCGCACCTGAACGACGGAATCCTCCGCAGGATCGAAGACGGCGAAGAGTCCGGCCTCGCGGCACGGTCCGCACGACAGGCCGTCTGTCTGCTGTTGGAGTTCATCGTCGCACCAGCTACCCAGCCGCTTGATCGGCCGGTCGAATTCGATGACGAAATGCAGCGTATAGTCCTGGTCGGCATCGTTGCTCCAGACTCCCCGCGAATACTGGCGGCACGAGCCCTCGATCCGCCGGTCGCCCGCCTGCCGGACCGAGACGTCGCGCAGCTCGAAGTCGTATTCGGCCTGCGGGTGCAGTTCGATGAGGATACGGCCCTCGCCCCGGTCCGTCGGGAAGGTGAAACGGCTGAATCCGCAACGCGTCGTGGCGGTCACCTCTGCATGGATCCCGTAATCGGTCAGGTCGGCCGCATAGCAGCCGATTCCGGCTTGCTCCGTCCGTTTGTCGATGCGCGAGCGGTAGCCCTCGTCGGGGTTGCGCTCGTCTCCGACCCGGACCTTCAGCTCGCCGTTGGTCGCCATGAGACCCAGTCCGCCGAGCGTCCACTCGTGAATGTGGCTGAAACAGCCGATCGTCTCGAACGAAGGCTGGTAGCCGGCCTGCCAGCCTGCATTCTGGTTGTCGGGCGAGAGCTTGACCATGCCGAAAGGCATCCACGGTCCGGGAGCGATCATCCATCGCGAGTGGGCCGTACCGATGCGCGTATCGACGTAGTCGGCCAGGGTTTGCTCGGGCCGGGGAGCCCGTTCGATACATCCGGAGGCCACTTCGCGTCCGTCGCACAGTACCCGGTAGCAGCTCGTCCGGGCGCGGCGCACGGCAGGCATCGGCACCTCGAAGCGCGAACGGCCCGCCTCGACACGTCGGTTGAAGAGTTCGCGGCCGTCTATCTCGACGCTCAGCGTCGGTGTCGCTCCGAGCCACTCGACATCGACCAGCAACGGCTGCACACGCTTGCCGTCATGGTCCGATTCATACGGAGCCGCCGCCACGTCGCGCACGAACAACCCTTCGGACTGCGTCGGACGCACGGACGATGGGCCCTCGAGCGCCACCCGGTCGAAGAGTATCCACGACCCCTCGAGCACGGTCACATGCACCGTGTTGCCGCCCTTGCGCAGCGTGCCGCGCCGGAGCGGCATCTCGAGCCGGCGGGGCGTCGCACGCTCGAAGCGTCCGGTCAGCGAAAGCGTATCGACAGTCGGCTCCTGCTGGCCGTAACGGCGGCCGGCAGCGGTCGGATCGTCGGGGTCGTTGAGTCGGAACCAGGCATCCTGTCCGTTTACGCTCACCTTGACCAGCGGCGGGAACCGCTTGGCGTAATCCGCCAGATCGACCGCCAGCAGGCAGTCGTCATCGGGCTGTTCGTCGAGGCCGAAAAGGATATTGACCTCGTGGGTGCGCCATCCCGACGTGGGCCAGGTTCCGCCCCACGTGTCGGCCGGCCCCGGCAGCACATAGGGAAAATCGGTCGAAGGATCGGAGTGCCCGACCAGATAGAATTTGTCCTCGTAGCCGAAGTCCCGGGCCAGGAAGTCCCGGAATCCGTCGGGCGCAAGGGCGAACCCGTCGGGACGGCCGTCCGGTTCGCCCACCGTCCAGATCGTCGCATCGGACGCCGCCGCAGTCCGCACGGCCAGGGCGCAGCTCAGGACGAACGCCGGCCGCATAAGGCTTTTCATCTTCATCGTATTGCAGTTTTCGGTTCGTGAGAGAATATAAATGTATAAACATTTATTATTAGTCGGGACAAATATAACCGATATCTTCGAAATATCAAAATGCGAGGCACGGATTCCGTTCAGAAGATCCGGAATTTGTGCTGGATTCTTCATTCTATTGAGTGCCGAAGAGAAATGAATGACCGACGGCCGAACGGGTGGGAGAATCCGATACCGATCTGATAAAGCGGATGGGTCAAATTCAAATACTTGAAATACGATCCGGTTCGAGGCCTGTTGCCGCAGTGTGTCGCGGGACGGTTCCGATTCGGTTACGCTGGCGGCTGTCGCAGGCCGGCTCTCGGTGACCTGTTGTGCCGTAGTCGGAGGATACGGATAGCGGGGGAATGGCGGAATGCCTGTTCGGGAGGCAAATGTCGCCGCAGGCCGATATGCAGAGGGATATATACGAAAGAAGCGATCTTGCGATCGCTTTTGATTAGAGGCTGTCAGCCTTGTTTCGTGAACCCGCTGGGGCTCGAACCCAGGACCCCAACATTAAAAGTGTTGTGCTCTACCTGCTGAGCTACGGATTCTCCGTCGGCCAAAGGAAAATGCTTTCCGTTTTGGTGGTGCAAATGTATGGATTATTTTTGTTTTACCAAAATAAAACGGTATTTTTGTATTCGCTAAAATGAATTTTTAACTCTGTAAAAACGAATATTCCTATGTGTAAAGCGCTAATTATCGGAGCCGGAGGCGTCGGTACGGTGGTGACGCAGAAAATCGCCGCCGATCCCGTCTTCACGGACGTCATGCTGGCCAGCCGTACCAAGTCCAAATGCGACGCCGTGGCGGCCGCCATCGGCGGTGACCGGGTGAAGACCGCCGAGGTCGATGCCGACAACGTCGCCCAGCTGTGCGAGCTGTTCCGGGCGTTCAAACCCGACATCGTGGTCAATGTGGCCCTGCCGTATCAGGACCTCACGATCATGGACGCCTGCCTCGAATGCGGCTGCAATTACCTCGATACGGCCAACTACGAGCCGCGCGACGAGGCGCATTTCGAATATTCGTGGCAATGGGCCTATCAGGACCGCTTCAAGGCCGCGGGTCTCACGGCGATCCTCGGCTGCGGCTTCGATCCGGGCGTGACGGCCGTCTTCACGGCCTATGCCGCCAAGCACCATTTCGACGAGATCCATTACCTCGACATCGTGGACTGCAACGCCGGCAATCACGGCATGGCGTTCGCCACGAACTTCAACCCCGAAATCAATATCCGCGAGGTGACGCAGAAAGGCCGCTACTACGAGAACGGGCAGTGGGTGGTGACCGAGCCGCACGAAATCCACCGGCCGCTGCACTATCCCGGCATCGGCGAACGCGAGTCGTACGTCATCTACCACGAGGAGCTGGAGTCGCTCGTGAAGAATTATCCGACGATCCGGCGCGCCCGGTTCTGGATGACCTTCGGGCAGGAGTACCTCACGCACCTGCGCGTGATCCAGAATATCGGCATGGCGCGTATCGACCCGATCATCTACAACGGCGTGGAGATCGTTCCGATCCAGTTCCTCAAGGCCGTGCTTCCAGACCCCAAGTCGCTGGGCGCCAACTACCACGGCCAAACCTCGATCGGCTGCCGCATCCGGGGTGTGAAGGACGGTAAGGAGCGTACCTATTACATTTACAACAACTGCGACCACGAGCAGGCTTTCCGCGAGACCGGCACGCAGGCCGTGAGCTTCACGACGGGCGTTCCGGCGGCGCTCGGCGCTTCGATGTGGGCCAAGGGCCTGTGGCGAGGAGCCGGCGTGTTCAACGTCGAGGAGTTCGATCCCGATCCGTTCCTGGCCGAACTCGGCCCGCAGGGACTGCCGTGGCACGAACTGTTCGACGTGGATATCGAAGTCTGACGGCGGGGCTTTCCGGCCTTCGCCGCGGTACGGAGCGGACGGTTGCGGAAGCAGCCGCCCGCTCCGCGCGTTTTGAGGGGCGGCTGAGCGACAGGGCGGGGTGCTCCGCACCGTATTTCCGGTTTTCGGACCTCCCGGGCCTTCTTCGGGTAGGGCAGGGGCTCCTGCGTGCGGGGGGCCGAAGCCGTTTCTTCGGGCAGGCCTCCCGCTGTGGGGATCTTTTCCGGGCGAAAGAGCGATAATTCGCCTGTATTATTATCATATATGATACATTTTTACTATCTTTGAATCGTGTAACCGCTCCCGGATAGGCGGGGGTAATTAAACGACAAGACGATGAAACGTATCCTATGTGCGGTCGGTGCGCTGATGATGTGTGCGACGCCGCTCTTCGCCGTCGGGGCGAAGGACAAAGAAAAGACCGAATTCAACAGGCATTGGTTTATGCAGGTGCAGGCGGGTGCTGCCTACACGCTCGGCGAGACGGGATTCGGCGATCTGCTGTCGCCCGCGGCGGCCCTTTCGGCCGGCTATCGGTTCTCGCCCGTGTGGGGGCTGCGTTTCGGCCTCGGCGGATGGCAGGCCAAAGGGGCCTGAGTTTCGCCCGAAATGCACTACAAGTTCAATTACTTGCAGGGGAATGTCGAGGCCATGCTCGATCTGGCGAATCTGTTCGGGCGTTTCAACCCCGTCCGGACGGTCAATCCCTATCTGTTCGCGGGTGTCGGGGTCAGCGGGGCGTTCGACAACGACGAGGCCAACGCGATCTGCGACAAGGGATACGCGATGGAGAACGTCTGGTCCGGCGGCAAGGTTTTCGTGGCGGGACGCCTGGGTGCGGGATTGAATTTCCGGCTTTCGGACTGCGTGCTGCTGGGCGTGGAGGTGAATGCCGACATGCTCTCCGATAAGTTCAACTCGAAGAAAGCGGGAAATGTGGATTGGCAGTTCAACGCGCTGGCGGGACTGACCTTCCGCTTCGGAAAGACCTATCGGAAAAAGGCCGCCGCGGTTCCGCCCGCACCCGTGGCTCCCGCCGCTCCGGCGGAGCCCGCCCCCGAGCAGCCCGCTCCGGAGCCCCGGCCCGAACCAGCTCCCGCTCCGGCTCCGGTTCCCGTAGCGGAGAAACCCGTTCCGCTGCGCGAGGATATCTTCTTCCGGATCGGATCGTCCGAGATTCGGGCGTCGGAACGGCCGAAGGTGGAGGTGCTGGCCGATTACCTCAGGGCGCATCCGGAGACGACGGTCTCCGTGACGGGTTATGCGGATGCGGCCACGGGCGGCAAGGCCCGCAACCTGCAACTGTCGATGCTGCGCGCCGCGGGCGTGTCGGAGGCTCTGCAACAGGCCGGAATCGCGGCGGACCGTATCCGGGTCGATTACAAGGGCGATTCGGAGCAGCCGTTCGCTACGGCGGCCGAAAACCGCGTGAGCGTCTGCGTGGCGCAGTGATCCGTTCCGGCACGCCGGGCACGGCCGGGCGGGTAAGTATAAATACCTATTTATCGGAAATTCCCGGGGGACGGCATGGACTGTTCCCCGGGAATTTGCTAATTTTGTCCGTTTTTTAGAGAAACGCCTTTCGATGATCGACTTTCTGACAATGCCTTCGCCGTGCTATGTTCTCGACGAGCGGCTGCTGGACGCGAACCTGGCCGTGATCGACCGCGTGCGCCGCGAGTCGGGCGCCGAGGTGATCGTCGCGCTGAAGGCCTGCGCCATGTGGAGCATCTTTCCCGAGCTGGCCCGGCACTCCGACGGTGCCACGGCCTCTTCGGCCGCCGAAGCGCGTCTGGTTTTCGAAGAATTCGGCCGTCCGGCTCATACCTACGCACCCGTCTATACGGATCGCAACATCGACGAGATACTGCGTTGCAGCGACCACATCACGTTCAATTCCGTGGCGCAGTTCGAGCGTTTCGGACAGCGGGCGCTCATCCGCGGCATTTCGTGCGGACTGAGGATCAACCCGGAGTATTCGCCCGTCGGGACGGATCTCTACAACCCCTGCGTTCCCGGTTCGCGGCTGGGCGTCACGGCCGGCGAGTTGCGCGAGCTGCCCGCGGGCATCGAAGGACTGCATTTCCATGTCCTGTGCGAATCGCGTCCCGCGCACCTGCGGCTGGCGCTCGAGGCAGTCGAACGGCGCTTCGGCCGTCTGCTCGACCGCGTCGCGTGGCTCAACATGGGCGGCGGCCACCTGATGACCCATGCCGAATACGACTGCGACGAGCTGATCGCCCTGCTCCGCGAATTCCGTTCGCGTCATCCGCACCTGCGGCTGATTCTCGAACCGGGCAGCGCCTTCACCTGGCGCACGGGCTATCTGGTCTCCACGGTGGAGGACATCGTGACGAACGGCGGCGTGCATACGGCGATGCTCGACGTGTCGTTCGCCTGCCACATGCCCGACTGCCTTGAAATGCCCTACAAGCCGGCCATCGTCGGGGCGCACGATCCCGCCGAGGGAGAGACGCGCTGGCGCATGGGCGGCACGAGCTGCCTGGCGGGGGACTACTGCGGCGACTGGGCCTTCGACCGTGCGCCGCAGGTCGGCGACCGCATCGTTTTCGAGGATATGATCCATTATACGATGGTCAAGACGACGATGTTCAACGGCGTGCAGCACCCCGCGATCCTCATCGCGCGGCGCGACGGCAGCGTGGAGACCGTCCGGGAGTTCGGCTACGAGGATTTCAAAAGCCGCATGTCGTGAGCTCCGCCCGGGACGCGCCGGAAAACAAGCCAATGCAAACAAGCCATAATAACCCATACATGGAAAATTTCACACCTACTTCCTACACCCTCGAATGTGTCGCCACGGGACGCGAGTTCGAAGACACGGGCTGGGTCCTGTCCGATCCGCAGTGCAAGACGCCGTCGCTCGTGCGGGCGCGCTATGCCAAGCGGCAGATCGACGTGAAACCCGCCGAGTGGGGGCTCTACCGCTTCGCCGACTGGATGCCCGTGCGGCGGATGCTCAAGGGCTCCTCGGCTCCCGTGACCTACAAGAGCCGGGGTTTGGCCGAGCGGCTCGGGCTGGAGAACCTCTGGATCACGTTCAACGGCTACTATCCGGCCATCGGCGCCACGATGACCACCTGCTCGTTCAAGGAGACCGAAGCCTATTCGGTCTGCGGCCGCGCCGCGGCGGACGAACAGCGCGTGCTGGTGGTGGCGTCGGCCGGAAATACGGCCCGTGCCTTCGCCAAGGTCTGCTCGGACAACGGCATCCGCCTGCTGCTGTCGGTTCCCTACGACAATATCGGCGCGCTCTGGTTCGAGGAGCCGCTGAACCCCTGTGTCAAGCTGATCTGCTGCGCCGCGGGCGGCGACTATTTCGATGCCATCTACCTGAGCGATCTCGCGCTCAAAGGTCCCGGGTTCTATGCCGAGGGCGGCGCGAAAAACATCGCCCGGCGCGACGGCATGGCCTGCACGGTGCTGTCGGCCGTGACGGCGATCGGCCGCATCCCCGACTACTATTTTCAGGCCGTGGGCAGCGGTACGGGCGCCATCGCGGCGTGGGAGGCCAATCAGCGCCTCGTCGCGGACGGCCGTTTCGGGCAGAACACCATGAAGCTGATGGTGTCGCAGAACGCGCCGTTCGTCCCCATGTACGACGCCTGGCAGGCCGATTCGCGCGCGATGCTGCCCTATGACGAGGACAAGGCGCGCCGCGATGCGGAGATCATCGACGCCAAGGTGCTGTCGAACCGCCATCCGCCTTACGGGCTGGCCGGCGGTCTGTACGACGCGCTGAAAGCCACGGGCGGCGATATTTTCGTGGCGACGAACGCCATGGCCCGCAAGGCCCGCAAGCTCTTCAGGGAGACCGAAGGGGTCGATATCTATTCGGCGGCGGGCGTCGCCACGGCGTCGCTCATCAACGCCGTGGCCGCCGGCAGGGTCGAGCGGGACGCCACGATCATGCTCAACATCACGGGCGGCGGCGAGGAACACTTCAAGGAGGGCAAGGAGCTGTGGTATCTCAAGCCGAGCCTGGTCTTTCCGCTCGATCCCGATGCCGACGACGTGGTGTCGAAGGTCGAGGCGCTGTTCTGATCCGAAAAATTGCTTACCTTTGCGGCGGTTCGAACCGGGGGCGTGCAGCCGGCCCGGTCCGGACCGCCGGATTTTTATTTTATCAACCCAAACAAAACGACAACATGGAACACATTCTGCAGAAGCGGATTCCCTGCTTCAAGCGTTGGAGCCGCAAGGGCTGGTCGGTCTTTGCGAGCCTGCACCGCTACGTGAAGATCGGAGTCCTCGCCGCCGGAATGTCGATCCTGCTGCTCGCGACACGGGGCGCATCCGCGCACAACGCCGACACGACCGCCGTCCTCAGGACGTTGCGGATCCGTGAAGTCGGCATCACGGGAACCCAGACGGCTCCCGTGCGGAACGCCCGGTCGCACACCCCGCTTTTCGACCGGAAAGCTTTCGCCGCGGAGCCCGTCCAGACGCTGGAGGCCGCTCTGCGCCTCGCGCCTTCGGTCGATATCCGCGAACGCGGAGGCAAGGGAGCGCAGGCCGACATCTCCGTCCGCGGAGGCTCTTTCGACCAGACGATGGTCCTTCTCAACGGTATTGATTTCACGGATGCCCGCACGGGGCACCAGTCCCACGCGCTGCCGGTCGATCTCGACTGCATCTCGTCGGTGGAGCTGCTCGACGGCCTGCCGGGCGTCGGGGCCTTCGCCGGGGCGGTGAACGTCCGCACGGCGCCGCTGCGGCCGACCTACCTGCGCTTCGAGGGTGCGGGCGGACAGTACGGCTATGCCTATGCCAACCTTTCGGGAGCCGTCACCGAGGGACGCCTCTCAGTGCTCGGCGCGGCTTCCTTCCGCCGCAGCGACGGTTACCGGCACAATACGGACTTTTCCAATTGCAATGCCTACGTGCGGGCCGTCTGCGAGGCTCCCCGTGCCGGACTGTTCGATTTCCAGGCCGGATACCAGGACCGGGATTTCGGGTCCAACGGATTCTATGCGGCCTACAATCCCGACCAGTGGGAACACACCGCGACGGCGCTCGCGTCGCTCCGGTGGCTCAGGAGCGCGGGCCGCTTCTCGTTCGGCGCCTCGGCGAGCTACCGGAAGAATTTCGACCGCTACGACTGGACACGCGGGACGGCGATGAACCGGCACAATACGGACAATGTCGGAGCGCGAGTCTGGAGCGATTACGGTTGGGCGGCAGGCACGACGTCGCTGGGCGGTGACTACGCCTACAACCATATCTTCAGCACGAACCTCGGCGAGAAGCTCGACACGCCTCACGGCCGTTACACCCATGCCGCCGCGCGCCATACGGGCAACCTTTGGCTGCGGCACGAGAAACACTGGCGGCGTTTCGACGCCGCGGCGTCGGCCGGGGCGAGTTTCACGCCCTACGGCGGGGCGGCTCTCTGGAGCCTCTCGGGCGGCTGGCGTCCCTCCGGGGCGTGGCGCGTGGAGGCCGGTGCGGCGCAGTCGATGCGCCTGCCGACCTTCACGGATCTCTACTATACCTCCCCGGCACAGGTCAATAACCTCGGCCTGCGGCCCGAACGGGCCGTCACCGTCCGCCTCGGGGCGGGGTATTCCCGGGGCTGCTGGAGCGCTTCGGCCGATGCCTACTACCGGGCCGGCCGCGACATCATCGACTGGGTGTGGTACGACGATGTGCCCGAAAATCCCGAGGCATGGCGCGGCAAGTGGCATTCGGAGCAGACGAGCCGTCTGAATACCTTCGGGATCGAGTTCTCGGGAAGCTACGCGGTGCAGGAAGGATTTCTGCGCCGCGTGAGGGTCTCCTACGGATACGTCACCACCGACCGTAACGCCGACATCGTGGCCAGGAGCGCCATGGACTTCATGCGCCACAAGGCGGCGCTCGGGGTCGAATTCCGCTTCCTGCGGCGCATGTCGTTCGCGCTCACGGGTTCGCTATTCGACCGCAACGGCGACTATACGGCCTATCCCGTTGCAGGGGACTCCTCCCGGACGGAGACGCGCGGTTACGAACCCTATTTCCTGCTCGACGGACGTCTGCAATGGGAGAAGGGGTTCTGCCGCCTCTATGTCGATGCGACGAACCTCACCGACACGCGCTACTGCGATCTGGGAGGTATCCCGCTGCCGGGCTTCTGGTGTACGGCGGGCGTGGTGCTGACCTTCGGACGGTAGGCGTCTCCGTCCGCTCCGGAAGGCGGCCTCTCCGGCGCCGCTGATCCGGAGCTTCCGGCTGCGTTTCCCGGTCCGGACCTTCGGGTCCGGACTTTCTGTTTTTTTGCCCCGGACGCTTTTTTCGTTACGATTTTATCGGAATTGTTCCGGAAATTCGTTATATTTGAAGCAGAGAATCCGAAAACTGCATACGATATGGAAAAGCGAATCGTGGAGTGCGTCCCCAATTTCAGCGAGGGACGCGACAAGGAGGTGATCCGCCGGATCGTCGAAGCGATCGAGGGGGCGGGCGGCGTGAAGGTCCTGGACGTCGATCCGGGCGAAGCGACGAACCGCACGGTCGTCACCTTTGTCGGCGCGCCCGAGGAGGTCGTCGAGGCGGCTTTCGCCGGGGTGAAACGGGCGTCCGAACTGATCGACATGCGCCGCCACAAAGGGGCGCACCCCCGCATGGGGGCCACCGACGTCCTGCCGCTCATTCCCGTTTCGGGCATCACGCTCGAGGAGTGCGCCGCGCTGGCGCGCCGGCTGGCCGAACGCATCGCCTGCGAACTGCGGATTCCGACCTATTGCTACGAGGCTTCGGCTCTGCGGCCCGAGCGGCGGAACCTGGCCGTCTGCCGCGCCGGGGAGTACGAGGCGCTGCCCGAGAAACTGGCGCACGCGGAGACGGCCCCCGATTTCGGGGCGCGTCCCTTCGACGAAGGGGTGGCCCGTACGGGAGCCACGACGGTCGGGGCCCGCGATTTCCTGATCGCCGTCAATTTCAATCTCAACACCACCTCCACGCGGCGCGCCAACGCCATCGCTTTCGACGTGCGCGAGAAGGGGCGGCCGGTGCGCGAGGGAAATCCCGTTACGGGTAAAATCGTGAAGGATGCCGACGGCAACCCCGTCATGCGGCCCGGCACGCTCTGCGCCACGAAGGCCATCGGGTGGTATATCGAGGAGTACGGCATCGCGCAGGTCTCGATGAATCTGACCGATATCGCCGTGACGCCCCTGCATGTCGCCTTCGACGAGGTGTGCCGCAAGGCCGACGCCCGCGGGGTGCGCGTCACCGGCACGGAGATCGTGGGTCTCGTGCCCAAGCGGGCGCTTGTCGAGGCGGGACGCCACTTCCTGCGCAAACAGCGCCGTTCGACGGGTATCGCCGAGGAGGAGATCGTCCGCATCGCCGTCAAGTCGATGGGACTGGACGATCTGAAGCCCTTCCGCCCCGAGGAGAAGGTGATCGAATACCTGCTTGAAGCGGAAGATAAGCAGAAGCGTCTTATCGACATGACCTGCAAGGAATTCGCCGATGAAACGGCGAGCGAATCCCCGGCTCCCGGCGGCGGCTCGATCGCGGCCTATATGGGAGCGCTGGGCGCTGCGCTCGGCACGATGGTCGCCAACCTCTCGTCGCACAAGGCGGGGTGGGACGACCGCTGGGAAGAGTTCTCCGACTGGGCCGACCGGGGACAGGCGTTGCTGCGGGAGCTGCTGCATCTGGTGGACGAGGACACGGCGGCTTTCAACCGCATCATGGCCGTCTTCTCGATGCCCAAATCGACCGACGAGGAGCGGGCGGCGCGCAGTGCGGCCCTGCAGGAGGCGACGCTCTATGCCACGGAGGTCCCGCTGCGGACGATGAAGGCTGCCGCGAAGGTCTTCCCCGTCGTCCGTGCGATGGCCTCGGAGGGCAATCCCAATTCGGTCTCGGATGCCGGCGTGGGCGCACTTGCGGCGCGCAGCGCGGTGCTCGGGGCCTGTCTCAACGTGAAAATCAACGCCGCCGGTCTGAAGGACCGTGCGAAGGCCGATGCCCTCGTGGCTGAAGCCGAGGCGCTGGCCGCCGAAGCCGTGGAGGCCGAGGCCGAAGTGCTGCGAATCGTGGAAGAGAAGATAAAATAGCGGAACGATGACTTTAGCCGAATTTCAAGCCGATATCCGCGCGGGCATTCCCGACCGGCTGCCCGCCGCGAAGCCTTACGACAGACAGATCAACCATGCGCCCAAGCGCAAGGACATTCTCACGCAGGCCGAGAAGGAGCTGGCCCTGCGCAACGCCCTGCGCTACTTCCCCGCCAGGCATCACGCCGTGCTGGCCCGGGAGTTCGCCGCCGAGCTGCGCAAGTACGGCCGGATCTACATGTACCGCCTGCGTCCCGACTACGAGATGCACGCGCGGCCGATCGACGAATACCCCGCGAAGTGCCGGCAGGCCGCGGCCATCATGCTGATGATCCAGAACAACCTGGACAAGGCCGTGGCGCAGCATCCCCACGAACTGATTACCTACGGCGGCAACGGCGCGGTGTTCCAGAACTGGGCGCAGTACCGCCTGACGATGAAGTACCTCTCGGAGATGACCGACCGTCAGACGCTGGTGATGTATTCGGGCCATCCGCTCGGGCTTTTCCCGTCGCATCCCGACGCGCCGCGCGTCGTGGTGACCAACGGCATGGTGATCCCCAACTACTCGAAACCCGACGACTGGGAGCGGATGAACGCCCTCGGCGTCTCGCAGTACGGGCAGATGACCGCCGGATCGTACATGTACATCGGGCCGCAGGGCATCGTCCACGGTACGACGATCACGGTGATGAACGCCGCGCGCAAGCGCTTCACCGGGGACCGCACCTCGGCGCGCGGCATGCTGTTCGTCTCGTCGGGGCTGGGCGGCATGTCCGGCGCGCAGCCCAAGGCGGGCAACATATCGGGCGTGGTGTCGGTCGTCGCCGAGATCAACCCCAAAGCCGCGCGGAAGCGCTTCGAGCAGGGATGGGTGGACGAACTGCATGAATCGCTGGATGAGCTGATCCCGCGTATCCGTCAGGCTGTCAAATCGAAAGAGGTCGTATCGCTGGCCTATGTGGGCAACGTGGTGGATCTTTGGGAGCGGCTGGCCGACGAAGGGATCAACGTGGATCTCGGTTCCGATCAGACCTCGCTGCACAACCCCTGGGCAGGCGGTTATTACCCCGTGGGGCTGAGCTACGAGGCGTCGAACAAGATGATGGCCGAGGAGCCGGCGCGTTTCCGCGAGTGCGTGCAGGAGTCGCTGCGGCGGCAGGTCGATGCCATCAACCGCCTGACGGCGCGCGGCATGTACTTCTTCGACTACGGCAACGCCTTCCTGCTGGAGGCGTCGCGTGCCGGAGCCGCCGTCATGGGCGAGGGCGGGCGTTTCCGCTATCCTTCCTACGTGCAGGACATCATGGGGCCCATGTTCTTCGACTACGGCTTCGGACCCTTCCGCTGGGTCTGCACTTCGGGCCGCGCGGAGGACCTCGACACGACGGACCGTCTCGCGGCCGAAGTGCTGGAGGAGATGCTGCGCACGGCGCCGGACGACATCCGCGGACAGCTCGAAGACAACCTCCACTGGATCCGCGAGGCCGGACGCAACCGGCTGGTCGTCGGTTCGCAGGCCCGGATCCTCTATGCCGACTGCGAGGGCCGCACGCGGATCGCGCAGGCTTTCAACCGCGCCATCGCCGACGGCCGCATTTCGGCCCCCGTGGTGCTGGGGCGCGACCACCACGACGTCTCGGGAACCGATTCGCCCTACCGCGAGACGTCGAACATCTACGACGGATCGTGCTTCACGGCCGATATGGCCGTGCAGAACGTCATCGGCGACGCTTTCCGCGGCGCGACGTGGGTTTCGATCCACAACGGCGGCGGAGTGGGCTGGGGCGAGGTCGTGAACGGCGGCTTCGGCATGGTGATCGACGGCTCGGAGGAGTCCGGCCGCCGCATCCGCGAAATGCTCTTCTGGGACGTCAATAACGGCATCGCGCGCCGCAGCTGGGCACGCAACGACGGAGCCGTGGAGGCCATCCGCCGCGAGATGGCCCGCACGCCGGGCTTGCAGGTGACACTGCCCAATTCAGCGGACGACAATGTGATACGCAATGCACTGAACGAAACCGAATCATAAAGATTATCTGTCATGGAACATCATCATATTTCGGCGGAGCGGCTGACCGTCGCCCGCCTCGGCGAAATTCTCGAACGGCGGCTGCCGGTGGCCCTGAGCGACGACGCCCGGGCGCGTATCGTGCGTTGCCGCGAATACCTCGACCGCAAGATGGAGCATCCCGAGCGGCCGATCTACGGCATCACCACGGGCTTCGGGTCGTTGTGCGACATTTCGGTGGGACGCGACGAGCTGGCGCAGTTGCAGAGGAACCTCGTCATGTCGCACGCCTGCGGTACGGGCGAGCGCGTACCGTCGGAGATCGTGCGGCTGATCCTGCTGCTGAAGATCCAGTCGCTTTCGTACGGCCATTCGGGCGTGCAGTTGGCCACCGTGGAGCGGCTCGCGGAGTTCTACAACCGGGGGATTCTCCCCGTCGTTTACCAGCAGGGGTCGCTCGGCGCTTCGGGCGACCTGGCGCCGCTGGCCCACATGAGCCTGCCGCTGCTGGGACTGGGCGAAGTGGAGTGCGAGGGGCGGGTGCGCCCGGCCTCGGAGGTACTCGGCGAGCTGGGGTGGAAACCCCTCGAGCTACAGTCGAAGGAGGGGCTGGCGCTGCTCAACGGCACGCAGTTCATGGCGGCCTACGGCGTCTGGGCGCTTCTGGCCGCGCGCCGTCTGAGCGGCTGGGCCGACCGTATCGGGGCGTTGTCGCTCGACGCCTTCGACGGCCGCATCGAGCCGTTCTGCGACGAGGTGCACCGCATCCGCGCCCATCGGGGCCAGCTCGCCACGGCACGCGCCTTCCGCCGCCTGCTGGAGGGCAGCGAACTGATCGCGCGTCCGAAACAGCACGTGCAGGACCCCTATTCGTTCCGCTGCATCCCGCAGGTGCACGGGGCGACGAAAGACACGATCGACTATGCGGAGAGCGTGCTGGAGACGGAGATCAACTCGCCGACGGACAATCCGACGATCTTCCCCGAGGAGGATATGGTCGTCTCGGCGGGCAATTTCCACGGGCAGCCGATCGCCCTGGCGATGGATTTCCTGGCCATCGCGCTGGCCGAGCTGGGCAATATCTCCGAGCGGCGCATCTACAAGCTCATTTCGGGTGCGCGGGGACTGCCGAAGTTCCTCGTGGCCAATCCCGGGCTGAACAGTGGCTTCATGATCCCGCAGTACACCGCCGCGTCGATCGTCAGCCAGTCGAAGGGGTTGTGCATGCCTGCGTCGGTCGATTCGATACCCTCGTCGCAGGGACAGGAGGACCACGTGAGCATGGGCTCGAACGCCGCCACGAAACTCTACCGCGTGGTGCTGAACACCGAGCGCGTGCTGGCCATCGAACTGATGAACGCCGCGCAGGCCCTCGAATTCCGGCGTCCGGCGCGCACGTCTCCCGAGCTGGAGCGGATGGTGGCCGACTACCGCCGCCGCGTGCCGTTCGTCGATAACGATTGCGTCATGTATCCCCACATCGGAGCTTCGGTGGAATTTCTGCGCGCACGATGAGACTGTTAGTGAGGAATATCGGCCGCATCGTCGGCATCGAGCGCGAAGGGCGGCTGCGGTTGTGCGGTGCGGAGATGGACCGCATGGAGACGCTCGGCGACGCGTGGCTGCTCGCCGACGGAGGCCGCATCGCCGCCTTCGGCCGCAGCGGCGGGGAGGAGGGGATCGCCGCCGACCGTGTCGTGGACGCCGGGGGCGGCATGCTCTTTCCCTCGTTCTGCGATTCGCATACGCACCTGGTCTATGCCGGAAGCCGCGAGCAGGAGTTTCTGGACAAGATCAACGGCCTCTCGTACGAGGAGATCGCCCGCCGGGGCGGGGGGATTCTCAACTCGGCCGACCGGCTGCACGAAACCTCCGAGGAGGAGTTGTTCCGGCAGGCGATGGAGCGCGTGAAGGAGATCGCGGCGATGGGAACGGGCGCCGTGGAGATCAAGAGCGGCTACGGACTCTCGACCGAGGACGAGCTGAAGATGCTGCGCGTCGTGCGCCGCATCCGGCAGGAGATGCCGCTGGAGGTGCGCGCCACCTTCCTCGGGGCGCACGCCGTGGCGCGCGCCTACCGCGGGCGGCAGGGCGAGTACGTCGATCTGGTGTGCCGCGAGATGCTGCCGGCCGTGGCGCGTGAGGGGCTGGCCGACTTCGTGGACGTCTTCTGCGACGAGGGCTTCTTCACGGTGGCGGAAACCGAGCGGATCATCGCGGAGGGCGCCCGCTACGGACTGCGGGCGAAGATCCATGCCAACGAGCTGGCCGTCTCGGGCGGCGTGCAGGCGGGCGTGCGTTGCGGTGCGCTGTCGGTGGACCACCTCGAACGCATCGGCGCCGAGGAGATCGGAGCGTTGCGCGGGGCGGAGACCATGCCCACGTTGCTGCCCGGGGCCGCGTTCTTCCTGGGCATGGACTATCCCCCGGCGCGCGAGATGATCCGCGCGGGGCTGGGCGTGGCGCTCGCTTCGGATTACAATCCCGGGTCGTCGCCTTCGGGCGACATGCGCATGGTGGCTTCGCTGGCTTCGATCCGGATGCGGATGACCCCTGCGGAAGCGCTCTGCGCCGCGACGCTCAACGGCGCCTATGCCATGGGGGTGAGCCGCGACTTCGGTTCGGTGTCGGTGGGCAAGGTCGCCAGCTTCTTCCTCACGCGGCCGATGCCCTCCGTGGAGTTCTTTACCTATGCCTACCGCACGCCGCTCATCGAACGCGTCTTCCTGCGCGGCGAGGAGTTCGGCGGCGCGGCATGATTTTTGTTCGGGTCCGGGTATGGGATTTTGTTTTTTCTCGGATCCGTCGCGCTCCGGTTCCGGCGGGAAGTGCGGCCGGGAGCCTCTCTCCGGAGGGGATTCCCGAAAGCTCCCGATCGGTGGTCTGCGGACGGCCGGATCGGCCGGTCCGAAATGCGTAAGCCGGAGCGTTGCGGGATACGATCGTTGGTTTTGGCTCCTGCTGGGCCTTGCGTTCGGCGGAACCGTAAATGCGCAGCAGATGGAACCATTGACACCCCGTGAGAGGCGGGTTATCGAAGAGAAGGGTACGGAAGCGCCCTACACGGGACGTTATTACCTTCACCGCGAGGCGGGGACCTATGTCTGCCGCCGCTGCGGGGCGCCGCTCTACCGTTCGGAGGACAAGTTCGATGCAGGATGCGGCTGGCCGAGTTTCGATGACGAGATTCCCGGAGCCGTGCGCCGCATACCGGATGCGGACGGCCTCCGGACCGAGATCGTCTGCGCCCGCTGCGACGCCCATTTGGGCCATGTTTTCACGGACGAGGGGTTCACGCCCAAAAATACGCGCCACTGCGTCAATTCGCTTTCGCTCGGGTTCGTCCCGGCTGCGGGGGCGGAGCCGGAGGTCGCGGCGGGGGAGTGCGGCGCGGCGGCCGGAACGGGGATTGCTTCGGAACGGAATGCTGCGGCCGGCGGACCGGCGATTCTTTCAGACCGCTCCGACAGTTCCGTGCCGTCCGACGGCTCTGCGGTCTCCGGTGAACCGGACCGGACGGGGGATGTTTCGGACCGCTCTGCGGATTCGGTCCGTGCTGGCGAGCCGGATGCCGCGGTGAAAACCGAAACGGCGATCTTTGCCGGAGGGTGTTTCTGGGGCGTGGAGTACATGCTCGCGTCGCAGCCGGGGGTACTGGATGCGGAGGCGGGCTATACGGGCGGCCGTACCGAACACCCGACTTACGAAGAGGTGTGCGGCCACCGCACGGGACATGCCGAGGCGGTGCGTGTGACGTTCGATCCCGCTCAGGTCTCCTACGAGGAACTGGCGCGCCTTTTCTTCGAGATTCACGACCCGACGCAGGCGGGACGGCAGGGGCCTGACATCGGTCCCCAGTACCGTTCCGAGATTTTCTATACCTCGCCCGAGCAGCGCAAGACGGCTGTCCGGCTGATCGCCGAACTGCGTGCGAGGGGGTATCGCGTGGTGACGCGCGTGACTCCTGCCGGATCGTTCTGGCCTGCCGAGGCGTACCACCAGGACTACTACGAGCGCCGGGGCACGCAGCCTTACTGCCACGTTTACACCAAGCGGTTCTGACCGCCGGGTCTGCGCCTGTTTTTTCCGGCGGATCCGTTTTTCGTACCTGCGCGTGTCCGGTCGTCCGGGGATTGCATATATGTCCTCCCTTCGTCCGGCGATTTTTTGGGGGCGTACGCTACGGTGCGTGTCGTTTTTCCCGGCGAAGCCGGTCTCCGTACCTGCGGCTGCGCCTGTTTTTCTCCGCCCGGAAGGTGGCCGATGCGGAATTTATTCGCTACCTTTGCACGCAAAACCGCAAGCCGATGGAACGTGCGAAAGGCATTCTCTGGGCGGCTCTCTCCTCCTCGACTTTCGGGCTGGCGCCGCTGTTCACCCTCTTGCTGCTGGGAGCGGGGTACTCCTCGTTCGAGGTGCTGACCTACCGCTGGGGCGTGGCGTCGCTGTGTCTGGGAGTCTGCGGTGTCGCGGCCGGATGCGATTTCCGCCTCGGGCGGAAGGAACTGCGGGCGGTCTTCCTGTTGAGCCTTTTCCGCGCCGCCACGTCGTTTTCGCTCGTCATAGCCTACCGCAATATCGCCAGCGGCGTGGCTTCGACCATCCATTTCATGTATCCGCTGGCCGTGGCGCTGGCGATGATCTGCTTTTTCCGCGAGCGGGGATCGGTGCGTACTTTCGCCGCGATCGGCCTGTCGATCGCGGGGGCGGTGCTCCTCTCCTCGGGCAATGTGGATTTCACGCAGGGCGACACCCTCGCGGGCATGATCGCCGCCGCGGTGTCGGTCTTCTCCTATGCCGGTTATATCGTCGGCGTGCGCCGGAGCCGCGCCGCACGGATCGACTCCACGGCGCTCACATGCTATGTGATGGCTTTCGGGGCGCTGTTTTTCCTCGTCGGCGGGTCGCTGACGGGCGGCGTCCGGATCGAGACGGACCTCCGTGCATGGCTCTGCATTCTCGGGCTGGCGCTTCCGGCCACGGCCGTCTCGAACATGGCGCTCGTGCAGGCGATCCGCAGGATCGGTCCGACGCTGACCTCCGTGTTCGGCGCGATGGAGCCGTTGACGGCCGTGGTGATCGGCGTCACGGTCTTCGCGGAGCCTTTCACGGCGAAAGGGGCCGCGGGTATTCTGCTCATCGTGGCGGCCGTGCTGCTCGTCGTGCTGCGCCGGGACCGCGGCGGGGTGTGATGCCGCGATCCCGGCGTGCGTCACAGACTGAATGTCATCGAGATCGGGTAGTGGTCCGAAATGTAGGGCGCGCCGTAGTCGCCCGTGAGGGTGGCGAAGCGCAGGCATTTGAGCTTCCCCCGGAAATAGAGGTGGTCGATCACGATGGTGTCGGGCGCCGAACCGAACCCGTTGAAGGTCCCTTCGCGGTCCGTTTCGGGCGCCTTGTCGCGCGCAGACTTCATGGTTTTCGTGAGCGGCCGGAAGATCGGACTGTCGGTCGGGGTGTTGAAGTCTCCGCCGAGGATGGCCGGAGCCTTGCCCGCGATGGCGGCGATCTGCGCGACGACGAGTTTCACCCCTTCCGCGCGCGCCGTTTTGCCCTTGTGGTCGAGGTGGGTGTTGAAGTAGAAGAAGGTCTTGCCCGACGTCCTGTCGCGCAGTTCCGCCCAAGTCATCGTGCGGTTGCAGGCTCCGTCCCATCCGCGCGAGGGGCGGTCGGGCGTCTCGCTGAGCCACAGCGTGCCGCTGTCGAGCAGGTCGAAACGGTCGCGGAGGTAGTAGATCGCCATGGTCTCGCCGGCCTTGTCGCCGTCGTCGCGCCCCACGCCCACGCGGGCGTACTGCGGGCACTCCTCGTCGAGGTATTGCAACTGGTCGGCGAGCGCCTCCTGCACGCCGAACACGTCCGGCGCTTCCTGGCGGATCATCTGCCGTGTGGCGTGGCGGCGGTGTTCCCAGTCGTTCGGGCCGTCCTCTCCGCCGCTGTTGCGCATATTGTAGGAGATGAGTTTCAGGGGGCGGGCCTCCTCTGCGGCCGGAGCCGGGAGCGAGAGACACGCTGCAAGGAGCAGAAGCAGGTACTTTTTCATGGTTGTTTCCGGTTGAAAGTGACTTTTGACAAAGGTAGCGAATTTTCCGGATTTTTCCCGGTGCGGGCCGCTTTTCGGGCGGATTCCGCTCGCCGGATGCCTCTGTCCGGTCCGGTGGCCGGGCGGGAAACCTCCGCCGTGCGGCTGTCCTGACCCGGTTCGATCCCCGGAAATACGGGCGCGCTTTTTGCACATTGTCTTTCGTATCCCGTTCGCGGGCATCCCATTGTTTTTTACGGAACGAGCATTTTGCAGGGCGGCTGTTCATCCCGTCCGGGGATGGCTCATACGAATATCCTCTCCCGGCGTCTGAACCGCGAGGCGATCAATCTGGGTTTCAGCGGCAACGGGCAGTTGGACTACGAGATCGCGCACCTGATGGCCGAAGTGGATGCGGGAGTCTTCGTTCTCGACTTCGTTCCCAACGTGACGGTCGAACAGATCGAGACGAAGCTGCTTCCGTTCTATCGCATTCTCCGAGACCGCCATCCGGACACGCCGATCGTCTTCGTCGAGGACCCAGTCTTTCCCCATACGTTCTTCGACATGCAGGCCGCCGCGTCCGTCCGCCGGCTCAACGCAGCCCTTGCCGAACGCTAACCGGCGGCTCAGGGAAAGCGGCGAGCGCAATATCTACAACTTCCTGCGATGTACGTTCTGCGGTGCTGTCGGAGATCACGGGTCCCGACGGTAAGGGGGGCCGGGGTGAAATTCGCCGACGGCTACACCTACGACGGTCGGCCGAGCGGAGCGGCCGACCGGGAACCGGCAGGGTACGATGCCTCCGTCGTGCGGGGACAAGGGCATTCCGGTCTGCGCCCGACAGCGGATTTCCGGCTTTTTCCGGCAATGTCCGCTGCATCGGCCGTTTCCGCGGGAAGGAACGACACGGAAAGCCCGTCCGCGGCTTGTTTTTACCGGCACGCAACCAACACGATTATAGTTTATGACATCAGTGAAAATCACATTCCGCCCGTCTGCCTTCAAGGAAGAAGAGGGTACGTTATGCTTCCGCCTCGTTCTCGGCCGCCGTATCCGCCGGATCGGAACCGGATACCGGCTTTTCCTTTCGGAGTGGGACGAATGCCTGCAAAGCGTCGTCATCCGTCCGCAGTCGGATGACGAACGGAAAAACTACCTGACGGTCCTGCAGAGCCGGATCGGTGCGGATGCGAGGCGGCTGAACCGGATCATCGCCTCTTTCGAGCGGGAGCGCCGCAGCTATACGTATGAGGACATCCTGGCCGCCTGGCGGGCTTCGAAGGGAGATTACCTGTTCGATTTCATGGAGGAGATGATCGACCGTTTCAAGCGGCAGGGGCGGATGCGCACCAGCGAAACCTATGCGGCCGCGCTGCGCAGTTTCGCCCGGTTCCGGAACCGGCGGGACATCCGGCTGGAGGAGATCGACTCCGACACCATGACCGCCTACGAAGCCTATCTCAGGCGGACGGGCGCGAGCAGGAATACGTCGTCGTTCTACATGCGTATTCTGCGGGCGGCTTACAACCGGGCCGTGGAGCGAGGAATCGTCTCCCAGAAGCAGCCTTTCAGGCACGTGTACACCGGCGTCGATAAAACCGTCAAGCGGGCCATGCCTCTGGATGCGCTTCGGCGGCTGAAAAATGCGGACCTGCGATCGTTTCCCCGGCTGGACTACGCCAGAGATATGTTCCTGCTGAGTTTCTATACCCGTGGCATGTCGTTCGTGGACATGGCATACCTGAAAAAGGACGACCTGTCGTCCGGAACGCTTACCTACTGCCGGAAAAAGACCGGCCAGCGGCTTTCGATCCGCTGGGAGGAATGCATGCAGGAGATCGTCGCCAAATACCCCGATCGCCATCCGGCCTATCTGCTGCCCATCATCCGGAAGGATGGCGGCGACGAACGGCGCCAGTATAAGAACCGCGGGCAGTTGATTAACCGGTATTTGAAAAAAATCGGCCGGGAGATGGGATTTTCCGTTCCGCTCACCATGTATGTCGCCCGGCATACGTGGGCGAATATCGCCCGCAGCAAGAATGTTCCTCTGGCGGTCATCAGCGAGAGCATGGGCCACGATTCGGAGACGACGACCCGGATTTATCTCGCGTCGCTGGATTCCGCTGCGGTGGATCGGGCGAACCGGGTGGTTATAAATTCATTATTCGAAGACCCGGAGGTGTGAAAACGACTCTCTTGCAAAGAGATTTACTTGTCCAAAAGTAATGGTTTCTTTCCGGAAAAACAATATTTTCTTGTGAAAAAATGCGTGCCGATTTTTCCCGCCGATCGACCGGTCGATCGGCGGGGGGGGGGGGATTTCGCTGATTGTCAGCATGTTGTTTATTGTGAATATCTCTTTGCAAGAGATATTAAAAACGAGGCCCATGAATAAACGATTATTATTGCTGTTGTTGTTCGCCGGAATCTGCACGGCCGCGAGTGCCCAGAAAGTCGCAGTCAAAACCAACCTGCTGTACGATGCCACGACGACCCTGAACCTCGGCGCGGAGTTTTCGCTGGCTCCGAAGTGGACGCTCGACATTTCGGGAAACTGGAATCCCTGGACTTTCTCGGACAACCGCAAATGGAAACAGTTGGCGATCCAGCCGGAGGTGCGTTACTGGCTGTGCGAGCGGTTCAACGGACACTTTTTCGGCGCGCATCTGATCGGCGGGCTGTACAACTTCAGCAATCTGAATCTGAATTTCAAGCTGTTCGGTACGGATTTCAGCCGGTTGAAGGACCACCGTTACGAGGGCTGGATGGCGGGTGTCGGAATCGCCTACGGATATCATTGGATGCTTTCGCGGCATTGGAGTCTGGAAGGTTCGCTCGGAATCGGCTACGTATATACGCGGGCGGACAAGTACAACTGTCCCCGTTGCAGCCGACGGCTGGAGAACGACAGACCGCACGATTACTTCGGCCCGACGAAAGCGGCCGTCAACCTGATCTATGTATTCTAAATAGCTGAGAGATGAAACGTACTATGCTGACATACGGCTGCCTGCTGGGCGTTCTTCTGGTCTCGTCGCCGCTCGCGGCCCGGCATACGCTGCGGAGCGGAGCCGCCGTCGGGGATTCCCGCGTGTTCAGGCTGCGCGACAGCGTCGTGGTGGAGATGCGGATCGACCTTGCTGGAATGGAGGTGCGGTCCGACCGTTCCGTCGTACTGATTCCGTCGCTTTGCGACGGCGAGCGGACGATCGCTCTGCCCGCCGTGGAGGTGATGGGGCGCCGGCGTGCCCTCTACTACGAGCGAAACGGATCGCGGACTTACGCCCGACAGCCCTATCGGGTCGTGCGGAAGGACCGGAAGGCGGCGCAGACGGTGGATTACCGCGTGGCGCTGCCCCGTGCGGAATGGATGGATCGTCTTCGGCTGGGAGTGACGGAAGACCTCTGCGGATGCGGCAGGACCGATCCCGGACGTTGGGTTTCCCTGTGCGAGGCGGACGTTGAGTTCTCACCCTGCCTGGCCTATGTCACGCCGCGGGTGGAGATGCCGAAAAGCCGGGAGCTTCGGGGCAGGGCCTATCTGGACTTCGTGGTGGACCGGACCGAGATCGACCCGACATACCGCCGCAATCCGGAGGAGCTGGCCCGGATACACGCCACCGTCGATACGGTGTACAACGACCGGGATTTCGGCATCACCCGGATCTTCATCGAAGGCTATGCCTCGCCGGAGGACACCTACGAGCACAACACCGGTCTCGCGAAAGGACGCACCCGCGCCCTGAAGGAGTATCTCAAGGCGAGGTACGGATTCGCCGACTCGCTGTTCGTCACCTCCTTCGTGCCGGAGGACTGGGGTAACCTGCGCAGGTATGTGGCCGAAAGTTCGCTGCCCGACAAGAAGTCCCTTCTCGAGCTTATAGACGGCGGCATGGAGCCGGACCGCAAGGAACGCACCCTGCGTATGCGTCATCCCGAGTCGTACCGCATCCTGCTGAAGGAGTGTTATCCGGGGCTGCGCCGCACGGATTACAGAATAGACTACCGCATCCGGGGATTCGATGCGGACGAAGCGCGGGAACTCCTGCGCACCCGGCCGGAGAAGCTGAGCCTGCACGAGATGTTCGCCGTCGCGCAGACCTGTCCGGCGGGCGGCGCCGAATTCGCCGAAGTGTTCGAGACGGCCGCGAGGCTCTATCCGGACGATCCGGTGGTGAACCTGAATCTGGCGAATGTCCTGCTGGCCGGGAAAAAGCCGGAGGCGGCTCTGCCGTATCTGGAGAAAGCGGGGGACGGCGCGGAAGCGGAGAACGCCCGGGGCGTGGCCGCCGCATTGCTCGAACGCTACGACGAGGCGGAACGGCACTTGCGCCGTGCGGCGGAGGCGGGCCTGCGGGAGGCTGCGGAGAACCTGCGTGCGATCGCGGGAGACGGGAATTCCGGACGGAAATAAGACAGAACATTCATTTCAACATTTGCATTTATGAAAACAAACGGTACGAAAATCGGAGGGACGATGCTGGCGATGGCATTGTTCTTCGCCGCCTGCGCCGGCGACGACGGAAATCCCGGCGACCCGGCGGAAAAACCGGGGCAGCAGGTCGTGGACGGATACGTGAAAGTGGCGATCAACATGCCGACCTCCTCGGGACTCACCCGGGCGGATGATCATCGTTACGACGACGGAGAGTCCAACGAATATAAGGTAAACGAGGCGCTGATCGCCTTTTTCGGAGGAACCGAAGAGGCGAATGCCACATTCCTGAAGGCTTATCAGTTGGATGTGTCGGGCTGGACGGTCGATGATGGCGACGAGCAGATCACGCGGACCGCGAGCTATGTCATGGAGGCTCCTGCCGTCCCGAACGGCGTCAGTCTGTATGCGTTGGCTGTCGTCAATGCGAACGGTATTCTCACGGTCGGTGACGATGGCATGCTGATGCGGGACGGCAGTCCGGTTTTCGGCGAAGGGGCCAGTACGATTGAGGCTTTGCGGGCCCGGGTGGAGAAAACCGCGGACGCTTTCATTTCGGCTTCCGGGAACGATAACAGCAGTTTCTTCATGACGAACGCTCCGCTGTCGGACAAGTCCGGTTCGGACAGCCAACGCTCCTCCGCTGCGGCTTCCACGCTGGTGAAGGTCAAGGTGTACGACACCAAAGAGGCTGCCGGCGCCGAGGAAGCCGATCCGATTTTCGTGGAGCGCCTCGTGGGCAAGGTCTCCGTGTCGATAGCCAAAGGCATAACGGCGGGGGATTCCGGGAATACCGTGGAGGTGGAGAATCCCGGCAGCATCTACAACGGCGATCGGGTCGTCCTGGAAGGCTGGGTGCTGAATGTCACCAATAAGAGTACCAGACTGGTGCGCGATGTCGGCGGCCTGAGCGAGTGGGTGCGGTACGACAGCGGCGATTCGCGTTTCCTCGCGGGCAGCGCGGTGAAGCAGGACGTCGGTCGCTATCGCATCTTCTGGGCGGTGGACTGCAATTACTCCGATTCCGACGGGCATGAGAAGAGCGATTTCGACATATACGACAATGCGACGGACCCGTCGGACATCGACTGGAACACCTCCTGGGAAGAGAAGACGAACGTGGCGTACTGTCTGGAAAATACGTTCGACACGAAACACCAGAACAAGAACGAAACCACGTCCGTGCTGATAAAGGGACGGTACAACCGTTCGAAAGATGCCGTGGTAAAAAGCTTCTTTATCGTGAAGAACAACGGTGTGCTGCTCTCCGAGGAGGAGTTCGTCGAAACGGTGAAAGCGGCGGTCGCCGGGCTGGAGGATGCGGAAATCCGAGTGAATTCCGAGGCGGCGGGAGGATATTACAACACGGACGGCAGGAAGTTGAGCGACCTGCTGACGGTTACGGGAGCGAATGCCGATGCGCTGACGAAGGTCGTGCCGGAGCTGGGTACGGTGAAGTACTACAAGGACGGCGAGACCTATTACTGCACCGCGCTTGTCCGCCATTTCGACAACGTCGAGACGCCCTGGGATAACAGCGAATCATATACTGATAAGAAGCATCTGGGCCGTTACGGCGTAGTGCGCAACACATGGTATCAATTGACCGTCAACAGCGTTTCGGGTCCGGGCGAACCGGAGATCCCCGATGTCCCCGACGTGCCGGACGATACGACGGAAGGCTATATAAAGGTCTCCGTGGATGTCCTTTCGTGGGCGCTGCGCACGCAGGAGGTGAATTTGTGAACCGCTCGGTCCGAATATGAAAAACAGACGAAACCATGAAGACAGGTCAAGCCATCCGACGCGGAATGCGGTCATACGGCAGGTCGCTGCTGAGCGGCAGCCTGCTCGTGTGCTGCATGTCGTGCACCGACTGGATTTACGAGGATCGTAGCGGATGCGACCGCGGCGTGTATCTGAATTTCCGTTACGACTACAATCTTCAGCGTGCCGATATGTTCTCCGATCACGTGGGCGGCGTTACGGTCTATGTCTTCGACGCCGACGGCGACTTCGTGACCTCCCGGAGCGAGGCGAACACCGCCGGTTCCGCACCGCTCCGGGCGAAGGACTACCGTATGCATCTCGATCTCCCTGCGGGCGAGTACCGCTTCGTGGCGCTGGCCATGCAGAAGGAGGTGGCGGAGACGCAGCGGGGGCCCGGGGCGAAGTTCCGGATTGCCGGACCCGACGGAGGGAAGATGGAGGGGCTGAGCGTCACGCTCGACCATGCTCCCGACGGCCGGGTGGAACACGGAGGGCTGCCGCTCGATACGCTCTGGCACGCCATGAGTCCGCGCAGCGTCGTGACGTCCGATCTGTACGCCGTCAGCGAAACGCTGTCGCTCGTGCGCGACACGAAGCATATCGACGTCGTACTGCGGGAGATAGACGACCCGGCGGGCGTGGACGTGGCGGACTACGACTTCCGCATCACGGACCGCAACCTGCGTCTGCGCTACGACAACAGCGTGGACGAGAGCGGGCCGGCAGTCTATACGCCCTACGTCGCGTGGAACACCGAGGACCGTACCGGGCGCGAAGCTGCGGAGGGCGTCGGCCGCATGGCGCATGTCGGTTTCATGACCTCGCGCATCCTCTACCACGACCGCGCCGAAGAGGATGCCGTGCTGACGGTGACGCATCGGGAAACCGGCCGGGAGGTGATCCGTGTCAATCTCGCGGACATGCTCGCCCGACTGCGCAGCGCCGACGAGCTGCATGCCTGCTCCGAACAGGAGTTCCTCGACCGGGGCTATGACTATCGCATGACGTTTTTCCTGAAAGGCGATACGTGGGAAGCGGTGGATCTGGAGATCAGCGTGCTGAACTGGAGCAGGCGGATACAGAACGTGATACTTTGACGGTCGAAAGGAAATTAGCGTATGAAAGAGGTAAAATCGCGGATATGCTGCTGGCTGTTGTGTTGTCTGGCGGCCGGGTGTGCGGACCGGGACGCATCGCCGGCCGACGACGCTCCGCGGAACCCGGCTGCGTGCGGGGTCTCCCTGAACCTTGCGTTCTCCGTGGACGGCAGCGGTCCGGATGCGTCCGGAACCGGCGAGGCGCCCGGATTCGACTCCGAAAACGCCATCCGCAATCTTTATGTGTTCACCGAGGTCTCCGGTCGGAGAACCGCCTATCCTTTCCGGCACGTGCTTCTGGACGAGGACGGGACGACCGGTCGGAAAACGGCGGTGCTGGAGTTGCCCGTCGATGTGCGGGAGGTCGGGGAGATGTCCCTGTACTTGGGCGCCAATCTCGACGACCGGCAGGCCGAGGCTTTCTGCGACGGCAATAAAGCCTATACGCTCGACGGAACCGAAACGCCTTACAACTACAATGTCGTGGAGTCGTTCGCTCCGGGAGTGGCGACGGACGGGGGCGCATCGTCTCTCCGCACGGATATCGCCATGTTCTGCACGCAGGGGCGGAAGGCCCGGCCCGTCGTGGGCGAAGACGGGGAGCGGGTCGTCGTCGAAGCTGAGTTCGAGCTCAGGCGGCTGGTGGCCAAGGTGCTGGTCACGTGCAGGGAGGATGACGGGCATTCGGGTTATGCGCCGTTGAAGGAGGGCGGAAGCCTTGCGACGAACGGAGGGTGGATAAGGTTGGAGGATGTCTATTTTCTGGTCAATTCGCTCAACAAGTCTTCTTTCATCATGGAAAAGGAGGGCGAAGATCCGAACAACGACCTGACGTCCTACCTGGACGAGAAGGGCGGATACGACGGCAGCAAGACGTCGAAGGATTTCGTTTATGCCGCACCCGGCCTGCAGTATGAGGTGATCGGCTTTTTCAAACGGGCGCCCAAGTACGAGGAAAACCGACTCCCGGACGAAAACCGGTGCGGCGTCTATCGTCCGGAGGAGGCGCTCTACTGTCCCGAGAACCTTTTCGGGGCGGTCGCCGACGAAGGGAAGAAAAAGGTGCTTGAGGAATACGAATACGTGTGGCCGATGATTACCCATGTCTCCGTGGCGGCCAAATACACTCCGGGCAGGCTGTGGATCGAGAAGGAGCTGGTCGCATATGTCCTCCGGCGGATCGACGCAGGAGAGGTGGCCGACGAGCGCGGTCTGAAAGCGGCGCTGGAGAAGTGGAGCGAACAAGCGGAGGCGGCCGGGGATCCCGTGATGGAGGTGGAGTGCCCCGACGAATATGTTTCGCAGACCCTCCTGACAGAGTCGCTGAAAAAGGAAAACTATTACAGCGAAGGTACTTACGACCCCGATGGCGGCGGTTTCCCCCGGCATACTTACTTTTATTACGACAACCGGAAGGACGATACGCGGGAAGACCGGTACTATACCTACGGCGCCGTCATCCGGATGCTGGGCGATTCGTTCGACGCAGAGGAACCCGAAAAGCTGGGCAACTACCTTCCCTATACGCAGGGTTGGGGATACTATTACACCTATATCGACGGGGCCGGCGGCGATCCGGCCGGCGGCGCGACCCCCTACTCCCGCGGGGTGGTCCGGCGGAATACCTACTATATTTTGATCGTCAATTCGTTCAGCCATCCGGGCTCTTCGATCCACGACGGCGGGTATATCGACGTGCATACGCTCGTCGAGGAGTGGAAAGAGGGAGGATCCGGGGAGATCGAGTTGCATTGACGGAGCGAAATCCTATGAAACGGAAATTATACCATCTTGTCTTGGCTGTCGTCGCGCTGTCGTCCTGCGGGGACGATAGCGCGGAGCCGCCGCACGGGGAGACCGCCCGGACGATAGAGCTCAACGCGCGTACGGAGGGGCGGAACGGTTCGGCGGGAAGCGGCGTGGAAGCGTCCGGGTACGTCGCGCGTCTGCTGTTCTGGACCGAGGCGACGTTTCACAACCTTTGGATGAAAGAGAGGCCGGCGGACGCCCGACCGGACGCCGAAGCCGTATTGCCCGAAGCCATCGACAACTACAATTACGACGGCGGGCGCGTCTTCTCCACAGGTGTCCGGTATCTGGGGGCTAACGCCCCTTACCATGTCACGGGCTACGCCCCCGGCTACGCCCTGACCCCGGTCGCGGAGGGTAATTATGCCAAGCTGAAGGTGGAGGAGAGCTGGCGGGACGGAAAAACCGATTTCCTCTCGTGCGACGGCAATGCGGAGCATATGGGATGGACCGGCAATCCGTTCACGCGGAAGGAGCACGAGCTGAAATTCCGCCATCTCACGGCCTGCATCTCGTTCGAGGCCCGGCGCAGCGCGCGGATGCTGAACAAGGTGGCCGTGAACAATGTGGTGGTTACGGTGGCCGAATCGAACGGATTGGAAATCCCGACCGCTTTCGAACGGTACGTGCAGCAGGGGACGGAGGAGAAGGATGACCGGAGCACCTACCGCATATCGGAGGCTGGGCCGCAGTCGGGCGGCATAGAATTGTCCTCGCCGGACGAAAACTACATCCGGCAGGACGAGCGGAAGGAGATCGGCGCGTGTTACGTGGTGCACGGGCTGGAAAAGGTGGAAAACCGGTTTGTCTATGATCCGTTCGAGGAATTGGCGGAAACGTCCGCAGAGAAGTCGCTGAAGATCAACGTCGCGGCCGATTACTCGCTGATCGTCGTGAACGAAGCGGGCGAGCTGGAATATCAGTTTCTGCGGCGGGCCGAGTGGGCGGACCGGACGGTTTCAATAGCGACGAAAACCGGCGGGATGTTCTATCCCGGCTACCGTTACGAGGTACTCATCACGTTCGACAGCGATGAACTGCTGCTGGAAGGCAGGAATATCGACTGGGAAGACGGAGGCGAACACTATCTGCCGGTATATCCCCCCGGGACCGGCGACGAACAACGATAACGGACCGAATAAAAGCGACATTATGGAAAAGAGATACCGATCGGCCGTTCCATGCGCATTGGCCCTGTGCCTGGCGGCGGCCGCATGCCGGGAGGACCCGGCGGCGGACTTCGGACCCGGCGGCGGTGCGCTCCGGCTGGATGCGCGGAAAGAGGAGACCGTCACACGGGCTGCGGGCGAAGGCCGTATGTTCGATGCGGGCGTCCGGTTCCGCATCTGGGCCTGCCGGAGTGGCACAACGGACTCCGCGGAAGGTTTTCCCGCGGGGGGCGTTCCCGGAAAGGAGTCCCTGCTGAGAGGCGGCTTGCACTATGTCTCTCTGGGCGAAGAGTACAACGGGAAGCTGCACGGACCGAAGGATTTCTACGGCCTGACCGATAACGTGCGGGCGAAGGACGGCGACGATTTCCTGCCGCCCGACAAGGATAACGCTTCCTATCGTATCGAGTTGGACGAGCAGTCCGTCTGCGGGTATCCCGACTATCTGCGGGCCGAGCTGCCGTATAACGGAGAAGCGCTTCCGGGCAACATGCTGACGTTGAATTTCCGTCATATCATGTCGAAAGTGACTTTCAAGGCGGTGCAGCAGAGCGATGAGGAGATCGCCGAGGAGGATCGGCTGAAGGTGATTTCCGTCTCCCTTCGGAAAAAAGACGATGAAGCGGGTATTCCCCTGAGCGGAACATACAATGTGCTGACCGGCGAGTTTTACGTATCGGAGCGGGGACCGCGGCTCGTCGAGCCGGAGAAGCCCGTAACGGTTCCGGTCCGCACTCCGGGGCAGTCCGACGCGGAGGCCGTCCAGGTGGGCGGACCCGTTCTGATCTTCCCCTCCGGCGCGGAGCGTGCCGACGGCATCCCGCAATACGTGGCTGACATAACTTTCGATGACCCTGGCAGAATATTCGGAACGGGCGGCAAGACGACCCTTTCGATTCCGGTCTGCGACAGTTGGAACGCCGGGAACCCCAAAGCTCCGTTGGAATTTCTGCCGAACTATCGGTATATGCTGGTCTTCAATTTTCTGCGCGACTGCGACAAGCGCGTGGTAACCCTCGTGCCGCAGGTATTCGACTGGCTGGAAGGCGAAGGGACGGTCGATACGCCCGGTTATCAGGAGCAGGATCTGGGGCAGCCCGTGACGTTCAACGGCGTCATGTGGGCCGACCGCAATCTGGGAGCGACCAGCGCCCATCCGACACGCAGTTACGAAGACTGGCTCAAAAGCGTGGGGTATTTCTACCAGTACGGGCGGAACATTCCCTATTTCCCGATGCCTCCCGCCAAGAAGAACGATCAGAAGGGGAGGTGGATTTATGAAGATCTGTCGGATATCGGAATTTTGGAGAAATCGCTGGTTACCGGAGGTGAACTTAAGGGAATAAATCCGGTTTTTCCGGTGGTCGATCCCGCTTCGTGGAATCTCGGAAGCGGAACGTACTATTACCAACCGGCTCGGACGACGGCCGATAACGAATGTATCTGGAACCTGGGCGATGCGGGTGGAGGACATACGTTTTGTTTCAGCTACGATGCGGCGTATTCCCTCGGGAAACTGGAGAGGAAAAGCAACGGGGGAGAGACGCCCCGCACATGGGCCGACCAGAGCGAAACTCCGTGTCCTCCCGGATGGCGGCTGCCCGCGGAGGAAGACTTCAGAGGCATTCTCCCGGGATCGGCCTATTCGGGGAACATCACGTTCAGAGTATATACAGACCTGAATAATGTCGGCTCGTGGGAAGCAAAAATTGACGGTAAATCGTCTAAGGAACCGAATTTCGAAAATGTTTTCAGCAACGAGAATATAAAAGAGATAAAGGTGCTGGAAAAATCCGGATTGTACGATAAAAACGAGCCGGCATACAGCGGACGATTCCCTTATATTTACCGGAGAGAGATGGAGGATTTCGGCGGAACGGATACCGAAACGTGCGAATATATCCTGAGTATGGGAGACGATGATCGGGTCCGCGTCAAGGACCGGTCCGGAGAGTTGCGAGAAGATGATAAGGACCACATATATAACTGGGGCGTGGTGTACGGCATCAAACGACAGGGCACGAGCAGGGCCTATCGCATGAAATGGGAAATCGAACTGGTTACGGCCGATCCGAATCCCGTAAAGGAAGACGGCGTAGTCGTCTATAATAAGCCGTTTCGGGGCGTACTGGTCATTTCGCGCTATCGGACGAGTCCGAAGGACAAATTCACACCCGACGCCGACGGGGATTACGGCGAAAGTTTGAGGTCGTTCGACTGGGACCATCCCGCCGAAGTGCTTTACCTGCCCGTCGGCGGTATCGTCAATAATTGGACGGGCGGGAATATTGCCAATGTGGGTACGGAAACCTGGTATGCGACCAATGAAACGGCGGAAGACAATAGGAAGAAAATCATGTGGTTCAAGTTCGCAGGGTCGGAAACCGCCAGCCAAAGCATCATCCTTTCGGACAAATCCCCGCTGGGCGATGCCGTGCAGGTCCGTTGCGTGCGCGATCTGAATGCAGATAAACGATGACGACGATGAGGAACGAACAGCGTATGAAAACCGCGCTTTATGCTCTTCTGCTGGCTGCGGCCCCGCTTCCGGGGTGCTCGTCCGGGGAGGAGAGCGCCGCTCCGGTTCCCGGGGGAAAGGTCGAGGTGCGTCCCGTGTTGCCGGGGCTTCTCGGTTCGGTGTCCGAAAACGGCCCGTCGGTGCGGACGGCTGCCGCCCGCGCGGACGGACAGGAGGATATCTTCTCCGGAGAGGATGCGGAGCCCCTGCCCAACGGCAGCACTCTTTGGCTCCATGTGAAAGAGCAGGGAGCCGGAGGGGCGGGGGAGGAGTACACGAAGTCGTATGTCGTGCGCGATCTGGACGGAACGCGGCAGGCGCTCTATCCCTGCCGGGTGGAATACGACGAGGAGGGCAACGTCTCGCAGGTGACGGAGACGGGCGTTCCGCTCTACCTGACGATCGGCAAGACCTACGAATTCCGGGCCATGTCGCCGGCCAAACGTCTGGTGGAAACGGACGACGGGCATCAGGCCGTCAGCGTGAACCACAAGGAGTATCTGATGGCGACCGACGACCGTTATCCGAATTCGGCGAAAACGGTCGTCCGCCTCGACGGGGACGAGGGCGCGGTTCACTATGTGAAACTGAAGCCGTTGGCGCACCAGACCTCCCGGCTTGAATTCACCATTCGCAAGGAGAAGAACGACCCTGCCGTCTTTTCGCTGGATGTCATGCCGCAGGGGGTGGAGGTGTCGGGCGTACAGAAGTATTACCGGATCGAGAACGAGAAACTCGGTTGGAACTGGTGCTGGACGAAGTCCCCGCAGGTGTATCTGGAAGCCAAAACGGGCGATGCCGACGAACGTTTCACCATTCGCCGCAGCGCGGCCTATGCCGACAGCTTCATCACGAACAAGAACGCTACGGAGCTGTATATCAAGTGCCCCATTCTGCCGACCGATGCGTATTCCGGGGCGGTCGTCGTGCTGTTCAACCTGTCGGTGAACGGCATTCCCACCCAATATGAAATGATGCTGAATCAGAAAGTATTCGAAGCGGCCTACACCTACCATTACGTAGGAACGGTGAAGATGGAGAACGGCGTCTCCACCATCACCTGGCAGTATGTGAGCTGGAACGAAGAGTTACCCATCCTGTAAAAACGACCCGTCATGAAACGGATATGCCTTTTCGCGTTCTTTGCGCTCGTCGCCCTGTGCGGAGCGTGTACGCAAAACGATCCCGTACCGGCCGATCCCGAAGCCGTCAGCCCGGTTTGCGCCGCTTACAGAATCAGTGCCCGGGTTCTGCCGATGGCGGGCGGGGAGGCCGCTCCCGGTTCGAGGGCCTTGCTGCCGATGACGCCCGAGGAGGAGAACATGATACGCACGATCGCCGTACTCCAATTCGATTCCGAGGACAACCTCGTGCTTGTCGCCGACGGGGAGCGTCCCGGGAGCGAATCCTATTACTATTTCAGAAACCTGACCGAGGACGAGGACACGCCCAACGGGACCCCGTCGCCTGAACTGGACAACGTGCGGTTGCAGTCCGGCGACGGGCAGAGGACGACGATCTGCCTGATAGCCAACATGACCGAAGCCCAGATCGCGGACCTGATCCTGAAGGACGACGGGCGGACCCGGGTGCAGTTGTCCGATTTCCGCCGGAAAACGGTGGACATCGGGAATATTCTGACCGAGGAGGACGGAGCGGGCGACAGGAACGAGAATATCGGGCATGTAAAACAGATCTACATGTTCGGGTATTACGAAGGGGTGCTGCCCGGCACCGAAAGCGGATTGTCCATCTACCTGGGACGTATCATCGCACGTATCGAGGTGAATTTCACGATCGACGATCCCGAAGACCTGAAAAAGAAATTCTACATCGGACTGGCCAACATGGAAACGAAGGCCTATGTCTTCCCGGGAGCGCAGTCGCCCAATGCCGAGGATGCCTGGTTGGATATGAAGCCGACCGAGCGGAGCGAGGAGATCAGGACCGGGGCCTGCCAATTCTACTTTTATGCCGCTCCGCATTCGACCGATGTTTCCGACAAGGCCACCCGGTTGCAGATATGGTACGTGGACGAAGGAACCGTCCCTTCGGACGACAATGTTTCCGCCACCGTCCTGTTATGCAATAATCCGGATACGAAGCCGGAAGATGCCATGGAAGGGGACTATTATCTGAACCGGAACAGCATCTATCATGTCAATATCCATTTGAGCGAAAAGCGGGACGGTACGCCTGTCGTGCGCTCCGGTTGCCGGCGACGGTAAGATCATGCGCCGGGACAAGGTCGGCAGGGCGTGGCCGTACCGTTTCATCGGCGGCCTGTTTCACGGCCGGGCATCTCATGCACGAACGAACTGCCCGGCCTCGATCGAAAAAGAGCCGTTCAGATATTCTGAACGGCTCTTTCGAACGACGGAAACCTATTCGGCCCGAACGGCTGCGGCTTTGTTTCCGGTAGAGAGTCTTTGAACGGCAGCCGGTGCGGACTGTGAGGTCCGGGTTCCCAGTACGCCGTATTCCGTCGATGTGCGGACCATCGTATAGGGACCTGCGAAGAAATCCTTGTATACGTACGGGCTCATCGCCTGGATGTAATAGTTGCTGCCGTTGCGGACATCCCAATAGTCGAGCGACGTGATCGTGCAGGATCCGCCTCCGGACAGACCGTAATTGTATCCGTAGATGGCGCCTTTCCCGTCCTCGGACGAAGATGCCTGAAGAGCCTCTCCGTATCCGAGCGATATGAGACCGCCGTACCCGGAGCCACCTTTGGTATAGACAAATCTCGGGAAGAGCGTGAGCTGGCCGCCGGTACTCAACGTCCCGCATATCTGATGGTGGATGTCGAACGTGCCGTCGGCCTTGAACTTCGCTTCGCATTCGTAGTCGTTCTTCAGGTAGGTGTATCCCCATCCGCGGATCAGGTACGTACTGTTGATCTCGCGCGGACGGATTTCGATGACGAAATCGTAGGACGTACCCGATACTTCGGACGACGCCGAGGTCACGGTCCATGTCCCGATCCATTGCCTGTAGGCATCCTGCATGTCTGCCGGCAGTGCGGAGGTCGTTTTCTCCGCGCTGAAGACCTTCGTGGTGTAATTCAGCGTCGAGGGGTCGATTCCCAGGCCCACCACGACATACTCCGTTTCATCGTACAGGTCGGAAAGAGTCCCTGTCATGTCGCCCTTCTTCAGTTCGTTCGCGGAAGCGATCGTCTCGCAGATACTTTTCCGGAGTTGCGTGTCCGACATGCCTTCGATTTCGCTCTTCCTGAACGCCCGGACGATGTACGGGTCGTCCGGATCCGTCGCGGTAATTTCGTATTTCAGCGAATTGTAGGTCGTTTCCGTAATGTTTACGGTCAGTTGGTTGTCCGAGTATTTCGGAGTGATCCGGATGTTTTTCTCGGCATTTTCCAGGTACTCTCCGCTGAACGACAACTCTTCCACGGTCACGCCGTCGATGGTCAGAGGTTCGTAGAATTTCGCACCGGATTTCGTCCAGATGAAGGGCGCGGACAGGACCTCTGCCGATTCGGTTTCGGTGGCCTCCTTGAGCGTAATCTGGAATACGCGCGAGGTAAAATTATTCAGAGCCGATTGGAATTCCAGCGGATAGGTCGCATCCCCTACGATGCAGCTCGTATAGCCCAGCAGCATTTCCGTTTCCGCATCTACATAGGCTTGCAGTTCATCGGCCCAGTTCACGCCCTCATCGAGCGGATACATGCGGATGTAATTGCCGGATTTGCGTCCTTTGAGTTTTACGCATTCGGGAGTGGCCTCCATAACGATGAAGTCGGAATCCCCCTCCAGACCGCCGTTCGCCGTGCCGATTCCCTGATTGGCCCCGGTCCCGGCATCCGAATAGAAATGAATGATCTCGTTGTAGGTGTTGAACGTGAGCATCGGCCCGTTGTCCGGCTCTACGGAGTAGTAGGACTCGTCCGTCTGCGCGGGATCGAAATTCTCGCTGGCGGCGGTCACCTTGCCGTCGGAAGAGAATTTCAGGAACATCGTATAACCTCCGTAGATGCGCGATTTCTCCGGATAGAGCTCCACGCGCCACCCGTTGACAGCGCCCTGAAGAACGTTCTCGGCCTGTTCGATGGCTTCGTTCATGCGTTCCGTCGCGGATTTCGGGAATTTATCCTCCTCGTTCAGAAGACAGGAGCTCAGTACGAGGGGCAGCCCCAGCAATATCAATAATCGTTTCATAGGTTTCACATTTTTTTAATACGGAACAGAATCAGATATCCAAGTCGAGTGTCGGCACGTCCTGCTGACGTCGCAGGACGATCTCGCGCAGCTTCTCCAGGTCGATACCCCAGTCATTCTCATAGTATTTATAGACGATGTCGAATTTCTGCTCGATCATCGAGCGTCTCGCGCCTGCCGTCCGCAGTTTCGTTTCCCAGGCTTCGGGCGTGTTGGTGACGTAGATCGAGGCGAGCTCCACGAACTCCTCTCCGTCGGAAGTCGAGGCGTAACGGCTGATGAACCCGTCCTGCAGAGCGCTGGTCTCGGTGGGATATACCTCCCAGCAGGAATTGCCGACATAGCGGATACCTCCGTCCGACTTGCCGACGATCTGTTCGAAATCGGACGTGTAAGGCTTTTTCTGATTGAGGATATGCCCGAACTCGTGATGTATCGTTTTGAAGTAGGAGGAGTTGAGAGCATCGACATTGCGCGGATCCAGCGTATTAAGGTTGTAGAGGGTGATTTTCGTACCGCCCTCGGCCGTACCCAGTACGATGGAGCCGTTGTTGTTGTAGGCCGGGCTGCCCACGAAGAAGAGGTCTTTCGGGAAGTTGGCCCGGATGAAGTCCCGGCTGCCGGTGATTTCGTCGTAGGCTTGCAGACAAAGATAGGAAACCAACTGCGCCATTTCGATCGAGCGTTCGTAACGCGCCGGAACCAGATTGTAGGTCATATCGGATTCCATGTCCTCGTAACGGTACATGACCCGGATATTATACGGTTCGATGAAGTTCTCGAGGAGCCACTCGTCGAAAGGCGTTTCGATCTCATAGCCGATACCCGTGATTACGCTCTTGTCGTCGAGTCCGTCCTCCGAACACGCCGTGTTCGAAAGTGCGAATACCAGTGCGGACAGTGCAAATATCGTTCTTTTCATAATATGCATTTTTTAATCTCAAATGGCGGATTACCTCGGATTGGCGGGCAGACCGCTCGTGATTACATCGTTCGGTAGCTGGATGGCCCGACGGTTGTCCCGCACTGCGAGCTTGTCGGTCACGGCGCTGACATGTCCGTCGGTGGAATCGAGCGTGCGACGATAAATTTCGATGCCGAAACGCTTGATGTCGAACCAGCGCAGACCGCAATGCAGCGTTTCGTAGCGACGCAGCATCAGCAGCGTATGGACCATGGCCTCCTGGGTTTCGTCGAGATCGAACGCAGGGTGCAGCTCCTTTTTCGGCGTAGGACCTTTCTTGTTCATATCCGACTGGTTCTGATCGGTTTCCGGCCGGTAATATTCGGTGCCGGCGGCCCACGCCGTCACGGTCTCTTCCGTCAGCGGCGTGTACGACTTGCAGGCGTTCGACAGGAAGAGGTTCATATCCTTCAGCGCGTTCGGATAATCTTTCTGCATGATGTAGGCTTCGGCCCGTGTCAGCAGCGTCTCGTCGCCCGTGAAGAGCGTGTAGACGGTGTGGATATAACCGGTTCCTGCGACGGGATCGGTATATTCGAACAGATACGGCGTATGGGGCAGCAGGGTCTTGTCCAGACCGCTGTTATATACCAGCGGCCGCACCTTCCATTCGTAGGGCGCGAAGGGCGTATTCGTGCAGGAGATGCTCTCGGTCTGGCCGATCAGCCATCCGTGGTTGTAACGGCGTCCCGAGGAGTATCCGCCGAAATAGGTCCCCGAAGAGGAGTAAGCCGTCGCCAGCAGGTAGTTGCACGGCAGGTCCGTACTGATATAGTAGGTGGCTGCCGTATTCTGGGTGGACCCGTTGTTCATCGGATATTCCAACAGCGCCTCGTAATCGCGGAGCTGGGATTCGGGGGCGTTGGTCAGCGCTTCCGAGGCATATTCCGCGGCTTTGTCCCATTTCTGATAATACAGGAAGAACCGTGCGGCGAAGGAATAAGCCGCTTTCCGGTTGAAGTGGTACTTGGGAACCGAATAGATTGCGTCGTCGATAAGCGGCAGTCCTTCCTCGATATCCTTTTCGATTTTGGCGTACACTTCGGCTACCGTACCGCGTTCGTATTTCGGGTCGAGTTCGGTTTCGGCCTTCTCCATGTAAGGGATTCCCATGTCGTCCGGATAGTTGGGATCGTACTGCTGGCAGAAAATGTTCACCAGCACGAAGTGGGCGTATGCCCGGCAGATCAACGCTTCGCCCTTGGCCGCGCGCAACTTGTCGGTCATTTCCATTTTCCCGAGAGCGTCCAGCACCTGATTGGCATTCGCAATGGCCAGATACTGCGAACTCCACGTCCTGATAAGCGATTCGTTGTTGGATTCCACGGGCGGATTCCAGGAAAAACTCTCTTCGTAGAAACGACTCCAATCGCCGTAGGTTCCGCCGTGGTCATCGACATTGTCCGAAGCCAGTTCCAATACGAACCACGGCTGGTTGCTGGCATAGGCCGAGACCAGCATGTCGATGGCCTTTTCCTCCGAATCGACCGTCGTGCGGTTGTCCGGGTTCTCGTCGAGGAAGTCATTGCAGGAAGAAAAGCCTGCGGCAAGAGCTCCGGCGAACAGAATATATGCAATGTAGTTTTTCATATCGTTTTCGTTTTTTTGATTACAGGCCGATACGCAGTGTCAGCGTGAACTGCTTGGGAACGGGAACCGCGACGCCTCCGGTGTTGAAGAATTCGGGATCCTGGCCGTTGAGCTTTTTGTCCGCGTAGATCAGGAAGAGGTTCGTGGCCTGGAACTTGAGCGAGAGGCTCGACATTTTGAGTTTCTGTATCCAGCGTTTCGGGAAGTCGTAGGTCAGCGAGATCTCCTTCATGCGGATGAAATCGCCTTTGGCGATGCGTGCCGTCGAATAGTTGTAGGCGTTGTAAGCGTACGACAGCGAGTTGTCGTTCTTCTTCTGCCGGGTCGAAATAATGGTCGGCACGTCCGTGAAGCGCTCGTCGCCGGGAACCATCCAGCGGTTCTTGAATTCGCGCGGCATGGCGTCGAGATCCGTATAGGAATCGGAGAAGACCGGATCGAGACGTACCACGTTGCCGAAAGAGTAGGTGATGAAGATGTTCAGTCGGAGTCCCTTGTAGCGGAAAATGTTGCCGAAACTACCGACGTCGGTAGGTTCCGACGGTCCCGAATAAACCAGATGGTCGAAACGCTCCTGTTCCTGGAAATTGATATTCGTCGTCGTCAGCTCGCCGTCCTCGTTGATGAAGGTCGGAATACCCTCTTCGTTCAGCCCGCGGAAGTCGTAGGAGAAGATCGAATTCACGGGATAGCCCTCGCGTGAGAATCCGATGCCCGAAACCAGATCGAAGGCGCGGGTCGATGTCTCGAACTTCGTGACTTCGTTCTTCATGTGCGAGTAGATGATGTCGGTCGTCCAACTGAAGTCCTGTGTCTGGATATTCTTCGTGGAGAGCGAAAGCTCGATGCCGCGCGACCGCATCGTGGCGACGTTGCCCAGCTTTTCGATCTGACCTCCGATGCCCTGCGTATTGATCGGTCCGATCAGGTCGTAGTTGTCGCGTTTGTACCAATCGACAGCCAGATTGATCCGGTTGTTCAGAAAACCCAGGTCGGCGCCGATGTTCAGTTCGTGCTTCTTTTCGTAGGTCAGCTCGCTGTTTTCCAGTTCCGAGAGAGCCAGTCCCGACTCCGAAGCGCCGGCCGTCGGACGCCACGGCGTCGTACTCTTGATTACCGCCAGTGCGTTCGTCACCGACGGACGGTCGGCCGTCAGCGAATACGAAGCCTTCAGCGAAAGGTGCGACAGCGCAGGCTGCGCGCGCTGGAACCATGTTTCCTCGTGCATGTTCCATGCGCCCGAGATGTTCCATGTCGGCAGCCAGCGCGAACGCGTCGTCAGTCCCACGGCGTTGTTGCCCTCGTAGCGGAATGTGCCGTTGATCGTGTAACGCCCTTTGTAGGAATAGGTCCCGTTGAAGAAGAATGCGGCATTGCGGTAATAGGTCTTCTCCATCGTATAGTAATCGGTGTTGTCCTCCTTGCCTTTTTTGAAGATGAGGTAATCGTAGAACGGAATCTCTCCTGCGTCGTATTGCAGACCCCAGCCGCGGAACCACGTCGTTTCGCGGTCGATCTGGTTGGTCTCCATACCCGCGTATGCATTGATGATATGCGTGTTGTCGATGGTCTTGCTGTAAGTGGCCGAAAGGCGGAAGTCGTAGGAGAGCATCCGGTTGTCGGTCCGCTGATAGATACCGCCGGCGGGCAGTACGCTCACGGGTTCGGCATAGATGTCGTCCGGGTCCTTGTAGAGAAACGAGTTGTTGTCCCGGATCGTCGTCGTGCCCATGGCCCGGTATGCCTCGGCCTGATTCGCATTGTCGCGGACGTTGTGTTCCTGCGAGGTCCCCGAATAACGCACCGAAGCCAGAGCCGCGGCTTCGAAACCCTTGAAAGCCTTCCATTTCAACTCGCCCTGGAACTTCACGTCAGCCACGTTCAGGTCGATGTAGTTGTTTTCCAGCTCGTGCAGGATGTTGAACGGAGCATAATTGCGCACATAGAATTCATTGGGATCGAGCACGCGCGAAGTGTTCAGCGCATACGAATAGGGATTGATGTCGAAGTCGCGTTTCACCTCGCCGGTCACGTAGTCGGTCGTGGAGCCGAGAGTCCCGGGAGCTTTCTGCTTGCGGTACGACCCGTTGGTGATCATATTGAATGAAAGGGCGTCCGAGATTTTGTACGAAGCGTTGAGATTGGCAGTGTAGCGTGCGACTTCGCTCTGCTTTGTCCAGCCCGGATCGAACAGGGCGCTGACAGAGGCGTAGTAGGACGATTTTTCGGTTCCCGACGTGATGCTCACCGAATGGGAGTGCATCACCGTCGGCTGGAACAACTCTTTGAACCAGTCCGTATTCCGCCGCTCTGCCGCCTGCAGGAACGCGACCTGTTCGGCGCTGCCCTGTTGCATCGCTCCCGAATTGATCAGCGCATACATTTTGCCGTAGATACCGCTCGCCGAGGCGTTCGTGACCCGCGAATTGCCCAGCCAGCCTTTGTAGGCCATTTCCTGATAGACCGACATCTGGTCCTGGGAGTTCATCAGGTTGAAGTTGCTGTAGGAAGGGATCATACGGTACGTGAATTCGCCCGTATAGTTGACCCGGCTGACACCCGGACGGCCCTTTTTGGTCGTTACGACGATCACTCCGGCCATGGCGCGGGCACCGTAGATCGACGTGGCCGATCCGTCTTTCAGAATATTGAAACTTTCGATGTCTTCGGGATTCAGACCTGCGATGGCCGAACCGATCAGGGTCGTGGCGTCTCCCGAGGAGAGATCCTCGGCAGAGATGTCCTGAACGTCTTCCATGATTACTCCGTCCACGACCCACAACGGCTTCGAGTCTCCGTAAATGGAGGTCGCACCGCGAACGCGGATTTTCGGAGCCGTACCGAACGTACCCGACACGTTCTGTACCGAAACGCCTGCCGAACGGCCTTCGAGGCCGCGGCTGATATCGCCCATACCGGAAAGTTTCACGTCATCGGCCACCAATTGATCGGCCGCACCGGTAAAGAGGCGCTTGTCCGTTTTGGTCATACCTGTCACCACGACTGCTTCCACTGCCTGAGCGTCGGGTTCGAGGCGCACGCGGACGTTGGGGGAGATGGCTGTTTCCTGGGTTTTATAACCTACATAGGAAATTTGCAACTTCCCCCCCCCTTCCGGGCCGGGATCTGAAGGAGGAATTCGCCCTTCAGGTCGGTTGAAGTGCCGATGGTCGGATCATCCTTGACGATGACCGTAGCGCCGATAATCGGAGCGCCGTTTTCATCGACGACCGACCCGCGTACCTGGTCGGATTGAGCAAAAGCACAACCCACTACCGCGAGTATGCAAACCAACGATAGCGTAATTTTTTTACTCATAAGCATTAGTTTTTGATAGTTTGTAAAAGTAAAGCGCTTCGGTATCAAAAATACAAAATATAATTTAATACGCAAACTTTTTGTGGCATAATGTGGCCGATGGAAATACATTATATCAAAAACGAATGAAAGGGATTGCGATTTTTTCTGCAAATGTGCCGGCCGATTACGATATGGAATCACCGGATTTTCCTTTCCGGCGTCCCGGTCGTCAGTGAAAACGGTGCGGCTTGTCTGCAACGAGGTCGGAATCGGCGGTTTCGGAGAAAGAAATGGGCCGTTGCGGAGGCCGCGGCCCGGTCGTATGACCGAACGGCCGTATCGCCGTGTTTTCTTAAGATCGACTGCATATCCCGCATGACGGAGGGTCCGGTGTACTTTTTCGGGCCGTAAAAAGTACACCGAATAGGCCGCATGCGACATGCTCCGAACCGCATTTTCCTGCACTTCCGGAAAAAGCAGAAAGCCTTGTAAATAAAACATTTACAAGGCTTTCTGCTTTGATGTCTTGCGGTGCGTAGGGGACTCGAACCCCTGACCCCGTGCGTGACAGGCACGTATTCTAACCGGCTGAACTAACGCACCGTTTTTCGGTATTGCGAGTGCAAAGATACCACATTTCCCGAAAACTGCAAATATTTCCGTCGGTTTTTTTATCCCTTCGCCCGGCGCCCGCACTCCGGCGTCGGATGCGCATTGTATAACGGTCCGAAAATTCGGACGGCCTCCGGCTTTCGTCTCGTTCCCTGCCGGAGTTGCGGGAAGGCGGTTCCCGTGCAGGTCGGAATCTGCGGCAGGGTAGTGCGGCCTGAACGCTTCCGGCGTCCCGACGCAGGGCAATCCGCCGCACTCCGGCGTCCCGGGTCTCCGGAGTGAATCCGGAGCGCTGCGGGAAGTCCGGGATGCCGGGGAGTTGGATCGTTCGGAATATCTTGCTAATTTTGAGCGGCCGATTCCCGTTCGGAAGAACGCCGGTGCGGCCGGAGGCCTCTGGCCGCACCGGCCCGGAGGGCGGCCGGATTTTCCGGCCGGAATGATAAAAAACAGAGATACGATGCGAAAAATCCGTTTCGGAGTCGTCGGGACCAATTTCGTGACCGACTGGGTGATTGCCGGGGCCCGTCAGGACCCCCGTTTCGAGTTGGCGGCGGTCTGTTCCCGCACCCGGGAGCGCGCTGCGGAGTTCGCGGCCCGGCACGGGATCGCCCGCACGTTCGTTTCATTGGAGGAGATGGCTGCGAGCGATGCGATCGACGCGGTCTATATCGCCACGCCGAACTGCATGCACGCCGCGCAGGCCGTCTGCTGCATGGAGCGCAGCAAACACGTGCTGTGCGAAAAGCCGATGGCCTCCAATGCCCGGGAGGTGCGGGCGATGATTGAGGCGTCGCGCCGGAACGGCGTGGCGCTGATGGAGGCCGTGAAGACGACGCTGACGCCCAATTTCATGGCCTTGCGCGAGGCGCTGCCGAAGGCCGGGACGCTCCGGCGTTATTTTTCCGCCTTCTGCCAATACTCTTCGCGTTACGACAAGTTCAAGGAGGGAGTCGTGCTGAATGCCTTCCGTCCGGAGCTTTCCAACGGCGCCATGATGGATATAGGTATCTATACGATCTATCCGATGGTGGTGCTGTTCGGCCGCCCGCGGCGGATTTCGGCGTCGGGCATCCTGCTGAGCAGCGGTGTCGATGCGCAGGGTACGGTCGATTTCGATTACGGGGAGATGAACGCCACGGTGCTCTACTCCAAGATCGCCAACTCCTCGCTGCCGACCGAGATTCAGGGCGAGGCGGGCAATCTGACGCTGGACCGCATCAACCGCATCGGCCGTGTCGTGTGGCAGCCGCGGCCGGCTGCGGCCTCCGGACTGGAGCGTCCTGCGGAACCGCAGGATCTGTCCCGTCCGACGGAGCGGGACGAGTATTACTACGAAGTGGCCGAGTTCCTGGACCTCGTCGAACAGGGCCGCCGGGAGTCGTCCGTCAATAGTCACGAAAATTCGCTGGCCACCATCGGGATCATCGACGAGGTACGCCGGCAGTTGGGGGTGGTCTATCCGGCCGACCTGATCTGACCTTCCGTTTCCGGAGCCGGGCATACCGGTTTTTCTTTCGGGCATAAGACCGTTCACGAGACGGATGCGCCGTTTCTTTCCGAATCCGACTTCGGGAAGGAACGGCGTTTTTTCGTGTTTTATCCGTTTGGTGCAGTGTCGGTTGCATATCCGTCCAGGTGCGACCGGGCGGATTCCGCCTTCCGGGAGGGGAGCGACATGAGCCGTGCGGAACCGTTTCGGAAGCGGAAAAACGGGGAAAAGGGGGCCGTTTTGAATAATTCGCCCGGCGGCTCCGGAATTTTGCTAAAAAATCGTTGGTTAAATCGTTGGTTTTCTGCGGTAAAGATACAAAAAAAGAAAATACGCCCGTCTTTCGGAATATAAAATTTTTAGTGTCAATTACATATATTTTCGTCGGATACCGGTTTTGAGGCTTTATATCTGGATTTTAAACCGATACGGATTTTAACCAACGATAAATACCGATATCCGGTCTCTTTTTTATGTAGGTCGGATGTGTTATGTGTTGTGGCTTAATTGTTTATTGCTTGATAATGAGGGTTATATTATCTGGTTCGTCCCTGAGGAAACTGCTGCTGGCTGGTTTGTTCGGAGCATTTGCGGCCGGGGAACTGCATGGACAGACGGCCGCCGACTCGGCGAGAATCTATTACCGGCGGGGACACCGTGAAGTGGATATCCGTTTCCGGGAGAACGGAAGCGAACTGGAACGCTTCATCGGTTGCGTCCGCGAAGTGTACGAAACCGGCCGGCTCGAGGGCGTCGAAATCCGTTCCTACGCCTCGCCGGACGGGATGGACCGTCTGAACGAAACGCTCTCCCGGCGGCGTGCCGATTCGCTCGCGTCCTACATCGCGCGCCGTGCCGGGATTCCCGGCGAACTGATACGGGCGCGCGGCGAGGGTGTCGCCTGGGAGTTGCTCCGCGGGATGGTGGCGTCGTCGGACATGCGCTGCCGCGACGAGGTGCTCGACATTCTCGACAATACCCCGTTGTGGATTTTCGACGGGGCGGGCCGCATCGTGGACGGCCGCAAGAAGCGTCTGATGGATCTGCGGGGCGGCGTACCTTATAATTATATGGCCGAACATTTCTTTCCCGGGCTGCGCACCGGTTTTTCCGCCGTGATCCGGCTGGAGTCCGGGCCGGACGTTCCGGCGGAGTCCCTTTCCGCCGCCGTTTCGACGGCTGCCGCGTGTGCGGACGGACGGGAGGCCGATCCGGCGGCCGGGACCGGGTGCACGTCGCGGTCCGGAGCGGCGGCCGTGCCGTCGCGGGAGATACCGGATACCTCCTCGCCCGGGGGACCGTCGGATGCGTCGCGGTCCGGTGCGGCGGAAAGCCCTTCGTCCGAGATGGAGACCTCCCGGACCGATCCGGCAGTCCGGAAGGAGACGACGGTTGCGGAGCGCGAACCGCTGCACCGCCTCGCCGTCAAGACCAATCTGCTATACGATGCGGTGCTGATGCCCTCGCTGGAGGTGGAATACCGTATCGACGACCGCTGGTCGGTCAATCTGGAGGGCGACGTCGCCTGGTGGAAGAACGACGGCCGACACCGGTATTACCAGCTCGCGACCGTCAGTCCCGAAGGCCGCTACTGGTTCGGGACCCGGAAACCCTGGCACGGGCATTACGTCGGAGTGTTCGGCGGATTCTCGTGGTACGATCTGGAGAACGGAGCCCGGGGCTATCGGGGCGAAGCGGAGACGGTGGGGCTCAGCTACGGCTACATGTTTCCCGTCGGCCGGAGCCTCTCCTTCGAGGCCGGCATCGGCATCGGTTACATGCACAGCGAATACGAGGAGTATCTCCCCATCGACGGGCATTACGTTTACCAGCAGACGAGCCGCATGAACTACTTCGGCCCGCTGAAGCTGAAATTCGCCCTCGTGTGGCGTTTGTGGAATACCGACGGAAAGAAAGGAGGCGTGCGATGAATGCGAAATTCCGCTATGCGGGCGTGGGGCTCGCTCTGTTGGGTCTTGCGGTTTCCGCCGCGGGCTGCCGCAAGGATTTGTGCTACGACCACGACGCCCATTCGCCGGGATACCGTGCGCTGGTGACCGCCGTGTGGGAGCGGGAGTGGGAGCGCGACTACGGCCTGGGATGGCTCGCGGGGTGGGATGCCGCAGCCTATGGCCGCGCCTACGACGATCTGCGACCCGATGCGGCGGAGGGCATCGCCATGGTGGTGTACGGCGATCCGGAGAGTCGAACCGCCGTGAGCGACGAGTTCCACCTGTCCGCCGGGGGCGGCAAGGTCAGTCTGAAAGAGGGCAGCTACTCGCTGCTGTTCTACAACGACGACACGGAGTTCATCGTCTTCAACGACATGGCGTCGCTGCCGTCGGCCAGCGCCACTACCCGCACGCGGACCCGCGGCTCGTACAGCGAACACCACGCGGAGGAGCGGACGGTGAACACTCCCGACATGCTCTACGGGCATTTCGTGGAGCGTTACGGGGCCGAGATGCATCTGGGCTGGGAGGAGCTTCCGGTGAAGATGCAGCCGTTGGTGTACACCTACCTCGTGCGTTACAGGGTGGAATACGGCCGGCAGCATATCGCTCTGGCGCGCGGCGCTTTGGCGGGCATGGCCGAGAGCGTCTATCTGCAGGACGGCCGCACGGGCGACGAGGCGGCGACGCTGCTTTACGACTGTACGCTGACGGCCGACGGTGCGGAAGCCTGCGTGCTGTCGTTCGGCGTACCCTCCTTCCCCGACAGCCATTACGAGCCTACCAAGGCGGAGGAGGGCGGCCGTCGCTACGGGCTGAATCTCGAGGTCATGCTGAACAACGGCAAGCTGGTGACCTTCGATTTCGATATCACTTCGCAGATGGAGCGGCAGCCCCGCGGCGGTGTGATCGAGGTGGACGGCATCCGGATTTCCGACGAGGACGCCGCGGAGGGCGGCTCGGCATTCGATCCCGACGTGGACGGCTGGGGCGACTACGAGGACGTCGAGATCCCTTTGTGACGCCCGTCCCCGGTACGAACGGAAAAGACAAATTCACTCAATGTTTCACTATTAACTGTTAATCACAATGAAAACCAGAATGTTTTTACTTGCAGCGGCGGCCGCGGCTCTGGCCGGCTGTGCGCAGAACGAGGTAATCGACATCCCGCAGACGCGGGCCATCGGCTTCGACCCGTATGTGGGCAACACCACCCGGGCCGCAGCCAAAGACACCGATTTGTCTGCTCTGCAGGCCGAGGGCGCAGGGTTCATCGTATTGGGCGGATATGAGGATAGTCAGACTTATGTCCCCGTGTTCGACGGAACGAATGAGACCGGGTCCCACATAACATGGAACAAGAGTTCGTGGGAATATAGCCCCATCAACTATTGGTTGGAGGGCAAGACGTACAAGTTTGTCGCCTATGCCCCCGCCGAATTGCAGGAGGATGATCTGTTCGATATTGATTATGCAGGCAATAAACTGAAGATGAAAGACGGCGGGACTTTCACCGCCGACGGCGAGACCGACCTCGTCGTAGCGGAGGGCAAACCGCAGGGATATCCTGTTGCGGCAGAACCGGTGCAAATGGATCGTGTCGGTTTCAAATTCTATCATGCCCTGTCGAAAGTGAAGTTCACTTTCATCAACGGATGGCGCAATGCCGTGACCTTGCAAATCACGAATATCAAATTGTCGAATGTCAAGAATACGGGTTCGCTGACGACGTCCGGAACCATGGCGCAGGGGAGTGATAAAATACAGCCGTCTGCATGGAGCGATCAAACGGGTACGGCCGATTATGAGAACAAACCGGACGACGTAATGAATACGAGTATATATGGAGAATCTTATGAGTTCGAGAATTTCTTACTCCCCACAGGGCTGAGTGACTCTCAGATGAAACTGACATTCACCGTTCAGGTGACCAACAGCCAGGGTACGGGTCCCGATCTCGGAACCGGTGCGGGCAATCCGGTCGTAAAGGAGGTTGTTATTCCGAAGGATGTGGTAACTGAGTGGAAGCCGGGCTATGCCTACAACTACAAGCTGACGATCTCCGGTTCCACGTTCGGTTTGAAACCCATCCAGTTCGATGACATCGACGTAGATTCCGAGTGGGGTAATGGCGGCGAAGATGACATGGACGAAGGAATCGAAGTAGTTCCCGGTGCATAACCCTCTCTCCGCTCCGTCTGCCCCGGCTTTGCGCGGCGGCTGAGACGCGACGACCACCCGGGCGGGGTTGAATGTCCCCCTCCCGGGTCCAAACGCGGAAGACGGCTTTTCCGCACTTCTCCGCCGGACACATTCCCCCGGGCGGAATTTATAAACACGAGGTACTATGATACGAAGAACGAACATCCTCAAGACGTTGTGCGTGCCGATTGCGGCCGTGTCGCTCGCCGCATGTTCCGACACGCTTCCGGGAGGTCCCGGCGGCGGGGACCGCGACGCCATCGGCTTCCGCGGCGCTCCCGAAACCCGTGCCGCCGTGAACGGATTCGCTGCCGGCGACGCCTTTTCCGTATGGGCCTGGTGCCGTTCGGCGCAGGACGCGCAGGACACACCGGTTCCGGTATTCGACGCCGAGAGAGTGTACACCGGCGACGGCTCGGCGTGGACCTATGAGCATACGGAGTATTGGGCCGACGGCCGGACCTATGCCTTCCATGCGCTTTTCCCCGATCGTGAGGCATTGGAGGCGGCGGCCGGGGCCGTTTCGTGCGTGCCCGGTGAGAACGGTGTGCGGCTGACGGTTTCCGGATTCGATGCGCGGCAGACGGGCGAAGGGGCCGTGGACCTGATGACGGCCCGGCGGACGGTGACGTATGATGCGGCTGAAGGGCCCTCTCCGGTCTCGCTGAAGTTCGCTCACGAGCTGGCGCGCCTCGCCTTCAGGGTCCGGACGCAGGGCCGGGAGGTCGAAATCGTCTCCTTCAAGGTGAACGGCGCAGGCTATGCGGGCGACTTTGTGCGGACGGAGGAGACGGCGACGTGGACCCTTCGCGAAAGGACCGTGGCGGACGACGGCATTTTCGCCGTATCCGGCCTGTCCGTCGGGGCCTCCGACGTGGCCGATCTACTGGGCGACGTGCTCGTTCCTCCCCAGACGCTGGAGGAGACCGGCGCGCCGGAACTGACGCTGGTTTACAGGTTGGCAGGCGAGCCGGAAGCGACCTCGCACACCGTTTCCGCCTCGCTGCGCACTTCCTCCGTCACGCAGTGGCAGGCCGGACAGAGCTATGCCTACACCCTCGATCTGCGCACCGGTACGCTCGTGCTGACCGTGACGATACGGCCGTGGATCGAGGAGGATGCCGAAGTGGACTGGAAACCGAGCACCCCGGCCGGCACTGCTGACTGTAATCAATTCATGGCGATATGAACCGATTCCCGAATATGAATTTCTTGCGCCGCATGTTCCGTCCGTGGGCGGCCGGTGCGCTCGCCGTGGCGGCGGCCGCATGCACCGGCGATGCGGCGGGCACGTCGCCCGCCGGGACGGGCGGAGCTTCGCTCGCCCTGCATGTGGCGGTTCCCGCGACGCGTGCCGACGTCTCCGAGGAGGATTATGCCGCATTGGAGAACCGCATCGAACAACTGCGTATCGTGCTGCTCTCGCCGGAGAACGAGGAGTTGTACAACCGGCTTTTTTCCGGCGACGATCTGACCGGGGCCGCCGTGGCCGACGGCTATGCCTTCACGGTGGAGGGCCTGCCCGCGGGCAGTGCGCAGCTTTATGTCATAGCCAACGAAGACTATCTCGGCGAACCCAGCCTGGTGGATGTTCCGGACGATGAAGGCATTGCTTTCAAAAAGCTCCTCGTGAAGGACCCGGGACGCGAAATTTTCCCCAAACGCTATTCCGAGATGACCGCTGAGCCAGGCGCCGCCCTGCCCATGAGCGCGTACGACCGCGACCTGACCGTCGGGACCGGAACGAATGCGGTGGAGATCGCGCTGGTCCGCGCCGTCGCCAAACTGAAGATCGAGATGGTGAACGAGCTTACGCGGCCGATCACCGTGAACGAGATGTCTTTCGGCGCGTTCATGGCCGACCGGTTCTATCTTTTCCAGGACGGAAACCTCGACGTGCCCGGCGATGCCGAGTATAGCGGTCGGTCGTACGGCAGTCAGGAAAACGAGGCCGAGCGGCTGAATATCGTCATCGGCGGAGGGGAGTCGCGCACGCTCGTGCTCTATATCTATCCCTCCTATGCGTGGAAGGATGAGTCGGAAGATTCGCCCTACACCATCGGATTCCGCACGCCCAACGCTTTGTATCCGCTGAAGGCGTTCATCGGCGGAGGAGCCTCCCGCAATTCCATCGCCCGCAACACGCAGGTCCGTATCCGTGCCGTGCTGCACACCGACGCCAACCTTGTGCTGGATTTCCGGGTGGAGGATTGGGCGGAGCCTGGAGATATTACCGTTCCTCCGTTCAGTTGATCGTGTTTTGTTCCGAAAATATGCCGTATAGTATGCCAACGCTATTGAAACGATTCGCCCCGGCGCTGCTGTCCGCCGCCGTGGCGGCCGCCGCGGTCTCGTGCACCGACGACGACCTTTTCGCGGACGGCAGCCGCGACACCGTGCGCGAAGGCGTGCCGGTGACCGTCAATCTGAATTTCCGCACCGAGGACAACCGCGTGGAGACCCGCGCCGCACAGAATGCGGCGAACGAGGGTCGCGTGTACAACCTCTATGTCCTGATCTTCGACAAAGACGGAAACCGTCATGACGAAGGCGGTCTTTTCTTCGATCAATCGACGGAACCTTGGAATCAATCGGGAACCGTTACGATAACGACCACTTCGCTCAATGACGCCCGGGTGGTCTGCATCGCCAACCTCACCACTTCCGCCGTGCACACCGATTACGATGTGACACCGGCGCAGATGGATGAAATCCGGACGTTCGGTCAGTTGGAAGCTTTCCGGGCGCCGCTGAGCAACCGTACCGTGGAACGTTCTACCCAGTTCTTCATGACGGGGTACGGTTACCGGAAGGACAGCGACGGCAATCCCGACAAGACGCAGACCTCCATAACGATTCCCGACAACCTCACCGAAGAGGTGGAGGTCGATTGTATTCTCAGCCCCAGACGGATGGATGCCAAGGTGACGTTCAACGTGAAGACCGAGCCGCTTCGGGATACGTGGACGGATTTCGATTTCCGTCCGCGCAGTTGGCGGGTGGTGAACGTCCCCGTCCGGTCGCCCCTGCTGCCCGACGACGACGGAGGTGACGAGGAGTCTCCCGATGTCGGAGAGTCGTATTATTTCGATACCCGGCCGACCGCCTTCGAGTGGGACAAGCGCGACGAAAACTATCTTTTCGAGGAAGGAGGCTTCACTTTCTACATGCCCGAAAGCCGTCATGCGCCCAAGAAGTCCATTGATGCGGCGGCCCTCGGTCCGGAGGATGCCTACGCCCTGCGCGAGAAGTGTGAGAAAATAGAGGGGACATTCCCCGACAAGCCCGGACAATCCGAGGAGAACGGCGCATTCGAATACGCCGCCGACTATGCCGCCTACGTGGAGATGACGGGCACGCTCTCCTACAGAATCCCGTCGTCGGAGGCGTATCCCTCCGGCCATACGGTCAATGCCGACGTGACGTTCACCGTCCATTTGGGCTATGCCGACGGCGACCCCAACGATTACCGCACGCTGCGCAACACCCACTACACATACAACGTCACGCTGAAGGGTGTCGATAAGATCGTGGTGGAGGTGACCGACCAAAAGGAGGAGCGTCCCGGTTACGAGGGCGACGTGATCTTCAGTTCGGCCGACGTCTATGAGCTGGACGCCCATTACGACCGTCAGCTCATCCTTATCGACCGCAGCCTCGTGCCGAAGCTGACGTGGGGCGTGCAGACCCCTTTCAGCCAGGGCATATACGGTGTCGGTCTGTTCGGTGACGACGACGATTTCCTGGCGTCCGCCGTTCCCGCCCCGGAAGAAAGCGGCATCTACGACTACAAATGGGTGAAGTTCGCCATAAACGAGGACTACGGGGTGACGGAGCCGGACCGTTACGTGAAGTATCCCGGCGACCAGAATTACGAGTTTTACGACGGGAACGGCGGCCAGTCGTCGCCTTACTATACCAGCGGCGAGGGCGGCTTTTATCCCGATGCCCGTATGTACGACATTCACGGACTGCTGAAGAGGCTCAGAGAGGAGTATTACACGGAGAATAAGACTGAGGGCACTGTGGCGGTCACGGCCTTCGTGGACGAATACGTGTATGTCACGCATCCGGTGACCGGAGAGAACATGCTGGACCAGTGGCGGACTTACGTCGAGGCGGAGGACCGGCAGATGTATTTCGTCAACGGCGATAATTCGCGGTACAGCCCGGACGGCAACTCCAGCGTGATGGAGGCCGTGCAGACCTTCCGCCAGCACTCCATCCGCACGGTGTACAACACCGACCTCGGAGAGAAGAGCGCCGAGGAGCTGCCTACCGCATGGGGCGTGGAGACGATGATGAACGGCGGTTACCGTTGGGCGCCGGGCGATGTCAGGCGCGGTACGTCCGCGAGCAACGGCCGCAAGAACACCATCGACTGTCTGCTGGGCGGCGATGAGACGCTCTATTGGACGGCGGTGCTGGATGTAAATATCAACGATCCCGACGAACGTTACAACCTGAAGGATCCTTACCGCGATGCGCTGCACGCCGTGCTGATCCGCAATCGGGATCTGGACGGGGACAACGAAGTGGATGCGAATGAAATCCGGTGGTATCTGGCCGCCAAGGACCAGTTGGTCGATCTCTATATCGGCGAATCTGCGCTGGACGAAGATTCGCGCCTTTATCCGGAGAACCCCGCCGATCGCGGCAACATGACGCGCTGGCACTACACCTCCAGCTCGTACAACGCGAACGACGGGGGACCGTGGATACTTTGGTCCGAGGAGTGTGCGGCTCTGGGCAGTTACAGCTCCTCTTCCGGTTATATGGACGGACAGTTCGCCTACCGTTGCGTGCGTAATCTCGGCATCGACCTGGAGAATCCCGAAAAGGAGCCGAGCCCCCTGATTCCCAAAGTGACGGCTGCGGAGGACGACGGCACGTATCTGGTCGATTGTTCCAATCTGAGCCAGAAGGCGCGTCGCAACAGTTACGAAGCGGGACCCTCTTTGGGAACCCATGACGACCTGTCGCCGCAGAACCGTCCTTACAAATACTTTCGGGTGACGGCTGCGAATAATGACGGTATCTCTCCGAAGCCGGATTATTCCGGAGATCGTCTTTTCGGAAGTTGGAACTCCCAAAACTGGACTTATTATCAGACGGCGCAGACTGTCGTACAGAGAGGTTACAGGATACCCAATTTTCGCGAATTGCTTATCATGGCTACCCGTCTGCCGGAGGAGGCATGGGTGAAGCGGGCGGAAGATAAGAGCGACAATCTTGTGCCGACAGACATGCACTTGGATTTGTATTATATGACCATCACCGATTTCAGCCGGAAAGGAATAAGCGAATTGGGCAAGGGCGGAGGTTTCCGCATGAATCCGCGGGACCTGACCCTGGGTGCGATTCCTTCCCGGGGAGGGGATTTGGATGACGGATATATCCGTCCCGTCAAGGACGAGGAGACGCTGCCGTAACAGCCCCTCCCGGTCCGTCCGGACCTCTTTTCTAACCTTTTCCCTGCCGCCTTTCGCGGCGGGGAAAAGGTTTTCCGGATTCCGGCGATAGTCCGGCCCCTCCGCCCGCCCGGCCCCTCCGCCCGCCCGTCCCGGTTGTCCGTACCGAACTTTTTTCGTGATTGTCTTTCGGTTACGGTTCGTCAGTCTCTTCCGCCGCTCGTCCTGCTTACGGTCGGCATGCCGTTTCTGCGCTTCCGTTCCGGTCATCCGTCCGCCTTTCCCGGTTGTCTTTCCGCCGGACTTCACGTCGTACTTTCCGGTTCTTCTGCCGCTGTTCGGCCTGTTTTTCGGCCGGACTCCGATGTGATGAAATCCGTCAGGACCGCTTATTCACGCCGAAAACAAGCCGCTCGTTGCGAGTGGCTTGTTCCGTCGGTGTCATCGAGACAGTTCGTTGAGTTTCCGTTTGGCCCGGGATAGCCTGTCGGGCCATCCCTTTTCCGGAGTGATGGTGGCGAATCCGGAGAGCAGCGTTTCGAGCTGTTCGAGCCGTGACGCGGCCTCCGGCGTTCCTTTGGCCGCGAACTCCTTTTTCAGAATCGAGATCTTCTCGGCATCCTGTATTCCTTCGACCAGCCGTTCGAACCGGACCGAAGAGCGGGCCCCGGGGTAAATGATGTATGTATCGCCGGCGGGGAAGGTCCTGAAACGCGAGTCGGTCAGCGGCTCCCCGACCCACGAATTGTAGGCCCAGCGCAGAAATCCGTCGTAACCGCAGGCGGCCATATACCATCCGGCATAGACCGCTTCGGCGGGGGCGGAGAAGGTGAACATGTTGGGGAAGCGGTCCGAACAGCAGACATAGTAGGTCGTTATGAAGCCTTGGGCGCGTCGCTCGGCGATATGCTGCGGCGGAACCCGGTCGCGGACTTTGACGCACATGCTGTTTATGAAAGGATAGTTCAGGTAGCTGTTCTTGTTGTCGGCCATGGCGATCCCCAGTTCGGGCGCCGTCTTCCGCAGGAGGCCGAGCGCATCGGTCATCTCCTCCGGCGAACGTTCGTCCATGGCGATATTCGTCCGTCCGAGCCACCCTTTTTCGCGGAGGTGTCCGGTGAAGTCGGTGAGGAACGGCTCCCACAGCGCTTCGAAGGCCGGAGTGCCCGGATCGGCCGTCACATCGACGAAACGGCCCGTGGAACCGTCCCGGTAGTGGAGTTCGTTGTTCCACGGCAGCATCGAGTAGCAGTTGATGGAACGGTCGATTCCCAGACCCGTCATCAGTTCGACCCACCGGTCGAAGACCGTGTAGTCGTAGCTCCACGATCCGTCTGCATTCTTTGTCCAGACGATCATGTCGGCATAGGCGTCGAAGCACTGGTTGTTCCACGGGTCCTTGTTCAGCGTCGTCGTGACGACCTTTTGGCCGGCGTCGGCCAGCAGCCGCATGTACGGGACAAGGGCCTCGAAGTGGGCGTCGCTCCACAGGTCGAGCCCTTCGACGCGGGCGACGGCCGCAGGATGCTGCCAGAGGTCGAGGTAGTAGTTCCATTCGGCAGGGGGCGGGAGTTCCCGGCCGATGACCGTGAGCCCGATGTCGAATGTTCGGAGCTGCCGCCCTTTTGCATACACTTTTACCGTCGAAGCGTACTCTCCGGCGGGGGCGTCGGCCGGGATGGAGACCGTTATCCACACCGGACGGACGCTTCGGGCCTTTATGTCGAAAACCTCGATGTCGTCGAGCATGTCCGGAACCAGGTGCGGCGGGTAGATCGCCGGATCGTGATAGCCGCATTTGTTGCCGAACTCGTCGCTCAGGACATAGCGGACGAATCGGGCGCGGGCGGCGTCTTCGGGAAGCGTGTGCCCGTCCGATCGGAACGGCTCCACCTCGACCTCTACGCCTTCCGCACCGGAGGCGGTCCAGAGCAGCAGTTGGGCGGACACCCGTTCGCCGCGCCATCCCTCCAGCCGGGCGGATGTCGCGGGCGCTGCGTCCGGGGCGACCGAACGTCTGAAAACGGCGTCCGTGCTCACGAACGAGGCGTGGAGCCCTCGGGGAACGTCCGACCAGTCGGAGAGCGTGTCGGCCGTGGGGTCGGGCAGTTCGTCGAACGATGAGATTTTCCGGGCGGTCCCGCTGTCGCACGAGACGAGCGACAGGGAGAGCCCTGCGGACAATAACAACGAAGAAAGGTACGGTTTCATAGCTTGTCTTACTGGTTTTGGGTCAGTTCATGATCGGTTCCAACTCGATGTCGAGGCTGCCGCCCTCCGTGACGTCTATCTCCCGGCGTTCGTAGCCTTCCAGTTCGAAGACAGCCCGGTCGTTGGTCCGGATGCGGAGGGCGTATCTTCCGTGTCTGTCGGTCACGACGGCACGTGCGGGGGCCGATGCGGCGCAGACCCTGACGTTCGGCATGACCGCCGCCTGCACGTTGCGTACCGTTCCAGAAATCTCGACCTCCGCTCCCGGCTTCCGGACGGCGCCTGCTTCCGCACTGGTCGCCTTGGGGGCCGGGATGTCTGTGCGACCAGCCACGGTTACCGTGTCGCGGAGCCGGATGTCCCGGGAGGAGGCCCCGACCTGCAACTCGAAATCGCCCGGTTCGACGACCCTCCGCATGCCGGCATCGTACAGGGCGAGCTGTTGGACGGGTATCGAGAAACGAACCTGCCGCTCTTCGCCCGGGGCCAGCTCCACCTTGTCGAATGCCTGGAGTTGTCTGACGGGGGTCACAACGGAACTTATCGGATCCCGGACATACAGTTGCACGACTTCGCGGCCCGTCCGGCTGCCCGTGTTTTTCACGCGGACGTTCACCCTCAGGGTGTCGGTCGTGGTGAGCTCCCGGGAAACAGTCTCCATTCCGGAATATTCGAACCGCGTGTAGCTCAATCCGTATCCGAACGGATAGAGCGGTTCGGGGTCCGAGAAGACGTAATCGCGCCCCGGACTGTCGGGGGTGCCTTTCTTGTTGTAGTAGCCTTTGTCCGTGGGCAGGTGATTGTAGTAGCACGGCAGGTGTCCGGCGCTCTGCGGAAACGAGACGGGGAGCCTGCCCGAAGGGTTCGTCTTCCCGAAAAGTATTCCTGCGACGGAGGCTCCGGCCTCCTCGCCGGCATACCACTGCACGAGCACGGCATCCGCCAGTTCCCGGATGCGGGCCAGTTCGAACGGTTTGCCCGTCACGAGCACGACTATCATCGGTTTGCCCGTCCGGGCGAGTTCTTCGACGAGTTCCTCCTGCACGCCCGGCAGACGCAGACTGGTAAGGTCGTAGCCCTCCCCGCTGGTCGCCGGTTCGGATGCCCGGGCGAGTACGGCGCTCTGCGATCCGACGAATGCCACGACGACGTCGCTCCGGCGGGCGGCTTTCAGGGCTTCGCCGAACCCGCTTTTGTCCTGCGAATAGGGATCGCATCCCTCCGCATAGTTCACCCGCACGCCGGAGCCGGCCAGGTATTCCCGGATTCCGCGCAGCGGGGTGACGCCCTCGTCCTTCTCCGCGCTCCAACTGTAATCGCCGAACTGTACGCGGTCGGCGTTCGGGCCGATGACGGCCACCGACCGCAGTTTGCCGGGCGACAGCGGCAGCACGCCGTTGCGGTTTTCGAGCAGTACGGCGCTTTCGTCGGCGATCTGCCGGGCGAGGCGCACGGCTTCTGGAGCGTGTATCTTCCGCCGCCAGCCGAGCGTGTCCGCCGGTTCCCCGTCGAAGAGGCCGGAAGCGAATTTGGCGAATAAAATGTTGCCGACGGCCCGGTCGATGTATTTTTCGTCGAGAAATCCTTCCCGGACCATTCGTTCCGCATGTCGGTATTCTTCGCTCCCGGCTTCGAGGTCGATGCCGGCTTCGATGGCCATGCGGGCTGCGGCGCCTCCGGGAGCGGCTACGCGGTGAAAATGCGAGAGCATCCTGACCGAACCCCAGTCGGAGTAGACGTATCCCCTGAATCCGAGGCTGTCGCGCAGCAGTCCGGTCATCAGGGATTTCGAACCCGTGACCGCCTCGTCGTCGTAGGAACTGTAACAATTCATGGCGGACAGCGGCTTCGTCGCGGCGACCAGTTCCCGGAAGGGTTTCACGTAAAGGCTCATCAGCTCCCGTTTGCCGCCTTTCACCGAGGCCAGGTTGAGCCCTGCCGTGGGGGTGCCGTGTGCGACAAAGTGCTTGGGTGTCGTGATCATGCCTTTGGCGTGCATGGCTTGCATGTAGGCGGCGCCCATGCATGAGATCAGGTGCGGGTCTTCGCCGAAAGTCTCTTCGACGCGCCCCCAGCGCAGCTCCCGGGCGATGTCGAGTACGGGGGCGAGCACCTGTTTTGCACCGATGGCCTCCATTTCGTCGGCGATATGGCCGGCCATTCCGCCGACGAGTTGCGGGTTGAAAGTCGCGCCCTGCGCAATGGCCTGCGGAAAGATCGTGCTGCCGTCCTGCACGACACCGTGAAGCCACTCCATGACGGGAATGACCGGAATGCCGAGGCGGGTGTCGCTGCGCATGTACGCCTGTATCTGCCGCATGGCCTTCATGTACTGTTCGGAGGAGTAGGGGAACGCCTCGACGCATCCCCAGCCGACTCCGCCGGTGGAGGACGCCAGTTTTTCGAGATCGACCTCTCCTCCGTCGTCGAAGTGTTTGAAATGGATGTGGCGCATCTGCGCGATCTTTTCACGCAGGGTCATCCGTCCCAGCAGGTCGTTCGCACGTTCCCGGGGCGTGAGGTCCCGGTCCTTGTAGGGCGGACGCACGGCAAGCAGCACCGAATCCACCTTGGCGAGCAGCTCTCCGCGCGGTTCGGTCGGGTACTCCTTTCCGGAATCGGCCCATGCCTTTTCCATGCCGAAATAGTCCGGTTCGGGGATTTTCCGGCCCTCCATATCGGCGCTCAGATACTCGAAGAAAGCCTTCCAGCGCGGCAGGTAGTAATCAGCGAGCAGGCCGCTCCATTCCTTGTTGGCATAGTCGTGTACGCGGGTATTCGGATCGGCGGGTCCCCAGTAGGTGATCTGCGTCTTGGCGTTTTTCAACGACTGACGGCGTTCCTGTTCGTTGTCGCCGTAATGCAGGGCCTTGTCGAGCCATCGTCCCAGCAGAAAATCCGGTTGCGTGCCCGTGAGACGGTCCTGAAGTCCGAGCAGCGCGAGGAAATCGGCCGCAAGCAGACCGAACCCTTCACGATCGCCGCGACGGTATGCCTTGACGGTCCTTTGGTAGATGTCCCGGGCGTGGTTGGCGAGCACCTGGCGTGCCAGATCGGCCAGGTCGTAACGGTATGTCGGCGAGTTCCCGTACTGCTCCGCCGCCTTGCGGAACAGGACCAGCGCATCGACGAGCTTTGCCGGGTCGTACTGGAACCGTTTGGGGCCCCATGTCGAAACGCTGGTGACGTCCAGTCCGGGGCGGGCGCAGAAGATGGATTCGAAGGTCCCTTCCCCCTTGATGGCGAACTCGCCGTAAACGGACCTCAGCAACAGCCGCCAGGCTTCGTGGACATGGTCGTTCCATGTGCCGTAGCGATAGGCGATGTATCGGCGCAGGTAGTCGTCGGGATCGGGCGCTCCGGGCTCCCAGGCCGTTTTCAGGGCCCAGTCATAGACGATCGGATTGGCGGCGATACCTTCGGGCAGGATACCCACGCCGCAGAGGAGATTCTTGGATTCGGAACGGGCCTCGTGGGGTCCCGCGAGAATCACCGGAAGCTGGCCGCCCATATCGGTCTTGCCGCCGAAATGGTTTACGGTGGCCCAGATCCACGGGGTGCCGTAGAACTCCCCGGTGTTTCGCCACGTCGAACCGCTCTCCCCGAAGAGGTCGATGACCACGGTCGATGCCGGGTCGAGCCCTGCGAGCAGTTCCTTCTTCGGATTGCCGCTCCATCCCTGGAGCATCCATTTCGATCCGGGGAAATACCGCTGCATGGAGGCCTGGATCAGCGACGCTGTGCGGGTCACGTGCATCCCGGTCGTATCGCCTCCCTCGTGGAAGAGGTCGCCGCCGAGGTATTTCACCGAGTCGCCGTAGAGTTCCCGTAGGACGGAGTAGTAGCGGTCGGCCATCCGGTCGAAGAGCGGGTCTTCGGGGAGCAGGATCGCGGGGCGGGGGAAGATGCGTCCCCACAATCCCTGATCGACGATCCGGGCGTCGGGATATTTCTCCCGGAGCTTGTTGGGAACCATGCCCCAGAAGCCCTGCAATACGGGTTCGATACCCAGTTCGGCCATCCGTGCCAGGATACGCCGCTGCATCCGGGCCCGGCTTTCCATCATGCCGCGGCTCATCGGGCCGCCCCATCCTTCGAGATTGCCCATGAGCCACCATGCCGTGAAAGCCGGCCCCGGGATGAAGTCGCCGATCTCCTCTTCGGTAAATCCGGCGTCTTCCAGCGTTCGGGCCCAGACGAGTTCGGTCCCCAGGGGGGCGAGCATGAGATTGACGCCGTTCAGGGCCATCCAGTCGAGTTCGCGCTCCCAGTCGTTCCAGTCGTAGAACGAATAGGTATAATTGTATGTGCAGTAGTTGAGGGCGTAGCGGTAGCGGAACGGAGAGCGGACCGTCACCGAAGGTACGACCTCCGGAAGCGACGGCAGATCGTGCAGGTTGTCGCCGTTGTGCGACAGGCTCATCCCGCAGTAATGGTTCAGGTAGTAATTGACGGCCGTGGCTGCCGCGGAGGACGAGGACGCTTCGATCGTCAGCCGTCCTTGCCGTGCGGAGAGTGTGAATGCGTCGCAGCTTCCTGCGGCATCGGACGCAGGACGGAAATCGACCTTGCCGGCCAGAAAGGGGATGCGGCGCTCCACGAGCCGGGCGACGCCGCTGAAATCCGGCTGCTCCGGAGCCGCTCCGGCCAGGATCGGAATCGACAGGGACAGGACGAGGAGCCCCGTCCGGCAAAATGAAGTCAGGCGTAGCATTTTATTTCAGTTCGATGTCCAGATAGACCGGGAAATGATCCGATACGGTGTCGAGGTCCTCGACCTTGCCGTTGAAATTCAGCTTTTTCACGACTCCGGTTTCGAGAAAGTTTACCGCGGACGTTTGGTCGTTGCCGTCGAACAGGATGTAGTCGATGGTTTCGTTGGGCTGACCCGGAAGAGTTCCTTCGGTAGAGCTCTTGATCGCAAATTCGCTCGTGAGGATGGGGAAGGCCGCGCCGCCGCCCGACCATCTGTGGGAGTCGTTGAGGTCGCCGGCGAGGAACACCGGTTTCCGGTAACCGTTCGACACTTCGTTGATGATGGAGGCGCTCCGCCGTCTCGCGTCGTCGTTCAGGTCGAGATGGGTTCCCATGAAGACGAAATCGGACGTTTCGACGACGATCAGCATGCGGCCTTCGTCGCCCGGCAGTTCGACCGTTTCCACATTTTGGACCCCCAGGTCTTTCTTGACGAGGACCCCGGGGCCGATCTTGCCGCCCATGTAGTCCGCCGCCGGGGCGAAAACGACCTGGTAGTCGATGCCGGTCGCGTCGGCGATCTCTTGCAACAGGTCGCGTTTGTTGCGGTTCAGCGCCCCTTTGTCGAGCTCCTGGATCGCTACGATGTCGGCGTCGAGCGTCTTGATCACCCGGGCGAAGTTTTCCGTGTTCGTCTGCGAGACGGCCGGTGTCCCTGTGTTGCTGCGGCAATAGTAGGAATTGTAGGTCATCAGCCGGATTGCCGACTGCGAGGTTTTGGGGTATTTGTACTCTTCGGAAGTGCCGCTTTCGTTGCCGCCGATGCCTCCGGTGCTGAGCTTCGGTGTCTCCGATTTTCCGCACGAGGTGAGGGGAAGCATGCCCGCGAGGAGCATGACGGCGAGGATGATTTTGCCTGAATTTTTCATAACAAGATTCGTGTTTGCGCTGTTTTTCTTTGAACGGTGGCATGCGGCGGTGCGGCTTTGCGTACCGCCGCATGCCACGCGGTTTACCAGTTCGGATTCTGTTTGATCTTGTCGGGAGCGAACTGAATCTGCGACAGCGGCAGCGGATAGAGATAATCCCTGTCTTCGCGCCACTCGCGCGGTTCGGTCTCGGTGTTGTGGACGATGATGTTGCCTCCGGCGGCTCCGGTCAGTTCGAAGGCGCTGCCGATCTTGAGGAACGTCTTGATGACGGCGAGTTCCGGATGGTCCGCGGCCTTCGGCGCCGAAGAGGTCGTGTAGAGGCAGACATCCAGTGCGCTGACGTCGCCGCTGCCGTCGAGGTCATAGATGCGGTATCCGTCGGAGTTCATGCCGGGCGTGAAGTACATGCCCTTGAACTCCTGTTCGAACATTTTACCCTCTTTCCAGCGTACCATGTCGTAGTAGCGGTGTCCTTCGGCGATCAGTTCGATGGTCCGTTCGCGGCGGATTTCGAGGATGACGCCCTTGTTCTCGCCGCTGACATGCGGATACCCCGTCACGTCGCTGGTAAGATACGGATCCGGATTGTCGTTGGCCTCTTCCATGTCGAGATTCGGCATGCCCACCCGGTCGCGGATCGGTTTGATGGATTTGTCGATATCCGTCTGGGTCAGCGTTCCGCGTTCGGCCTTGGCCTCGGCGAAGTTCAGGTAAACTTCGGCGGCACGGAAGAGGATGATGTCGTTGTACGACTTATTGTAACCGTCCTGGCTGGGGTCGGTCACCCATTTGGTCAACTGGTATCCGGTCGTCGAGCACGAGAAGTCGGGCGAGAGTCGGTCCGTCTGGCCGATGCGGGTGTAGCCCGGTCCGCGGACGGTCTGCGTGAGCCGCGGGTCGCGGTCCTGCATCTCCTGATAGAACTCCATTGTGGCGTATCCCGGAACGTCCGTGAAACGGCTGCCGTCCGCCTTGAGGTAGCTGTCCACGATCTTCTTGTTCAGTCCCGGCATACCGTAGGTGTTGGAGAGCGTGTAGTTGTTGGCGTTATGAATGATGTTCAGTCCGATTTCGTAGTCGCGGGCCAGGATCACTTCCGTGGAGATGGCGTTGTTCGACGAGAAGAGGTCCCGGTAGGGGGTCTGCGAACCCTTGTATATCTGATACGGACTCTCGTCGATGAACCGCTCGGCCGCCTCGATGCATTCGTCCAGGTACTCCTCGTGACCGGCTATGCCGTGGTATTTGCGGAATGTGCCTTCGAAAAGACAGATCCGCGACTTGAGGGCGAGGGCGGTCCACTGCGTGACGCTGTAAACGTTCTGTTCCTGCGGCAGTTTGTCGATGGCGTAGTCGATGTCCTCGAGAATCTTGGACATGACCAGTTCGCGGGGGTCGCGGGCCTTGTATAGATCGGGATCGTCCGATTTCAGGGGCCCGTCGTACCAGGGCACGTCGCCGAAGCGTTTCACTTTCTCGAAATAGAAGTAGGCGCGGAAGAACCGGGCCACGCCGTCATAGCGCTCGCGGGCCTTCGTGTCGCTGCAGCGGTGCGAATAGTGGAGGTAGTTGTTGATGTAGGTGAGCGGCTGCCAGCTTCCGATGTCCCAGCCGCCGCCTTCGTTGACGACCGTGCGCGTACCCGACACTTCGGGCTGGAGCGTCGTCACGATGATGACGTCGGCACTTTCGGAGTAGATGCTGCTCGCTTCGGGAAAGTTCTGCTGGTAGAAGGTATTGGTGAAGGTTTTCAGTTCCGCCTCGTTGTTGAAATAGTTTTCGGGAGCCAGCTTGTCCAGCGGGAATTCATCGAGATTGCACGAAACGAACACCGCGGCGATACATAGGGTATAGAATGTCTTTTTCATGACTTTGGGTTGTTTAGAAACTGATATCGACTCCGAATGAGTAGGTCTTCGAGAACGGGTAAACGCGTCCGTTCGCATCGGAGGTCATCTGTTCGGGATCGAGGTAATCGCTCTTCAGTTTGGTCCATGTGAAGAGGTTGTCCCCGCTGAAATAGACCCTGATTCGCTCGATCCCGACCTTGGAGGTCAGCGACGAGGGCAGCGTATAGCCGAAGGTCAGGTTCTTCAGACGGCAGTAGGCAAGGTTTTGCAGGTACCGGTCGTTGATCTGGGCGAGCGAACGCGAACCCTGCGCGGCATAACCCCGGGCCTTGGGATAATAGGCGTCGGGAGTGTCCTCGGTCCACACGTCTGTCAGGAACGTGGTCGGGATGAACGAGGAGTACGGTCGGGCGTAGGGGCCCCAGAAAAGCATGTTGTTGGCGCCCGGATAGATATGCTGGCGGCCGATACCCTGGAAGAATACGGAGAAGTCGAATCCGTACCAGGAGAATCCGGCGTTGATGCTGTAATGGTAGCGCGGCCGCGAGTTGCCGATCACGCGCAGGTCGCCGGGGTCGTCGGAAGTGTAGTCGCCGTAATCGACTTCGCCGCTGTCGTCCAGATCGGCATAGATGAGGTCGCCGGCCTGCAGGCCGCGGTAGGCGCCCACCGCTTCGTTGTAGATGTTCGGGTTCACGAAGCTCTGGTCCACCTTGCGGCCGGCAGCCTCGGCGTCGGTCCGGAACAGGCCCTCGATGTGGTAACCCCAGATTTCGCCCACGTCACGGCCGACGATGTAGGTCCGCAGCGAGTTGGTCGGGTTGTCGAACTTCGTGATTTTGGCTTTGCTGTCGGCGAGCGTGAAGTTTACGTTGTAGGAGAAGGGCTTTCGGCAGAGGCTGAAGCTGTCCTGCCAGCCGAGCGTGATTTCGTATCCCCGGGTGCGCAGGTCGCCGGCGTTCATGTTCGGCGATGCCATGCCGTAAACGCCCGGCAGCTCCTTGCCCGGGATGAGCATGTCCTTCGTGTCGCGGATGTAGAAATCGGCGGTGGCCGTCAGGCGGTTCCCGAAGAATCCCAGGTCGAGGCCGAGGTTCTTCGTTATGATCGTCTCCCAGGTCAGGTCGCCCGACTGCGGGGCGCCGAGGCTGGTGATGTAGATCTTGTTGCCGTTCATCAGGTAGGAGGTCGAGAGCGAGGGGCTCAGCGACTGTATGTAGGGGTAGCTGTCGGCGATGGCCTGGTTTCCGAGCGATCCGACCGAGGCGCGCAGCTTGACGTTGTCGATCACCTTGCGTAAAGGCTCCATGAAGTTTTCCTCGCTGATCCTCCATCCGAGGGCCACGGAGGGGAAGAATCCCCACCGGTCGTGTTTCGGGAAGCGGGACGAACCGTCCCAGCGGAAGTTCACCTCGGCGAGGTATTTTCCGGCGAAGTCGTAGGTCCCGCGGCCGAAGAAGCCGAGCAGCGCCCAGCGGCTCTGCCCGCCCGACGCCTCGGCCACGCCCGTTCCCAGATTGAGGTCGTTGAGGTAGTCGGACTGGAGCGAGGATTTGGCTCCGTAGATGAGCTTGTAGCGGTATGCCTCGTGGTTCATACCGGCGAGCACCTTGAAATTGTGTCGATTGATGCTGTGCTCGTAGGTCGTGTAGAGATCATAGGTGTAGTGCTCCTCGACGGCCGAGTTTTCGCGCAGCTTGTCGCTGAAAAATCCGGTCGTGGCCGTTTTCATTTCGCCGTAGGCGTCCGAGTAGGAGATGTTGGCCGAACGGAACGTCTTTTCCCTTTGATAGCGCTTGTAGCTGAATGTCCCGACGATGCTCCATCCCTCGAGGGGCGTTATCACGCCTCCGATCGTCGTGGTGTATTGGGTCTGTTTCAGTTGGGAGAAGGCTCTGCCCTGCGCTACCGCAGCCGCCATGCCGTCGGCCGGAGCCGATCCCGTGACCTCGGTGGTGTATACGCTTGAGCCGTCCGGGTTGTACGGCGTGATGAAAGGCATTGCGTGGAAGGTGTAGTTGGGAATGTTGCCGCCGTCCTCGAAGTCGTAACCCGGCGAACGGTAGTTCGAATGGAACAGACGGGCGGCTCCGTTTATCGAGAGCCACGGTTTGACCTTCCCGCCGAACTTCATGTTCAGGTTGTTGGTCGTGTATTTGTCGGTGTTTTGGGCGTAGAGACCCTCTTTGGTGTAGTGGTTGCCGCTGACCAGGTAGTTGAACTTCTCGTTGCCGCCGCTGATGCTCAGGTCGTGATCCCATGTAGGCTGGGTGTAGTCGAAGAGGTAGTCGTACCAGTTGAAATTGGCGTAGTACATGTATTTGCCGTTTTTCTGTACTACCCAGGGCCTGTCGGGGTTCTCGGTCCGGTCGTTGCGGCGCTGGTACAGTTGGCGGAAATCCTCTCCGTCATAGCGCGTGTAGGGACTGCCGTTGTAGGATTTGTTGAATTCGTCGGCAAGGACGGCCGCATCGTATCCGGTCGTGATGAAATCCGTGCAGGCCGTCGGGGCCGAGACGCTGAAACGGCCGCTGTAATTGATCCGCATTTTGCCGTCCGCGTTGTTCTTCGTGGTGATCAGGATCACGCCGAAGCCGGCGCGGGCTCCGTAGATCGCCGCAGAGGCGGCGTCCTTGAGCACCGACACCGATTCCACGTCGTTGGGGTTCACCCGGTCGATGTTGCCCTCGATGCCGTCGATGAGCACGAGCGGGGCCCCGCTGCCGTTGATCGACGCCACGCCGCGGATGTTGAGATTGGTCTCGGCGCCCGGAAGACCGGAGCCGTAGGTGATGTTGAGGTTGGGGATCACGCCTTGCAGGGCCTTGCCCAGCGACGATACCGGCCGGTCCTTGAGCTCTTCGGAGGTTACCTGCGATACCGCGCCCAGCAGGTTGGCCTTTTTCTGCGTGCCGTAACCCACGACGACGACCGCCTCCATACTCTTGCTGTCCTCTTTGAGTGTGACCGACATGTCCGGTACGGCTTTGAGTGCCTGGTTCTCATAGCCCAGGTAAGAGACGATGAGGTATGCGCCTTGGGGTACGCGGATGAAGAAGCGTCCGTTGTTTCCCGTCGTGGTGCCGCGGTTGCCGGTCTCCGTGACGACGGTGACGCCGACCAGCGGATTGCCTTCGTGATCGGTTACCTTGCCCGTTACGTCGATCTCTTTCGACTGCGGAGCCGCGGGTTTCTTCTCTTTCAGGAAAAGCACGACCTGCATGTTGGCGATTTCGAATCCCAGATTGGTCGTCTTCAGCATGCGGCCGATCGCTTCCGCGACGGGCATATTCCGCGCCAAGAGCGAGACTTTTTGGGTCAGATCCGTTTTTTTGACGTCGTAGAAGAACGTGTATCCGCTCGTTTTTTCGATGGTGCCGATGGCTTCGGAAAGGGGGATTCCGGAGAAACTGGCCGTGATTCTCTTCTCCGTTCCCCGGCCCTGGCCGAATGTTACCCCCCCCCACAAGACGAGCAGAAAGGTAACGAGGAAAAGTCTTGACTTCATATTTTTAAGGTTAAAGTTAGCGTTGCAGGAGGCTGGCTGCCGGCTTTTCCGACAGCTGCCTGATTGCAGATTCGATATGTCGCATCGCGGAGTTACAAACCCCGTTTTTTCGATATGCGAAGACAGTTGTCTTCCGTAAAGCGGTATTCTATGGGATTCAGACGGGCCATGATCCGCAGGACCTCTTCGATCGGTTCGTTGCCGAGGGTGAACGTGTAAACGTATTCGGTCGCTATCGCGGGATCGACGCTTATCCGGATGTCGTACCACCGCGAAAGGTAATGGCTGATGTATTGCAGGTCCTTTTCCCGGAAGACCAGCTTTTCCTTCGACCAGCACCGTTCGAGCTCGACATTTCCCTGCGAGATGGTGATGCGTCCTGCGGAGTCGCAGTCGGCGATCTCGCCGGGGACCATGAAAAACTCTTTCCCGGCCCGATTCAGCGATACCGATCCTTCGATGAGACCGACCACCGTTTTGCCCGGCACTTCGGTCGTGCGGACGTTGAACTCCGTGCCGTGTACGGCAACCGTCAGGTTTTCGGTCTCCACGACGAAACGTCGTTTTTCGTCCTTCGCCACGTCGAAGAATGCCTCGCCCGACAACCGTACCACCCGTTCGCCGTTCCCGATACCGGTGTTCAGCGTGAGCGTCGTGTTGTTGCGCATGAAGATTCTGGTTCCGTCGGACAGCAGAATTTCGGACTTCCCGCGGATCGTGGAGTACTGCTGTATGCGGAGTTCCTCTTCCGCTGCGGACCGGCCGGCGAGTTGCGACAGCACGTGTCCGCCTGCGATCAGACAGACTGCGGCGGCCGCCGCAATGGTCCGACGGAGCAGTTTTCCGGAGCGTCTGGCCGGCAGTCGGGGTTCCGATGCTTTTTTCGCAGCCGCACCGATCGTACGGGCCGAGAGTTCGCGCCAACCCTTTTCGACATCCGGTTCATAAGCCGCCTGCCGTGAAATGCCCTCCCACAGCCCGGTCAGCTCGCGGTAGATGCTTGCGTTGGAGCCGCTCGCAAGCCAGGCTTCGAGGCGGGCCTCCTGTTCGGGGGTGGAGGTTCGTTTCAGGCGGGCGATTATTTCATCCCAAGGTATGTCTTTGCCGATACTCATCTTATCCATAATATACAGGTAGGACACGAAAAACAGATGCAACCCTTACGCGAAAAGCCGCATATTTCAAAAAAACATACATAAAAGGACCATCTTGTCCGTTATGTAGCTGCGAATCGCTTTGAGCGCTTTGGTGATCTGTGCTTCGACCGTCTTGACCGAAATGTTCAGTTGTTCGGCGATCTCGCGGTTGGACATCTCCTCGTTGCGGCTCTTCAGGAATACGTCCCGGCATTTGTCGGGCAGGGACAGGATGGCCTCTTCGATGAAATGGTTCAGCTCTTCGACCTCCATGTCGCGGTTCTCCTCGCAGCATAGTTCGACCATCACGTCGCTCAGGTATACCGAGGGACCGTTGTCGCGAAGGTAATTGATGCACCGGTTTCTAACCGACCGGAACAGATAAGCGCACAACGAACTTTTGATCCCGATCCGGGTCCGGTTCTCCCAAATGTGGATGAAGACGTTCATCACCACCTCCTCTGCCGGCTGTTCGGATTTCAGGATCAGTCTCGCATACCGGCACAAGGGAACATAATAGCTTTCGAAAAGGAGGCTGAATGCTTTTTCGTCATCCTTTTTAAGCAGTTCAAGCAACAGGCGATCGTTGAACTTTTTCAAAACGTTCGGGTATTCGGATTCGTGAATATCATCGTTTCGCTTTCCGTTCAGGCGAAGGGCAACGATACAAATATATCAAAATTTTCGTTCTTCGGGATACGAACGGGGCGAAACGGTCCACGGGCACAGGCGTAGTGCGCCCGTGGACGTTTGCTTACCGGACGCAGGCGCCCATTTGTCTGCCCGAACGGTCCGCTCCCGTCTGGTCTTTGGTGACGAGGCCGGCGTCGGCCGCGGGTACGAGCGTGTCCTTCGCCAGTGCGCTCAGTTCGCTGGCGCTCATACCGCCCGTGACTGCCGGGTTGTCCGAACCGGTCAGGGCGATCGTGCTGGTGTGGCCGCCGTTGTCCCCGAAGGAGCCGAACATCGTCGCCGCATCGAACTGTGCTCCCTCGGCGATGCTTCCGCCGGCGTCGTAAACCGCCGCGCCGACCACCGAGTTGCGGATCACGGCCCTGGCGGCCGATTCGTTGTCGTAGCCGATATCCTCCATTCCGGCCGTCGTGGCGATGTTTCCCGCGATGACCGAGTTGTAGATCCGCACCTTCGCGTCGGCGGTGCGTATTTGGACACCTCCGCCCGTGCTCTTTCCGTCGTTCTTGTGGATGGTGCAGCTGATGACGTCGAGATCGCCCGAGTTCACGTTCAGGGCGCCGCCCCGCTGGCCGCCGATGACCTTGTTCTCGTAGAAGGTGCAGTTCACAAAGGCTGCTTTGGCGGTCCACAGGCTGTAATATCCGGCGGCATCCCGGTTGTCCCCGAGGACTCCCGAACTGTTCTTGTTGAACGTGCAGTTGAAAGCGTAGGTTTCAGCCGTGATGCCTCCGCCTCCTGCCGCCTGGATGGCTGCGCTGTTACCGCCCGCCTGGTTGTTCTCGAACGTACAGTCGTACAGGTAAACTACCGAACAGTCGTTGCAGATGCCGGCTGCGGGAGCTCCGGCGTCGTTCGTCTTGTTGTCACGGATCCGGCAGCGGGTGAATCGCACCTCTGTCGCCTTTTTGAGGTACACGCCGCCGCCGTCGTGGGTCTCTGCCGTGTTGTTGGCGATGACGCAGTCCTCCAGTTCGGCTCTGGTGGCTCCCTGCACGACGAGTCCGCCGCCGTTGCGGGTCTGGCAGGCTTCTCCGTTGACCGTGGGGCCGAGTTTTGCCACCGCGACGCCGTCCTGAATGTATAGTCCTTTGACTTTCACCGATTCGCCCTCTGCGAGCGGCGCGCTGATCACCATGACGTGGTAGGCATTCGCCGTTTCCGAGAGTTTGCCGCTGAGAATGGTCTTGTTGATCGCCGGATCGGCGGTGGCGCCCTCCTCCGGAGCGGCAGGATAGCCGCCTATGAGCGTGATGTTCTTGTCGATTTCAAACGTTTTGTTGTTGTCGTCGCCGGAGGTTTCGGTGCCCGTCAGGAATTTGGTCGGGGTATAGGTTCCGGCCGCAATGTGGATCTCTTCTCCGGCAACAGCCTCCCCGAGCGCCCATTCGAGGGTCGTGGGTTCGTCCCAATGGAGACCCGAATTGTCGGTGGAACCGTTCTCCGTCACGTAGAATTTGCGTTCGCCGGCCGGGGCTTCGGTCCCGGCGGCCTGGGTGATCGTGATCTCCCGGGCGTTCTCTTCGTCGATCCATACCACGACGACGGCGCTGCGTTCCTCCTGCGTGCGGTTCTTTTCGACGGTGATGACCATCGTGGCGTTGCCGATGCCCCACGAAGGGCTCACTTTGATGAAATCCTTGTTCGCCTGTGCCTCCCAGGGGGCTTTGGTCTTGATCTCGATGTCGTATGTTTCGGCCGTTGCCACCGCCTCGATGGTCAGGGGGCTGACCGTGAGTCCGTCGCCGGCTGCGGGACCATCGCCCGTGTCGCTGTCGGAGCAGGAGAGCATGAGTGCGGCCGAAAGTCCCGGAAGGATTGTTCCCAGTTTTCTGAAATTCATAAAAGTTTCGTGTTAAAGGTTTGACTTGCGCCGGGACGAGCGATCGTTCGGTCGCTCCGTTCCGGCTGTCGTGATGGTCGTTTTGCGGGGCCGCGGATGCGCTGGCTCCGGTGTACGGAAGTTTCGGAATCGTATCGCGGTTCTACATAGGCTCGAAGTTTTCAGATTCGTTTCATTCGGTTCGGGATGGTTTCTGCACGGCCGTCGCAGTTGCGCAAATGCCGGCAGTACCGTGGTTCGGGCGGCGATGCGGGACATTTGTTTCATGATAATGACACGAAAAATATCTGTCACCCTTACGTCCGGAAAACAAATTTGTCAATTCTCCGGTTTCCTTTTGCCGTCTCTGAGGCTGTTCGGCCGGCTGCGACCGTACGCAGGGACGCCCGGCGGGACAGTCCGACGTCATAGCCTTCGCCTGCGATCCGATACCTGCCGTCCGGGTCGGGTTCATCGGGCCGGGTATGCGCGGCATCGGCGCCGTCGGACGGTTCATGTACCTCGACAGCGTGGAGGCCGCGGCCTTTTGCGATCCGGAAGAGGCGAATCTCGCACGCAGCCGGGCCGTGCTCCGGGAGAAGTCGAGGCCGGAGGCTGCGGAGTGTACGGGTCCGGACGGCTGAAAGCAGTTGTGCGAGCCGTCGGTGCTTGCGGGGAGCCGTCCCGTCGAGATTCCCGGCTTCACGCGCGGAGCCTGGAAAAAACCGGACCGTCTGGAGTTCGCCGGTGTCCGCTGATCCGGATACGGGAACAATCCGGTTTCAAATTGCAATCGTTCGATTTTTGCGGAATTCTACGCGTCGTACGGGGGAAAGGAGAAATTATTTTTTCGTTGAGAGGCGAAATTTGCGATTTTTTCCGGTGTAATTCCAGAAAATATGTTAAAAACAGTAACTAAATTCTGCGATAATGCTTACAAATTGTACGAACGTGTTTTCCGATGCGTATTTTCGGCCGTCAGCGGTTTGAATGGACAGCGATTAACATTTTATTCAAAACGACGGGTCGATTTCGGGATATTCTTGTGATAGGGAAAGCAAAATTCCGGTTTTGACGGGCTTTTTCATCATCTTACGAATTGTTGGATAAAATCGCGGCAAAGTATTTATTAAAATTTGTTAAAATATTCGGGGGGGGGTAGATCAATATTTCATAACGCATCTCCGGAAAAGTCGTTCCGAAATCCGGAATCCGCCGAAAACTGAAACCCGGATTTTTCTTTCTGTTTATTAGAAAGATGCGGAAACGCAACGGACGATAAACGCCGCGATATGCCACTGTGTGCATGATTTTCTGTTAAGAATTGAAATAGGCCCCTGCTTTTTTATGTGAATCAAAATCTCTACATTTGCCGCGTAAGCAATTTAATTACATGCAAAGAATTCTACTCAAACTAAGCTTGCTTGCATTTACGGTATTCGCGATTTCCCGAAGCTCCGCGGCCGTCCGGACCGAGGGGGGGGGAAATCCGTCACCGTTAGCGGAGTAGTCACCTCCGCGGAGGACAAGCAACCCCTTATCGGGGTAAGTGTGATTTCCGGCCCGTCGAGCGGCGTCACGACCCTTGCGGACGGAAAGTATTCGATTCAGGTCGCCCCCGGCACCAAACTCACGTTCCAGTACATCGGTTACAAGCCCGTGGAATATCTCGTTCCGCAGGGGAAGACGAGTGTGACCTATAATCTGGAGATGCAGAGCGACGCCCAGACGCTCGACGACGTGGTCGTCATCGCCTACGGCGTGCGCAAGAAAGGCTCGATCACGGGCTCCGTGTCCACGGTCAAGGCCGAGAAGTTCGCGGATACCCCCACGGCGGCCTTCGATCAGGCGTTGCAGGGACAGGCTCCCGGTCTGTCGGTCATCTCCAATTCGGGCGAACCGAGCAAGGCGGCCGTGTTCCAGATCCGCGGAACGAACTCGATCAACTCGGGGACCTCGCCGCTCTTCATTCTGGACGGCGTGCCCATCGAGAGTTCGGATTTCAATGCGATCAACCCGGGCGATATCGAGTCCATCACGGTGCTGAAGGACGCCTCATCGACCTCGATCTACGGCGCCCGTGCCGCCAACGGCGTTGTGGTCATTACGACCAAGCGGGGGCATTCCATGGATCAGGCCCAGGTGGCGTTCCGTGCGCAGTACGGTTTCTCGCAGTTGGCGCGTGCGAAATGGAACATGATGAATACCGCCGAGCGCATCCGGTTCGAGAAAGAAGTCGGGCTGGACGCGGGCCAGGACTACGACGTGCTTTCGCGTACGGATGTAAACTGGTTGGATGCCGTTTTCAACGACAGCGCCCCGCTGCAAAGTTACGAGGTGTCGGTCAATCGCGCCACGGAAAACCTGAACTATTACGTCTCGGGCGGCTTCTACGATGCCGAGGGCATCGCCCAGAGCTCCTCGTTCCGGCGCTACACGCTGCGGGCCAATACCGATGCGAAGGTGGCCAAGTGGCTCAAGATGGGGACCAACACCATGCTGACCTACGAGGAGGCCGAGCAGGCCGACGAGGGGGAACCCGCCTTGTCGAGCCCCATTTTCGCCTGCCGCCTGATGCTTCCTTACTGGAATCCCTACCGCGAGGACGGTTCGATCGCTTCGCAGGGCGACGGCAGTTGGACGGGAACGGGCGTGAATCCCCTGGAGTACATGGCGAACAATCCCGTGAAAAATAAGAAGTACAAACTGATCTCGACGATTTACGGCGAGGTGACTCCCGTCGAAAACCTCACGATTCGTGCCCAACTGGGTGTGGACTTCTCCCATTCGACGGGATTCGGGCAATCCTATCCCAGCTATATCATCAACAACGGAGACGGCAGCGCCGGACGGAGCTCCACCGACATTCTGAACCTCACGGAAACCACGACGATCAACTACCGCCTGAATATCAACGGAGATCACGATTTCAATTTCATGGTGGGGCAGGAAGGCGTGGACTATACCTCCGAAGGGTTCCAGGTTTGGACCGCCGGTCAGACGAACGACCACCTCACGAACGTATCGTCGGGCACGCGCGCTTCGAGCTGGAACGACGTCACCACGTCGTATGCCTATCTTTCGTTCTTCGGCCGTGCCGAATACAACTATCGGAACCGCTACTACGCCGACTTCTCGGTGCGCGCCGACGCTTCGTCGCGTTTCGGCAGGAACAACCGCTGGGCGGGCTTCTGGTCGTTGGGTCTGATGTGGAACGCCCGTCAGGAGCGCTTCCTGCAGAATGTCGATTGGCTGACCAACGCGCAGGTGGCTTTCAGCACCGGTACGTCGGGTAATTCCTCGATTCCGAATTTCGACCACCTGGCGCTGGTGAGCGGCGGTCCGAACTACGACGGCAGCGCCGGTACGTATCCGTCGCAGAGCGGTAATGAGAGCCTCACGTGGGAGAAGACCTGGTCCACGAACCTGGCTCTGCGTCTGGGCTTCTTCGACCGTGCGAATCTCGAAGTGGAGTTCTACAACAAGAAGACGACCGACATGCTGATGCTGGTGCCGGAGTCCTACGGAGTTACGGGCGAGGGCCAATATTGGGATAATATCGGCGCGATGGTCAACCGCGGCGTGGAGATCAACGTGAACGGCGATGTATTCCGTACGAAAAACTTCGTCTGGAATCTGAACGCCAACGTCTCTTACAACCGCAACAAGCTGACGGAGCTCTACGGCGGCGTGACGGAATACGTCAATTCGACGACGGGGCTGAAGTATCAGGTGGGCCACGAGGTCGGCGAGTACTTCTTCAACCGTTTCGCCGGCGTGAACCCCGCCAACGGCGATGCCCTCTGGTACACGAAGGACGGCGAAATCACCACCGAATACCGCGAGGAGGACAAGGTGATGACCGGCAAGTCGTACAATACCCCGTGGATGGGCGGCTTCGGTACGACGCTTTCGTGGAAAGGGATCTCGCTCTCGGCTCAATTCTCGTGGATGGCCGACCGCTGGGTCTTCAACAACGACCGCTATTTCGAGGAGAACAACGGCAACTATTCGGGCTACAACCAGTCGAAGCGGCTGTTGTACGACCGCTGGAAGCAGCCGGGCGACGTGACCGACATTCCGCGTTACGGCGTGGTGGCGCAGCAGGACGACCGTTTCCTCGAGAACTCGTCGTTCATACGTCTGAAGAACCTCACGATCTCATACTCTTTCCCGAAGGAGCTGCTGCGCAAGACCCGTTTCCTCTCGGCCGTGCGCATCTACCTGCAGGGACAGAACCTGCTGACCTTTACCGATTTCACCGGACTGGACCCCGAGTATGCGGGCAACGTCTATATCGGACAGTATCCGGCCACGCGCCAATACACGATGGGAATCGACATCACATTCTAAACTGCGACATACGATGATGATTCAGAAAATAAAAACCTATGCGGTGCTGACGGCCGCGGCGTTCACCCTTTCCTCCTGTTTGGACAAGTATCCGGAGGATTCGATTCCGTCGGACGGTGCGCTTACGACGGTCAGCGAGGTGAACGAGGCGATCATCGGCATTTACGCCTCCTTCATGAGCAGCTCCCTCTATTCCGGGAACCTGACGCTGCTTCCCGATATCCAGACCGACCTGGTCTATGGCGTGAACGGCAATACGGGCGTTTACGGCGACGTTTGGCGCTGGAACGACATTCTCTCCACCAATCCGGAGATCGAGTCGGTTTACGGAGCTCTGTACACCGTTATCAACCGCTGTAACTTCGTTCTCGACCGTGTCGATGCCATCCGTGCGGCGACTACGGACGACGAGGAGCTGGACCTGCTGGACCAATGTTGCGGCGAAGCCTATTTCGCCCGCGCGCTGGCATACTCGGAACTGATCAAATGCTTCTGCGAAGCCTACGAGAACGACGGCAAAGACGGCGAACGTCCGGGAGTCGTGCTTACGAAGCACTACAAGGGCGACGAGCCGATGCGGCGCGCCTCGCTGGAGGACTCCTACAAGTTCGTGCTCGATGATCTCGACAAGGCTGCGGAGTTGTTGAAGCTGGAGGACGACTTCACTCCCTCGAACACCCAGCTTTACAGCACGGGGTATTTCAACGAATACACCATTTATGCCCTGCGGGCGCGCGTGTCCCTTTACATGAAAAACTGGGAGGATGCCGTGAAATACGCCACCGAGGTAATCGACAGCGGTTATTACACGCTCACCAGTTGCAATCAGTATACGACGGTCAGCGGTTCGCAGGTGAATCTGTACCAGTATATGTGGGCGATGGACGTATCGACCGAAACCATCTGGCAGATAACCTTTACGATCAACTCCTACGGCGGTGCCCTGGGAACGGTTTTCGCCAACTACGACAATACGAGCTACCGTCCCGACTACGTGCCGGCCTACTGGGTCCTTTACGATCTGTACGACAGCAACGACCTGCGTGCCACGTCGATTTTCGGCGAGGTGACCACCGGTTACAGCCACGGGCTGACATGGCCGCTGCTGACCAAGTATTTCGGCAATCTGTCGTTTACGAGCAACAATATCTACGGCGTTACGATGCCCAAGGTGTTCCGCCTTTCGGAGCAATACCTGATCCGTGCCGAGGCCTATGTGCAGCAGGGCGATTACAACAGCGCCGGCAAGGACATCACCAAACTGCGGACGGCCCGTTACTCCAGCTACGGCAGCTCGACGTCCATGACTGCGGACAACGCCATGGACATCATCGAGCAGGAGCGCGTGAAGGAGCTTTACATGGAGGGTTTCCGCCTGCACGATCTCAAACGCTGGCACAAGGGCTTCGAGCGCGAGCCGCAGGAACAGTCGCTCTCCAACGGCAGCAGCCTGAAGGTCGAGGCCGACGATCCGCTGTTCGTTTGGCCGATCCCGCAGCACGAACTCGACGCTCCGGGTTCGGAGATCGAACCCAACGAAAGTAACAAATAAACATTGGGAATATGAATACGATGAATATACGATTCATGAAATATGCGGTCGTGGCTGCGGTGACAGCGTTGTCCGTCGGCTGCAAGACCGGAGATTTCACCTATACGGGTCCCGATTACCTCATGTTCGCCGACACCATGTACCGGTACGGGGTGCAGCAGAGCAACGAGATCTTCAACGTCCGGGTATCCGCTACCCGGGCGGCGGATTACGACCGCAAGGTCGGCGTGGAGATCGTCGACCGCGAGAGCAACGCCGTGGAGGGGCGTCATTTCCGGCTGCTCGCCAGCACGGTGACCATTCCTGCGGGGCGGCTCGCCGTCGATGTGCCGGTGCAGGGCATCTATGAAAATATCGGTGCGACGGATTCGCTGGGCTTCGCGCTGAACCTGATCGTGCCGGAGGATAAACAGTGGGATCACTACGGAACACGTACCAAGGTGGTGATGCAGAAAGTCTGCCCGTTCGACATTAACAATTTCACGGGTTACTGTACGGTCACCTCGACGTTCTTCATGTCGGACTTCGTGCAAAGTACCAACACCATGCGTCTGATCACTTCGGATGCGGTCGAAGGCAAGGAGAATACGGTCGTGCTGCACGACCTCCTTTACGATGGCTACGACGTGGAGATTTCGTTCGACAGCAGCGACGTGCTGGAACCTGCTGTGAATATGGAGGAGCAGGCGTGCGGTTCGACCGGCGAGGTGATCGGATCGCTCTTCGGCGACGGCAGGGTGGTGATGTACCAGCCGACGACCTATACCTCCTATTACAGCACGTGCGAGAATTTCGTATTGCAGTATTTCACGATGATCGTGCGTAACAAGGACGGCTCGATCTACGGTTCGCTCGGAACCTATGTGAATATCATCGAGTGGATCAGCGACGCCGAGGCCGAAAAACTGAAGGAACAGGGATATTAATCATAAAAATCATACGACTATGAAAACGTTGAATGGAATGATAGGCCGGGCGATGGCCTGGACGGCGATGCTGGCGATGGCGCTGAGCGTCGGCGGTTGCTCGGACAGCGATAGCGACAACGACGGCCCGGGCGATGTGACGTTTCCCGAGAAGGATGCGATAACGGTCGATGCCGGGCAGGACCGGACTTTGACGTTCTCCGCCGATGCGGAGTGGAAACTGACCAGCAACGCCAGTTGGTGCCGTTTCGTGGACGGGGATTTCGTACAGACCACGATCAGCGGCGAAGCGGGCGACCAGTCGGTTACGATCCGCGTTTCGGATGACAACCAAAATTCCGAGAAGGACGATGTCGCTGAGATTACAATGGCGATGGACGGTAAGTCGCAGGTGATTTACGAGATCACGCGGCCGCGCAAGGGAGCGTCGTCCCTGATCGTGAAGGATGAGAGCGGCAAGGTGATCGATGCGGAGAATCCGCTGCTCGTCAAGGGCGGGAATATCACTTCGCCGGTCGAGACGACGGTCACGCTGGAGATCGACGACGCAAGTGCCCAGCTCGGTGTTTTGACGGACAAAACCGCTTCGTGGGTGACGGTTACGGCACTAACGGGCACGAACGACTATGCGGTCAGTTTCAAGGACGACAATGCCGACGAAAAGAACCCGAAATACGCGATCCCGGCAGAAGAGAATGCCGTAATCACTTTCGCGGCCCAGAAGAACGGCAGTACCGTCGCCGAGGTCGCCATTCCCATTTACTATGAGGGCTATGCCGAGGGCGCTTTGATCTTAGACCCCAGTTACATGAGCGTAACGGTGAGCGAAGACGGGCGGACGATGACCGGTGAAGGCGGTGTGAGCGGCAGTGAGAGCGTCGATTACGGCGGTGAACTGATTTCCACCGTTACGACCCGCAACGATGCGTTTGAGATCGTGGAGATCGCCTACACGGCGACATACGACCAGTGGGGGACTCCGACGGAGGTGAACTATGATTTCTCGGCGAACGGCGATCTGGATTGGGTCGCGACTTCGAAGATCGCCGGCGAGACCGATGCCGACGTCAAGAATCGCGTCAGGCTGACGGTCAGCGAGCTTCCCGAAGGGGAGGAGCCGCGCAATGCGACGGTGATGATCTTCCCGAAGGCCGTTTACGATGAGATCAAGGACGATCTCCAGGGTAATATCATCGACAGTGAGGGGGACCAGGCGACCCACTACATCAAGTCCGCCTACAACACGTATATCATGGCCAACCTCACGCAGGGATCGGAGAGTGCGGAGCCCGAAGGAAGCGTTTCGTTCGCCGGTTACTATTATACCAGTTTCGACGGGGAGGCCATGGCGATGACTTTCGAAGAGGTCGCCGGTATGGGTGCGGGACTCGAGCCTAAGATGGAGAACATCAGCGACACTCCCGAAGGCGACGCGATCTTTTCGGACTACGGGCTTTCCGTGATGCCGAATAAGAACGTCTGGAAGGCGACCGTTCCGGCCGGAATGATGGGCGACGCGAGCAACCGCCTGGGTATCGCGGCCGTCGGCATGCCGGAGGGTGCGATGCTGGGAGAGGCTTTCCCCGTGAGCGGCATCACCGGCGAAGCGGTCTCCGCCCCGACGACGGGCGGGCAGACGGTTTCGCTCTGGAGCGTCTATATCGCTGACGGCGGGAAACCCTCCGGATATCAGGTCGTCATCATGAATCAGAACAGCGGGATTATAGAGGCTGTATGCGTGGTGGAGGTCACCGACTGATCCGCACGAATGGAAAACCGAATTGAATGAACGATATGAATCGAATGAGAAATATAGTGAGCCGCCTGTTCCTCTTCCCGCTTTGCGCACTTCTGTGGGGTGTCGTGGCATCGGGTTGTTCCGATGAGGGAGACGGGTTACAGCCGGGCAAATACGGATACGTGCAGTTCAAGCTCTACAAACTGGCATCCTACGATAAGGATACCGGCGGGGAGACGACGCAGCGGCAGACTTCGCAGGCGTTTACCCGTGCCGGGGCGGACAAGCTGGGCGATATCCGGAAAATGGAGATCGAGCTCCGTTACGGGGAGACCAGCATCACGCAGACGCTGATCCTGAACTCTTACAATGAGGAAAACGCCGAGTTCGGCTTGCGGACCGACAAATTGCAGTTGCTCGCCGGCGAGTATCGGATCGTAGGCTACCGGCTTCTGGACAAACTGGATGAGGAGATACCGAACGCGGCGGCTCCCATCGACGAAGCGTTCACGGTCGTGGCGAACGGACTGACGGTGAAGGACCTGACGGCCGACGTGCAGGCCCGCGGCATGGTGCAGTTCCGCCTGACGAAGGAGTGGCTGCCGGAGATCGGGCGTGCTGCTGCGACGCTCGCTGCCGACGACGGGGACAAATCGTTCCTGTTCAGCAATATCGCTTTGGTGAGCGTTACTGTGAAAAACACGTTCACGCAGGACGAGATTGATTTCGAGGAGTTGAAAGTGACCTATGAGGAGCAATACGAAGAGTCGCCCTCGGCGGATGATCCCGATGACAAATACAGGGATGTCGGCACGGCCAGGTGCGATTCCGTCGTATGGCTGCCGACGGGAACGTACCGGGTAACGGCGTATACGGTTTATTCCAAATCGGGGAGCACGAAAACGGCGTTGGATACCCGTATGGGGCTTCAGGGCAAGGAGTTCACGGTCGCAGACAACGAGCTGACCGAGGATGCCGAGATTCCGGTGCAGCTTTCGGAGGAGGCCGAGAACATCAAGGACTACAAGGCGCTGCGCGAAATATGGGAGGCGCTCGACGGCAAGAACTGGAGCTACCGGGGCGAGGGCTCTCCGGCCGGCGCCAACTGGAACTTCAACAAGGAGATCGACATGTGGGGCGACCAGCCCGGCGTGGGGCTGAACAGCGAGGGGCGTGTTACGTCGCTGTCGCTGGCCGGATTCGGAGCCAAGGGCGTCGTCCCCGATGCCATCGGCCAATTGACCGAATTGCGGATCCTGTCGTTCGGTTCCCATGACGAAGAGATCGGCGGCGCGCAAGGCGGCGGTCAGCTTTTCGGTCCGAACGGTATTCATCCGGACATGACCGATGCGCAGAAACAGAAGATGCGGATGCACTACTACGATATGTTCGTGCGCCGCGATTCGCGCGAGGATCTCTCCGAAATGTTGCAGTGGGTGATCAACCGCGATCCGAAACAGAAGAAGATCGTCAAGAGCAGCCGTATCGAGCCGAAAGACGTGCCGGCAGGCAATACGACCAACGGCATTACGGCCATCTCGAAAGCCGTGATGCGGCTCAAGAATTTGCAGCAGCTCTTCATCGCCAACGCGCCGATCGAGGCCGGGGATGTCTTCACCGACTGGCAGGGCGAGAATGCGGCCTACCGTGAGCAGTGGGCCGAGGAGTCGAAGAACTGGAAATGGGGCGACCTGACCGATCTGACGGATATCGAACTCTACAACAACCCGAATTTCACCGAGCTGCCGGCGTTCCTCCGGGAGCTGCCCGAACTGCAGGTGCTCAACGTGGCGTGCAACAAGGGAATCGCCGACATGGGCAGGGAGTGGCGCCGTCTCGTCATGGGCGACGACGAGACCCAGACGGCCGTGGCCGCCAAGCTTCAGATGATGTACCTGAGCTACAACAACCTGCCGGAGTTTCCCGAATCGGACGTGCTGCGGAGGATGAAGAAGCTGGGCATGATCGACTGCATCCACAGCGGTGTGAAGAAACTGCATGCTTTCGGTACGGAAATCAAGCTGGCGCAGGTGAGCCTCGACTACAACGAAATCGAGGAGATTCCCTCCGAGTTCTGCGGGTTCACGAACGAAACCGAGACGTTGAGTTTCACGCACAACAAGCTGAAGAAGATTCCCAACATCTTCGACGCCAAATCCAAATACGTGATGGGCAGCGTGGATTTCTCGAACAACCAGCTCGGCGCGACGGACGGCAAGGCGTTCGATGACGACTTCAACGGTATCAATACCAGCGAGCTCAATCTTTCGAACAACCGGATCAGCGTTTTTCCCAAGCAGCTCTTCTCGACGGGATCTCCGATCACGACGTTGAACCTGATGGCCAATATGCTGGCCGAGATCGAAGAAGGCGATCTGCAGGGCGAGAACACGCATCTGATCACCTCGATCGACCTGCGGTTCAACCGGCTCTCGGAGCTGCCCGACGATTTCCGGGCCACGACGATTCCCTACCTACAGGGTTTCGACATCAGCTACAACCGGTGTGCGAAGTTCCCGACCAACGTGCTCAACTGCTACGAGCTCCAGGCCATCGGCGTCCGCCACCAGCGCGACGAGCAGGGCAACCGCATCCTGCGCGAGTGGCCCGAGGGTATTACGAATTGTCCGAGTTTGTTGCAGTTGCAGATCGGAGGGAACGACATCCGCAAGGTCAACGAGGCGATGACCTCGAAACTGTGGATCGTCGAGGTGAAGGACAACCCGAACATCTCGCTCGACGTGTCGGCGGTCTGCTCGCTCATCCAGCAGGGAATGTGGCTGCTCATCTACGACAAGACGCAGGATATCAAAGGCTGCGATGCATTGGATATCGAGCGGTAAGGACGTATAACATAAAAACTGAATCGGATGAAATTCAAGAATAAGATAGTGTATGGTCTGGTCCTCGGTGCATTTGCGCTGGCTTCGTGCCAGAAAGACGAGGACGGGCCGACGATCTCCGGCGATTCGCTGACAGTGGACCGCGAGGAGATCCTCGTGGGTCCCGACCGCATTCACGAGACGGTTCTGGTCACGGCATCGGACGATCTCGAATGGGTTACCAGCTCTTCCAGGTTCTTCGTGTCCACGACGCCTGCCAATGGCACGGGGTCGGCCGAGGTGACGTTCGTCATCGACTCCACGCTGGAGGCGGGCTCCCGCACGGCGCAGGTCCGCATCATGAACCGCAACGACGAAAGCGAGCGGAAAATCATCAATATTACGCAGTTCGGCTATGGGAAACAGATTCTGCCCAGAAAGCCGGAGGTGCAGATCGAGAGTTCGGCGTCCTATGACGATCGTTACATCGACGCCACGATTACGACCAATGTGGCTTTCGAGGTCGATCCGGCGGTCGAGTATGAACTGGGCGAGGAACTGACGCCCGAGGACCAGGCGTCGTTGTCGGAGAGCGACCTGAAGAACTGGATCCGCATGGACGGCATAAAGATTCCCAGCGCGGAGGAACAGAATGCCGAACTGGACAGCAAGGATCGCCCGCGGTCGTTCGACATCCGGATTCCGTGGGAGATGAACACGATTCCCTATACGCGTATCGCGAAGATCAAACTGGTCCCGACCGATCCGGATGTCGAACTGGTGGATAAGGACGGCAATCCGACCGGAGAGGTATATATTACCGTGACTCAGGAATCCGCACAGCGCATTACGGACGACCGTGCGGGCGACTCGCTGGCCGTGGTGATGATCAACGAGAAGATCCAGAGCATGATTTCGTGGGATACGAGCGAGAACATGACCAACTGGGACGTGGTGACGCTTTGGGAGGAGACCGACGAGGACAAACCTTCCGAAGAGGCCGTGGGCCGCGTCCGTTCCGTGACGTTCTCGATGTTCAACCTTCAGGAAGGCGAGACTTTCCCGCGTGAGATACGTTATCTGAAATACCTCGAATCGGTTACGCTTCAAAGCAACACCAACCGTCAGATCCGGGAGATGGACCTCGGCGAGGAGATCGGGGAACTGGAACACCTGAAGAACCTGACGGTGAATTCCTACGGTCTGAAGGGTCTGCCGGCGAACTTCGTCCGGTTGGGACAGACGTTGGAGAAACTCGATCTGGGCGCCAATAACTTCGCGAAGCTGACCGACATCACGACGGTCGTGAACAAGACCAACTTCCCGAAACTCAAGGTGCTGAAACTTTCCGGCAACCGCCGCAACGATACGACCGGCGAACTGAATACGGAAAACCGGGAAGAGCTTACCGGCGGAGAACTCGGAATGTATCAGAATCTGACTACGGACAGACAGGCGTTCATCGACCTGCTGAAGTGGGATGCGCTGGAAGAGCTCAGCTTGTCGTACGAACTCTTCGAAGGCTCCCTGCCGACCGACGAAGAGATGGCCGCCGCCGGATTCGTGACCTACAAGGAGACGCCGCAGGCGGAAGAGAAGTATCCGCTGTTGCAGGACACCTGCCGCTGGCTGCTCACCGACCGCGAGGTGGCACTTCCCGGCATGAACCGTAAGGTGAAGGGCAGCGAGGTGCTGTGCGTGTTGCCTTACGCCAAAGTATTCGCCATCAACCTGAACTTCCTGACGGGCGACGTACCCGACTGGATTCTGTTCCATCCTTATCTTCAGGAGTGGAATCCCGACTCGATGATCTTCAACCAATGGGAAGACGGCAAGGATACGCAGGGCAACTCCGTAGGTTTCGACAATGTGAAGAACAACCCGGATTTCGGATACGGATATTATTACGGAAACGGCAAGGAGGCGAACCGCAGCGAAGCGGCCTATCCGATGTACTATAACAAGTACGTGGGAGGCGGCGACGAAGGCGGCACGTGGCCCGACCAGCAGTAAAGAACGATAAAAAGCCAATGGATCTGATGAAGAGATATTATGTATATGCGGCGCTCTTCGCCTTTGCGTTGACGTCGTGCGTCAAGGAGGATCTGGAGCAGGGAACCCCTGCTCCGGCCCCCGGGACGGAAGTGAAGCTCCCGGCCGACGCCGAAGCGGGGGAGCTGCTGATCAAATTCAAACCCGAGATGTCGGATATTCTGGACCGGACGTTCACTCGGGCTACCCGTAACGGCGGCAGCGGTGTGATGACCCGTTCGGGCATTCCTTCGACCGATGAGATTCTGGATATTCTCGGCGGTTATCATTTCGAGCGTATCTTCCCGCGTGACGAGCGGAACGAGGCGCGGACCCGCGAAGCGGGGCTCCATCTCTGGTACAAGGTGAAATTCGACGAGAATGCCGATCTGCATGAAGCTGCCCGCAGGCTGAGCCTCCTGGGAGAAATCTCCGCCGTGCAGGGCAACCACCGGATCAAGCGCGCCTACGACGCCAAGCGGCTGAAAACCTACATGAGCAACGCCGCCGCACAGCGCCTCTCCGCGACGCGCGCTGCCGAGGACGACATCGACTTTTCGGGGCTGGGACTGCCGTTCGAAGCCGATCCCGCGCTGAAATACCAGTGGCATTACAACAATACGGGCGACTATTCGTTCAAGGAGAACAATCCGGACGCGAAGGTCGTCGCCGGTTGCGACGTCAATTGCGTGGAGGCGTGGAAGATGTGCACGGGCGATCCTTCGATCGTCGTCGCCGTGCTCGACGAGGGTGTGATGTACACCCACCCCGACCTGGAGGCCAATATGTGGAAGAACGACGGCGAGGTGCTCAATGCCGGCAAAGACGCCGACGGCAACGGCTATGAGGACGACGTTTACGGCTACAATTTCGTGGAGGACACGGGCCTGATTTCCTGGACGGGCGAGGGCAACACGGGCCACGGCACGCATGTCGCCGGAACCATCGCCGCCGTCAACGGCAACGGCCGGGGCGTCTGTGGCATCGCCGGCGGACACAACGGCAGCGGCAGCGGTGTGAAGATCATGTCGTGCCAGGTCTTTGCGGGCGACATGAGCTCCACGCTGGACCAGGAGGCCAAAGCGATCAAGTATGCGGCCGACAACGGCGCGGTCATCCTGCAATGCAGCTGGGGATATATCTCGGCCGATGCCAACCAGGCGATCTTCGGCACCGTGCTGGGTCCCGCCACCGAGGAGGAGTGGGAAGCGACCTATCCGCTGGAGAAAGAGGCGCTGGACTACTTCATCCAAAATGCCGGATCGCCCAACGGTGTTATCGAGGGTGGCATTGCGGTCTTCGCCGCAGGCAACGAGTACGCCGCCACCCCCTCCTTCCCGGGAGCCTATTCCAAGTGCGTGACCGTCGGAGCGCTGGATGCAGGGTTCACTCCCTCGAGCTTTACGAACTACGGTGTCGGGGTGGACGTGAGCGCTCCGGGCGGCGACATGGAGTACTACGGCAAGGTCGGCGAGGAGGATCCCGAAGGGTGGCTCGACGAAGGCGGTACGCCCGTCATGGGCTACGGCTCGGTCCTTTCCACGTGGTTCATCGACGGCCAGCCGGCTTATGGCTATATGGATGGCACCTCGATGGCCTGCCCGCATGTGTCGGGTGTGGCGGCGCTGGGATTGTCGTATGCCGTGCAGAAGCGGCGCCATTTCAAGGCCGACGAGTTCGTTTCCCTGCTGAAGCAGTCGGTTAAGGAGATCGACGACACCTACCTGAAAGGCAACAAACTCTACTACTACACTCACAACTATGCGAGCGCTCCGGCTACCAAGATGGCTTTGGCCGATTACCGCGGTAAGATGGGTACGGGTATGGTCGATGCGGGGAAGCTGCTGAAAGCGGTCGAAGGGGCCGGTTTGGAGATGAAGCTTCCGAACATGTACGTCTCGACGGACGGATCGGCGACGCTCGATCTGGCGTTCTACTTCGAGAACGGCCGCAACCTGACCTATACGGTCTCGGTGGCCGATGCGCAGATCGCCGAAGCGTCGGTTTCCGGAACGATGCTGACGGTCGGAGGCGTGGCTGCAGGATCGACGAAAATCACCGTCAAACCCTCCGCCGGACAGGAGCAGACGATGATCGTCACCGTGCGGAAAAATGTCGGCGACAGCGGTTGGATGTAGAATTGAATGGCCTGTGAAGCGGATTCGAAAGATATGGCTTGTCGCGGCCCTTTGCTCGGCGGCCGCGATGTCCTCTGCGGGTTTTGCGCAGGGACTTCCCGACCGCTCCGAGGCAGCCGTCGATTCGCTGCTCGATCCTCCGCTCGCCGCGGTCCGGCCGTTGCGCTTCGAACGCGCGACGGCCGATCTGGGGACACTCCGCGAGGAGGATGCCCCCGTACGCCGGCGTTTCGTATTCAAGAACCGGAGCGACGAAACGATTGCCATCGTCCGGGTCAGCGTCGGGTGCAGGTGTCTCGCGGCCGAGTGGCCGAAGGGCGGCATCGCCCCCGGAGCCGAAGGTGCGGTCGAGCTGACGTACGACCCCGAGAACCATCCGGGACGGATCGACGTAAGTGCTTTCGTCTATGTATCGGGACCGGACCGCAGGCCCGCTGCGCGGCTGACGTTCACGGGCGAAGTACTGCCTGCGGCGAGTCCCTGGGCGCGCTTCCCGCATGCGATGGGGGCGTTGCGGCTCAAACAGAAGGGAGCGGAGTTCCGCGGACTGGAATCCGGAGCGAAGGCTACGGAACGTATCCTCTGCGGCAATGCCGGCGAGCGGCCGTTGCGGTTGTCGGCGGAGCTGATTCCCGATTTCGCGGCGTTCCGTACGGAGCCGGAAACGATTCCGCCGGGCGGCGAGGCCGACATCGTGATTACGGTTGACGCCTCGGAAATTCCTCCCGCGCGGGAAACGGATTTCTCGTTTCCCGTCATCGTCGCAGGCGTGGACGGAAGGCCGTCGGAGAGAACCCTGACCGTCAAGATAAATCGAAAAAACAAGAACATAACAGACTGAATGATATGAAACATCTTTTTAAGATCGCCCTGCTGGCCTCCTGCCTGCTCTGTTTCGCCGCGTGCGACGATGACGAATCCCGGAATCCGGAGATCGAGGTCACCCCGGCCTATCTGAACGGGACCTGGACGCTCGCCGAGTGGAACGGGGCGCCCCTGGCCGACGGACTTTACCTCTACATTACGTTCAACCGTCGGGAGAGGACCTATGAAATGTACCACAATTTCGACAGCATGTACGCCCGGCTCGTCACCGGTTCGTTCAATGTCGAAGAGGACAAGGAACTGGGCTATGTCATCAGCGGCGACTACGATTACGAGAACGGCGACTGGACCCGCGAATACGTCGTCTCCGATCGGCTCGAAGACGCGATGACATGGACGGCGAAGGACGATGCCGGAGACGTGCACCGTTTCGTCCGCTGCGAGAAGGTTCCCGACGAGATCGTGGACGAAGCGAAATCCGATACGGAGGCAGACGCTGTAAAGTTATCCGTCATTTTTTGACGATGCTCCCGACTCCGTGGGGGGGGGAACCCCGGGTGTCGGGAGTTTTTGAATCCGAAATTCCCCTTAAAAAAATGTTCCTATGAAAAAGTTTTTGCTTTCGATGGCATCGTTGATGCTCCTGCTGGGGAGTGCCTGCAACGATGACAACGGCGAGGGGGGGGGTAAAAATCCTCCTTCCATCGAGGTAGGTGAGGTTTCGTTCTCCGAACAGGACGGCACGGCCAAAGTCGAGGTCCGTCCCTCCGAAAACACCGAGACCTGGTATTGGAAATGCGTTCCGGCCGGGGAGGAGGCCGATTACGAATCGGTGACCGGAAACGAGGCGACGACGCTCGACCTAACCGTGACGGTGGATGTGGACTACGTCGTTTCGGTCTATGCCGAGAATGCGGACGGGAAAAGCGATGTCGTCACGAAAGATTTTAAGATCAGCTCGGCAGAGCTGAAGGGCGAACTGGTGGAACTCTCGGTGAAGAACGTGACGGCTTTTTCGCTGGACGTGGATGTGAAGAAGAGCATCAAGTGCTCCAAATACGTGATTGCAGGCCAGCTCAAGAGCGCTTATAATGAAGAGTACTTCATCCAGTCGGCCGAAACGTCGCTGAATCCGAATCCGGATTATCCGATGCAGCCGTTCAACTGGAGCGACGAGAGTGCGACCTTTTCGGAGCATACGCTGACCAAGGGCCGGCTGGCCAGTGATCCCGAAAGCAACGGTTTCCAGATTCACGGCGGCGACGAGATCCTGATCTGCGTCTATGCGCTGCCCGCAGACGGCAGCGAGGGCAAGGTCTTCACGAAATCTCTGACAGTTCCGGAACCCTCTGATTACGACGGTTCGATCGAGGTGCAGATCGACATCGCCGACGAGGACATCACGCTGACGTCGGTGGCTGCGACCATCACGGCGGGCGCGGGCTGTAAAAAGATCTTCACTTCCCTGATCGGGGCGTCGGTTTACGATCCTTTCGACGAGATCACCGACGAGGCGAAGCGGAAGGAGCTGCTCACGGTACTCGGCAACAACCGGCAGGTGCTTCCCTATACGGAACCTTACAAGGTAGATTTCACGCAGAATATGACGCCTAATACGACATGGCGTCTTTATGCCGTGCCTATCGCCGAGGACGGTACGATCGGCAAGGTGACCTACGAGGACTTCACGACGAAGAAGCCGGTCTTCGAGGGTACGGGCGGGATCGCTTCCGCCGAACTCTTCCAGACGACTCCCGAAGCCATCGAGTTGAAACTGGCGACGAGCGGCGATGTCGAGAAAGTGCGCGTCTTCTGCTGGTCGTATATGGAGTGCAACGCTATCGTCAGCGACCCGGCCGAACTGGAGTGGGTGATGTACGACCGCGAGAACAATTCGCAGTGGACGGACGAGTATGCGAAGGATGAGTTTTCCGGAACGCTGTCTCTGCGCATTCCGCATCCCGGAGACGATTACTGCATCTACGGGGCCACGGTCGATGCGGAGGGCAACGTGAGCTATCCGGTGAATCTGGTGCAGCTCGCCGAGGGAACCGAGGACAGAGATGCGATGTTCGAGACGATGCCCGAAGAGCAGGAGGAGATCGTAGTGAAGTTCGACGGCACGGGCGAAGCGACGCTCAAAGTTACGGAGACCGAGAAAGACGAATATTCGACGAATATCGAATACACCGTAACCAAAGGCGCCAATACGGTCAAGGCCTACCGTATCCGCACGGCCGACACAGCCCACGAAGAGACGCTCGAGGAGGATTTGAAAACGGTTTTTGCCGACTATCCCAACTCGATTTCGGGTTCCTACAAAGAACTGACGTTCGCCGACGGCGATACGGAGTCTGAGACATTGGAGTATCTGGTTAATTACGACACTTCGGATTCCGATTACGGCGGCAATATCGTCGCGATCGTGACGGTGGACAAGGATGGCAAGCTGAAGATCGCGGATTACTACTTGGCCGGAACAGGCGACAAGGAATAAGGTCGTTTGGCTGTTTTGCAATTCTATCGTTCCCGTTCGGACATGGTTCCGAACGGGAATTTTAGAACAGTTTGAAATCAATGCCAGTGGACATTTCTTGCCATAGAGTTATGAAACGAATCTACTGCGAACCGACCGTGTCCGGAAAATAAAAAGTTCATGATAATCGGAAAGAGCGATTATTCCGGTCGCTCTTTCCGATTTTATTCTTCGTCGTCGTTTCTGAGTTGCAAGACTTGTCTTGCATTCGATGGCGATACAACTAACGCCCGTTTTCCGCTCGAATCGTTCGCGGGCCACGTTGTCCATACCATGCCCCGAACCGCATTTTCCTGCACTTCCAAGAAAAGAAAAAAGCCTTGCAAATGTTTTATTTACAAGGCTTTTCGCTTTTTTGCTTTGATGTTTGGCGGTGCGTAGGGGATTTTATCAGAATCCGCGAAACTCTCCGTGTATCAAACGGTTGCACGCATTGCCAAAGGTGGCTGGTTACACGCTGGTCACATGATTTTACGACTGAAAATCTGCGTCCCCGAATGCCCTTTCAATGAACCTTTACACCGCAAATGTAACCTCTTTCTCCGGCACGTGCAAGTGATTTATTGATACATATTCAATTATACCTCAATGATCTGTGTACACATGGATCTTACATCTTCGTTTACGAGAAAAAGATATTTGAAATTGCTGATAATAGAACATATTACCATATGAGACGGATGACCATATCGGTTACGTATGCCATATGATAATACATAATATTGATTATCATGGAAATAGCTCAACAAATTCACGTTATAACTCTCTTTTGCTCCGTGATGAGGTACTTGGATTAGCCCTATAGTATTATTGTATCGAGCCAATGAACTTTTAATATCAGATAAAACATCTTCATAGTTCAGATCCATATCTCCAAGATATATACATCCACTTTTTTCTACCAAACAACGATGAATAAAACGTCCATAATAGTATGGGAATGGTGCTGAAAAATAGTTTATAAACGAATCGACTTTCGTATTTGTGCCAGAATACAATATCAGCGAATTCCCATTGGTTCCGCCTTTCAATTTCTTATATATTTCTTGGATCTTTTTTATAAGTTCAGGGGCATCAAATAAAGCGTCATCCCAATTATCAATTAATATGTTTTGATCATGTAAGGCTTTTTGGAATGCTTTAATTCTTTCATTCTTCTTGTAATGCAATGGAATATATGTCCATGTTAAATTATCACGTTGATATGTAATAGGAGTATGGCTGTAAATTGTTTCAGACAGTTCATTGCTGTTGACTTCCTGCCCAAGTTCATTGTTTTCAGCGTTTTCAATTGGCGTTACAAAGGTTATCTTTGTATGCTCCGAATCAAAGAACGCCTTGGGATCATCTATTATTTTGAGGCCATGTTTTAATTCAGATTTATTGTTGCATGTCGCAGCATAGTATATTTTCAAAAGGATCTTGTCAGGAACATGAATTAGAGGCATTATAACCCGTTTAATGTTATAATATTTTTTCAATGTAGATATGCCATTAATATGATCTGCATCAAAATGAGATATGAAGAGTATATCTATATCTCGCGATATAAAACATCCGGGGATAATTTTCTTTAAACATGTTAAATTATTCGAACCACAATCATATACTATGGTACCAATAGGCGTGTTGTTGTCGTTAATAAACTGCTCCGAATAGAACGCTCCTTGTCCTATTGGATGAAATGTTCGGATAACTTTCATGGGGGATTGTGTTTTTTGTTGATCAGCTATTGTGTGTTTTAATTTCTTTCTCCAATCGAGTTATCAGATTTGCAATGTCTTTATTGTGTCTGATTTCGCATTCCCAGACGATGATTACCTTCCAGCCGGATTCTTCAAGTTCGCGTTTTACGATTGCATCCCGTTCCTTGTTGCCTGATATCTTGTTAATCCAGAATTCCGTATTGCTCTTGGGGGTGTATGCATATTTGCAGCCGGGATGCCCGTGCCAGAAACATCCATGAACGAAAATGACCGTCTTGTATCGAGGAAGTACGATATCCGGTTTCCCTGGAAGAGTTTTGACATTGACGCGATAGCGAAATCCACGGGCGAAAAGGGCCTTGCGAAGCGTAACTTCCGGCTTCGTACCCTTGTTTCTGATTCGGGACATGACCTCGGATCTTTTTTCGCGGCTCCAGATGTCCATGGCGCTTGTCAATTGGGAAATCCTGCCTTCTTGAGCTTCTGCAGGTTGAAGTAGAAGGCATATTTCATCCTGTCGGTTAACGGTTTCGTTCCATCGGTGACATCCTTCATGGCCTTCCATTTCCAGTCCTCAAGGATTCGTCGGCGTTTGTCCCATTCTACCATGGACTGTATCAGCTCCAATGTAATCTCGTCCTGACCGTCTGTCCGTTGAGACGAGGTACCTGAAGCCTCTTCTGCTTTTGCTCGATCCTGCTCGGCCAGACTGTCGGCTTCCTCAAGCAGTTCCGGGTTGTGTTGCCAGACATTCTCGTAAATCAGATAGCCTCTGGAGATATCGCTGTCGTTCAGTTTGCGGTTGTTCTTGATCTTGTATGCAATATCGCTGGCCAGGGAGGTCAGGGTGGGTTGCAGCATTTCCGTATCACGGCCCCATGTCTCTATCTTCTTCCAGAGGGAGAATGGAATGGCCCGTATGATGCCTTCCTTATGTCGTTTGTCCGACTCTTCGTCTTCAACATCATTTTTATGGTTGCGTTTGGGTGGATTTTTTTCATCAATGAAGTCCTGACGAATTTCATCGAGATTGTAGGCCCATTTGTTGGATTGAACCGCAAGCCAGCATTCTGCCTTCTTGGCCCATTCGATATAATGAGAGATGGGAGATTCCCTCAAAATGAAGTTGTTGACCTGTTTCATCAGGTCATAGATGAAGTCGGACAAAGCTGGAGAGATCGATTGGTTCTTCCAGATTCGATATAAATCCAGTTTGCGGTTTGTAATGATGTTCAGAAGAGACAGCGTATATGGAACGACAACCTGTTTCAGTTCTCCAATATGATCTCCTGACAGTTTTGTACCGTATCGTTTGTCGGCAGCCTTGAACAGGATAGCCTTGGCAATGGCGTCTTCAAACCATGCCGCATCGATATGCTTGATATCGGGAAGGTTGTACTTGATAAATTGGGCGTAGTTTTTTTCATTGCCTCTAACAACGATATGTGGCCCAATGGCCAGTACCTGAAGATTATTCTTTGTGATGTATTTTACCTGCCAGGCATTGACATATTTGGCAAGTTCCACTTTCGTGACGACCTGTTTCTTGGGATATTTCAGGTCAAAGGCCTTTTGACGCGATTTCGTGAATCCTTCCTTGGCCCGCAGGGTCTTGTATTGTCCGCGCGCACGTTCAAAGAACCAGGCTGTTTGCAGGTTGTTGGTCGGAGTCGCCGGGGCAAATACGTATCTCGAAATTCGCTCGATTTCTACAAGGGCCGGATTGTTGGCCGAGAAGTCGGCATCGTTGACCTTGTTCTGGGTATTGGCATAACGTGATATTCGTGAAACTATGTCCGCGTATTGATCCTTGACCTTAATGACGGACAGCTTCACCTGAACCAGAATGCTGGAGATATCCGCCTTGTCCTTTTTCTTCGTGTAAAAGATGGAGGCGGTCGTTTGTCCTCCGTTCACAATCTGAAGATTGCTGATATGTCTGATGAAGTGTCCCGTTTCATCCAGCTCGACGTGGTCGGCGGTTGCCGCAATGCCGTTGTTGTAGGCCAGGAACATGTGCGGTTCGTTCTTGATGGTTTCCCGTATGCCCTTGTTGATCTTTCCGGTGAACTGAAGAAACGACCGTACGTTCTGTTCCAGCAGTCTGGCTCCGTAGCAGTCATACAACTGGGCAAGACATTCTCCCGGGATTATGGCTACATAGGCTTCGTATTCGGGATTGTTCAGGTTGGCGGCAAGGCAGGGTATGTCGTACCGGAGACCGTTCAGGTCTTCGAAATCCAGTTCGATGGGAACACCGGCCTGTTCGGAGATCTTGTACAGGTATTCGATGTCTATGACCTTGTAGTAGATGTTGTATCCGCAGATGGTTTGACTGGCCGGCAGTTCGCCCTTGTATGTGCCGTTTGTCAGGATGAAGGCGTTTACACGAATCAGATTGTTGCGCAATTCGGCGTAGTTGGCCAGCGTATTGGCGAATTCGAAGATCTCGGAGGACTCGGCAATCTCGTTGACGTAGTCGTTGTATACGGCCCGGCGGAAAAAGTTCGTAATCATCCTTGAAGCCGTATCAATTTCGCTCTTGAGAATCGTACGGATCTCCGTGGTGTTGGCATAAAGGGTGATGAACAGATCCACGGTCTCGTAGTTGTCCGAAATCGCATATCCGTTGATTTTGTGCTGTCCCTTTTTCTTCAGATCTCGTTCATCGTAGGCAACCGATACGTTTTCCGTTTCGGCTGCATCGGACAGCATGTCCAGACAGATTCGGGTAAATATCTGTTCCTGGGTGTTGCCGTCCTCGTCACCCGACTGCATGGCGACAACGTCCTGCATCAGGGACTGATAGAATTTGTCAATCTCCTTCATGGTCGATTGTCTGTTTGAAGAGTTCCGTGTCACTTACCTGGTATCCTTCGCAGGCGGACGTGTTGATGACATATGTAACATTGGAGACCCCGTTGCGCAGGTCCTGTTCCACGATACGGGGGAAATTCCCCGATATGCGATAGACTTGTTCCCCGCGGTCCTTGTAGCAGCGATCCTGGTAGAGCGGTGCATGTCCGTCGAAATATCCCGCATGGGTCAGACTGGTGTTGAACTGACGAAGGACGGAAACATCGTCCGACAGCATTTTTCGCAGATCCTCGACTCCCCGGTTCAGAGTCTGCCCGTTTTTTCGGGATACCTCCACGGAAAGGTGATACAGAAACAGTCTGTCAAGCAGAGAATCGTCCAGCTGACGCTCACCGTTTATCGTAAGACGGTCCGAACTGTTGGTTGATGTAGTCTTTACCTCAATGGCCCAGTCCCTGCCCTGAAAGTCTCTCATGGCCTTGTCGCAACCGACCCAGTAGCCGATGATTGCCGCTTTGGACCCGGTGTTTCGGCGCAGCATGCGGGCCAGCAGATGAAGTTCGCCATACAGTCCCTGCTGTTCGGACGGAGTGAGTCCTGCCGCAAGACCACGGTCAAAAAGGGTTCTCCACATCTCGAGCTGATTCATTACGACGCGGATGGCGGCCTCTTCGGTTGATGTCCGGGTTACGGCTTCCGTCAGGTCCGTGCACAATGTGGCAAATACACCGAGGCAGTCCGTGTGACGCAGCTGAATCTGCAGCAGATTTCTGCGCTCGAAACTTGTATCCGGCATTTGCTGGATCTCAAGTTCCTTCAGACTTTTGAACCGGTCTGCCGGAATGTTCCGGCTGCTGTCATATGAGAAAGCGATGCCGTACAGGTTGTCCGGATATCGGTATGTCCCGTATACGTACAAGGGAGACTCAACCGGAATCCTGCGTTTGGTGAATCCGGCTTCCTTTGCCGAGGCCAGATTGTTCCATATGTCGGTTATTGAATTACTGTTCATCATAGGTGTTGTCGTTGGTGCTGTCGAAGTCCTCCTCCGTAACCGCAAAGTCTGCTACCTGATTGGCGACATAGGAGACGGCTTTGTCGGTATCGCTGTGCGGGAATGCGATGGCGAATCCGATGAACGGTTCATCGTCTTTCGTATAGGAGACCGCGTCCTTTACTCCAGGCATGTTGGAAGATTTCGGATTCAACGGGTAAATCATGAGCAGGGGTGTCTGTTTGGACCGGAACTCCTGTCTGACGAGCTGTGGTGAGGGATATTCGTGTTTCCACTCTTCACCGGCCTGAGATTTTCGTTTTTTTGTCTTGTCAAGAGCCTTTGACAGCATGTCGGCGGGAAGGTCGATGAATTCGTCGGTCGGATTACCGACGATGTGGTTCTTGCGGATATAGTAGGTTCCGGCATTTTGTGCATCTTCCGCCTGCCTGCGGACGAAGCAACCGACCCGTACGCCGTTCGAGAAGGTGTGAACGCATGTGTCCTTGTCGATATTCTTGCTCATCAGTGCAATGTCCCAGGAAACGAGTTCTCCGACTTCGTTCAGATCCCTGACATAGTCGCATATGAGGTCAAGGTTGACCTTGGTCAGTGATTCGGGCAGCTGGAACCGGGACAGGTAGTCGCAGACGGTGTCAGAAGATATGCCGGTCCACAGACAGTCGCTCTTGATCATGACGGGAGCTCCGAGCTCCGAAAGCAGACTGTCTGTTGCCTTCAGATTGTTACGTTTGGAGACTGGATCCCGGAGCAGCTGGTAGGTCTCTACCAGACGACCGGCCCACGAAACCTGAATGTTTTTCGTGTGGCGCATTTTGGATACGGACGTGATCTGCAGCTGTCCGGGATGCGTGCGAACCTTCAGGGCATAGTTCTCCGGCGTGCCTCCGGATTCCGCCAGGTATCTGAACTCTTCCCGGAGCTCGTCGCTGGCAAGCGTTATGTGGCGGTACCATTCGTTCAGCTCGTTGCTGGTGAAAAGCCGGCAAAGATCCACATAGCCGGGGCGATAGCCGAACCATCGTCCCATCTGCATCAGCGTGTCGTACATCTTCGATGCGCGCAGGAAGTAGCTTACGGACAGACCCTCGAGCGTAAGCCCTCGAGACAGCTTGTCTCCTCCGATGGCAATGACCGATATGCCGTTCCTTTCGTTCTCGTAATAGGTCAGGTTGTCTCCGGATGTTCCGTTGATGGACTTGACTTCAATCTTCTGTACCGCTCGATACAGCAGTGGTTTAATCTCTTTCCACGTATGAAGCCTCATCTGGTTGTCGACCCGGGACAGCACGGGGGAGTCCATGATTTCCCGCGTAATGGTACAATACGAACGGTAGGTCGGGGTATCTTCCTCGAAAATCTGCCGGAGTTCTTCCAGCATGGTTGGATCATCCGCCTCTATTTCGCTCTTGTAGTATTTGAACAGGCGGTCGATGATCTCCTTGAGGTGATTCTGCCACGCCTGAAAACGCGATACGTGAATCAGCATGGAGTTGTGCTTGTTTTCCTGGCCGCGGGCAATGCGTATGGCACATGTAACGATGAAGCACTTGATGGCGGTTCTCAACGACTCCGGAATATCATCCACGGTCGGTTTCGGGTCGTCTCTCCTGTGTCTGGCGGGAACGAACGCATCGCTGTCCGTAACCGGGAAAACAATGGGCAGAAGATCTTCGTTACCGTCGGGATCTGCCGAAGTCCCGAAGACCTTTTCGGGACCGATGTAGTTGTCCGGAGCCGGGAGGTTGATGATAAAGTCCTTCGGGAAAAGGTCGTCCTTGTCGAGTGGTATGAAGATGTTGGCAAACGGTGTGGCCGTGTAACCGACGTAGGCGGATCGGTTGAACAGCTTGATGATCCTGCATATGTTTTTGTTTATGGCGGTCGGATCATCGCCGTCCCGACTGGTATTTATGGAGGCGTTGTCCGCCTCGTCGTCAACAAGCAGCAGGGCCTTGTTGGTTATGGCTCCGTGACTGGACTGTGTTTGCAGCCAGCTGAAGAGTCGTTTGAGTACGGATGCGTTCTTCTTGATGACGAGAATGATCGGCTGCGGATTGTTGAAGTTGAATCCGGCCGTATTTGCCGCCCGACTGGTGAAATCACCGTGTTCGGTGCTTGTCGTATAGGAATTTGCAATGGCCTTGTCAAAACCGGGAATCAGACCCACTCCGATTCGAATGGTCCTGTTCATGTCGTATGCTCTGGTATTCTGCGTATCGAACCCCAGAAAACCTTCGTCAATGCGGTTCTGTGTCTGACTCCTCAGGTTGTTGTGTATACCGGCCAGAATGATAATCAGGTTGAATCCGGCATCGGCAGCCTTGCAGATCAGTCCCGTATAGTTGGCCGTCTTGCCGGACTGTACCTGACCGACGACAAGCCCTTTCTTGTTGATGACGATATCGTTGCGCTGCGGATTGAACAGCTTGTCCAGAATACGGTCGGTCAGATCGTCCAGCTGGGAGATGACCTCGGGAGCAAAATGCTTCTGTTCTGCCAGATATTTCTTGTATCGGGTCCAGAACTGCCATTCGGAACGGCGTTCCGCCTTGAACTCCTTCAGCCAGGGGATACGGGCGTCACGTCCTTCCAGAATCTGGTAGGTATCCACCTTTACGTTATAGATGGCCAGCAGGCTTTTCTTCAGTTCGATCTTGTCCAGCCCGGCAAACATGGGCAAGCTGGTGACCGTGGAAATCGCCGTGTCTATTTCTTCGTCGCTGACACCGGGCTTGAATCCGATCAGGGCCTGGCACATGTTGATTGCCTTTTCATTCAGTTCATTCATTGCAGTTCGTCTATCAGGTCTTCGTATTCGTTGAATGGTTCCATTTGTTTCAGGGCCAGTCTCGACTGTCCCGGAGTCAGCCCTTGGGCGAGTTGTCCTTCGTAAATTCGCCGTATCATCGTGCGGAGCAGTTCGGGATTCATGTCCGAGTAGGGTTGTTTCTGGCTGTCGTCATCGTTGGCCTCCCGTACATAGATGGTTTTGGACGGGATGGATTCCTCCACGAATTTCAGCAGCATGTCAATGGCCTGGTCCGGATTTTCTTTGGCGAGTTCCCGTATGTTGCGGACAAGCGCATGTTCCCGGTTGACGACGAAAGACCATTTGTTGTCCTTTTTCTTTTCCAGCCAAAGGCTCTGAAAATCCTGTCCGGCCCGTTGTTTGAGGATTCGCCCGCGGTGTCTGTAAACCTCGGATCCTTTGTTGCAGGCCTGTCTGGCATAGGATTCAAGCTGCTGTCTGCATCCGACGGGGGGCGCCGCCTTGGCTTTCCTGATGTCTATCTGCCAGTCGGAATCCACGCTGTTGGGCAGATTGATCTGTATTCGGACCAGTTTGTAGGCCTCTTCCTTGCGAAACAGTCCCAGCCAGTCTCCAGCCAGCAGCAGGCGGTCTCCGCGATAGACATAGAATCCCTGATGGGCGGAAAATCCGAAGATTCCCTCGGCCTGTCTGTATGCGGCCTCCGAAGAGAAGTTGTTCTTGTGGGGCAGGATATATCCCTTGACGGTTACCTGCTCTCCGATCTGTTCGGACGGCATGGCCTGTACCTTGCTTTCTTTCAGGCAGAAAGGATCCCATGGCTCAATTTCATGTCCGCACCAATGTATTGTTACGGAATTGGCCTCAAGGAACCGGTGAAAGGTCATTGAAAGATGCTTTTTGACCTTGTCGAATGCCTCCGAAAACTTCCGTTTGGCATTCTCGTTCTCGGCTTTTGTCGTGGCCGGTATAATCCGGTCCGGATCCGTCCAGATAACGACGGTACCGGACGTGAGGTCGTCCAGTTCATGCTCGAAACCTTCCGGAAGCCAATGGACCAGTTCCCATCTGTCGCATTGAGCAACGTGGTCCAGACTCCATGTCCAGAATTCGGGAGACTGTCCCCGGGTTTTGCTCATGACTGTCAGTGTCCGACATTGTGAAAAGGAGGCGGTTTTCAGCCCGAGACCGAAACGTCCCAGATCCGTTGCCGACCGTTCTACCAGCGGGTTCTGTGCTCCGGGCCGCATGGCCTGAATAATCTCGTCTCCGGACATGCCGTGTCCATCGTCCCTGATTGTTACGATGGAATCTCCTCCTTTCCAGATCCGGTTGATCCATACGTTTTTGGCCGATGCCGATATCGAGTTGTCCACAATATCGGCAACTGCCGTTTCCAGACTGTAGCCGATGGCTCGAAACGTTTCGATCATCGCTGCGGCTCCCGGAATGGCTGATGCTGTTTTAATATTGTCAAACTCGAAATTCATGGCTTAAATCAATTTAGTATCCTATTATCAGAATCCCCTTTAATGGAAGATTCAATCGATTGGAGGTATATAATGTATCCAGAAAATTGATAACTGTTTCAAAATCATCATGACCTCTATAATCATTTCGAACAGCAATAACGAGTTGTTCTATATCATGCATTACACATGCTTGAAAGATGTCTTTCAAAAATTGATAATTGACAACGGCTCGTCCGGCTTCAATTTCCATGACGATGTTATTGATCGGATGATAACAATCAGCCTCAAAGTATTTTTCCATTTCTCCATTCCGGCCAAACAAGACGGGAATGCGTATTTTATCTTCCCGACGTTTACTTACTTCGACCTTAAAGCCCAATGCCATTAGAGGCTCGGACAGGATATGCAGGACATCATTGCTGTGGAGAAGATGTGTTTGGGACGAGATAAGATGCTCTTGAGCAATAAATATATCAACAACATGCCGCAATATTTCCGGCAGTAATTGATTTTTAGGAAAATATTGATATTGAATGGTTGTCATAACATTTTCTTGATTGCTTCGGCAATTCTTTGGGCAAGTACGACCGGTACGGCATTGCCGATCTGTTTAAAGGCGGATGTCCGACTCCCTTCAAAATAGTAATCGTCCGGAAAGGACTGGAGCCGGGCAGCCTCCCGAACCGTAATGGAGCGTACCGTTTCCAATGTTGGATGCAGTGTCGGATAGATGTAGTAATGACCGTCCATGGCGATATGTGCTACTACCGTGTGGCTGTACCCGTATGGGTCGACAACATTGAAACGGTTGAGGAAGGTTTTCTTGTTCCGATGAGTCTGCAGTTCGGCCGGCAGTTGTGCATAGTTCAACCGATGGTGTTCATTCAACCACTTTTCGACAGCTATCATGTATATTTTTCGATCGTTCTCGTTGGTCGGCCTGGCTACATGCTGGGTTGTAAAATCAAGTTCGCCACGTATTCCGGACCGGTCCAGGTACGGCATTTCGGACAAGGGCTTGACGTATGAAACGGCTTCACAGAATTTCCCTTCGCCTGCCTTTCGCGCTGGCAGGTCCGAGAACAGATCTCTCAGTACCTGATAGGGGCTCTCTTCCACGGGCAGTTCAGGATAATGGTACGGGCTTTTCGATCCTTTTACGGCTCGTTTCCAACCTACGATAATGACTCTCTGTCGATTTTGCAGAACTCCGTGTTGGGATGCAACCTGAACCTTGCAGTCCATATCATAGCCAAGCTTGTCAACCAGTCGTTTGAGATCCGCAAAGGGTTCTCCCCGTTTGGCAGTCAACAGGCCCAATACGTTCTCGAATACGAACATCTCGGGATCATAGTGTTCGATAAATTGAACGTAGTATTTGTACAGCTCGTTTCGAGGATCCTTCTCGACCTCCTTGCCCATACGAGCTCTGCCGGCGACGGAATAGGCCTGACAGGGAGGACCACCGATGATGATATCCACCTTGCGTTTGCCTTTGAGCTCGTCCACGTTCTTGAAAATATCATCAATCGTATTTTCTCCTATTGTCGCGCAGATCGTGGTATTGATTACGCTTTTCGGGACTTGGGTCCAGAGTTTTCGCCCGTCTGTTCCTTCTTTCTTTTGCCTGAGGTAATCTTCATAGATCGAAAGCATTCCATTTTTCTGAAGATAATGAAATGCCGATCGTGTTTTCAGTGTGTTGCAGGCGTCCTTGTTCATTTCGATATGCGCAATCGGCGTATATCCGGCTCTGATGAAGCCCTCGGAAAGTCCTCCTGCTCCGGCAAACAAGTCTATGAATGTATATGATTTTGTTTTTTTCATTGTTTGTTCAGTCACACATACATAATACACATACAAAGTTAGTATATTTATTGAATTAGGCACTCACGCTTGCAAAACAAAATATGTGGAACATTCGATAACATATTACCGATTTGAGATATCTTGAATAATTGTTTCAATACGTTCGGAACTTGTGATTATCAATCTTATCTCGAGTCCTTATTTCACCATTTTAATAACAACAGCCAAACTTTAACAACCCATGAACACTTTGCTGGAATGCCGTTTCATGCAGACGGCACTGGGGCACGCTCCCTGTACATTGACAGATGAAGAACTTCGCTCGGACTTCAAGGACTTTCAGACCGCACTTCTTGACCTGCTTGACGGCAGCGGCGGATATCGGACAATCGACTTCATGCTCCAGGATACCTTGTGTATTTTGGAGCATATTTTTTCCAGCAAAAAAAAATAACACATTATTGCGTCTGTTCGTTTTACGGGCCAGGTCCAATCTGCGCACCTGCATCGCGCAAAACAACAAACGGCTGACCAACCCCGAACTCTTCACCTCCGTTTCTCCCGTTTGCAGATCCCCGCTGCATTGGGGATGCAAGCCGATTGATCTGGCTGAATTTCTCGTCTACGCCTCCGAATTCGGGGCATTCGGCAATGCTCCGTTCACCGAAGTCGTGCGTCAACACGAATGGCTATACAATATCAAACTGGGTGCGCCGCGCGATTTGAAACGCAGCGTCAAGGATCGCAAAATCCGGACAACGGCATTCATCGACTCCTTGCAGGAGGCTGCGCGGCAATAGTAAAACACAATCTGATTAACAGTTAGTTGCAAATAAACTTCACCCGCGTGGGTATCCACGTGGGTAGTTTTATTGCATCCGTTTCAGGAACTTTGCCCTTGGAAATCGCAAAACAATGGCTATGGAACTGAACGCAATCATCGAAGAGATGCAGGGTTGCATCTTCTCGCTTCAGCAACGGGTTGAGGAGTTGAAGGGCATGGACGACAAGTCGGCCGAAACGATTCTGCTTACACGTCAGGAGGCGGCCGACCTGCTTGGCAAGTCGCTGCGGCAACTCGACCGCGACTGCCGTCGTTACGGCATCCGCAAGGTCGCAGCCAATGGCGGCGTCCGTATCCCAAAAATAGACCTGCTCGTACACATGGGGCTGGTGGCCCGTCCCGCCGAGCCTTCGCGAAGCGAACTGGAGCGTCTTTTGTGCAAACACGGCCGGCAATGAACTACCTCGCAGAGATACGACATTTCTACGACTGGCTTGAAACGGAGTCTTTGCCCTCGAACGCCATCGTGCTGTGGCATGCCCTGATGTTCACGGCGAACCGTTGTGGCTGGCGCGAGGAGTTTTCGGTTCCGTTCTCGGTGCTGGAGAACCGCACGAAACTCGACAAATCGACCATCTGCCGCATGCGGCGTATTCTGGTTGAGCGGGGCGTTATCTCTGTCCGCGGACAGCGCGGACGCCGGAGTGCCATCTATCGGCTAAATCCCTTTGAGCGTCATCCGGCAGAGCACAACGCGACGGTTTCTGCCACGCAAATCCATCGAATGACCGGCAAAGCGTTGCAATCCGCAACGCCGACCGCCACTGTCTCCATACAGGACAGAATTATTCCGGAAAAAGAAAAAACAAGCAAAAAAGAAAAAGCGCTGCGCCGGCGGAAAGAGAGAAAAGGTTGCGCCGAAAAGAGAGAACCCATACGGCAGAACCTGTCGCAGTTCCTCGCATCGCTCGACGAGATATGGCGCGCACCGATGAGCATCTGGCTGGAGTACAAACGTTCGCGCCGCGAAGGCTACCGCAGCGAGATGGGCGCCCGCAAGTGCCTTGCGCTGCTCCGCGACCTCTCGGGCGACGATCCGGCCGTTGCCGCAGCGGTGATCGACCGGAGCATTGCCAACAATTGGGCGGGACTGTTCCCGTTGCGGCCGGGCGATACTTCCACGCCGTCACGTACCCGAAATTCCGGCGATGTGTTGCATCCTGCAACGGAGGAGCATGCCCGTCGTCTTCTGGAAAAGTTCGACCGCAGCACCAAGTGAGACAATGACCTCATTCCCCACATATCGCATGCCGTATATTCACCCTGCAAAATGCCTCGTCATGGAACCTCTTGCCACAATCATCGACCGCCTCTCGGCGGAAAAGCGACTTGTCGTCCGCCGTGCTGAAAGCCTTTCATGGGGCGACCGCGAACGAAGCGAAGCCCTCTTCCGCGAAATCTTTCGGCGTGTGGATCGCACGGTTGTCCGTTACCGTCCGTTGCCCGAATACGCTTCCGTCATCGGATGGATGACCGCCACCGATGGCCGCGGGCTGCTGCTCTGGGGTGACTGCGGACGCGGCAAGAGTACGATACTGACCGGCGTGATTCCCGTACTGCTGGCCATGAAGGGATTTCACGCTTGTCCGGTACATGCCGACGAACTGACCAAGCCCTATCTCTTTGCCGCCAGTACGGCCGGATGCGACCCGACCTGCTCGAACCTCGACTTTCTGACCCGGACCCCCTTTCCGATTATTGACGAGGTGGGAGTCGAGCCGCTCATCAACGATTACGGCGAACGCTACGAGGGTTTCAACCGCATCGTCAATGCGGCGGAACGTCGCCTGCGGCCGCTGTTCCTCGCAACGAATCTCTCGAAGGAGCAACTACTGCGTCGCTACGGCGAGCGGACATTCGACCGTCTGACCCGCCTGTGCCGGGCCGTGGAGTTCCGGGGCGAGAGCCTGCGCTGACACTGAAACAAGAACGAGATATGAAACTGCAACGAATCATCCATCTGTTGGAAGACGGTCGCCGCAAGTATGTGACCCACAACGGAGAAATCGAAAAGTGGACGGAGGTCGAGATAGAGAACCTCCGAAGGAACATGGCACGCTTCGGTCCGGCGGCCTATACGGCCGACTTCGCCAGGTACGGCATCTCGGCCCGCGAACTGCGCGAGCGCTATCCCGATGCCCGCATCGTACGCATCGTTGGCTTCGAGACCGAGGACCACGACCTGCCGCTCAACCCCGAAATCATCTTCTGACCATGCCGACATTGAAAAGGACATGCCGTCGCCCGTGGCAGCCGGAACATGCTCCGCAGATGGGCCGCCGGCATGCCAATACGGAGTTCTACCATTCGACGGCGTGGCGGAAGCTGCGGGCCGAGCAACTGCGCCGGCAGCCGCTCTGCGAGCGCTGCCTTGCGCAAGGCCGCTACACTCCTGCCCGTGTCGTGGACCACATCCGTCCCGTGAACCTGGGCGGTGCGCCGCTCGACCTTGAGAACCTCCAATCGCTCTGTGCAGTCTGCCACAACCGCAAATCCGGCACAGAGCGTCATCAGCGACAAACTCAAAACTCTATGCCTATGAAGTAAAACGGTGGGAATGGGCGTGCGGCGGTGGTTGCAATCAGTCAAAAGGCTTTATGGCGCCTCACGCCCATTGTTTGAAACATGAGAAACGATGCGAACGACACTGAACTTGAACGAAATAATCGCCCAATGGATCTCGGAGTGCGACATTCTGCCCTCCACGGCCCGGGACTACGAACGCAAACTGTCCTTGTGGTTCCGCTGGCTGTCGGCCGTTGGGGTCGATACGCGGTCGCCCGAACGGCGGCACGTCGTGGAGTACAAGCAGCACCTGCAACGCGAAGGGCGTAGCCTCCTGACGGTGAACAGCCTCGTTACCGTTGTGAAACTCTTCTACGGCTTCTGCGAGCGTCGCGGTTACTGCGACCATATCGCCGCAGGAATCCGGAGCAGCCGTCGTCGGTCTGGGTACAGCAAACTGCCGCTTACGGCCGAGCAGGCCCGGCGGCTGTTGGAGTCGATCGACACGACGACCGTCATCGGGCGGCGCGACCGGCTGATGCTCTCGCTGATGTTGTTCAACGGACTGCGGACCTGCGAGGTGGAACGCATCGACCTCGGGGACTTCGCGGAGCGGGAGGGCGAACCGGTGTTGGCCGTCCAACGGAAAGGCCGCACGGATAAGAACGAGATCGTCGTGCTGCATCCCGACACCGTGGAGCGTCTTGCCGAGTACGTTGCCGACCGGCCGTGGAATGCCTCCGCACCGCTCTTCATCTCGCACAAACCCGGATGCGACAACCGGCTGGTCAGGCAGACCATCGGCCGCATCGTGAAACAGCGACTGGCCCGCATCGGCCTTGTGCATCCGAAACTCTCGGCGCACTCGCTGCGGCATACCTTCGGAGCACTGATGGTCGAGCAGGGCGTGGACATCGAGACGGTCAAGGACATGATGGGACACTCCGATACCAGAACCACGCGCATCTATGTCGAGATGGCGCAGCAGCGTAAACTCCTGCATCACTCGCCGTCGCGGGCTGTCGGAAATCTGATTTTGTCGGACCTTAATCGGACGGATGATTAAAGTACAGTGAATTAATGAATCATGCCAATATTTTGAGGGACACGCGGTTCCAGATTCTGTTCCCGACGCAGCATCATCCTGCTTTTTGCGGCGACCGAACCAACCGGAGCGCCCCCGGGCCGGGCCTTGCGCCGTCGATGGAAGGGGTCGGAATTCCTTCGTACCCTTCAAAACGTAATCGCTGCCCCAATTGCGTACGCACGCGTGCAAAATTGGCAATATCGGTATTACGGACCGGTTGCAAAAGGTCAGTACGGAATTCGGAAGTAGTCGAGCAGGGCCTTGTAGTTGTCCTGCGCCGTGAGGCAGGTGTCGCGCAGATATTCGCGCACGGCGGGCCACTGTTGCAGACCGCGGTAGTAGAACATCTTGAGGTCGTCTGTGATGATGAAGGGAACGATGCCGGCTGCCAGACACTCCTTGAACATCACAAGGCGTCCGATACGGCCGTTGCCGTCCTGAAACGGGTGGATGCATTCGAAACGCTGGTGCAGGTCGAGGATGTCGTCGAGCGTCTTGTGCCGCCGGGCGTTGTACTCCGCAAGAAGACGCTTCATCTCGCGGTGTACCTCTTCGGGAGGTGTAGTCTCCATGCCGCCCACCTCGTTAGGCAGACGCTTGTAGTCGCCTACGGCGAACCACTCCTTGCGGCTGTCCGACGTGCCGGACTTGAGTTGTGCATGCAGTTCCTTGATGAAAGCCTCGGTGAGCGGCTCCGTGGCCCGGTCGATGATCGTGTCGATGCAGCGGAAGTGGTTCGTTGTTTCGAGGATATCGTCCACCCGCAGCGTCTCACCTTCGACGCCCACCGTGTCGGTTTCAAAGATATGACGTGTTTGGTCGTGGGTCAGCCGGCTGCCCTCGATGTGGTTTGAGTTATAGGTAAGGTCAATCTGCGTGCGGTGGTAGATGCCGCCCTTGAGACGCATCGCCTTCTGCTCGCGCAGCACCTCCAGCAGCGGCATGACGTGTCCGGCTCGCGGCATGCGACTGGGCAATGCGGCATCCGCCGGGATGTTCCAGGTCTTGCCCGTAAGAAAGGCACCCTCGATTTTTCCCGAGGCGCAGTAGTTGCGGGCCGTGCGCTCCGCGATGCTGTGTTTTGCGGCAAATGCCGCGACTGAAATGTACTCCATAACCGAACGTCGTATCGGCAAGTTAGAAGGCCGATTTTCGACCCAAATATAACGATTCTTGCCGATACCGGCAAGTTATGGCAATAAAAAACATGCCGATGAGATGAAAGGACGCAGAAAGATACCCGACACGCTGAAGACGTTGCGCGGCACCGACCAGCCGTGCCGCATGACGGACGGCGCAGAGCCACCGGCCACGAATGTCGTTGCCGTACCGCGTTCCGGCCTGAAAGGTACGGCCCGCAAGGTCTTCGGAATCGTGGCGGCGGAACTTATCCACAAACGGCTTCTGGAGGTCGTGGGCGTAGATCTGGTCGTGGCTTATGCCCGCGAAATGGGGCTCTACCACGACATGATGCGTGCTATCGAACGCGAAGGCGCGACCGTGGAGGTTATGACGCGCAATGGCCCGGCAACGGTCGTCAACCCCAAGCGGCGGATCGCCGAGGGCGCGCTCGCCAACGCCCGTTCGCTGGCGGCGGAGTTCGGACTGACGCCCGCAAGCCGTCATCGCGTTGCGGCTCTGCTTGCCGATGATTCTCCGAAAGATGACTTCGCGGAGTTTGAAGAGATGGAATAGGATGACAACGACGAAAAAATATCCCGCCGAGATCTATGCCGAACAAGTACGCGACGGCCGCATACCGGTCTGCGAATACGTCCGTCTGGCTGTGCGCCGCTACTATGCCGATCTGGACCGTGCACTCGAACGCGGCTGGCACTTCGACCGCCGGGCGGCGCTGCGTGCAATCGCTTTCATTGAGCGGCTGAAACATACCAAGGGCGAGTGGGCCGGTCGCCGCTTCCGGCTCGAACCGTGGCAGCACTTCGTATTGTGGAATATCTTCGGCTGGAAGAATGCCGACGGCACGCGCCGCTTCCGCTACGCCTACATTGAAATTGCCCGCAAGAACGGCAAGACGGCACTCTCGGCCGGCGTGGGGCTCTACATGCTCTTCGCCGACGGCGAGTCGCGTCCCGAGGTCTATTCGGCTGCCACGGTCAAGGATCAGGCGAAGATCTGCTTCGCCGATGCCGTCGAGATCGTTCGTGCTACCGACCTCAAGCACTACCTCACGCCGTTCCGCAACTCTATTGTTTACGAGGCACGCGGCGGCACGATGAAGCCCTTGTCGTCGGACTACGGCACGCACGACGGTCTGAATCCCTCGTGCGGCATCATCGACGAGTTCCACGCTCACCGCGACAGCGGGATGTTCGACGTCATCAAGTCGGCTTTCGGCGCACGCCGCCAGCCGCTGATGTTCATCATCACTACAGCCGGATTCAACAAGTCGGGCGCCTGCTATGCCTACCGCGAGAACGTGATTAAAGTACTGCGTGAGGTGAACGAGGACGATACGCTGTTCGGCATCATATATACGCTCGACGCGAATGAGGAGTGGGATGACCCGCGCATGTGGATCAAGTCGAACCCCAACCTCGGCGTCTCGCTCTCGGCCGACTACCTCGCCGACCAGGTGCGCGACGCCCGCAACCGTCCCGAGGCCGTGCGCAACGTGATGACGAAGAACCTCAATCTGTGGGTCGATGCCGAACGGACGTGGATTCTCGACGACGCATGGCAGAAATGTGTCGGTACGACCTCGCCCGACGAACTGCGCGGCTGCGCCTGCTGGGGCGGTCTCGACCTCTCGAACATCTCCGATATCACGGCTTATGTGCTTCTGTTTCACGAAAACGACCGCTTTCAGCTCGTGCCATATTTCTGGATACCCGAGGAGCGAATGCTCGAAAAGATTCGCCGCGAGAATATCAATTACGACCGCTGGGTGGCCGGCGGATATGTCACCGTCACGCCGGGTAACGTCATCGACTACGATTTCGTCAAGGCCGACATCCTCCGCCGGACGGCCGACTATGACCTGCGCTCGTCGGCCTACGACCGCTGGAATGCTTCGCAGACGATTATCGACCTCCAGAACGAGGGTATGGTCTGCAATCCCTTCGGTCAGGGTTACGGCTCGATGTCGGCCCCGACGCGCGAGTTCGAGAAACTGGTGCTCACGGGCCGCATCGAACACTTCGGCAACCCCGTGCTGCGGTGGATGCTCGCCTCGACGGTTGTCAAAAGCGACCCGGCCGGAAACATCAAGCCCGACAAGGAGCGCTCGACGCAGAAGATCGACGGCATAGTCGCCTCGATCATGGCTCTCGGCGAGTGGATGACGGCACAGGCGGCCGACGAACGAAACCCATACGAAAACCGTGGATTATTGACTCTCTGAAACGATACGAAGATGAACAGAAAGATGAATCGAAAACAGTACCGGCGTTATCATTCTCCGGTCATTACGGCCGAACGCGAACGCATCGAGAAACAACTCTCGGCCCTGACGCCGCTTACGTCCGAAATGCGGCGCTTCCTCTCGTTCGAGGGCTTCGCGGAACTCTACCTCCGCATGCGCGACCTCTATCCAACGCAGTTGGAGGCTTACGAACGCCTCGAAGATTTTCACATCACCCTCACCGGCCGTCGCCGCTATTCGGAGTTCAGTTCGTTCCGGCGGGTGCTGAACCGCATGATGCAGGCAATGAAATAAGACGCACGGGCTTCGTGCCGACCTCCAGACCATAAAGCACTCCGAGCGAACTCGTGCGGCCCTGCTCGTTGACGGCATAGACGCTCTCGTCGGCCATCGATGCTATCGCGTAGTTGCGGGTTTGGGCTGTCTGCCAACCGGTGCGACAGGCATTGCGGACGGCAAAGATCAGGATGCGCTGCTCAGCCAGGGCCTCTTCGACGTCCGGAGGGTAGCGACGATATAGAGAGCGCCCCAAGGCCCAGATCACCGGATGGCGGGCTTTCAGCAGGAGCTCAAAGACGGATTTTTCGAGCGGGGACTGAAAACCACTGATTACAACCCGGTCGGTTGCGCAACACGCCTCGGCCCAGCGCAAGGCCTGCTCCTCGACGGCCGGCGAGACGACGCGCGAGGCGAAGAAGGCGACGGTGGGTTTGTCGAGCAGGGAGAGGTTTCCCGTGTAGTCGTATCTGAAGTCCATAAAAAACGTGGGTTGCCGCATTGACTTACCACGCATTCAGGCCTTCGCTGCCCCTCTCGAAATAAGCAACACGGACAGCCCACGCGAAACGCATATTGCACATAGCGCGCCAATAGCACACCGATGCAATATATACGTTCACGGAGCGTCCTGTCACATTTCTTTCGAGAGATCAAAGTTGCGAAGTTTGAATGCGAAAGAAAACGTAACGAAACGTTCGTAATATGTTAGTTCCGCGGATCGGCACGGAACCATCTACAAAAATAGGAAATTAAATCGGAAAACCGCTAACGGCCGCCGATTTTTGCGGAACCTCTTGTTTTAGTTCATCGTTCTGGTCAGTTCAAAGATTGAGATCTTATCAATTCCCGCGTTATTGCATTGTTGTAAAACGTTGGTAATATAGTCATCCGACCAAAATGGATGTACGATGATTCCCTTGATTACGCCTGAATCATTGACAGCAAAGTAATGACCAAATTTAATCTGACTGTGTAGTTTCTTTTTCTTTAGTAGACTGTCGAGATTATTATCCATGAAGTCCTTCCAATATTCGACATCGAAATTGGCAAAGAGCGCTTTGTCTGCCGCCATTCTTGACAAATCAAGGCCAAGACGCCAATCCAATATCATGTGATATTGTTGGTTGGAATAGTCTCGGATGCAATCATAGCAAGATGAGATGCAGTTTCTCATATGGTCCGGAGTGCATAACGTGTCATAAATTGCTCCACCCTTCAATAGAGGTTGCAATAGAGCTTCGGTCGGAACTTGTGCATATTTGCGTCCGCTTAAATAGTTGCAATATCCCGAACCATTTTCCAGCTTTTCGACAATAAATACCTCCGGGTCTCCGGTTTTGATGGATATATGATATCCGATATCGAGTTCGGACGTATCTATGTCAAGATAGCAAGCAATTGCTTTGCGAATTAAATATCCCCAGGAATAATATGCAGCCCGTATGGCAAAATAGTTCGCGTTGTCTTGCAACGGATTAAGACAAATATCCCGAGGAACCGTCTTCAGTGCAATGGTCATGACTCCCGTGGACTTTGATACGACAAAAGCCAAGTCTTTTTCGTTAAATAGGGTCAACGCACTTTGTCGAGTTTGTGGATAGGCACTTCGAGCAACCCAGGTATCGCTCATTTTTGACGTTTTTGAATGAGCGTATTGCCCCATATGGTAGAGTTTGCCATTGTTGTCATTGACCAAATGAACAAGACCTTGAGTGGGAATTACATTGTTGCGCAAGTATAGGTTTCCAACAGGATTGCAATCCTCCAAAGAGGCTTCACAATCTAATCGAATCTCACTGTTAGGTGAATACCAATCATAGGATCCGTTAAAGTCGTGAACCGGTTCATCGTAATCTACACAATACCCCAGTGGTGAACAAACCTCAATACGTTCCATCGGGTTGCCGCAGACCGGGCAATTGGCCGTATCACTATCCAACTCCAAAGTTGAATAGGCGCAACTTTGGCATCTGAATAGTGGCTTCCTCAGTATATTGAGGCTATCTGCTTTCAAAAAGACATTGGCCTTTCTACCATAATCAGCAACTCCAACAGCTCGATATACCTTTTTGTCCTTTACAATCTCATGTCCAGGAGCAAATGAGTTGAGCGCTAACTCCATATCGCGATTCACGACATCGGTAGCCGGTAATTTATCCGGGAACTGCAGGTATAAATTTCGCGTCCGTGTTGGAAATCCGAACATGGGCAACATCCCGGCATTCGCCAGACGTTCACTTAATTGTGTCTGTGTATACTCGCTACTATTGGCGATCTCGGTAATGCGGTCAATTAGCTTTTTCTGAATATATTGGAGCATGTCATCCTTATCCTCCTTTGTGAGATCTGTACATCTCGTGACAATCTGGATGATGGATTCGATCTCAGATTCATGGTTCTGGATCCATGTATCAACAATTGTTTTGTTTTTATTCCAAGCCGAAGCCGTTCCGAAATTCCCGTGAACACTTTCTTGTTTGGCGGACTCTTGAATCGATTTGAGCGCATTATACAATACCTCCTTGAATACCACTCTCTCTGCAATCTCTTTGATTCGGACCTCCAGATATGGATCCTTCGGTATGGCAGAAACCATACGTGCCGGCTCAAAATAATGGGTCAGATCATGACTTGATCCTTTAGCTACGGTTAAAGCAATAGACAACGGATTCCCGCGACGGCCGGCACGTCCAACACGCTGCTGGTAATTGAATCGTTGAGGCGGAACATTACCCATCATGACGGCAGACAGTGAGCCGATGTCGACTCCTGCTTCCATCGTGGTTGTAACGCTCAACAAATCGATCCCGTCAACGGCCGGCACCTCCCCCGGAAGAAATATTTCCTGAAAATGTCGTTGGCGTCGCCGTGATTCATCGCGAGAGGTTTGTCCCGTCATTTCCTCGCAATGTAGGCGATAGATATCGTTGGTTGAATTTACAAGTGATACATAATAATCCGACGCATCCTCCAGATCACTTTTTTGTATCGTTTTAGGTTGAGATAGGTTGCCAAGGCAATTGGTACAGATGCCATTAGACGGCTGCAAATGAATCGTCTTACATTTTGGGCATTGCCAATATTTCATCCCTTCGTATGCTTTATGGAAAGCAATCTTGCGTCCGGTTAAAGCGACTTTGTCGTTGGCAATGATCTCCAGCTTCCTTAATAATCGTTTGATTTCGTCTAACTTGTTATCGGTGTCTTGTTTGCGGGTAAATCCATAGACCCTCTTTACAAGTTTGCGCACAATTCCAGGGAATGAGTCATAAACTGGATATCTAGATTCAAATCCAGCCACTCTTCTTTTTTCGCCAAGAATGCGGATAATTGAATCTAACAACTCTCTCATCCGAGAGTCTAGTTTTTCTGTTCCTACACAGGTTGCGTATCCCAATTTTAAGGTCTCGAATGACTTCTTTTTGTGGGCAAAAAGACTTATTATTTGCTCCTCGCTATTTTTTTTACGAATCTTGTTAAGATATACTTGATCGTAATCGCCCAGATCTCTCTTTGCAGTACCAACTCTAAAATCAAAAAGACTCCACCACGGAGTGTTGTTTAATAGTGGATTTTGAGTTAAGGATGGCCTTGGTCCAGCCGGATTCATTCCGATATTTAATAGACCCTTAAATACATCAGCGGTAATATTCTCCAGGTTGACATCTTCGATAGATGCATATATCGTATCGAGGCGAGCTTTTTCTTCAGATTTTAGCCAACCTTTGTCTTTGGTCCGAATCAGATCAATGAGCTCAATATACGTTCCTTTGTTATAAAGTCTCGTCAACATATCGCTGTCTTCTCTGGAAGATATGTTGCCGAACTGAAATTTTTTTAAGAAATTAATGACTTCGGAGTCTCCTTTAAGAGCCTTCAGCATCAGCCATCTCACCGCATCTCGATAATGATCCAATTCAATGCCTGCCGATAGCTTGGCGGCAGACTGTCGACTATCGGAAAACAGCACCACTTTTGTGTTGTTCTCATGCGCATTCTTCATCGAACGGATCAATGAATCGGCAAGAACCTGATTTACCTTTTGAAGTCCGGTCCGATGTGGCTTTAGTGGAGTCAATTTCCTTTCTTCATTTACACGGTATGCCACTCCGCATTGTGGGCATTGATTCGGTAGTTGCAGGTCCGCTTCTTTTTCCTGGCGATGCAACCAATAGGTTCCATAGCGATCCAGCTTGATAATTCCCGTGACCGAATCAAAATTGACACGAACCCATCCTTTGTCGGTCGCATCACTGTCATCCATGGAGCCCTGCCATAGAACAGCATATGGGTAAAATGTTTGACCGATAGGTCTATCCACCGAAAGCAAGAATGTTCGATTGTCTTTTTGTCGAATATACCCACCCAAGAAGGCCTCACCACAACTTTCACAGATGATCAACTCGAGGACGGCATGCCCGCAGCTGCAAACGGTACGGGGAGAGCGATAAAAACGTCCCAAGGTTCGTCCATCAAATTGGTACTCTTTTTTGACCTCAGAACAAGCGGGATTGGAGCATGCCCATAAACCGTTGACAGAGCGGAAAAAGAAATGAGCTCGAAGTGGTAGGACAAAGTTCCCGTCTTCCTTGCTTCGGCATATGATTTTTAAGAAGGACGAAATAAAAGGTAGGGCCTGATCACCTTTGATGCCCATTTTGGCTGCAATACTAATAACATTTTGCGCGATAATTCGTCCTTCGGGGTCTGTCATTGCAAATTTCAGCCATTCGACGAGATGGTATTTTCGCGTAATATCGATATAATCGCTGCAGTCCAATGACGCAAACAACTGTTCGGTGCGTTTCTTCTCTGGGATTGAAGAATTCGCATAATCTACGAAGGCCTCTATCGGAAGTTTATCTTGGGGCTGACTTGCAGCAGGTTCGGGCTCGTTGGAGAGAAGGCAGAATTTATTAGTGTACGCATCTTTCGAGACACCAAAAAATTCGCATAGAAAATCTTTGGTCTGCTCATTTTCTCCCATCGACGCACTCGAAGCGAGAAACTGAACTTGCGGAGAGTCGGGAGTTAACCCCAGTCTATCCAGCAAGATACGAATCAGATACGCAACTTCTGTCCCGGCTGTTCCTCGATAGGTGTGCAATTCATCAATGACCAGGTGGAAGACATGAGAAGGATCCTCCTTAAGCCACTTCTTGGTCTCTTCGAATATGGGCGCTTCAATATCTCTCATCAGCATGACATTGAGCATGCTGTAATTGGTAATTAAGATGTCGGGAGCATTTTGTTGCATGGAAAGGCGATCCCACATCTCAGCACTATCCGGATTCATGCACGGAACATGGTAGAGCAATTCGCTATTACCTGTTTGTTTGGCAGATTCTTGAGCTGCCTTCCAATCCTCATTTAACTGCTTGCGTTCTTTCCGGATGTTCTCTTGGGCAATATCTCCACGACCACTGACAGGGGTGCTGCCAGTGTAACGCCCGAAGAAAAATCTATTTCCTCCGCGACAACGGTCTAACCAATCCAAAGCCCGTCCTTTCCCTTGTCCATTAAGAGCTTTGCGAAGTCGGATCATTTGATCCTCCGCCAATGCATTCAGCGGATAAAGAATCATGGTGCGCATGGCTCGTGGTCGATTTGTTTTGTCCCATGTGCGTGACTCTGATATGAGATCGGCAAAAATAGGCAGTAGGAAGCATTCTGTCTTACCGGATCCAGTTCCTGTTGTTACGACAATATTCTTCCGGTTGATAGCGGCTTCTTTGAGAGCATTGTATTGATGTAGATACAATCGCCGCTTTTCGGCTTTGTCATTAAAGAACAATCCACATTGCACAAAATCAGCCAGCTCGCTGTTTACCCCTTCATTTTTGCAGAAGTCTTCCAGCGAAGCATATTCCTTGTATCTGGGAACGATCTCGATAATGGGAGGTTGGCATATGGCTCCTTGTTCGCTGATCAGACTATTGCGTTCTTCGTTGTAATACTCATTGAAAAACGGGATGCCGCTACTGATATACTTGAGATATGTTTCTCTCAGTTCATTATAGATTTGTATGGGATTATTCATAACGAATGGATTTACACATGATACGATCGAGTTCCTTGACTATGGATTTTGAAATGCCCGGGAAAATATAATTACCCGATTCTTTATAGGGGCATTGGCCTTCCAACATGGAAGCAACCATCAAAACTCGGTATAACATGATTGGGAACCGGAAAGAATTCACGCTCAGTTTCCTTTGCTCGACGTCGTAATTGCCGTTTGATTTCTTTCCCACGACCCGGCTATATTGGTAGGCGACATTGACCGAATCCGGATTGATTGACCAATTGGGGATTTCCACAACTTTTCGATTTTCACATACGAAGTAATAGCGTTTAGATGCGGTGTAGGCAATACCAATCTGGTCGGGGGCATTATCAAAGGTGAGATCTGAGAAATCATTTTTCGGTGATAACTCGAATGCTGAGATGATTGAGTCCACACTCGGAAAATGTTTCAAAATCTCTTTTCCGTTAAAAGTATACTGCTTTAATTCACAATTCTGAGGGCCCTCACTGCGATAAATGGCGGGACGCAACTTTTCGCATCCATCTATGGATGGTTGCTTGTTTATGAAGAGGTGCCTCCTTTTGTGTGAGATCATCATCGGTTCCGTCACCTTAAACGACTTACTGCCGCAATAATCCACATTGCCCGCATAGAATAAGGGCAAAAACAAGGTCCATGCAGGGTGTTCTGTAATTTGTAGATTAAACTGTATGTTTAGATACTCACAATAGCGTTTAATAGTGTCATAATTGATCTTGTCATAATGACACATCCATAAGAACAACAGGTGTTGAACCTTTTCGATATCTTTATTCATCCTCTGTGACATATGATTTATATGCCTCCGGATCCGGTCTCTCTACTTGTGTAAGCAGGCTGTTCAATAGGCCGGGCGTCAAATATCCTTCTGTATCGATTTTTTCAACAATTCGATACTCCTCATCTTCAGCTATAACGAAGGTGTCGGTTTTTGGCAAACATCCAAAATAGCGGATGCATTGCGTAGCCAATGGCAATCCAGCATCCTCTGTAGGAACCAGGATGATCCTAAGGTTTCCTGGGAATGCAAGGGTGGAGCCAGGGAATACACTTCGCAGTTTTAGAATCATATCTACGACAGGCTGAAGATAGCAGGGTAAATAAGATATATTTATATTACGCAGAACATAATAATGCATCTCATCGGGCGTCTCCCAACTGTGCTCTACGATTCTCTTCAACCCATTTGCCCATACATATTCAAACGATTGCCACTTTGGAGTGACATCTTCAAGCATATAACAACAATTACCGGTAGCCTGGATAATTGCATTGACAATTCGATGATCCGGTATTAACAAAACATGGTTATATGCCAATAGCGAAATCAAGTGGTTCGAGAGGCTGAGTCTCCTATTATTGTTTCTTAATCCATTTCTCAATCTGCTCTCCAGCTCCTCTTTGTTCTGAATTGGTTGTGATTCGTTATGTACGGTCAGTAATTCACCATTCTCTGCAAGATGAGTGTGGTTCGAGGTCAATGATACAATGATATCACGCAGCACATCGCAATCCTTGAGAATCCGATCTTTCTCGTTTGTTATTTTTTGTAGCGAGTTTTCCTGAGTTTCAATCTTTTTTTTGTTTGATGCGATATGGGCCAATTGTTGCTTAATTGCAGCTTGATATTGATTCTGCTCTTCCTCCAACTTTTCTTTTTGTGCCTGGGCCTTTGCAGTTGCGGTGTTCACCTCGCGCTCAAGTTGAGCCACGCGCTCTTTTTGCTCACTTTGTAAAGACTGGTATTCTCGTTTGTATTGGCTTTGTAGATTAGTAATCAATTGCTCGCTGTATTTTGCAACGGAACGATCGATACACTCTTTGAATAATGGATTCTCTGCTAATGCCTGAATTTGCCGGGCATTCAGGAGAAAGTTTCCAAACATCAAAGATATACGCGTGATACGAGACTCCAGAACCTCATTTGGGACACCTTTGGCTGGAATCGTATTCTTGATCTCCGATAGTAATTTGTCCCTATCCTCGTTCTGCAAGATGGAACCCCATGCTTTTGTTACATAGGTTTCAACGAACCATTCCTTCAGTTGCTCATCTGGCATTATGTCGAGATAAGTAGCCGTTCCAGCAATGTTGTCATTCATGATGACATACCTGGATCGGTCCCTGTCGTAGCAAATAATTCTATCTTGGTTGATGCTTAAAATATTGTTTAGATCCCATTGTTCGATGTAATAGTATGGCTGTCCGGTTTTGGGTGTATATCGATATAAAAATGGCCCGTCGTGAAAATAGGTAGTATCCTGATAGCCCGACAAAGTTTCATAGATTCCTTCTGGGTCCTTATGTCGAAGTTTTTCTTCGCAAACAACGACTCCATATTCTGCCGGAAGACCAGCATCTCGATCCCATATAAATTGATCATTCCCCTCATTATTAGATACTTGTATGCCAGTGTAGATGCATTGTCCGCATAAATTCCTATACCTCTTAAGAAAATTGGGCATGAAAATAAGCCCGCGGGTAGGGAATTTTTCTTTTATCTCATCGGGATAAAGACGTTTGAATTTCCATCCAGCATCTGGATCGATATATCCGATTACTCGGAGATAAGCATGTATTCCGTTTGTGTGAGGTTCAACGACTCCCACTACTTTTATAGTCGTATAATCTAAGGAATTCATATATTATTTCTGAATATTCAACATTCTAATTGCGACATTGGGCTCGCCTGTCTGAATGGCTTTATTGGATTGCTGTGCTTTGCACCATCGATATAAAACCGATCCGGTTGAGGAGGCGGTTCCGTTCGAACTATAAGCATGATAGTCGAGTCCGACAATCTGTCCCTGTTGGAAGTCGACGTCCCACACTCTTGCTTTTTTATTATCAACTAACCACCTGGGATTGTCATTCCAAGGAGCAAAGTCCTTTATATCGTGGTCGACTATATGAATCCCGATGCTTTTGTATCCAGGTATTTTGATCTTATGCACTCCTATTCCAAGAGGTAGTCGATTGTAACCAGACAAACCTTGATACGGCTTATCATCGATATAAAAACGTAAATCTTTGTCTAAGTCAAGAATTGGAGGAGCGTCTAATAGATAATTGGGCATATCTCGGGAGATTCTTAAGCCTCCGTATAATCGGTATGGTCGCTTTTCGATCGTATAGAATTGAGGATATCTCTTTGGATTCAGCTTCACTAAGGCATTCATCCCAAAACGTTGGATAACATCCTGTTCATGAAATCCTTTTGACGTGTTGACAAATAAAGCTATGCCTTCGTCATTTTCATTGAGATATCTTGTTTCTGTATAATCCTCATACAAGGGATCCTTTTCAAATAGGATTGTGTTAGGGCGTTTGAATGTATAATATGGCTTTAGCTCGTTGAGAATGTTCGTAAGAGGGAAAAGAGGGATCTGTTTTACTCGTTGGATTTCATTGCATATGTCCAGAATCCATTCATCTTCTTCCTGGCTGAGTCTTAATATGCATGATGATTTCTCGGCCCGTTTTGTCGCTTTTCGAGCATCACTATACTCTCCATCCCAGGAGAGATAATATTGAAAGATCTGCTTTTTCGCTGATCCCCAGGACGATTCTATAATTCGTCTGGCTCGATTAGTCAGGTTATTTGAGGGAAAGCCAAGGATGTTCCATAGCTCATCCTGAGATAAATCCTCATTGGGAACAATCCCTTTTGCAATGAATTCAGCGGCAAATCTTTTCAGATCCTCTCTATTTAATACTTGGGCAGAATGGACCTTGGGATATTGGACATATCGATCTTTTCCCTCCCGGGAACGGCAGGGATTGTCTATAAGAAACGATTCGTCCTCGCACCAGGCATAGTAGCGGGACCAAACGTAGTCTTGGTTGTCCTTTACCCAATTTTGCCAATCCGAAGTATCTATACCGAGGCATTCACATATTCGTTGCCTGTAATTAGCCGCAGTAAAACCATCTGCATTCTCCATCTTTGATGCCGCGTATAATTGAATGGCAATAATACCCAGCACGACCTCGATAGGCGAGTCATCTGTTAGAAATACGGCCTTATCATGACCTAGGGACAAGAGAAAGTTTGACTTTTCCAAGCCTGCATAATGGCAATATTGATTTATAAAAGAGCTATCGATAATTGGATAAACGTATTCGCCCTTTTTCTCATCAGTAAAGAAGTACTTGCGTACATAATCTCCCAGATTATATAATAATCTTGCTGTCACTCCTTGGTTTGTTATTGCAAACAAAAATATGAAATTTAGATGATTACTCAAACTTTGCGATACTATTTAATTATTGAATTTATTGTTGAATAGAGGCTCTTCGTCTAAATAGTTGTGTGTACTATTGAGGCGATGTCTCAATAATAATACTAGCTGTTTCATTAAGTTTGCTGCAAAGCAGATTCGATGAAGCGGTTTTCTTTCTGGCGACGCAAAGAGCGGCGTGACATCTCATCGGCCGAGTTCGAGGCCGCCGTGAACAAGGTCATTTCGGCAGATACGGTCACCGATGCCACCCGTGAAGTGTATATCACCGAGGAGGGTGCGTTGAACCTTACGGCCGTATGGGCCTGCGTGCGTATTCTCTCCGAGACGGTAGGGACATTGCCGCTCCACCTTTACCGGCGCACGGAACGCGGCCGCGAACGACAGTACGGACATCCATGCCACCGGCTGGTACAGGTTCCCAGCAGCCACGCCACACGTTTTGATCTGATGCACCATCTGATGATATCGTGTGCGCTGTGGGGCAACGGCTACGTCCGCATCTTCCGCGACCGTCAATATCGTCCGGAGCGGCTGCTGTTCCTGCATCCGGCGCGTGTCGAACCGTTGCTCACCGACAACGACGAACTCTTCTACCGGCTCGACACGGGAGAACTGCTTCCGAACGACGATATGATTCACCTGCGTGGGCTTTCGACCAACGGCTATAAGGGTAAAAGTCCGATAGCCGTGCATCGCGACAACCTTCAACTCTCCGTCTCGGCACAACTCTACGGTAAACGCTTTTTCGATCAGGGCGGCAACATGTCGGGCGTCTTCAAGTATCCCTCGACGCTCAAGCCCGAGGCCTACCAGCGTCTCAAAAAGGACCTGTTGGCCCAGTCGGTCGGGCTGCACAATGCCCACGTACCACTGCTGTTGGAGGGCGGCATGACCTACGAACGTATTTCGATTCCGCCGGAGGATGCACAGTTCATCGCCACGCGCAAGTTCCAGAAGACGGAGATAGCCACCATCTACGGTATTCCGCCCCACATGATTGCCGACCTCGAACGGGCCACGAACAACAACATCGAGCATCAGGGCATGGAGTTCGTGCAATACTGTCTGATGCCGTACCTGGTTCGTATCGAGGAGGAGTTTAACCGCAAATTGCTGCGCGAAGAGGAGTTCGGCGAATATTACTTCCTCTTTGGCTTGAACGGGCTGTTACGCGGCGACGCCAAGACCCGTTCGGAATACTACAAGAACATGAACATCGTCGGAGCGATATCGGCCAACGAGATCCGCGCTCTGGAGGACATGAACGCCTATGAAGGAGGCGATACCTATTTCGTGCAGATGAACATGCAGACAATCAAACATGCGATATATGGAGAAGAGGACAACGCCGGCTGATGGCCTTGAAATCCGGAGCCTCGTGGGCGACCTGCACATCGAAAGCCGGGATACGGGCGCGGCAAGTCGGGCGATCGTCGGTTATGCCGCGAAATTCGAGTGCTGGAGCGAACCGATTATGGGCTGGTTCCGCGAGAAAATTGCCCGGGGTGCTTTCGATGGGTGCGACATGCAGGACGTGATCATGTGTTTCAATCACCGCGACGATGCGATTCTGGCCCGCACGACGAGCGGAACGCTTCGTCTGGAGGTTGATGACGTCGGGCTACGTTTCGCGTTCGAGGCGCCACATACGACCGTGGGCAACGATATGCTGGAGTTGGTGCGGCGTGGCGACGTATCGAAATGTTCGTTCCGCTTCGGCGTGAAGGAGGACGTGTGGCAGTATGCCGATGCACGGAACGGCTTGGATCTGGACGAGCGGACGATTCTGCGCTTCTCGCACGTGGTGGATGTCTCTCTGGTCACCTTCCCAGCATATCCGGCCACCGAAGCATCTGTACGCCATCTCGAAAAGCGCAAACAGGAGTGGCTGCGCGAGCAGAAGACGGAATCGGTGTCCCGCAGCAAAATGGAGAGCCTGTCGCGGAAACGTCTGGCAGATCTGTTGAAGTTGAAGCATTAGTTTTCTACCCGGCAACTGCGACAATGTTTCGCCCGGGAGCGACTGGGTGGGATTAAGTTTGCCTGTGAACAAACGAAAAATCTATGAGCAAACTGAAATCCCTCAAAGAGAGCCGCGCGGCGATCTTCACGCAGATCGACGAACTGCGCACGGTAACCGACGGGCGCGAGATGACCTCCGAGGAGGAGGCCCGGTGGCAGCAACTGCTTGCCGACTACGAGAAGTCCGATCGTGCCGTCGAGGCCGAGGAGCGCTATGTGGAGATCGAACGACGACAGGCCGAGCGTCAATACGCCGCCAGCAAAACGACAGGCAACGACTCCGATTCGCAGGCTGATGAGTACCGCTCGGCATTTCGCGACTACCTGCAGCACGGTGCCACGGGTGTCTCTCCCGAAAGCCGTTCGCTCTTCGAACAGCGGGCCGGCCTCACCGGACTTTCGGCCGGCGTTCTTGTTCCGGCAACGCTTGCCGAGAACATCGAGGTGGCACTGAAAGCCTACGGCGGTATGTTCGAGGCCGGCACGATCCTCGCCACGACCTCGGGCGGCGATCTGATCCTCCCGACGGTGAACGACACGGAGTCGAAGGCAACGGTCGTGGCCGAGTACCAGCAATCGACCAAATCGGCGCCGTCGTTCGGCTCGGTGACCCTCAAGGCCTACACCTACCGCACGCCGATTGTCCCTGTATCGCTCGAACTGCTGCAGGACTCGGCTTTCGACCTCGAAGCGCTGCTGTCTGGACTGTTGAGCGACTCATTCGGCCGCGGTATCAATGCAGACCTCACCTCGGGTAACGGCACAGGCAAACCTTCGGGTATCGTGGGCGCCGCTACGGCCTGCAAAACGGCACCGGTAGCCTCGGCTATCACGCTTGACGACATCATCGAACTGGTCAAGGGTGTCGACTCTTCCTATGCGCGCATCGGTCGGTTCATGTTCAACCGCAACACGCTCTGGGCGCTGGTCAAGATCAAGGACTCGACGGGACGCTACATCTGGCAGGAAGGAGCGCGCGACGGTACGCCGCCGACGCTCTTCGGCAAGGGGTATGTACTGAACGATGATCTGGAAGACATCGGTGCCGGCAAGACCTCGGTACTCTTCGGCGACCTGTCGAAGTATCGCATCCGCATGGTAAAGTCGTTCCGCGTCATCCGGCTCAACGAACTGCTTGCGGAATACCTCTCGATCGGACTGTTCGGCTTCGCGCGTGTCGATGGCGTGCTACTCGATGCCGGTACGCATCCGGTTCACAAACTGGTCCACAAATCCGCATAGAAGATGCGTGTTCTCGAGAACGGTGAGCCGCCGATACCTCTGGACCTCGCCCGGCAGCACCTGCGGGTAGGCAGTGCCACCCATGACGATACCCTGATTGCTGCGAAACTCGACATGGCCGTTGCCGTGGCCGAGGACCTGACGGGACGTTTCATCCGGCAGCGGAGAGTGGAAATCGAAGCGACGCTTCACGTCGTCGAGCATCCGACGCTCCGGCTGCCCGTCCCGACGACGGCTGTCGAGCGACTCACTGCCTCTCGTGAACCTCTTTCCGACGACCTGTGGCAACTGCATGCCGCCGACTACACGGCCTGTCTCTCGTTCAATGCCTCCTGCGGTGGCATGCAGATTTCGGCGACTCTGCTTGTCGGCTATGACGAAGAGAGTCTTCCGCCTGCCATCCGGGCCGCCGTGTTGCTTATTCTGGGTACGCTCTACGACAACGAATCGGACGCTCTGGTCGGCCGTTCGGTCTCCGAACTGCCGCTCACGGCCGAGAAACTGCTGCTTCCGTGGCGGGTAACCCCATATGGCGATGTTTGACCACCGAATCGAAATCCTCGAATACGTCGAGGATCGCGACGCCTACAACGATCGTACGCAACGTCTGCGGAGCGTGGCCGTCTGCTACGCACAATATACCGAAGCCGGTGGCCGCGAAAACCTCTATGCGGGCCGTATCGCACACGAAAACGAGGCGGTCTATACAATCCGGTGGATTCCCGGCCTGCGCCCCGACATGATTGTCCGCGACGAAGGAATCCTGCGGCACATCACCTCCATTCACGCCGAGGGGCGCCGCTGGCGACTTCACATCAAATGCAAGAAGAGCGATGCTGACACTGAAAGTTGATGGTTACATCGAAGCCAAACGCATTATGGACCAACTGCCCAATAACATGCAGAAGAGGATGCTGCTTACGGCGCTGCGCACCTCGGCACAACCGATGCTCCGCACGGCAAAGGGTCGCGTCCCGGTACGCACGGGCTGTCTGCGCAGGCAACTGCGCATCGTACGCTTCCGCGACCGCAATGCGCCCAGGTCGGAGGTGGATGTTGCCGTCAAACCGGTCTTCGAGCGCACCAAACGTAAGGGAGCCGTAAACCAATATTACGGCAAGTTCATCCACGAGGGTACGAAGGGCCCGCGAACCTCGCGCAAGGGACGGCTGCTCGTCTTCGAAAACGAACGCGGCGAGAAGATCTTCACGCGAAGCGTGCGCGGTCTGCGTGCCGTTCCTTTTCTGGAGATTGCCTACACGCAGGAATCGGAACGTACCGTAGCGCTCTTCGGCGATGCGCTGGCCGCGGCCGTCGAGAGGTTCGTCGTCCGCAACTTCAAACCCGTATCGCCATGACCGATTTCAAGACCCGCCTTATCGCCCTGATCGAGTCTGCCGTTCCCGAGTTGCAGGGGCGCGTGCAGGCCGGGGCCGTCGATGCCCGCACGCCGACACCGTTTGCGGCCTTCACCGTTCCGGAGGAGACCCCGGTCCGTACGCTGCACGGCATTGCGGGCTACGTGACCACCTTTGAGGTTGCAGTCTGTGACGGCCGCTATGCTGCCGCCGAGCAACTCAAACACCGCATCATCGCGGCGCTGGAGGGCGCCGGGTTCGAGGGGCGCCGCAGTTACCTCCGCTCCTCGGCCACGGAATACTATGCCGACGGCGACCTGCACGGCATCACACTTACCTTTCGAATCATCTGAACACAAAACAACAGACGCTTATGCCGGAAACCATTGGAACCAAAAAGATTATCCAAGGCGAGGACATCATCCTGCTTGTGGATGAGAAGACGACGCTTCATGCCACGTCGCACACGCTGAAGGTCGATCTGGAGATGAAGGAGCTGCGCACGAAGGACACCAACGGCAAGGAGAAGGCTCCGGGCGACATCTCGTGGTCGGTAGACGGCGACGGGCTGGTGGTGCTCGACGACTCGATCGAGAATGCCCACTCTTCGGAAGACCTGTTAGGCATCGTCCTCTCCAAGAAACTGGTCGACGTGGTCATCAAGTCGCCACTTACGGGCCTTGTGAAGATGTATACGGGCAAGGCCTACATCACGACCTTCTCGCTCTCGACGCCCGCAGGCGACAACGCCACGTACAGTTACTCTCTTACCGGCAGCGGGAATCTGACCCCTGCCGACAACCCGCAACCTTGACACTACGCATACCATGAACGAAATCATCATCCACGGTACGCCGCACCCGATTCATTTCGGGCTGCGCGCCATTCATGAATTCACCCGGCAGCGCGGCGCGGACTTCGCCTCGACCGTCTCGTCGGCCGAAGCCCTCTCGACGCTCGACAGCATCGTGGCGCTGACCGCCACGGGACTCAATGAAGGAGCCCGACGTGCGGGCGACGACCGGCGCTACACCGAAGACGAAGTATGGGACCTCTTCGACGAAGATCCGACGCTTATTCTGACCGTCTCGGACCTCTTCGTTGAGAGCATCTCACCGCTCACGGACCGTTTGGGTGAGATGGCCCGTACCGATACCGTATCGCAAGGCCCAAACCGGCCGCGCCCGACGGCGGGACGGCGGCGACCCTGAGTTATGAACGATGGTTCGCCCTGGCCGTCGGGCAGATGGGCTTCGCACCCGAGGTTTTTGCGGCGATGACGCCCGCCGAGTTCTGCTATGCCTGGCTCGGTTGGGCACACCGCGAGGAACGGAGCGTTCGTCAGGCATGGGAGCGTGAACGGTGGAGCGTATGGGTGCTGACAAGCCTGCAACTCGACCGCAAGGACCGCCGGCCGATGTGCGAGATGTTTCCGCTGCCGTGGGAAAATGTTCCTTCCCGCGAGATTCATGAACCTACCATGCAGGAACGCATGGAACGTGCAACCGAAATGAAACGATGTATCCGAAAATAACGCTTATTCTGTTGGCCGCGACGGCATGCAGCTGTTCACCGCTTCTGAAGATGCACTCCGACCGACGTGCCGACATTCGCATTGCGGACTCGACCCTTACGGAGCGGATCCGACAGGAGTTCGAACGACAGTTAGCAACGCTGCGTCAAACTGTCGTTGAGTTCTATCCACCGGTACAGTGGCCTCCGTCCTCGGAGGACGAGCCAATCCTGCCGCCCGATACACTCAATCCGCTCCTTCCGCCGCCGAAGATTCCCGCAACGTCCCGACCTGCCGTGCGTCGCATCATCCACACCGAGGCCATTGCGGCACACAACCGAACTACGCACTCTGACAGCATCTCCCGCAGCCGCATCCTTGCCGCAGCACGTAACGACGAACAAACCGCACTCGAGGAAAGGCCCAATCCGACCGGCACGTTGTGGCTCAAATGGACGGCTGCCTGCCTGCTGCTTGTGCTGTTGATCCTCCTGTGGCTGAAACTCCGTTAAACCGACCATCATGAAAACTCCGATTTCCTACTACGGCGGCAAACAGATGCTTCTGAAGCACATCCTGCCGCTCATCCCCGAGCATTCGCTCTATACCGAGGCCTTCTGCGGCGGCTGCGCCGTGCTCTTCGCCAAGGAGCCGGTACGCTGCGAGGTCATCAACGACACGAACACCGAACTGGTGAACTTCTACCGCGTGGCGCAGATGAAGTACCCGGCACTGAAGGAGTTGATCGACGCGACACTCCACAGCCGCGAGATTCACGCCCATGCACGGCATATCAATGCCCATCCGACCTTCTTCACACCCGTCGAACGGGCATGGGCCGTGTGGGTATGTACGAAGTTGGGCTTTGCCTCGATGATCGACGGCACGTTCGGGTATGACCGTACGGGGACCACGACGCAGAAAATCCGCAATGCCCGCGAAGCCTTCACCGAGGAGTTGTGTCGTAGGCTGGAACATGTTGTTGTCGAGTGCGAAGACGGCGTTCATCTCATCCGGCGCTACGACACGCCCGAAGCCTTCCATTTCGTCGATCCGCCCTATGTGGGCAGCGACTGCGGCCACTACAACGGAACGTTCGACGAGGCGGATTTCATGCGGCTGTTGGAAACGCTTGCCTCCGTGCGCGGCAAGTTCATGCTGACGATGTTCCCGCATGTCGGGATCGAACGCTTCGCCTCACAGTACGGCTGGAAGATCCACCACATCGAACGCACGATCACGGCCTCGAAAGTCTCACGTCGTCGGCAGGAGGAGTGGATCGTAACGAACTACTAATCAAATTAAGATGCTGAAAAACGCCCTAATTTGAAATTAACTACCAGAAGTAAATATTCCCTCTATGGCTCGATTTATCGCGATTCGGATATCGTCAGCTTCTGTTGAACCCATACCTTCTGCTGTGCTTGTACAGATGACTTCGTGGTTATTTGCATCTAAAATCTGTAACGTAATTTCAATCGTGTATCCCCAGAATACATTTCGTCTGCCGCTCTCTCCATAATTGACAATTATTGTCTTTTCGGCAATCTCTGATGTTACTTCAGGAACAATAGTAAAGCCATATTTTATGAGAGATCCTGAAATGATATCGCTTGGATTAACGCTTTTGGTTTGAGACGAACCATAGATGCCATAAACGTTACCATAAACACCGCTATTGCTTGAAGTTAAGCCGGATGTAGGCGTAATATATGCATATTTATATCCGATAATGGGGCTTTGACGAGATATGGACACAGGCTTTAATGATGCACAACCGCTAATAGTTATTGCGCATAAAAAGGCAAGTAATATTTTCAGATTCTTCATATGTAGTTTTTGTTAGATTGTAGGTTGTTACAAATATACAAGTTTCTTTACGATATAACAATATTCTTGATCTATTTTCATGTGTTATTGACAAGGGGTATATTCTTGATAATAAGGTCGATAATCCGCGAAGCAATTTTGCATATTCCGAAATGTAATACCATCTTTGTCCTGCAACAAACTATTAATAGAGAGTCTGTTATGAAGAAGAGTGTTATCGTCAACGGAATCCGCCGCCAGGTAGAATTTGAATACCGCGTAACCGACAAGTTGATCTCCTGCCAGGTCTGCAAACGCTACGACCGTCGCTGGGGCTGGCTTCAGGTTCGCACCTCGTATCACGAAGCCGTGGCCATCATTGACGGCGTGGAGTACCCGGGCGTACGTCGATGGCATTGCGAGGGTGGCCGCTACTCGGAGCAATACGGCTACAACGGTCACTTCTACAGTTCGCATAAGAAGATGATTGAACGTATTCTCGAATTTGCTGAATCGACTCCCGAAAAACGTCCGGCATAATCAGTCTCATGTCTCCTAAACAGCCTCTTTACAGGCTGTTTTTTTACTTTAAGTAACGAATGATAATTACTTGTAAACAAAAATAATAAACATCACAAGATTAACTTGACCATTTCAAAAGATGATGTTATGTTTGCACAGTAACAAACGATTGAATAACAGCAAACTATGGATGCCCAAATAAAGCAGTTCAACAGCCGTATCGACCGACTTGAAGCCGAATTTGAGCGCAACCGCCAACAGTTGCTCCATCTGGCAGAAGAGAACCGCCGTGGCACATCGGACTACGACGCGCTGTTGGAGCGCAACCTGCACATCAACGACGAGATCCACAGCCTGCTGACCGCAATCTGGAAATTAGAAGAGCAGCAACAGCACCAATAAACCTTTCAAGCAAAATAATATGATGTACGGACTGATGATCGAACAGTGGGAGGATGAACGCGCGCTTTACGTTGAGCGGTGCGACGAGATGCAGCGAAACGATGAATACGGTCCCGAGTGGCAGGCACTCAATATCCGGATTGCGATGATCGATGAGTTCCTTGCCTTTCTCAAACGCTGCGCGGCCCGCGAAGCAGAACGGCAGGAGGCAACGGCCGATGACATCGAGATCCTGAACCTGCATCGGACCGAGTGGAATATGTACACCTGCCGCGTTTTGGAGCGGTTCTACGGTTCCGAGCATTTCCATTTGACGACAGATGGCAGGTCGATCAACATCACGCTTCACGGGCTCAAGGCGGCAGATTACCATCGCATCATGCGCACATTGGATTAACTCTCAAAAAACGATAATCATGGAAGTGAAAGTTGGCGACAAGATCCGCATCATCCATCTAACGGGCGAGGACAGCCGTTACGACGGACGCGAAGGCACGGTCGAGTACATCGATGCCATAGGACAACTCCACGGCACCTGGGGCGGCCTGGCCGTCATCCCGGAGGAGGATGAATTCAAAAAATTGGAGAGAAGGTAAATCGTTTGTGAGTCCGCTTGTTCACAAGTTGATATACATTACCGGATTCTGTCTCCGGCGCATTTCAATAAGACTCAAATTCAGATATGAAGAATTAACCAGTTGCTCCCCTTCAAACTCCCAGCGACCTGCATATTTTGCACATTGGGTTCGGTACCAACTATGAGGTTTGAATACGCCGATAACAACTCCTTGACATACAGCAAAGACCAAGTCGGCATGCCGGGCGCGCGCTCCATTTAGTCGCCAATATTTTCTCGTACATTCGTACAAATCGGCTCGCTCCCGATTCTGCCATGTCCGGCTGATATTGAAACATACAACTCGCTCATTGCAGATTCGGTTATTCCCGTCTGAATCGAATATATTCTGCATACCTTTTCTGCGATTTATGTTATCCCCTCTTGGCATACTTTTGAGCATACGACGTAAAAGCTTTCATCATGCGATTGGTCGTATCTAACAAAAATGAGAAGATCGCCTCCTTATCGTCGGGATTCAAATAAGACAAATCATCTCTGGTGATACATATCCGGCAGGTTACTTTCTCATCCATGCGCTGCCATGTCATAACTTCACCCACTTCAACTTCAAGTTCAGATTTGTGAGCCAGCATTTTGTCGAAAATTTGCTTGTTTTCAACTTTTTCTCCCGAATTGATATAAACTTCTGCTCTGGTAAAACTGTTGTGGATGCAAATATTGATATTTACACCGGGAAGACCTTTTATGGATTTTCCAAGCCAACTGTCAGGTGTTCCTGCAGAACCTGCATACAACCCGTTTTTTGCCTTGCTGTAGTCGATAAACTCCGACCAGAAATTTCGACGATTGGATGAGCGGATTTTTGAAGCCTCGGCATTTTGACTCTCACTCTGAGCCTTGGAGGCAATTTTAATTGTATAATCATCAGCATCCTTGATTGGGATGATCTGGTCGAATTCGAGCAGTATTTTGTCGTTATATCGGAAGGGCGTCACCTTGAAACATTTGATGCGCAGGTTGAAATTCAATAACCACATTACCGAAGAGGTCACCTCCTTGCGGAAGTGTGCAGCAACGAAAAATATTCGTTGACTATTCCCGACATTGATTTCCACATCCGATAAATCGCGGCCGTCAAAGAAATCGGACAAGGAGTCTTCGGCCGAGGCTGTACTCCCCAGATATTTCTGATAGATATCGATAATGTCCTGTTTGGTTAGACTTGAACAATAGGAGGCATATTTAATTGCCTGCCATGTTACGTCTCGCCCCGAATCATCCAGCTTGTTTTCAATGATAACCAGATTGCCGTCCTTGTCGAGGGCTAGCAAATCCAGTCGTTCCCGGGTGTCCGAGAAGCCGTCAAACTCTTTTTGTATAATCAACAGGTCCTCACCCAGCGAAGAGGGCTCCTTGGCAATCCATTCTTGCAGGTGCTTACGTTCTTCGAGTTTTAGCGCCTTGAAGGATGTTTTTTCAATTTTTGTCAAGCTATTCGATGGCAGATCTATGATGTACATGATAACGGCATATTTTTATCAAAGATACGAATTTTTGACGATTGGTAAGCAGCTCTGCTGATAATTGTACTTCAATTTGTTATTCCTCCTCAGAATTCATAAATTTGTAGATAACAATTCGCAGAAGAATCGTTGTCGGGATATTTGAAGAACTTATGGATAAGGCTGAGAAAATACGTAAAATCAATGAAGTTGTCGGGCGTTTTTTTGACGATCCGGGCAATCCGCGTCGGGTTGCTGCCAAAGATCTGATGCCGTTATTCATCAGGGAGGGCATTTTTACGGCAGATCATAAAAACGGATTACCCATTAGAAGTTTGCTTCGGGAACTGGATCAGCAAAAGGCGTTAAACCTCATTCCATATGTGATTGCGGATCGGAAGGAGTGTAATGTTAATTGGTTTTTTACCGCATTGAATTCACGTAGACTACGGGCTGTTTCTATCGCGGACTCTTTGAAAACGCCCACTTCATCATCTAAGGCAACCCCAATCTTGAATGGTCCGAACAAGAAGCGACAACGCCAAAATTCCGATGAATATTACGTGATTGGATTGTGTAATGAGGTGCTTGGACAGACTGCATTACAACAGCATCGATTTGAGTTCTTGAGAGGGGACACGGGGCGCAAACTACCGGTTGATGCTTATTACGAGCAACTGAATTTGGTTGTCGAGTATTGTGAAACCCAGCATACCGAGGCTGCGCCTTTTTTTGATCGAAAGGAGACCGTGAGTGGTGTCTCACGGGGAGAACAACGCAGAATATACGACCAGCGGCGTCGAGATGAATTGAGCCGTCACCAAATCCATCTGGTCGAGATCCATTATAGTGATTTTGGATCCTCCAAGCGACTTAAAAGAGACAGAGCCCACGATATCGAAGTCGTTAAAAGAAAATTAAGTCCGTTTATTCCATAATAACCCGCTCTGTCTAACTAATCTAAAACCTCCAAAACCTTAAAATATGAAGAATATTCTCCTCTTTATTTTACTTCTGTCCTCAATCAAAGTTGCAGGACAAGAAAATAATCCGACAGAATCAACGGATTCAATAAATATGGGTCACTCCTATTCCATAACTGCAATGACCTCTGAAAAAGAGCGATTGGAAGATGCCATATATATGGCAACGACTGCGGCCATAGATGCAAATGAGAGCAAAATGGCCGAAAGATACAAATTGTATCCAACTGAAAACATGTGGACCTTTTTGAAATTGGATACCAAGACCGGACGCGTATGGCAGGTTCAGTATGCCATAAATAGCAATAGCAGAATTCAGTCTCAATTTGTTTCCGTTCGATTATCATGGGACGAAGATTGGGGTGCATTGTCAAACATCGGACGATTTGAACTGTATCCAACACAAAATATGTATACTTTTTTATTGATGGATAAGAAATTGGGAACCATATGGCAAATACAATGGTCAACTGATCCAGACAATCGGGGAGTAGTGGCGGAAATCAAAGAATAAATCATATTCAGACCAAAGTCCATCCCTTGTCGGTGGCAATGGCCTGCTGCTCGGATGAGAGTTTTGCGAGATTTTTGGATCCGATACGACACTCCTTGTCTGTGACACTTGGTGCCAGCGCATTGAGCAGCGACAGCAAAGATGCGACCGTCAGTTTCGGACAGCCGTTCACGGCTACATCGACATGAATGCTGCCGGCAAAGGTCACCTCCTCCAGTGCCGCGCAGGAGACAAATGTCGAATCAATCTGCGACTTGACGTTCGAGAAATCCAGTACGCCGCCGATACGTTGCAGATTTTTGCAGCCATGGAACATCTCCGATGCCGAGGTGATGAGCGAAGTGTCCAATCCGCCGATCTCGACTAAATTCGTACATCCATAGAAGATATACATCATGTTCCCGACAAGCGAGGTGTCGAGTGTCGGCACGCGCTCCAGGGCCGAACATCCGTAACACATCTGGTACATCGAATCAAATGATGCCGTATCGAATTCCGGAAATGCGACCATCGTCGTATTGTTGCGGAAGAGTTGGTATCCGTTGCGGATCTGGTTCATGCCGCTCGTGCTGTCCACAAGCGAGGCTTTGCCGACCAGCACGGCCAGCGAATCGTCCGCTGCGGCATCGACACCTTTCGTGCGTAGTGTGGCGGACAGGGTCTGACGTACCGTGTCGAGCCTCGTAACAAGAGTAGTAAAGTCTGCAGCCATATGCTATCCGATGATTTGTTCCAGGGCCTCCGCTACACCGGCGAGTCCGAGCGAATCGGCCATCGCTTCGACCAGATTGGCGTAACTCACGGCGGCGCCCGTGCCGTTGCGGTCGATCTCCATCAGATCATTCGCTGCCAAGGTCGTTACCTTCGGTAACTGTGAGAGCGTGATACCCTCGATGGTTGTCTCTGCCATAGTGTTTATGCTTCGTAGATTTTGAATTCGGTCATGTATTGATACGTTACGTGCCACATGCACTTGTCGGGATAGATCGTAGGCACGGCCAGCAGTTGCATGACCCCGCCGTAGGTCTCGATGCGCGGGACGGGTTCGAAGCCGTAAAGGCCCCGTTTGAGAGTGGTGACGATTCCCGATTGCGGATCATCGGACGCGAGAATCAGATTGGCGGCACTGCGGGTACGGATGGGCGAATCGTAGAGGTTGAGCACGCTGCCGATGAAGTCGGCCGATGAGGGAAGGTTGAGCCAGAATAGGTACTCCTCATACCGCTCGCCGAGAATCACGAGGTTGAAGTTACGGTGGACGGTGTATTTGCGGGTCGCGGCATCGTAGAGCGTACCCTCTTCGTCGAGTTGTTTGAAGAGTACCTTCGAGTAGCCGCTGAAGATGCCGCTGCCGACCTCCATGTGCCCATCTTCGTAGATGCGCGTTGTAGCCGTTGCCGCGTTGCGTATGCCGTCGGCCCCGGCGAAGAGCATCAGCTTGCCGTGCTTCCCGGAGGCTGTTCCCTCCATCTCGGCCCCGGTCATGCCGGCCACAACCTTCGAATTGCCGGCATCCTTCACGCCGACGAATCCCGACAGCACCACGCCGCTCGTTCCGTCTATTTCGGTTGAAATATCGCGGAAGTTCTCCCGCAAATAGGCCAGATCACCCGCAGCCTCCGTTGCCCGGTTCAACACTCCGGCAATCTCCCGACGGGCGTCATAGTAACGCTCCAGCGCGGCGAAATCTTCGCCGATGGGGATGAACTCGGGCTCCGTCTGCGTATAGTGCTCGATGGCCGCCACAGCCGCCAGAAAAGCCTCCTCGTAGGGCGTCCACTCGTCGTTCAACAGTCGGACGACACGTCGTTGTCCGTTTGCAGTGAGCACCTTGCCGTTGACGAAGCGATAGCCCTCCGTACTGATGCGCATAAGCGCCTCGGCACGGAGTTGTTCATACTCGTTGCGGATATCCTGCCCACGCTCGCGCAGGAACGATTTCTCGACGGGTGAAACGCAGGCATCGGAGTTGATCTGCCGCAGCACCTCCTGCGTCTCCGAAATGCTTTGCAGCAACGCATCGAAGTCGGTGCCGCTGCCGGGCTTCGCCGGGTCGATGTGTCCGAGACGCAATACGCCATCGCGGAACGAAACCCCGTAACCGGTCGTGCGGTTGAAGAGTTGCATCTCGCCCGTGGCGGAGTCGAACCATGAGTCGCCCGTGCGGTCGGATAGAAAACCAGTGAGATAGATATTTTTCAGATAGGCCGAATAGCCGGTCATGTCGAGTCCGTGCGCCGCAAGATTCGAGAGATCTCCGAACTGTGCGGCAATGTTCTCCGTGCGGATCCTCCAAGCGTTCATACCGACCAGAAAGCGCATATAGGTGCGGGTCTCATAACGAGAGGTCTGACGTTCCGGATCGGAGGTATTGCCGAATGCCACGAAGTGCATCGCGACCTGCGGATGGACGGGATAACCGTCGCGCAACTCGTAGCGCCATTCGCTGTAATTTATCGGGTCGAGGCACTCCACAAGACGAAAGTAGCAGGTTGTGAAGCCGGCATAGGTGCGATTGCCGAACGAGTCGTCCGAATCGACAGTATTGTCTGTTACGTCGTCTGTCGCGGCATTCAGAAAGATGCCCATGCAGAGGTCGTTTTCGCGGAGCGTGCCGACTTCGCCCTCCTCCAGTTTGACAGTCAGCGTACAGACCTCCCCGGCAACCGTTGCGACAATGCCGCATCCCGGAGCCGACCACTTGTCGCCGACGAGCGTCTCGACCCGGTTGTAACGAAATTCTGGGACCTCGAGAAACTCCTCCAGATGCAGTCGCCGCAGATAGGTATCGCCCATGACAGAAAGGTCTCCCGTGATTGCGCCGCCTTTTTTGTCCAGCTTTTTCTCCAGTTCACCGGTCAGGCCCGACACGTCGGCAAGGGCATGGATATGCTGCTTGGGAGCCATTACGCCCTTGATCTCCTTGCCCGAGACCTTCATCGACGCCTCGGCCGACGGCACATCGACGATGAACTCGAACTTGTCGAATTCATCCAACTGCCCCGCGGCACTCGTCAGGTCTTTGATGCGGATATCAGTCATAATTATTCATAAAAATAATGTTTGTACGAACTATTCGGATGAGATAATGTCCCTAATGTTTATCAATAACAAATCTAATACGCACAAATTATTTACATGCTCTTCGATATTGCAATATTTTTTTTTATATTGCATAAAAATTTCTATTATGAGCCGTCCTGATATATCTTCTTATTTAGCGCATTTTACATCTAATAAATTTCCTAAAGGATATAAGGATATTCATAATCCGACAAATCCTTACATGCGAGTTCCAGCGATAAAGCGTCTTGAAAACATATTAAGAGATAAAAAAATCTTAGCATCTATTTTACCATGGACAGGAGCCCTAAAGGCTGTATGTCTAACTGAATGTCCGTGGACAAGTTTAGTGGAACATACTAAGCAATACTCTCCTTATGGTGTAGGATTTACTAAAGAATTTATATTTGCAAAAGGAGGAGCTCCAGCCTATTATGTAAGGCCGGATTATTTTAGGCAACAAGAATGGAGCAATGATGCGATGACTTTTGTTACACCATTCTGGCCAGAGTATGCAACAAAAGAACAAAAAGAAAAAACTAAATTTAAAAAATGTGATTATACACACGAACGAGAATGGAGAGTCCCAAATGACTTAGAATTTGATTATTCAGATATTGCGTTCGTTATATTGAATGACTATAATGATATAATACAATTCCCTGATGAATTAATAAACGTTATAGGTCGAGATAAATTTCTATTAATGGATAATTATAAAAAGATTGAGACCCTTTGGCCTGTTCATAAATTATAATTGCCCAGCACCTCTGATTTGAAGTTCTCCTTGCCGAGAACATAGACCAGATCTCGACCCTTGGCAGTCAGTTGACCGCCAAGGGTTATTTGTATCTGCTGTGCGGCTCCTGCTATTGGGAGCATTGACTGCAATCTCGACAGCGGGGCGATGACCTCGGGGTCGGTGCGGGCATTGGGATTGTCGCCGACCATGGCGTAGGTAGGTCCGTAGGCCAGACCTCCGTTCGCAAGTGCCGGGACGCTGTCGCCGGCGTTCTTGTTGATGAGTGCCGTCATCACGGCTGCGGCCGCCACCATCGCCGCACCGATGGCGATTGCCGCCCAGGGATTCCACAGCACCGACCGCAACGCCGACTTAAAGGCCAGAATCATCACGCCAAACTCGATGAGCTGCGTGCCGATGTTCTTCAGGAAGGAGGCGAACTGCGTCAGAATCGCCTTCATCAACCCGCCGAATCCAAGATCTCCCGTGATAACCTGCCCGATGGCTTCGGCTGCTGCCACGATGCTGTCCGCCATGAACTTCGAGACCTGCTGGTCGAAGCGCTGCATCACCTCGGCGATGGTACCGTGTACATGTTCGAGTGCCGCGGAGAACGACCATCCGCGGGCCGTCAGCGCCGTGGTGTAGTTGTCGACCATTGCCACCGTATCGAGAAGATTCTGACCGAGATGGCTCTCCGTGTTGTCGGCCCACCCGTAAAGGCCTTCGCGGACCGAAGCGAACAGGAGCTGCATCTGCCGTGACCAGTCGCTCGCTATGGGGGCCAGATTGGTCATCTTCAACTCTGGTGCGGGCAATTCGAGTTCCACACCTTCGGGGAGCAGCGACCCGAAGGTCGGTCGGGCCAGTTGCCCGGGAGTAAGGTTTTGTATTCGCTGCAACTCTTCGCGCAGACGGGCAATCTCGGCATTTGCCGCAGCAATATCCTCGAGCGTCGATTCGGGCAGAAGTTTGCGCTTTTCAAGGCCCTCTATCTGCTTCTGCAGTCGTCCGATGATGCCCGTCGTCTGGCCAGTGTTGTCTGCTGCCGCATTCATCGAGGCCATCAGTTCCTCGGTCTGTTGCCGGGCCTGCTCCGTGATGCGGTCCATCTCTGCCTGCGCATCGGCAGCCTTCTTCTCCGCTTCGCGCTTCTTCTCGATGGCGGCCGTCAGCAATTCATACTCCCTGCGCAATGGAGCCAGCTGCGACTCGTCGGGAACTTTCTGGATGGTAAATCCAGCCACCAGACCGCCGAAGTTGGGCACAAGCCGCGTGCGGGTAGTTTCGTCGATGACGGCTTTCTGCCGGGCAAGGTTGTCGCGGAGCTTGCGTTCGAGTTCTTCGAGCGAGTCGCTCTCGGCCATCTCGTCGATCATTTTCTGTTTCTCGATACGGGCATATGCAAAGGCCGCACCCAGAGCGACGATTGCCGCAACAACGAGTCCAACGGGTGAAAGCAGGGCGGTCAGTCCGGCCGAGAGCATCGGCAGCACCTTGATAACGGCTCCGATTCCGAGCGACAGCGGACCGATGGCTGCAGCCAGTCCCACCACGACGACCAGCACCTGCTTCATGGCGGGCGAGAGCGACTGCAGTATCTGCACAACGACGGTCAGCGCCCGGGTTACCTTCGTGGCAAAAGGCATCATTGCAGTACCGATCTGTTCGAGAAAATCACCCCAGGCGTTGTTCAACTGACGCAACGGGCCGAGTGCCGTCTGCGCGGCACTTTCGGCGAATCCTTTATAGTTCTCGAGGATGAAGTCCACGGCCTCGCCGTTCTTCAGCTGTTCGACGGTTAGTTCCTTCAGTTTCGGGATGCTTTCACCCAACTCGCCGGTCAGGCCGCCGAAGGTCTTGGCGAGATTCTTCACGGCGCTGTCGAGCGTCATCCCCGTAGCGGCGGACAACTGCGCCGAGGCTTCGATCACCCGGCCGATCTGCTCCTCGGTCATCCCCAGCGAAGCCAGATAGGCCTGCTGTCCGATGACCACCTCGTCGCCCAGCACGGAGCGCGACTGCAATTCGGCCGCCTGCGCGATAAGCCGTTGCTGGATGTCCGTGCGCCCCTTGAGTGCCGTGAGCAGACGCTGCTCGGCCTGCTGCTGCGTATCGGCATTCTTCAATGCCACGGCCCCGAGTGCGGCAAGCGGTGCCGTGAGTTTCACGGAGAGGGACTTGCCGAGCGAGGTCAGCCGCTTTTCGAGCGAGCCGAGGTCGCGTTCGACCTGCTGCGCCTTCTGCTGGAACTCGTAGGAGTCGGCTCCGATCTTGATAAGGAGGTCGGCGATTCTTCGGGACATGGTGGGTCTATGGTTTGTGTTGGATGAAGAGTGTCCATCCGGCTTCGACATCGGACATCACGGCTTCGCGGCCATTCTCCATGCGGCTCATCGCCGCCACAACGGCGAGCATGGTCGCCCGGTCGTGCGTGTCGAGCGGTTCGTCCGCATCGACGCCGGACCACGTGGCGACGCAGCGGATGTAGTTTTCGGTATGATTCTCCACCGGCGGAGCGTAACGTGCGATCATCCGCCGCAGGGTGCCATATCCCCGACGACGGTAGGAGTCCAGCAGCACGAACATCGCACGGTACCCCCACGCCATCGTCTCGAACTGTTTGAAGGCTGCGTCGCGCGAAGGTGTCACCTCGCCCAGATAGCGGGTCTTCGAGCGGCGGATATTGCCCGGATTGCGGTTGCGTAGTCCTCGTGTCATCTTACGGTCGTTTCGGTTCTGTGGTATCGTGTTCCTTGCGCCGCCGCTCCATCTCGGCCCGCTTGATCAGCACGGGACAGTGTTCGGGCGGCGTGTCGCACTTGTAGGCCTGACGGATGATGATGCGGCTGCGGTCGATCTCCACATCCTTGTGCTCGATGATGATTTCGAGTTTGTCGACCTTCTCTTCGAGTTTCTCCACGCGGCCGTCCAGCCGTGTGATCTGCTCGGATTGGATGGCCACGATCTTCTCGGTGTTCTCCAACTCCGCCGAGTCGGCTTCGGCCGAGGCCTTGCGCCGTTTCGAGCGGAAGAAGAGAATGGTGCCGGCCAGTCCGCTGGCCAGCACGAAGTTCAGGATAAGGCTCAGTGTCTCCATGATTCAGGGAATGTATTTGTGGATGGAACGTTCGCGTATGAGGTAGAGATCGCCCCAGATATAGAAGAGTCCGGCAAGCGGCTGCCCGGCTCCTGCCCGGTTTTTCACACCGCGCAGCGAGCCGTCGTCGAGCCCGATGAGCGAGACGATGCCTTCGCGCGCCACGGCCACCTCGCTCAACGTCTGGTCGGCACAGTCGACCGGCCCGGCTCGGCGTTGCAGCAGTGTGCGTCCGGTAATCGAATCCCGACGATAGAGGAGAAACTCCTCGCCGAGATTCATCCCGAGAAGACGGTCCGAGATGGTTACGATCCGCGCGCCGGCCTCCAACCGCTGCATCATGCAGGGCTTGTCGAAGCGGCGGTCGTGCAGATAGGCGTACTGCGAAGTATTGATCACGAGCGTGTCGGTCGTACGTCGCAGTTCGAGGATTTCGCCCGACATGGAGGTCCCCGTGGCGTTCGGCCCACGATGGTAGGCATCATCCTCGTCATAGGGATACTCCGGTCGGTTCAGGAAGCGGTAGGTTCGCCAACAGGTGTCGTCGGAGGCCGAAGCCGATGTGCTGCGCGGCCCGACATACTGACGGTATTCCTTCAGGATATGAAAGTAGCCGTCCATCCGTGTGGCCGGATAGTGATATGTCTCCCCAAGATCGAGGAGATGTTGTACGACGCCACGGCAATCGACAAAGCACAGCCGCGTACCCTCGACCGTAACGAACCCCTCGTCGGCCTCGTACATCGCAAAGGGTTCGTCGCGACGGTAGATCTCGCGCACGGAGCGGGTCGCTGCATCGAAGAGATAAACCGTTCGCTGCGAAGCGTCCTGCAACAGCAGCAGGTTGAGACAACGAATCACCTTGCCGACCGTAAACGACAACGCGGTAACCTCGATGCAGTCGTCGCCTTCGGGCGGCATTTCCGTCGCGAGCAACCCCGGCATCTCGACCAGTTCACAATCGTAACTGTCGTCAAGCCCATTGAGTTCGAGAGAATTTACGGCGTAGGCCGCATGGAGGAACTTGTTGTCGCGCACGACGGTGTTCATGTCCAGATGCGCACCGGTGAAGAGTTCGCCCGTGATGCGGCGACTCGGCCGCTGGCGGAAGCGCAGCGCTCCCTGCACGACATGCTCCACGAGCGTTCCGAAATCGCGGCGACCCTTCGTGTGCCACGTGCGCGTGGGGTTGCCCGCCGCATCGAGGTAGTAGAGCGAGTAAAGCAGCCGGTCGTTCGGTACAGCCGGAATGTCGCCCACGGGGAACGTGATACCCATATCGACATTGTTTGCCGGATTGACCAGCGCCTCGTAATGCAGTCCGGCATCGTAACGATCTCCGGCGTCGATCGTAAGGCTCATGTTGCGGAAAGCGACACTTTCGAGATGTCCCGAAGTGCGACCCGATGTGGTACCGTCCTCCCGGCCGCCATAGGAGGTAACGCGACCGATGAGCGTCTGCCGGAAGAAGAATTGCCACTCGCCGTCGCACGGAATGCCGTCGATCTCGATCTTCATATTCTCCTCGCTTCCGGTCTTCATCTCCCGAACTATCTCCCGGTCGCCCGCAACCCACGCTCCACCCTCGGAGAGCGAATAGGTTGCACCTTCTCCGATGATACGCACGCCGTAATGTACCTCGACGGCAACAGCCGTATTCGGATTGCGGATCACACCCAGTCCCCACTCGCTGTGATAGACCTGCATGCCACACTCCCACGTCAGCGGGAAGTTGCATTGCTCGACGTGCTCGCCTCGGGTCGCGATCTCCACGCCCTGATGGTCGTCGTCGCCGACGAACGACAACTCCGCAGCGCTCTTCTGCGAGATGAATCCATACGGGTCGGTCCATGCATCCCTGCGGTAGAATCCCAGATGGTCGATGAGGTTGGGCAGACTCTTGTTCTTCACATCGACGGTCACCTGGCGCAGGGCCGGCACAATATCCAGCGTTGCTTCACCCGGAATATGCAGGTCGCCGTCCCACATGCCGTCGACTGCGGCCCGTGCGGCAGAGGTAATGACCTGCGCTCCGGTATGGATGACCAGTCGCCGTCCGCCGCTCGTGATGATCCGTCCCACGGGATATTCCGTACCGACGCGGTAGAAACTCATCGGACGCTCCGTGCGATAGAGCGACACGGCACGGCGGATATGCAGCGCACCGTTCGACTGAAAGATCTGCCCGGCAAACGGCCGCAGGCAAAGCTCAAGAATGTCGCGGTAGGTGGGCTCTTCATAGACATAGTAGAGCCGTTCGAGGTCGAGGTAGGTCTGACGCAGCGGAGAGATGTTCTCGTCCATGCCCTCGGCATGCAGATCCATCCAGTCCGCCATATCGAGATCGAGTTCCAATAGATCGGTACAGGCGCAGAGCAACTCCCACAGCGTGCGTCGTCCCGTCGTGCCGATACGCACAAGGTCGCGGAACGGGATGCTCGAAAACAGGTTGAAACCATCGACGGCCTTAACCGAGACGGTATAGGGAGGCACTGCAAAGGCCTCGGAGTAGAGGTCGGCAGTGACGTAACCCCGCCAGTAAAGTTGCCCGCTGCGGAGGATGGAGACCCGGAACTGCCGCGGGTCGGAGGTGAAGAGCGAGAGGTAGCGGAAGTTTTCGCGGCAGAGGATGTTGATGGTTGCCTCCGAGGCCTTGACCGGAACGTAGAACTCGTCGCCGCGCTTCTCCCAGGTGATCTGCAGCGGCGTGCCGCCGTCGAAAGCCATCTCCTCGGCCGTGCCCGTAAATCCGCGCTCGGCTATCTCCACGCGCCACAGCACGCCCTTGTACCGCGACCGCAGCTCCGTCCAGTATTTCACGCCGAATTCCGCCATACCCGTATCCTCTTTCGGGATAAAGGTAGCGGCTCCCATCTATCCGGACGGGATACTTTGTCCCGATTGCATAGAGTAGCCGTGTAACCCGAGAGGTTACACGGCTGTTGTTTCGGTCTGCCGGATGATCGAGCGGGCATTTAACTTGCGGGCCAGGGCCTCCATGTCGTTGTTGATCTTCGTGTCGATCACTCGGGCATAGATCTGCGTTGTCTGAATGTTCGTGTGACCGAGCATCTTCGAAACCGTCTCGATGGGTACACCATTGGCCAGCGTCACCGTCGTGGCGAACGTGTGGCGGGCCATGTGGAATGTCAGATCCTTGTCGATACCGCAGAGGTCGGCAATCTCCTTCAGGTAGGAGTTCACCTTCTGATTCGACGGTACGGGGAAGAGCAGTCGGCTCTTCCCCCTGACCGAACCCTTGTACTTTTCAATAAGCCGCAGCGGCGTATCCAGCAGTCGCACATGTACCGGAATATTCGTTTTCTGCCGTTTGGTGTCTATCCACATGTTGCCGTCGGGCCAGCGCTGAAGCATGTCGGAGGAGAGATTCTTCAGGTCGATGTAGGCCAGTCCGGTGTAGCAACTGAAGAGGAACAGGTCGCGGATGACCTCCAGACGTCGGGTAGTGAAAACCTTGCTCTCGAGACGACTCAACTCGGCATCGGTCAGATAGCCACGGTCGACCTTCTCGAAGTGAATCTTGTAACCGCCCAGCGGGTCGTTCTTCGACCAGCCGTTCAGATGCCCGACCCGCAGCATGGTCTTCAACTGCCGCATCAGTTTCATCGTCGAGTTGTTGGTCAACTGATAGGTGATGCGCAGCCAGCGGTCGAATTCCGCGGCAAAACGGGGCTGAATCTCCTTGACCGGAATGTCCGGAATACGGTAGCGGTTGCGCAAGAACTCCTCGAGACGGTTGCGCGTAAGCAGGTAACGCAGGTAGGTCTCGCGACAACACTGTTTGGTGCGCAGCAGGTCGGTATAATCCTCGATGAATCGGTCGCAGACGCCCAGAAGTGTAGAGGCGCTCTGGTCGAGCCCGGTAATGGCGTTTTTGAGCATTGCGGCCGTGATGGTCTCCTCTCCGCGCAACATCTGGTCGTAGCGGCGTCGTATCAGCACACGCAGTTCATCGAGCGCATCGTTGATCTGTTTCTCCTCGCGGCTCTTGCCCGCGGTGCGGTAATCCTTCGGCAGCCAGCGGTCGGGGTGGATATACATCCGCGTGGCAAAGTGCACCATTTCGTGATTGACCGTGATACGCGCTACGATGGGAGCCGTACCGTCCTCGCGGGCCTTGCCCTTCTGGAGTACGAAGATGATGGCGAATGTGCTCTTGCGTGTGGCGGCCGCCTCTTTTTTTGGTCGTGCGGCGACGCTCTTCGGCCGCACCTTTTTCGTTGTCTTTTCCATGACAATACCTTAATTTTATCCGTTGTACAAAAATAGTCATACGCAACTGTTTGACTGACAAACAGGTAAAGTCAATGGAGGACATGGTCGAGACAAGCGTGTGCAAGGTTACGCGCAGGTTGATGCCGTGGTTACGCATAGGTTACGTTTCGGTGTCCCGGAATGTCTCCGGGAACGGAACACAACCACGGCTCCGAGCGACGCATGTAGCCATCCGTAACCCGTGCAACGTTTTGATTTTCCGCTCGATAGGGGATAAATAAAAGAAAACGAGACGGTTGCTGTAACCATCTCGTTTTTCCGTTCTGCGGTGCGTAGGGGACTCGAACCCCTGACCCCGTGCGTGACAGGCACGTATTCTA